>Ga0169931_10002203_pt1 | contig 31882 bp, 20 predicted proteins | sample Kivu_15m_20L_FD_129675 | JGI IMG/M metagenome (GOLD analysis project Ga0169931, IMG submission 129675) | Freshwater microbial communities from Lake Kivu, Western Province, Rwanda to study Microbial Dark Matter (Phase II) - Kivu_15m_20L... | ecosystem: Environmental > Aquatic > Freshwater > Lake...
CACGTTCTGCCGGCCAACGAGCGTCAAGCGACGGGGTTCGGCGAGCACGCCGAATGCGTTGCCGACGGTGGCGGGGAGGATCCAGTTCACCGATGCGTCAGGCGCGCCATCGATGTTGGCTTCGATGACGAGCGTCTGCCCGGCGCGTGCGAGGATCTGGCACGGATCGAGACGCACGCCGCGCGACTCGCACTCGCCCTCGGACACGAAGCAGGCGCCGACAAGATGGGCTGCGGCGAGTGTGGCGCAAGCGAGAGAGGGCTTCATCAGACCCTCACCGAGAGACCGAACAGGATGTCGAACACACGCTCGTCCCCGCCGAGCGACTCGTCGAGGCTCGTGAACGAGAAGCGCGGCTCGATGTCGATCGAAACGCGCGGATCGATCCAGTAGCGCACCCCGACGTGTGCGCCGAAGGAGAACGCGGTGTCCGTATCCCCGCCCGAGGGATCCGTGCGCAGAAAGCCGATCTGCGGACCGAAATAGAAGTTCATCTGCGGCGAGGTCCACAGGTTGTAGTTGTAGTAGCCGCCGAGATAGAGGTCGAAGGACGAGCCACCGAGCTCGTTGCGGAAGACGCTCGGAGAGGCTTCCATGCCGAGCTCGTGCGCGCGCTCGAGGAACCAGCTCATGTTGCCGCGAGCCACGAACGCCTCCGCCTCGTCGGCCGAACTTGAAGGCGTCTCGGCGTGCGCGTAGCGATAGCTGCCGCTCAGTCCGAACAGCAGGTCGCCGCCGCTGGCGCCGTAGACCGTTTCCTGAGCGATCGCCGGCGATACGAGAAACAAAGCTGCGCAGGCCGTGAGGGAATGCCGGAGGTGGAGTGCTTGCATGAGCTGGAACTCTCAGGTGGGAAGGGGGGTGGAACGCGAATCAGTCTAGGAAGTTCGGAGCGCGATGGACTGTCACTAGCGGATTCGTTCGATGGTCGTGCGCGCCCCGACGGTGAAAGCCACGTGGGAGGCGTCGATGCAGGTGATGGCACCGAGGCCTTCGATCGGACGACCCCAGAGGTGCACAGAGTCGCGCTCGGCTGTGACGTCGTAGACGTTCACGCGCCCGTCGGCGAGAGCATAGGCGAGCAGGCCCGAGCCGGCCGCCAAAAGGGTCACCTCCACCTCGGTGCCCGGGGCCTGGCGCGAGCGAACAAGGACCTGATTGCGGCCCTTGGCCGGGTCGTGGCGCAGAACGACGATCGTCTTGGTCATCTGCTGCTGGCGCGGTCCTGTGTTCTCCACGACCTGAGTCGTGCCCGCCACGTACAGGTGCGAACCGTCGCCGGCACAGGCCTCGAGGGAGTGCAGGTCGTTGCCAAACGGGCGCTCCTGAGCGCTCGCAAGGCCGGAGGAGCGATCGAGGTCGACCACCATCGCCTTCGGATGCTCGAGGGCACTCATCTCCTTGTAAGCGACGACCAGCATGCGATCGCGCGAGACGGGCATCACGTGGCGCAGTTCCTTGAGGCCGAGGCGCTCGAGCAGGGCACGCCCGTCTTCCTTCCAGAGCCGGCGACCCTCGAGCGCGTCGTAGAGCGCGATGGTGCCGTCCTCGAGCGTCCCGATCGTAGTGCCTCCGACGCCGAGTGCCTCGGGCGGCGACTGCCAGTCGACCCCGTCGATGCGCTTCACGCGCGCCTCGGAAGCGTTGACCACGAGCAACGCATCCCGGTAGGCCACGACGGACCAGCCGGAAGACGGGTCGTTGGCGGCCGCCAGCGGAGCGCCCGCGGGCAGGGTGGCCTCGAACGGAGTGGACTTCACGCCCTCCAGCCGCTGCGCGAGGCCGGCCGTGAAGACGAGTGCGGCGCCATCGCCCACCGGGACCACGGCGGCTCCTTCGCCCGGCGGCGCAGGCCGCGGCCGAGAGCCACCGCAGGCAGGGACAAGAGCGAGGACCAGCAAGGCCAGAGCGAGGTACTTCATGGGTGATCAGCGTCCGAGGGCCGGCGCATCGAGAACGGGACGGAAGCCCACGAAGTCCGAGCGCTTCGCGGGCGGGTTGCGCATGTGCTGCAGTCGACACGTCTCAGGTGACGAGTACCAGTTCCCGCCGCGCAAGGCCGGAGCATCGCCGAAGGTGCACCACTCGGATACGTTTCCGGCCACGTCGAGCGCCCCGCACGGGGAGCGATCCTTCGGAAAGCTGCCGACCGGCGCGGTGTAGGCCTGCGAGTCCTCCTGCTGGTCCGCGTTGCACGCTCCCGGAATCCAATCGTTGCCCCACGGATACGTGCGGCCGTCGCCACCGCTCGCGAGCGTCTCCCACTCGGCCACGGTCGGCAAACGCAACCCGAAGTCGCGGCATACCGCCTTGGCCTCGTCGAAGGTCACGAGGATCGCGGGGTAGAGATCCGACTGGGAACGCGGCACGCGATCCCAGATCTCCGTCGCGCGCTCCGGCTCGTCATAGAAGCTGGCGCGCACACGCCGCACGGCGCCGATCGTGGCCTCGTGGCGCGCGGCGTAGAAGGGCGGCGCGGTGCCGACCGCGGGCACGAGCACGAGCTCGAGCCCTGAGCGCTCGTGAAGCACCGCCAGCGGGCGTCCGTTGGCATCGAGCTCGAACCGCGTCGGCAGCACGCAACCGGCGGGCGCGGCCGGAGCCGGACGCACGTAGGTGAGCTCGAGCACCGGGCCCGCTACGCCCTGCGCGTCATGAATGCTCACTCGGAACAGGTTGGCGCCGAAGGCCAGGGGCAGTTCGAGCTCGAATCCGTCGTCGCGCAGGTCGGTCGCGACCTGCAGCGTGGTGCCCGCGCGCTGCACTTCAACCTTCGAGCAGCGCTGGCTGGTGGTCACGGACACCTTCACGCTCGCGTCGAGCGCGGTCAGCAGGCGCCCCGACTCGGGCGCCTGCGAGAGCACCTTGAGGCCCTCGCGCACGCGCTCGATGCGCCACGCACTCGAAGCCGCGTTGCCGAGCAGGTCCTGAGCCTCGAGCGCGACCGCGTTGACCCCCACCGCGAGCGACAGCTCCACCGAGAAGCGACCCTCCGCGTCGAGCGGCAGCGTCTGCTGCTGTCCGTCGCGCACGAGCCGCGCCGTGCTGGAGACCACGTCGTTCACGCGCCCCTCGAGGCGCACACGATCGCCGGTGACGGCCTCGCTCGGCGTCGAGATCGAGATCTGGGGCGGAGTGGAGTCCAGCACGACCGTGCGCGTCCACGTCGAGGCCTGCCCCGTCGCGTCCACAGCGCTCAGGGACAGCTCCTGTCGTCCTTCACGCAACGTGGTCGCGAACTCGAATCCGCCAGCCGCATCGAGTGCCTGAGGCTCTCCGCTGGCGAGCGCGATCGGCCGGGCCGCGAGCGCACCGTCGGGACCGTCCTCGACCCTCCCGCGCAGCGTCAGGGCGCTGCGCGCGGTCCACCACTCCGATCCGCGCTCGACGACTCCGTCGGGCAGGGTCACGTCGACGCGCGGGGGACGCCCATCGACGAACACGGCGCGCGTCGCGAGCTGCGCCCCATCGAGGTCGCGTACGACGATCGTCGTCGACTGGTCCGCCGGCAATCGGACGACCGTGCGCGCCACGCCGTCCGTCCCGACCTGCACCTCGCGGTCTCCGATCACCACCACCTGACGCTCGCGGGCGTCGAGCGCCACTTCGATGTCGGGCGAGGCGCTGCGCAGGCCTTCGGGCGGCGTGAGGAAGCCAACCGGCGGCAACTCGCGCGGAGCGGAAGGCGACGGCGGCTGTACGTCGTTGGTGACCGGCTGCACGGGTCCGGGGCCGGGGGTCACCGGCGCGACGACTACCTCGGACTGGCTCGTCCCGTCCCGCCACAGCAGCGCGCCGACGCCGAGCGCGATCACGAGAATGCCCGCCGCCAGCCACTGGATCAGGCGCTTGATGTCGCGCTGGCCGCGCGAGATGTGATCGAGCTCGAGCCGCAGCTCGCGTGTCCCGGGTCGGCGCTCCTTTTGGCGCTCGAGCAGGCGCATGACGAGTGAGCGAAGCCAGTCGGGCGTCGAGGCGTCGAGCGGCGGCGGGGCCTGCGTCAGGCGTGCCGCAGCGACCTCCATGCTCGTCTTGCCAGTGAACGGCACGCGGCCCGAGCACATCTGGTAGATGATGATGCCGAGAGCGTAGAGGTCCGTGCGGCCGTCGATCCCGCCGCGCCCGTCGACCTGCTCGGGCGCCATGTAGTGCGGCGTGCCGATCGCGCCGCCCTGCATGGTGTGCAACGACTCGAGCTCGCTGAACTCCTCATCGTCGGAGTCGATCTTGGCGATACCGAAGTCGACGACACGCACTTCCTCGTCCGGCGTCCCCGGCTTGATCAGGATCAGATTCGCAGGCTTGAGATCGCGATGGTACACGCCCTTCTCGTGGGCGAAGTCGAGCACCTCGAGCACCTGACGCACGATGCGCACGATGCGATCGGGCGCCAGCGAGCCCTCGCGCTTGAGGACCTCGTCGAGGCGTGCGCCGTCGACGTAGTCCATCACGTAGTAGAGGTCTCCATCCTCCGTGCGGCCGTCCCCGTGAAACTTCGGCACGTGGCGATGGGCAACGGCCTTGAGCGTGATGATCTCGTTGCGGAAGCGCTGGACGAGTTCTTGGTCGGTGACGAGCGCCGCACGCAGGGTCTTCAGTGCGCGCAGGTGGCCCTTGTGGACCTCGTCGCGCACTAGGTACACGACACCGAACCCGCCTTCGCCGAGGCGCCGCTCGACGACGTAGCGTCCGTCGATGCGCCGTCCGGCCTCGGGGTCGACCGGGGCGTCGTCGGAGAGTCGCACCGTGCCGCCGACATGCAGCAGGGTCTCTCCCGAAGCCGCGAGACGCGCGAGCAACGCCGCACGGAGGGGCTCGTCGTCGCCGCAGCGCTCGGAGGCGAAGCGCGCCGGATCGAGCGCCGGATCGGCGGCGCGCAGGGCCTCGTACTCGGCCAGCAGTCGATCGATCCGTGCTTGAGTCTCGTCCGCCATGTTCCTGCTCCGTGACCGTCTTTGCGCTCGCTCGAGCGAGCGGTGAATCATGAGAAGCTAAGCAAGTTGAGTCGTTCCTGGCCGGGATGTCCATCAACGCGGGGACTCCGCGGGCCCACCGCGCCAGTGGAAGCGCTCGCGCATGTGGCACTCGAGGCAAGCGGGCTCGGACTCCGCGGGGATTGCCATGTCGGCCACCACGAGCGCACGAGCTGCGTTGCCGTGACAGTCGCTGCAGGTGCCCGCTTCCATGCTCGGGGCATGGCCGCGACTCCAGTGCGAAAACCCGCGCGTCGAGGGCCGCAGCCGTGTCGCCGACGAGGCGGTCCAGGCCGGATCAGGACCGGTGGGTGTCGTCGGGTGGCACAGGGCACAGCCGGTGGACGCGGGACCTCCGACATGCGCGTGATCGTCGTGACACGAAGCGCAGCTCGCGGCGTGCGACTTGACGAGCGGCCGGGCATCGAAGGCATCCGAGCCGCCACCGAGCTCGTGACAGGCATGGCAGCCCTCGGCGAGCGGGCCCGACTTGCCGAACTCCGCGGCCGCGAGGTGGACGTCGTGGGGAAATTCAACGCGCGCGCGCGTGCGCTCGGGCCCGGAAGGCCGGGCCGACAGCACCAGCGCCTCCGGTTTGCCGGCGCGCACGTCGCGGTGGCAAGCGGCGCACGAATCGAGCGGCGCGTGCTCGAGCCCATCCGAGCGCAGCTGAGACGCAGCGGCAAGGTTCCCGTGGCAGGTCACGCACTCCGCCGTGCTCGCGGCGGCTTCCGCAGAGCTGCGCGGCGCGGTGGTCGAGAGGTGCAGCGCGTGCAAGAACGGACCCGTGCGCGTCTCGTTCCCGTGCGTCGCCACGCCGCTCGCGTGGCACTCGCCGCAGGCGCGCTCTCCCCCGTGTCCCGCCTCGACCTTGGCCGCGGCGGTGAACAGGTCCGCGTGCGAGCGACGCCGCAGTTCGAAGGCGACGGACTCGGACTCGCGCAGGGTGGTGGTGCGCAGCTCGGGTGCATGCCGCTCGGCGTGGCAGTCGAGGCAGCGCGACGAGCCGCCGGGGGTCTGCGCGCCGGCGCCGTGCCACGCGAGTCGCACGCGGTGTTCCGGCTTGATCTTGGAAGACCATTCCGCGAGCGCAGGGTCGCGGCCAAAGGGATGGCCGGGGCCAGCCTGCGCGTCGAGCGAGTGGCAGCCCATGCAAGTAGAGAATGCGACGCGCGCGAAGTCGCGCACCGTGCCGAGCGCGGACGTCGCGCTGTCGCGAGCGTGACAGATGTCACAACGCTGCTCGGCGTGGGCGGCGTGAGAGAACGAGGGGTACGACAACGCGTGGGGCTCGGCCGCGAGCCCGTCGAGCTTGCGTCGCAGTTCGGGCACGCCGTCGGCGTGGCAGCCGGCGCAGCTCGCCGCGAGTGCCGCGGGTTCGGGTAGGAACACTCCGAGGGCGGGCTCGGCGCCGGAGTGGTCCATGTGACAGGACGAGCAGGCATCGGCGCCGAGCTCGATCGAGGCGGTCTCCGGATTCGAGCTGCGGTCGAGCGCGAACGGATGGTTGCGGGCGACGAGCTCGGAGTGGCACTGCGCGCACTTTTCCGTCGGCGTGCCGCCGAAGGAGTCGTGGCAGGCCGAGCAGCCCTGCTGACCGGCGAGATCGCGGTGCTGGCGATGCCATTCGTCGTCCTGCGCTCGGGTCGAGTCGTCCCATAGTCGCGCGTGCGGATGCGCCAGCGGGCCCGGGCTGAGGGTGGCGTCGCGCCAGCTCGGCGCCAAGAGGGCGGCCACGCCGAGCGCCGCGAGGACGAGGGCGAGCACGTTGGCGGCCTTCAGGCCGCGCAGGCGCGTGAACCGCACCTCGTCGCGCACGAGGCGCTCGCTGTCGCCGCCGACAACCACCTTGCCTTGGGCGTTGCGGTGCGCGCTCGAGGCTTCGAAGAAGAACGGCTTGGAGTCGACTTCGAGTTCGAGCGCACCGTCCGCCCCGAAGGCGACCGAGATGCGCGAGCAGCCGAGCACCAGCATGTCACCGGCGCGCAACTCGCGGGCGCCGACCACTTCCTCGCCCGAGAGCCACGTGCCAGTCGCCGAGCCGAGATCCGTCACCATCCAGCCGGTGGAGTCGCGCGTGATACGCGCGTGACGCGTCGAAGCCACGCGATCCTCGAGCGAGAGCGCGCACGAGCTGTGCACGCCGAGCTCGATGAACTCGACCTCGACCGCGGACACCTGCCTGCCCTGCTTGATGCGGAACACGGCCATGGATTAGTCCGGGAAAAGCGCTTCCGGCGCTACGCGCTCGATCGCGGAGCAGGGACAATTGTAGACGCAGGCCTCGAACGGCATGCCCGCGCACAAGTCGCACTTGACGGCCTTGCCCGCGACGTTTTCCTCGCGGCCCGTGACCTTGTGAACGCGCGACGCCGCAGCGCCCGATTGCTTGCCACAGGCGTGCGCGGGCTTGAACAGCCGCCCGAGCAGCGGGATGTCCGCGAGGATCGAGGGCAACTCAACGCGTGCCTCCTCCTTGGGCGGATCGGTCATGCGAATCACGTTGTAGGGGCAGCCGCTGACGCACGAGGTGCAGCCGACGCAGTTGTCCCACACGAACTCGATCGTGCCGCGCACATCGCGCCGGATCGCGCCGTAGTTGCACGCCATCATGCACTCGGGGATCTCGCAGTGGTAACAGGCAGAGGCGAGCGTCTTCTGCGTGGTGAGGCGCGTGCCTGTCTTGGAGAGCCGCGGCACGCGATCGGCGTGCACGGCGACGCACGACTCGACGCAGGCGTTGCAACGCACGCAGCGTGCGAGGTCGATCACCAGCGCGTGGCCACCCTTGGCGGACTCACCCGCCACCATGACCTCGATGGCGTCGTCCGAGAGGCCCTCGCTCTCGCCCTTGCGCAGGAGCTCGAGCAGTCCCGCGCCCGCGCCGGACTCCTGCTTCTGGAGCAGCCGCGACGTACTCTCGAGCCGCCGCTGGTCGTCGGGACCCGCGAGCTCGCGCAGGAGCGCCGCCGGGATCTTGACGAGGTCGGTGGGTGCCATGGTCTCGTAGGTCCCGATCCAGCGCGGATCGCTCGAAGAGAGCGCGGCCTCTCCGAACGAGGCGTTGTCCATGTGGAAGCCGACGATGCGCTTGCGACCATCCTTGGCCGTGCGCACGCACTTCACCGCGCCAGCGCGCACGAGATAGACCGCGTCGGCGGCTTGCCCTTCCTGCGCGACCACCTTGCCGGCCGGAAGGGTCTCGAACTGCACCGCTTCCTGCAGCTTCGCGAGCAACGCTTCCGGCAGGCCGCGGAACAGCGGCACGATGCGCAGGTGCGCGGCGAGCGAGCGCTTGCGGTAGCGCTCGTCGATGAGCTGCGCGAAGGCCTTCTCTTGACGGTAGACGGTCTTGAACGCCGCCGCGTCGATGCTGACGAGTGCGAGCGCCGTCTTGGCCTCGATCGACACGAGCGACGGCTGGTTCGAGAGCGCGCTGCCTTCGCCGAACCACTCGCCCGCCTGCAGCGTGCCGAGATGCGCCGGCCGCTCGGAGCCAGCCTCCACGCGGTACTGGTCAGCGAGTCCTTGCAGCACGATCCAAAGCCGATTGGTGTAGTCGCCCTGCGAGACCAAGGTCGCCCCCGGCGCGCAGGCATGGTGCTCGATGCCGCGCATCAGGTTCGCGATCGACGCGTCCTTCGCGATGGAGGCGAGTACAGCCACGCGATCGAGCCCGAGCCGTCGGAACTCCTCGCGCGGTGTCGCGGTCGTTTCGGGTGCGGTTCCCATGGTGCTTCAGTAGAGCCAGATGGCGATCACGTGGACGAGGATCGCCGCCAGCAGTGCGATGGAGGCGGGAATGTGGACCGGGCGCCAGGCGTTGATCATCCAGCGCACGCGCTCGAGCCGCGCGAGCTCGGCGCGCACCTTGCGGCTCTGGCCGGACAGAGTGAGCAGCTCCCGCGCGCGACGTTCGCCCTCGGCACCGCCGCCGCACGCGCTCGCAAGGCGCTGGGCGAGTTCCGCGCCAGCGCCGCCCTGCGCCCACGCGGTCGCGAGCGCGGGCTCGATGGAAGTGAGCTGCTCGCGCTCCGCTTCGACCCGTCGCGCGTAGTGGCGCTCGAGCACGAAGGCCTCCTCGATCGACAGGTCGCGCTCCTCGCGCGTCAGCCAACCCGGCCCCCAGGCCCACAGAAAGATGCCCACGATGCCGCTCGCGAGCACGAGCAGCACCAGCGCATTCATGGCCACGGACATGGGCGTGTCGAAGCGGCCGCCGCCGTGCAGGAAGGCGAGCACGCAGGCCGCGACTCCGTAGTACAGGTGCGCGTGCAGCCAGCGCGCCATGCGCGACAAAGGCTCGGCGCGCCGCGTCTCGAGCCGCAACGCTCCGTTCTTGGTCTTCACGACCCGAGCGATGAGCACGCGCGAGCAGCCGGTCTCGCCCAGGATCTTGCGCGCCGCGTCGAGGATCTGGCCCTTGTCCTGCAGCTGGCGTGCGGCCACCTTGTCGCGCAGAGTCCCGAGCCGCTGCTGGGCCGCTTCCATCGCTTCCTTGGGAACCTGCAGCGCGAACTCCGGCGAATACCCGAGTTTGTGCGCGCGCTTGCGCAGCACGTAGGCGTAGGCGGCGAGGAACAACGCCAGCGCGACCCAGCCGCTCCAGAACTCATAGTCGCGCGCCGCGGATGACGCGGGCTCGGTGGTGACGTGCGCGAGCTGCCCCCACAGCGCCGTGCCCCCGACGAGCGCGAGCGCCACCAGCGCGTGCACGGAGAAGAACAGCGTGCGGTTCATCGGCTGCGCCTCTTCGCGCCGCCCGGGAAGGCCACGAGGGAATCGCCGGCGCGCTTGCGCTCGCCTGCATCGACGATCGCTTCGGGATAGCCCGGAGGAGCCTTGGACCAGTGGCAGTCCGAGCAGCCGCCCTGCGGCCGCCCGTCGGCGTCGCGCGTGTGCTGCCCCTTGCCCTGCGGATAGAACGCCAGCAGGGACTGCACGGGCGCGAGCGCTCCGGCCGGCTCCCGCAGGTGGCACTCGTAGCAGCCCATGTCGACAGGGTGATGCTGGGCCCCCTGCAGCGCGATGCGCGAGCGCTCGACGCTTGGAGGCTGGGCCGCGGAGGGCACGCCGCTCTCGTGACAGCGCGCGCAGCTGCCGGCCTCATCGGCACCGACTCCGCCGGTCGTCGCGGCGCGCTCTGCATCGTGAGCGTGGCACTCCACGCAGCTCAGCGCCTTGGGCCGGACTCCGATCGAGTCGCTCGCCCCGCGCGAATCGAAGTCGTGGCAGCTCGCGCACGTCACGGGCTCGCCCGTGCGCGGGTCGCGCGCATTGGCGAGGTGAGCGGCGTGGTCGAAGGCCACCGTGTCGCGCGGCGCGGGCGCGGGCAGCGCCGACACGTCGAGCCGGATGCCCGGGTGGCAGGTCGCGCAGCCCTCCATCGAGAAGCTCGCGCGGCGCAGCGGAGCCACGTTCGCCGCCGTGCTCGCATCCCACCGGAGCCCGATCGCCTCCGAGCCGCGCGCGTCGACGACGGAGCCATGGCACGGCAGGCAGTGACTCTGGTTCGGTTCGGGCGGCAGGTGCGAGGCGTGCTCGAAGCGCGCGCCCGCGACGCGCGACGGCAAGGCGGGCAGTGCAGCGCGGTGGCATTCGGCGCAGTCCTGGTCCGGACGGCCGGCGAGGCCGGGGTGTCGCTGCGGATCGGCGAGGAAGCGCACCGCACCTGCAGGCAGGCGATCCACCGTCGCGCTCGGGCGGCGCGTCTTGAAACTCGTGTGAGAGCCCGCCTCCATGTCGTGGCATGCGCTACAGGAATCCCAGCGGCCATGATGCGGCGCGCGAAAGGCCGCCACGTCGTGGCACGACAGGCAGTCGCCGTACTCGTCGCGATCGGATCGCAGCGCGTAGGTCGGCGGGACCGTGGAGCCAGTCGGGCCAGTGCGCGACTCGGTCGTGCGCTCGTGGCACTCGAGACAGCCTTGGCGCTCGATGCGTGCGCGCGCGCCGGCGACCACCACCGCGAGGTCCTCCTGTGCGGTCGCGCGGCGCAGGTGGTCGTCATGCGCGAAGGCGAGCGCCGTCGCGGAGGAGCGCCGCTCCAGCGCGGGCTCGATCTTTACAGGGTTGCCATCCGCCTGCAGGTGGCAGCGCGCGCACTCCCGTGCGGAGTGCTCCTTCTGGTGCAGGTCGAGCGCGGTGGCGTTGGCGACGTCGGCGTGGCAGGCGACGCAGCTCGCAGGATCGTCGCGCTGCTCGGGAGCGATGTGCCGATCGTGCGGGTACGGACCGCGACCCGGCGTGCGCATGGACTCGTCGCTGTTGAGCCAGGCGAGGAAACCTGCACGCACCTTGGACGGATCGACCTTGCGACCGGCGAGCACGTCCCAGGTACGCTCCTCGGCGCCCTCGGTGTGGCATTCCATGCAGGCCGGAACGCCCGTCACGCCACCGAACGACTCCGGGTCCTGCTCCGACTGCACGTGGCACTGGCGGCAGGCGAGGTTGTCGTGATCGAGATGGTCGAAGGCACTGCTCGAACCGCGCGCGGCGCGCAGTCCGGCTTCGAAACCGGCCTGCAGCTGGACCTCCAGCACCGCGCGCATGCCGGTGCCAGTCTCGACGGGGTAGTGGCAGTCGGTGCAGCCCGCGAGGGGATTGCGCGGCTCGCGCATGAGTTTGCCGTCCGCGTCGCGCGCGCCGTAGTCGTGGCAGCCGCGACAGTCTCGCGCCACCTCGAGGCGATCGAACTCGGCCGTGCTCGGCTTGGTGTCGCCCGGAAAAAGCCCGCCGCGGTAGTACCAGCGATCGGCGACATGACTGGTGTGGGGGAACGGCCGCGGCGCTGTGGGCTGGCCGGCCTGAGCGGCGGCGAAGAGCGATGGGACGGGAAACAGGCAGGCCGCAGCGACTGCGAGCAGCCCACGGACTACGCCGCCGATCGCTGACGCGCACCTCATGGACATGTCACCGCAGGAGCAGCCAGCCAACGCCCGCCAACGCCGCCGCGAGCGCCACTGCGAGCACCCAAACGAGCGGCGAGAGCTTGGAGCCGCCCTGCTTCAAGATTCCGCGCAGGCGTGCCTGTTCGAGCGCTCCGCACCACTGTTCCACAGACAGGGCGTTGGACACGATCAGGTGCTCGCCCGGATGGCCGCCACCCTGCAGGTGCGAGCGCGCGTCGCGCAGCTTGTCCTTCGGCACCGACGGGTCCGCCGCGAGGACGTCGAGCGCCGCCGCGTAGTGCTGGCTCGGAGCCGGCACCTCCCCCATGCGCGCCGCGCGCACGAACAGTGCATCGACCGTCCCGAACTTGATGCGTTGGTCGCAGGGCAAGTCGACCGAGCCGCCGCCCTTGGTCAGGCGCACGACGCCGACAAAGGTGCCATTGCGGCCGCCGATGTCTTCGAGTTGGAACGACGCACCGTCGAAGCTGAGCTGCGCGTGCCGGGAGGAAACGCCTTCGTCCTCGAGCACGACCGCCACGTCGCCGACCGCGGCACGTCCGATGACGGCGGGCACGCGCGTCACCGGCACACTCTGGCCGTTCTTCTTCACCACGCAGGCGAAGCGCGGCTTGAGGGCCGCGAGCGCCGCAGCAGCCGCCGCCTCACCTGTGCCACCCGGGCCGACATACAACGTGCCCTCGAAGGACTCCGGCACAGCGGGAGCCGGCCCCGGGCGCACCGCGGGAACCGGTGCGGGAGCCGGGCTCGCAGCCTGCTTCGGTGCAGGTGCGGGCGCAGGTGCGGGCGCGGGCGCAGGCGCGGGCGCAGGTGCGGGCGCAGGTGCGGGTGCAGGCGCGGGTGCGGGCGCAGGCGCAGGTGCAGGTGCAGGTGCAGGTGCGGGCGCAGGTGCGGGCGCAGGTGCGGGCGCAGGTGCGGGCGCAGATGCAGGACGCAGGGTCATTGCGTCGATGGCCGCGGGCTTGGGCGCCGGGCTCATGGTCGCCGCTTCGTACGGCGCGGGCGAGGGTCGCAGCGTCGCGTCTGCGGCAGCCGCTTGGGGCCGCAGCGTCAGGTCCGAGCCGGTCTCGTCGAGCACGCGGACGACTGTGCGCCCGATCTGGAGTTCGAGTCCCACTCTGAGCGGCTGGGAGGCTCCTCGCGTGAGCCTGACACCACCGACCACGCGCGTGCCGTTGGAGCTTCCGAGGTCGCGGACGCACAGCGTCTCGCCCTCGAGCACCACTTCCGCGTGGCGCACGGAAGCCGCGTCATCCTCGAGCGGCACGCTGTTGGAAGCACCGCGACCAATCGTCACGCCGACCGCGGCCTTCAGGGAGCGCGGCGGCTTGCCAGGTTCTTGCACCCACAACAACATCGCTGGGCTCCTCTAACGCTCTTCAACGGCAGGTGTCCCCCGCTCCGGTCCGCCCGCCTTGCTGGAAGCGGAGGAGTTCTTGTAGCGCACGACCTCGTCCCCCGCGCGATTGAGGTACAGGCGCCGCATTTCCTCGAGCGTGAACGGGCGACCGCCGATGCGACCGAAGACCGCCATCTGGTGGCCCGATTCATCGACCGCGCGGTCGCGATCGAGACCGCGCGACAGCGCCACGGCCGGAGAGGAGGTCGGCCGCGTGGCGAGCAGCTTGGGCATCGGGCGCGGAGAGAAACCGTAGGCGCTGCGTCCGCCGTCCTCCGGCGTCACGAGCGCCGCCACGCGCAGGCCGTTGCGGCCATCGGCGATGTAGGCGTAGAGGCTGTCGTTGGTCATGCCGCACACCACGGCGTGCGCGTCGTCGATCGCGCCGTCGGCGTTCCACAGCTGGTCGAGCGTCGGCTTCTCCGGACGCTCGACGTCGATGATCGCGAGGCCCTGCGCGCCGGCAGCCACGTAGGCCCACGTGCGCGCCACGTACAGCCCGCGCGCGTCTGCGAGCGGCACGCGCGCACCCGGCACGACCCGCAGCTTCTCGGGCCAGGTCACGTCGAGCACCGCAAGCCCGCGCGCATCGATGACGAAGGCGTAGCGGAACTGCACGACGACGGCCCGTGGACGCTCGAGTTCTGGCGCCGCTGCGATCGAGAGCACGCGCGGCGCGCAGGGATCGGTCACGTCGATGGCCACGAGGCCCGCGTCGCAGCACATGTAGACCGTCGTTCCGGCCACCGCCAGATGGCTCGCACCACGCAGCAGCCCCTCGGGATTGAAGGCGAGCTTGCGCTCGAGGAAGTTGTTCGACGGGTCACCGTCGTTGAGCGGCTCCACGTCGACCAGCACGAGCCCCTCCACGCGATCGGCGATGTAGGCGTAGCGGTAGCTCTCGTGCAGGTTCTGGGTCCGGCCGCCGTACTCGTAGCCCTGCTCGCGATTCTCGGGGCGCCAGGCGCGCGACATGCTGATCGAGTTGTTCGTCGGCAGCGCCACGGCGGCCGCCGCCGGCAACTTGACGTGCGCGTCTTGTCCGAGCGGCGAGACCGGCGCAGTGACGATCTTCTCCGAGAATCCCTTGTTGAAGATGTTGGCCACGTCGTAGACGCGGAAGCCGTCGCCACCCGCGGTGTAGAGGTACTCTCCGCGCAGCTGCAAGCTCGTCACCTCGGCCCCGCCGTGGGCCTCGTGCAGGGGCAGCTCGCGCCCGCCCGCGACGAACGACGCATGCGCCTCGGGATAGGCCAACTGGTGCAGGCGCGAGCCGATCACCGCCTGGGGCTCGGCCGACTCGGTCACGCGCACGGCCTCGACGCCATCCTCGCGCCCGACCCAGGCGTGCATGCCGACAAAGTTCGTGGCGCCGGTGCCGAGCAGGTACGTCTGGGCGAGCCAAGCGTTGTTGTCCCCGTCCGAAGAGAGGTGGCAATCGACGCAAGTCTTGGTCTCGGTGGTGCGGACCGTGTGCGCGAAGTGCGTATTGAAGCACTGCGAGGACATGCCATTGGCGGCCACGGGCATCTGCTGCGCGTAGGTCGACTGACGCTGCTGGTCCTTCGACGAGATCATCACCGCGGACGACGAGCGCACGGGCGCGATGCGGTTGCCCTTGACGTCGCCCTGCACCCCGAGCATGAACACGTCGTCGCGGGCGACTTGCGGGTTGTAGCTCGCGAGGTTGCGGCGCAGCTCGCCCTCGAAGTGGTGCCCCTCGCTCTTGATCGTCGCTTCCTGCGGCATATGGCAGCCAAAGCACGAGGTCATCCACGAGGTGTGGCACGTGTGGCAGTCCATCTTCTGCGGGCCGTGCGCGCTCTTGCACAGACCCGTCTTGGCGTCGGCTGCCTTCTTGTTGAAGGACGGATGCGCCGGGTCGATCGTGTCGGTGACCTGCTTGAGCAGCCACTCGACGTCGGGGTAGATCATCGAGCGTTGGTAGATGTCGGTACCGCGACGCTCGAAGCGCTTGGCTCCGTAGGGCGTGCGCGCCGCCTCGGCGACGCCCTTCGAGGCCGGACCGCTGACCACCAGCGCGCCGGAGTTGGTCACGACCGCCTCCTGCTCGAAGTCGCCGTGGCAGTCCTGACAGGTGATCTGCACCGCCGACTGGATCTCCGAGTTCACCATCCCGGTGCCGTGCGCATCCTGACTGAAGTGACAGTCGACGCAGTGCATCCCGCGTTCGGCGTGGATGTCCATCAAGTGCACGGGCTTGCCGTCCTTGGGAGCGAAGGCGGTGCGCGGGTCCTTGGGCACCTTGCCGAGCTCGGGCAGCACGCCCTCGAACTTCTTCGGATCGTCGTAGGGAACGATGTCGCCGTCCTTGTCGAGCAGATTGCCCTTGCGATCGGTCTTGAAGACCGCGCGGAACACCCAGCCGTGACCGTGGTAATCGGCGAATTGCGTGTGCTGGAGTTCGCGATTGAGCTCGGGCACCTTCTCGAGGAACTCGCGCTCGCCCCACAGGCCGCGCTGAGCCGCACCCTCCGGATTCCGGTCGCGGCGCTCGAGACGCTCCGCCGCGGAGAGCTCCGGCGTCTGCTCGGGCCACATCGCCGCCCCGTCGGTCTCGTACGACCACATCTGGTAGCCGTAGAAAGTGTTGACGAAGGAGTTCGGCTGGTGCATGTGGCAAACCATGCACTGGCTTGACGGAATCGCGTTCGTGAACTGGTGCGAGAGCGGGTGTCCGGACTCGCTCTTGGCGATGGTCGGGTCCGAGTTGCGGGCCGCTTCACCGTCGTGGCCGAACGCCGCGTAGATCCCCGAGTGGATCGGGTCGCGGTCATTGGCGTAGACCATGTGGCAGGCCGTGCAGCCGCTGGAGCGATAGTCGCCGGGCTGGTCGTTGGTGCCAAGGAACGAGAGGTGCGGGTCGTTCAGGCGCGTCTTGTGCACGTTGAGCAACGTGAGGTCGACGCGGTTGAGCGTGCCGAGGCCGCGATCCGAGAGGCGGTTGTTGGGGCGACCGGGATCCTCGAGCTTGTCGGGCAAGCCCACCGCGGGCGAAGGCTGGCCATTGAGACCGAGCGGCACGGTTCCAAGGCGGCTGCCCTCCTCGAACACGCGGAAGATGTTGGCCGGCTGGGTCGACTCGAAGCGCGGCAAGGGCAGCAGGAACGGCGACCAGGAGTTGCGCTGCAGCTCGTCGGCGGTCGGCAGGCGCCAGCTGCCATCCTCGGCGCGCACGAGGTTGTTCACGCGCTGGGGCAGGCCCTCGCGGCTGTAGGACTCGCCGAACAGCGTGCGCTTGAAAGGCGCGATGCCATTGGCATAGGCCGCCATGCCCCAGAAGGGAGCCGACGTCGTCATGGTTGACTTGGCGACGGCGAGCACCTGCTCGGCGTGGCAACCGCCACAGGTCTCGTTGGCGACGCGCAGGTCGCCAGGGTTGACGAAGCGAATCCACTCGGGGCTCTCGTCGTTGAGCAGCGCGTAGGTGCGCTCGGGGTTGCGCGACCCGACCCAGCGCTCGGGGTGGCGCGCCGCAGGGTGCGCCTGCTCCTTGCTCTTCGCCTGCGGATCGCCGCCGTGGCAATCGACGCAGGCCATGCGCAGGCTGCCATGCGGATCCCCGACGCCTTCGTGGCACGCGATGCAGTTGGCGTCGAGCTGGTCGATCACCGTGGCCGGCAGGGACATCAGCGGTACGGCCTTGCCGTCGACCGCGCGCGTCGGCGCCTGTTGGCGCTCGTAGGGCGTCCACGTGCGGCTCTCCATGCAGCTGGTGACCAGCAGCGAGGCCGCGAAGAAGCCGAGCGCGATGGACGAGGCCAGAGCCTTCGCACGCGACGACCGATGCACCGATTGCTTGAGGGTCTGCATGGCTCGTCGTCTCGAGAGTTGGGGGGCAGGCCTCAGTAGGCGAGCGTGGCATTGATGAAGACCGAGTGAATGACGTCGTCGCTCTGGTAGATGCGCGCGAAACCGTCACCGGGCAGGAGCATCGAAGCGCCGCCCGAGAAGATCAGGTGGTTGTCGAGCAGCGGCCGGTACTGCATGCCGAGGAAGAACTCGGTCCCGATTTCGCGCTCGACCTCGGGCAGCTCGAGGAACGTCTCGAGCGAAGCGCTGTCGTCGAACATCAGGTAAGAACCACCGAGGGCAGCGCGCCAGCGCGGCGTGAGCTCGAAATCGAGCGCCCCCCCCAGCTGGATCAGGCCGGGGTTCACGAAGTTCGACTTGCCCTGGGTCTGGGAACTCTGCAGGTCGGGGAGCGGACTGCCGGCGTTGGTCAGGTTCACGCCGAGCAAGCGCAGCGCCTGCCCGTTGAAGAACGACAGCGAGCCGCCCGCAAAGTTGGGCGAGTCGAGGATCGCGTCGAAACCCTCCGCATCGCTGTCGCGCGGATCGGGATCGCCTGACGCATACAGGCCGAAGCCGCGCACGCGCACCCAGTCGATGTCGTAGGACACCTCCAGCGCCGCGAATTGCGCATCGATATCGGTACGCTGGGCGGCGATCGGATTCAGCGAGTCGCTGCCCAGAGCCTGGTAGGCGGCGACGGTGGTGTTCCAGCGACCGAAGTGGCCCTCACCGGCCAATCCGAGGTAGTAGCTCTCGACCGTGTTGGGCTGCGCGGCTCCGATGGGCGCGGGGCTCACGAGGCCGCCGTTGTCGTCGAACTCGACGCCGCGATCATCATAATTGAAATGCACCGAGGCCGAGCTGGTGAAGCCGTCGACGGGCCAGTCCTGCCGGTAGACGTTCGCGACCGCGACCGATTGCGAACGATCCTCGAAGCGATTGAGACCCGAGTTCGTGTCCTTGTCGAGCATGTCGAAGAACACGAGGTTGTATTGCCAGCGATTGGAATCCCAATTGCCGAACAGGCGCGCGCCCATGTTGACGTCGTCGAATACGAAGCCGCGGAAATCGCTCCGGAACGGCAGGATCCCGACCTCGGCGGCCACGAAGTCATAGTTGGCCGACAGGTCGGCAATGTGGTACTCGAACAGCGCCTCCTGCAGCGCGATGTCCTCATCGACGCGATTGTCCCCGCGCGCCGGATTGGCGAACAGGACGCCGTCGTGCTCGACCTGCACTTCCGTGCGCTGTACGACGGGCGTGAGCTTGAGGCGCCAATCGACCGGCTGGAAGGCCTGCGCCCCTTTGAACAGATCGAACGACAGCGCGACCTGCGTCAGCAACACGCTCTGGCGGCCATTTCCAAAAAAGGTGAAGCCCCCGTCGCCCGTATTGAGCGTACCCGTGGGCACGTTGCGGGTCTCGACGTACTGGCGCACCAAACCGCCGATGTTCAGGAAGACGTCCTGCGACCCGAGAATCGGAAAATCGCCCTTGAGTGGATTTTGCCGGTAGGGATTGCGCCAGTCGCCGCCAGCCTCGTTGATTTCGTAGCCCGTCAGGTCGATTCCCGCAGGCGTGTAGCCCGGCGCATACCAGCGCGACGGGAACGGTTCGAAATGTTGGAGCGGCTGGCTCTCGGCCTTGGGCGGGGCGGATTCCTCGCTCGGGGCGACGGGATCCTGCGGACGAGCGCCTTGGGCCGAGTGCGCGGTCGCTGCGAGGGCACAAGCGGCGATGAGCACCGAGCGCGACGAGGATGTGAAGAGGATGTGCAACGCGCTGGATCCTTGGTCGGATGGTAGGTGCGCCCTCCGAGGGGGGCAAGGGCGCTCGAGCTCACGGCAGCGCGAGTCCCGCCACCCACGCAACGCCCCCCCGCGCACGACACGGTCCGCGACGGCGAGGCGTGGACGAACGCGCAAGGGGCTCGTAGTCTGCGGCGGGGTGGGTTTGGCCCCGCATGGAGACCCTCGAGCGATGAAGTTCCCTGAAGCGATGGCGACTCGGCGGTGTCTTCGTCTCGGCGCCTTGACGGCGAGCCTTGCGCTCCTGTGCGGCTGCGACAACGGCGAGAGCGGCCTCGAGCCCAACGTGCGGCCCTTCAGCTTCGCACCACTCGTCCCCGCGGACGCCCTGTCGCTCCTCGAAGTCGATGCCATCGTGCAGAGCGCGGCCGAGTCCGTCGGGGCCCCCAACATCTCGATCGTGGTGGTCGACCGGGTGGGCAACATCCTGCGCGTCTGGAACAGGAATCCTGCTTCGACGCTCGCGGACTACGACAACCGGATCGCCGCCTCGGTGGCGCGCACGGCCGCCTACCTGTCCCACAGCCAGGCGCCACTGACCTCGCGCACCGTGCAGTTCATCAGCACATTTCACTTCCCTTCCACGTTCGCGGCGGGCTTCAGCGCGCAGACCGAACCCTTGGCGCTCGCCCCGCTGCGCGACACCCTCGGCGTGACGAACACGTCCCAGGGGCCCCTATGGCAGATCGACGCCACGAACCGCGGCATCGCTCACGGCCCCTTCGACCCCGGCCGAGAACTGCCGGCCCTCGCCAACCCCGACGGGAGTGTGCCGTCCCCGGGCTTCACTGCGTTGCCGGGCGGCATTCCGCTCTACAAGCGAGCGTTCGCCTCGACCAACGACCCGGCCGGGTTCGACGTCGGCCGACGGCTCGTCGGCGCCATCGGAGTGTGGATCAGCGACCAGCCCCAAGGACAGGGCACGCCCGACCCTGAAGCGGCTGAGCTCGCGGCTCTGCAGGGCTCGCGCACCGTTCGCACGACCTCCGACGCGCCGGTCCCGCCGGAGACCTACGAGTTCGGGCCAGTTCCGCCGGAGGGTGCGGTGTACCTCGTCGGCATTCTCCTGCCCTTCAGCGCCGACGCGGCGGACGCCAACGCCGCCTTTGACCGCTACGGGCCGGGCATCTACGACGCGGGCCTGAATGTCGATGCGGGCTCGAGCGGCGCCGTCGACCCGTTCGCGTTCCTGTCCTCGCCGCGCGACAGCACCGCCCCAGTCCCGGCTTTCGGCGGCCTCGAGGCCGCGGAAATCGAGGCCCTGATCGAGGAGACGGCCGCGGTCGCCCTCGAGACCCACGCCGCCATCCGCTTGCCCGCCCTGGCCCCGACCGCCATGGTGATCGCCGTCACCGACGCCGCCGGCGAGGTGGTCGGCCTGTTCCGCATGGAGGACGCGACCCTCTTCTCGGTCGACATCGCCATCACCAAGGGCCGCAACACCTTCTACTTCAGCTCGCCGGATTCGCTCGACGCTTCCGGCCCGCGCGCGGGGCTGCACCCCCTCGACGGCATCGTGCCCCCGGGCACGGCCATCACCTGCCGCACCTTGGGCTTCCTGACCCAACCCTTCTACCCGCCGGGCATCGCGGGCACACCCTCGGGCCCGCTGTTCGATCTGGCGCTCGAGAATCGCAAGCAGGCGCGCTTCGACGAGATGGGCTTCGCGCCCGTCGGAGCGAACCAAAGTGGCCTGATCCTCTTTCCGGGCAGCGCCCCGCTCTACAAGAATGGCCAGCTCGTCGGGGCGATCGGCGTCTCGGGCGACGGAGTCGAGCAGGATGACTTCGTGACCCTCAACGGCATCCGCCGCGCCGAGCAACGCCTCGGAGGTGTCGAGTTCGAGCCTCCGGCTGCGATCCGCGCGGACAACTTCTCGTTCGGCGGCGTGACCCTGCCGTACATGAAGTTCCCGCAGCATCCCGGCGGCTGAGGCAGGCGCGGGCTCGTCCCCGCACGCGAGCCCGATCGCACGCGAGCGCGGCGCTCTAAGCCCTGACCCCGGCGGCGGAGCTCAGGCGTCGAGCTGGCAGTCCGCCGTCGGCTGAGAACAGCAAGCCCAGATCCAGCCCTGCGCCTTGTCGTCGTCCGAGATGGCGCAATGCTCGTCCATCGAGACTCCGCCGCCCTTGCACAGGACCTTGCACTCGCCGCAGGAGCCCGAACGGCACTGGTAGCCGATCTCGACGCCATTGGCTTCGGCGAGATCGAGCAGCGGCGAGTCCCCAGCCGTCTCGACCACCTTGCCCGACTTCAGGAAGGTGACCTTGTGGCCCTTGGCGGCGGCTGCCGGAGCGGGAACCGCGGGTGCTGCGGGCACAGGGGCTGGCGCAGCGGGAGCGGGCGCGGCCGCCAACGCAGGTGCCGCCTCCTCGTCCAAGGCCGGAGCGGGTGCCGGCGCAACGGCCAGCTTGGGTACGTCGCGAGGCTTCTGCTCGGTCCCGGGTGCCACGCGCACCTTGCCGAAGCTCTCGGTGTGCAGGTTGCCGATCGGGAAGTCGATCTCCCGCAGGCACTTGGTCACCGCTTCCATGAACGGCTCGGGGCCGCACATGAAGATGTGGCGCTCGAACAGGTCGGGCACGAGCAGCTTGAGCATGCTCGCGTCCGCGCGGCCGGTCAGGCCGATCCACGAGTCCGCGCCGGTGCAGCGGCTCGTGCAGGTGATGCCGACCTTGATGCCGCTGTGGCGCGACGACATCCAGTTGAGCTCATTGCGGAAGATGATGTCACGCGGCGACTTGGCGGACACGAACAGGTAAGCGTCGACGTCGGCGGCCGTATCGACGATCCAGCGCAACATCGACATCACCGGCGTGATGCCGCTGCCCCCACCGATGAAGAGCACCTTTTTCGAGGGAAAATTGAAGCACGAGAACTTCCCGGCGGGACCGCGCGCGACGAGGGTGTCGCCTAGCTTGACGTTGTCGCACAGCCAGTTGGACACGAGGCCGCCGGGGACGCGCTTGACGGTCAACTCGAGGCAGTGGGGCCGCGAAGGGCTCGAGGAAATCGAGTAGGAGCGCGAGACTTCCTTGCCACCGATCGGCAGCTTGAGGGTCACGAACTGGCCCGGCTTGAAGGAGAACAGGACTGGGGTCAGGCCCACGAGGCGGAAGGTCTTGGTGTCGTGGGTCTCTTCGATGATGTCGGCAACGCGCAGCTGGACCGTGCCTTCCTTCCAGATCGGGATTTCGCGCTGCTTGTCGACGAGGTGCTCAAGCAGCGGGCTGGCGCTCGGCGGCGGCTCCGCGGGCGCGGGAGCCGCGCTCGGCACGGCGCCGCGGCGTGTGGCGCCTTCGACGGCCGCGCGAGTGGCGAGACGGAACTTGAGCTGGAACGCTCCGAGGGACGCCGTCGAGTCGGGCCGCAGCTGTGCCGGGCGGTCGATCTCGAGTTTCGCACCGTCGAGCCACGTGCCATTCGAGCTCTTGTCCACGAGGAACCAACGGTCACCGTCCTTCTGGAGCACGGCGTGCACGCGCGAGAGCGTGGGATCTTCGAGCTGCACGCTGGCCGTCGCGCTGCGACCGAACACCATGCCGGCTGCGAGCGGGATTTCCTTGACCGTCTGCCCGTCGCGCAGGACGAGCACAGCGTCTTGAGACGATTCCATCGTGAGCTCCACCCTCTTCGTGGAGGGCGCTAGGGGGCTGGGCGCGTTCCCGCGCAGCGCGCGCGATGCAAGCAACGCCGTAGACACTCGAAGTTAGCCGCAAGTCACCGCGGCGGCAAACGACGTCTCCAGCCGAGAGGCAGTCTGCGGGCGAGGCCGGAGCAGCGGAGCGAGCCGTTGCCGGAGCGCGGGCGGCGCGAACGAGCGCACGCTCATGACCACGGCGATGCCTCGCAAGACACGCAGCACGCCATCGGCAGCTGGGTGCAGGGCGAGGAACTCGACCGGAGCAAAGTGCAGAGCACCATGGCCATCGAGGTCGATCCGCAGGCAGCCAGCCCGAACCCTGTGGCCGAGCTCCACGTGCTCGACCTCGCGAGCAGCGCGACCACCAAGGTCTACGCGCGCGGCGGGACTGCGTTCACGGACGAGGTCGTCGCGGCCGATCCGGCGAGCGATGGGTACCGCGTGGTCGTGCGCGCGGAGTGGCCGGACAGTTGGATCGAGAGCTCGCGATCGATGGCGTGGCTCGCGGACGGCAAACGCTTCCTGTGGGTCTCCGAGCGCACAGGCATCCGCAGCTTGGGCCTGTGCGAGCTCTCCGGCAGGCTGCCCGCGACTGCCACCACGCATCCGTTCGAGGTGGCGAGCGTCGTGCACATCGACGAAAGCTCGAACACGCTCTCATCCACACTGCGCGCAGCGGCGCGCCACCACAGGAAACTGCAGCTACGCCGCGTCGGACTCGACGGCACGGGCGACCGACGGCTGTGCCTCCGCGCTCGCGCTGCTGCGGCACACCGACACCTTCGCGGCTGCGGTCGCATGCTCGGTGGTCACCGACGGGCAGCATCTACGACACGCTCTACACAGAGCGCTACATGCGCGACCCGGAGGTCAACGCCAAGGGCTTCGACGCCGGCGGCGCGATCGAGTTCGCGGCGAACCTGAAGGGACGGCGGACGCACTTCTACGGCTCCGGCGACAACAACGCGCACCCCGACAGCACGATGCAGGTCGGGCCGGACGTCGGCCACGCGGCCATGAATCCCGAGCGCATGATGGAGTTCTTCATCGAGAACCTCGTGCTGCGCGGCTCGCCCTGAGCGATTCGGGCGGATTTCGGCCGGCGCCGTATGGACGGCGCGAGGTGTGACGGCCTATGGTGCGGAGTGTCACGATCCAAGAGCGAGACACTTCCATGACAAGCTGGCACCCGCACATCGAGAAGGGCGACGAGCCCCTCTACGTCACCATCGCGACGGCCCTCTACCGTGACATTCAGGAGGGCCGACTCGCCCCCGGGGCCCGCCTCCCCACCCACCGCGCCCTCGCCCGACGGCTCGAGTGCAACGTCGGCACGATCACCCGCGCCTACGCCGAGGCCGCCCGCCGTGGCTTGATCGACGGCGAAGTCGGTCGCGGCAGCTTCGTGCGCCACCCCGCCGCCCGGGGTCGCCTGACCGCCCCGCCGCCCGAGTCGATCCCGGAAGGACTCGTCGACCTCGCCTTCAACCTGCCCGCGGGCGGGCCGAGCAGCGCCGAGCGCTCCGAGGCCTTGGCGGAGCTCGCGGCGCGCGCGGACCTCGACGGTCTCTTCACCGGCTACCACCTGCAGGGACTGCCCGCCCACCGCGCGGCCGGCGCCCGCTGGCTCGCCGAGCGCGGCGTGACCTGCGCGCCGGAGCGCATCCTCATCACGGGCGGCGCCCAGCACGCGCTCGCCGTCGCACTCGCGACCTGCGGCCAGCCGGGCGACGTGATCCTCGCCGAAGCGCTCACCTACACCGGCCTCAAGCCGCTCGCGCGACTCTTGGGCCAGCGCCTGCAGCCGGTCGAGCTCGACGAGCAGGGCATCGTGCCCGCGGCGTTCGAGGCTGCGTGCGTCGGCAAGGAAGTGCGCGCGCTCTACGTGCAGCCGACGTCGCAAAACCCGACCGCGGTGACGCTGTCGCGCGCGCGCCGCGAAGAGCTCGTCGCCATCGCGCGGCGCCACGACGTCGCGCTCGTCGAGGATGACACCTACGGCTTCGTCGACACGTCAGGCACGCCGACGCTCGCGAGCCTCGCGCCTGAGCGCACCTACCACTTCACGAGCCTCTCGAAGAGCGTCTCGTCGGGCCTGCGCGTCGGCTACCTGCTGCCGCCCGTGGGTTCCGACGACGTGCTCGAGCGCGCGATCGGCGCCGTGACCGCGATCGGTTGGACCGCGGCGCCGCTCGTCACCGAGCTCGCGACGCGCTGGATCGAGTCCGGCGTCGCACGCCGCGTCGCTGCGGAGAAGCGCGGCGAAGCACGCGCGCGGCAGGAGCTCGCGCGCCGTCTCCTCGGCGACATTCGCACGCCTTCGGGACATGACGGTTGCCACCTGTGGCTCGAGCTGCCCGAGCCGTGGAGCGCCAACGAATTCGTCGCGCGCGCACAGCTCGCAGGTGCGGCCGTGTCGAGCGCGGAAGCGTTCGTCGTCGGCCGCGGCAACGTGCCGCACGCGGTGCGCGTGTGTCTCTCGACGCCGCGCACGCGCGCGGAGCTCGAGCGCGGCCTCTCCGCTCTCGCTGCGACGCTGCGCTCGACGCCCGCCAACGCTCCGGCGCTCGTCTGAAGCACGCGAGGCGCGACCGCTCGCATCGGAGCGTCCGCGCCTCGTGTCGACGAAACAGCGCAGAATCAGCGCTTGCCGCGGCCGCCCTTCTTCTCGCCGCCGAGCTTCACTTCGACCGGAGTGACGTTGCCAGCGGCGTCGACCACGATCGTCGCTTCGGCCTTGCCGAGCTTCTCGTGCCAGAAGCGCGCCTTGTGCTCGCCCGGCGGCAAGCCCGTCAGCGTGAACGACCCATCGGCATCCGTCAGCGCGAAATGATTCGTGTTGGCGACGATCAGCCACGAGTTCATCCACGGGTGGATGTCGCACTTGATCTCGATGCGATCTTCCTTGTCGAGCTTCTGCGACTCGACCGCGCCCGCGCCGACCATCTTGTTGAGTCCCTCGTTCTTCGAGGGATAGCTGTGGACGTTGTGCGAGATCGCGTCGGAGTTGCGGTACTCGATCGTGGTCCCCGCGGGAACGATCACGACGTGCGGCTCGAAGCGACAGGTCTTCTGGTCGAGCACGAGCGGCTTCTCGGACGCCTTCACGGCCGCGCCCGCAAGCTCCACCGTGACCACCACGTTCGCGATGCCGCCGTTCGCGCCCACGAGCAGGCTCTGGTCCTGCGTGTCGACGCTGCCGCAACCGTCGGACTTCGCGGCGTCGATCACGAGCGGCTTCGGCGCGGGCTTCTCGCCGTCGAAGAGCACGCGCCCGCTGCTCGGAAGCTGCTTCGGCGCGGGCGGCGGAGCCGTCTCGACCTGCTTCGCAGGCTCGTTCACCTCCGCGGGCTTCGCGAGCGCGGCGACGCCGGGGAAGTCGGGCGCGATGCGCGTCGCGCGAAAGATCGCGCGCGCGTCGCCGGGGCCACCGCCACCGCCCGGCCCGCGTCCCCCACCCGGAGGGCCGCGGCGATCTCCATCCGGCGGCCCGCGACGGTCTCCATCCGGCGGCGGCCCGCCCGGAGGACCGCGACGGCCACCCGGTCCCCCCGGTGCTTCCGTGCCGACGTAGGGGCTCAGGAACTCCCAAGCAACCTCGCCCTGCGGCGTGAACTCGATCACGCGCGCGGTCTCGCCCGCGCAGAGGAGCGTGTTGCCGTTGGGCAAGCGCTGCGCGCCGGAGATGTGACCGCAGAAGTCCGGCGAGCGCTGCGTCGAGACGAGCTCGACCTTCACACCGCCGGTGGCGGCGAACGCGTCTTTCAGCGTGTCGGCCGTGAACGGCATCGCGAGCTCGTCGGCGCTCGACCACTCGCGCTCGTCGCGCTCGCCGTTGTTGAACACGAGGATGTTGCCTGCGCCGGGCAGACCGGCGGAAATCCACTGCGCGTCGTGCTGGCCGAAGAGCGTGCGCTCGCCCTGCGCCTTGCTCCAGCGCGGATTGCCCCAGCGGAAGAGCAAGTCGCCGCCGCGGCCCCAGCGTCCGCCGCTCGCGCCGCGCGCTTCCTCCGTGGTCGTCGAGTGATCGATGAACCACAGCTCGGAGAGCTCGCGCGAGCTGAGCACGATCATGTCGAGCTCCGGCGAGTAGTCGATCGAGTTGCAGTGGAACCAGTCCGCACCGCGTCCCGGAGGCCCCCCGCGATCGTCACCGCGCGGCGCATCATCGCCGACGTAGCCGAGCTTGCGCAGCTTCTCGAGCTCCTCCAGCTCCTCCTTGGTCGGCTCGGGCGCGAGCGTCGAGATGTTGACGTCGATGCGCTGCGGACTCGCGGCCACGTCGCCGAAGCCCGGCAGCTTCTCGTCGCGATCTTGCACGAGGTGATCCCACGCGTGCCACTCCCACACGACCTTGCCGCCGCTCGGCCGCACGGGCTCGATCTCGAGCACCATGTCGGGCCACAGCTCCTTCGCATGCAAGAGCTGCGGGCTGCGACCCGCGGCGAGACACTCGGCCTCCGTCTTGAGCTCCCAAGCGATCACGAGCACGTTGCCGTTCGGCATGGGCTCGATGTCGTGGTGGTGCAGCTTCGTGGCGTCCGCGCAGACGTACTCCCACACGAGCGCGCCGTCCCAGTCGTACTCGCGCACGCGGCCGCCCTGCCCGCCGCCCGAGAACACCTCGCTGTCGACGCGCTCGCAGCGCAGCAAGTGACCGTTGGGCAGCAGATACACCGACTGGCCCGGCGGCGCGTCGCTCTTCCACTCGTGCACGGCGGCTCCGCTCGCATCGACGAGGTACGTCGACTTCGAGCGCAGAGGCGCGAAGAGCGTGTAGCCGGGCGACATCGCGTCGCTCTTGTTCAGGAGGCCACGCTTCTCGCTCGCGCGATCGTCTTGCGCGGGCGGCGGAGGAGGCGGAGCTTGGACGATGGCCGCGAGGGCGAGAGCGAGGATCGTCATGGCGCAGATGTTGTACTGCGCTCGAACCGCGATTCCGCCTTCAGGTTTCGCGAATTCCGCACGAGCGCGCGCTGTGCCATGCTGCGTGCCGAGGAGACCACGCATGATCCACGTTCTGTTCGCCACGGCCGCACTCGCCTTCGCGGGCGATCGCATCACAGGCAAGAGCTTCGCGACGCGCTCGGAGGTCATCGCGCGCCACGGCATGGTTGCGACCAGCATTCCGCTCGCGAGCGTCGCCGCGCTCGACACGCTGAAAGCCGGCGGCAGTGCCGTCGACGCGGCCATCGCGGCCAACGCCGTGCAGGCGCTGCTCGAGCCCACGGGCTGCGGACTCGGTGGCGACCTGTACGCACTCGTCTGGGATCCTGCGAAGCGCGAGCTCGCCGGCTACAACGGCAGTGGCCGCTCGCCCGCGAGCCTCCCTCTTGCGGAGTTCGAGCGTCGCGGCCTCAAGCGCATTCCATCGCACGGTCCGCTGCCGGTGTCCGTGCCCGGCTGCGTCGACGGCTGGTTCGCGCTGCACGAGCGCTTCGGCAAGCTGCCCATGGCTCAGGTCCTCGCACCCGCGATCGCGCACGCGCGCGAAGGCGCGCCGATCACCGAGCTCGTCGCCTACTACTGGGCGCGCAACGCCGCGATCCTCAAGGACTTCCCCGGCTTCGCGGACACATTCCTGCCCGGCGGGCGCGCGCCGGCGAAGGGCGAGCTGTTCAGGAATCCGCGACTCGCCGCGACGCTCGAGACGCTCGCGAAAGAAGGCCGCGACGCGTTCTACAAGGGACCCATCGCGGCCGAGATCGGCGCGTACATGGCGCGCCATGGCGGCTTCCTCACAGCCGAGGACCTCGCTGCTCACTCGGGTGAGTGGCTCGCGCCGGTTTCGATCGACTACCGCGGCTATCGCGTGTGGGAGCTGCCGCCGAACGGACAGGGCATCGCCGCGCTGCAAATGCTCAACGTGCTCGAGGGCTTCGACGTGCGCACCAGCGGCTTCGGCTCGCTCGAGAACGTGCACCGCTTCGTCGAGGCGAAAAAGCTCGCGTTCGAGGACCGCGCGCAGCTGTACGCGGATCTCGGTGCGATGACGGTGCGCGTCGAGGACTTGATCTCGGACGAGTACGCGGCGGCGCGGCGCAAGCTGATCGGCGAGCGTGCGGCGAAGTCAGTGCCCGTCGGCAATCCCGCCGTCGACGAGGGCGACACGATCTACCTCACCACCGCGGACTCGAGCGGCATGATGGTCTCGCTGATCCAGAGCAACTACCGCGGCATGGGCTCGGGCATGACGCCCGGCGAGCTCGGCTTCATCCTGCAGGATCGCGGCGAGATGTTCGACCTTACGCCCGGTCGCGCCAACAGCTACGCGCCGCGCAAGCGGCCGTTCCACACGATCATCCCCGGCTTCGTGACGAAGGACGGCGAGCCCTTTCTCTCCTTCGGCGTGATGGGCGGCGCCACGCAGCCGCAGGGCCACGTGCAGGTCGTGATGAACATCGTCGACTTCGGCATGAACATCCAAGAGGCCGGAGATGCTCCGCGCATCTTGCATGATGGATCGTCGGAGCCGACCGGCGAGCGCATGCAGGACGGCGGCCGCGTGTTCCTCGAGTCGGGCTTCGAGCAAGAAGTCGCGCGCGAGCTCGTGAAGCGCGGCCACGCGCTCGGCACGAACGTCGGCGACTTCGGCGGCTATCAGGCGATCCGCTGGGATCCGGTGCAGCGCGTGTACTACGGCGCTTCCGAGAGCCGCAAGGACGGCTGCGCGCTCGGCTACTGACGCTTCGGCTCGAGCCCGAGGCGCGCGCGCAGGCTCTCGACCGCAGGCGCGAACTGCCGCTCCGCGATGCGCAGCCGCGTCGCGGGATCGCGCTCGATCGACGGCTTGCCGTAGCGACCGAGCGCGCGAATCCCGTCAGGATCCTGTCCGCCCGCGTTCGTGCGGCGATGGCACAGCGCGCACTGCGCGAAGTAGGTCGTGCGCTTGGGCGAGCCGTACTCGAGAAACAGGCCCTGCGCCGTGTCGGGCACGAAGCGGAAGCGCGGGCCGTCGCCGAGCACCGCGCCCGCGCGCGAGAGCAAGTAGATCCAGTGACTCAGGCCATCGCGCGAGCTGCCGTTGTCGGGGTGCAACTCCGCGGGCCCTGTCACGCGCCGCACGCGCACTTCGTCGACTACGTTCGTGGCGCACGGCTCGAGCGCGTCGTCGAGCACGACGAGGCTGAGCACGAGCGCAGCCTCGGTGCCGATGGCGAGCCGCGGGGTCGTCGCATCGTCGGTCGCCGCCGCCGAGAGTGCGACGAGTCGCTCCGTCTCCTGCGCCGTCCGAGCGCGAACGAACACGCGCGCGGCGCGCAGCTGATTCGTCGCATGGAAGAGCTCCTTCTCGTCGCGCGCGATCTCGCGCCACGCTCCGCGCGGCCCATCGAGCAGAGCCGGAGGCACATAGGGCAAGGTCCGATTCACGCCGTCGCCGGTCGGCGCGAGCGCGTCGGTGCCCGCATCGAGTCGCTCGAGCACGCTGCGCGGCAGCGCCAGCGCACGGATCGCCTGCGCAAGCGCCGCGAGCGTCTCGGGCTCCGCCGCGGGCGGTCCCGTTTGCTTGCAGGCCTTTTCGAGGCGCCACCAGACCGAGAGCAGGTCCCACTGCAGCAGCACGCGCGGCAGCGGCGAGCGCAGCGACTCCATGGCCTCGACCTCTGCGCGCGTGTCGATCAGCGCCAGCAGCTCGCGCAGCTTCGCACCGCGCTCGTGATCGATCAGAAACACCGGTGACGTGCGCACGTCGCCGCCGAACAGCGCGCGGTCCTGCTCCGTGATCTCCTTGTCCTCGCGATCGCGGAAGTACCAGCGCCCCGTGAAAAACTCCGAGTCGCTGAGCTTCTCACGCTCGCGCTCCGTCGGCAGGCTCGCGCCGACCTCGGTCGGCAGGACCTCGGCGAGGAACAGCAGCGCATGCAGCTTGTTGAGCGGGTGCTCGACTTCCCGCGCGTACATCGCACGCGGAGCGGCGTCGACCGGCAGGCCTTCGTTCGCATGGCTAACGGGGTGCAGGCCCTGCGCACCGACGACTCGGGCCAGCGCGAGGAGTGTGAGTGCCAGCAGCGGACGGGGCTTCATGCCCCTTGTTCTAGCATGCGCTCGGGTTTCCCGCCGTTTCCAGCAACGGCAAGCGCGCCACCACGAGCGCACCGAGCGCAGCAGCGGAGCAGAGCAACGCGACTCGCGCGGGTTCGAGCTCGCCGAGGGCGAGGCTGAGGGTCACGCCCAGCGCGATGGCGAGCCACGCGACGCGGCGCACGTGCGGCCGAATCGCGCGATGTGCTTGCCAGTCCGCGAGCACTGCGCCGATGCACGGAATCCTGTGCAGCCAAGCCGCGAGTCGCGGGGAGCTGCGTGTGAAGCTCCAGCTCGCGAGCAAGGCGAAGGGCGTCGCCGGCAGGAGCGGAAGCATCAGGCCCGCGAATGCGAGCGCGAGCGCCACGCTTCCGAGCACGAGATGCAGAGCGCGCATGATTCGTTTCCGTCGGTGATGGCAGGCGAGGGAGACAGCGAGCCGCTGGAAGGTCCCGCGCGCACCGTGCACGATCGGCTGGGGTCGTGTGCGAGGTGCGCGCGGGACAGTCCTGACGATCGGCGCTCGCAGGTGCGCTTCTCGTCGCGGTGAAAGAGGGCGCCGCGCGGGATCGAGCCCGCGCGGCGGTGCTGAAGCCGGCGCTCTCGCGCCCCGCCGGCCTCAGATCTTGAACTTGCCGACCAGCTCGTGGAGGCCGGCCGCCATGCGCGCGAGCTCGGTCGCCGCGCGCTGCGCGTCGCTCGCGCCCGTCGCGGTGCTCGCCGCCGCGGTCGAGACCGCGCCGATGTTGCTCACGATCTCGTTCGCGCCGCGCGCGGTTTCCGCCACGTTGCGGGCCATTTCCTGCGTCGTCGCGCTCTGTTCCTGCACGGCGCCCGCGATGGTGGTCTGCGTCTGGTGGATGTCGTGGATGATCTTGTCGATGCGACCGATCGCATCCACGGCGTTGCGCGTGTCGCCCTGGATCGCCTCGATGCGGCGGCCGATGTCCTCGGTGGCCTTGGCGGTTTCCTTGGCGAGTTCCTTTACCTCGTGAGCGACCACCGCGAAGCCGCGGCCGGCTTCGCCCGCGCGCGCCGCCTCGATCGTGGCGTTGAGAGCGAGCAAGTTCGTCTGTTGCGCGATGCCGGTGATCACCTTGATGACCTGACCGATCTCGGCGGAGGAGGTGCCGAGCTTCGAGACCGTCGTGTTCGTCGTCTGAGCGACATCGACGGCTTCGCTCGCAACGCGCGAGGCGCGCTCAGCGGACGCGGCGATCTCCTTGATGCTCGCGGTCATCTCCTCGGTGCCCGCGGCGACGACCTGCGTGTTGTGGCTCACGCGCGTCGAGGCCTCGGTGACGACCTTC
>Ga0169931_10002204_pt1 | contig 31862 bp, 25 predicted proteins | sample Kivu_15m_20L_FD_129675 | JGI IMG/M metagenome (GOLD analysis project Ga0169931, IMG submission 129675) | Freshwater microbial communities from Lake Kivu, Western Province, Rwanda to study Microbial Dark Matter (Phase II) - Kivu_15m_20L... | ecosystem: Environmental > Aquatic > Freshwater > Lake...
GGCCTCGCCGAGTACCGGATCCGGTCGACCGAGCCGATTCCGGAAGGCCGTGTCACGCTCGAGTTCCGCTTCGAGCGCACCGGCGAGCACTGCGGCCGCGGCTCGCTGCACGTCAACGGCCGCTCGGTGGGCGACGGCGACATCCCGCGCACGGTGCCGACGGTGATCGAGACCTCGGGCGAGGGCTTGTGCTGCGGCTACGACAGCGGCCTGCCGGTCACCGCCGACTACGACGCACCCTTCCGGTTCACCGGGCGCATCGAGCGGGTGGTGGTCGAGACCGGAGGCGGTGCGCCGCCGGACGACGGCGACCGCTTGCGCGCGGCGTTGACCGACCACTAACCCACTGCGGACCTATGCCGAAGACGACGAACCGCCCGAACATCCTGTGGTACTGCTCGGACCAGCAGCGCTGGGATACGATCCGTGCGCTGGGTCAGCCCCACATCGAGACGCCGGCGCTCGACGCGCTGTGCGCCGGAGGCGCCGCCTTCGCGCGAGCCTACTCGCAAAGCCAGATCTGCACGCCCGCACGCGCGAGCTTCCTCACCGGGCGCTATCCCGCGAGCCACCACGTCTACCGCAACGGCAACGCATGGTTCCCGCCCCACGAGCGGCTGGTCACGCGGCTCTTCGCCGACGCCGGCTACGACTGCGGACTGGTCGGCAAGCTCCACCTGAGCGCGGCCAAGTACTTCGAGCGCCGTCCCGACGACGGCTACCGCAGCTTCCTGTGGAGTCACCACCCGACGCCGGACGCGGCGCGCGGCCACGACTACGAAACGTGGCTGCGCCACGAGAAGAAGGTCGACCCGGTCGAGCTCTACGCGCCCCACAACCACTTCTGCGGGCCCGGCATCGCCGCCGAGTACCACCAGACGACGTGGGTCAGCGAGATGGCGATCCGCTTCGTCACCGAGCAGCGCGACGGGCCGTGGCTGCTGTCGCTCAACCCGTTCGATCCGCACGCTCCCTTCGACGCGCCGCCTGAGTACCTTGCGCGCGTCAACGCGTCATCGCTTCCGCTGCCGCTGTTTCGCGACGCCGATCTCGAGCGCCAGCGCTTGTTCGCCGCGATCGACCAGCAGACGAAGGAGGCGGTCGATCCGCGCGTGCGCAGGAAGGCGAGCGCGGTGGTCGAGCGCGAGCACGACCTGGTCGCCTCGGCGCCGCCCGACGCCTACGACGCGCTCGAGGTGAAGGCGAACTACTACGCGATGATCATGCTGATCGACGACCAGTTTGCGCGGATCGTCGCAGCGCTGCGCGACACCGGTCAGCTGGAGAACACGGTCATCGTCTACATGAGCGACCACGGCGAGCTGCTCGGCGACCATGGCCTGATCCTCAAGGGCTGCCGATTCTTCGACGGACTGGTGCGCGTACCGCTGATCCTGTCGTGGCCAGGGCGCTTCGAGCGGGGACTGCGCAGCGAGGCGCTGGTCGAGACGATCGACGTCGCCCCGACGCTGCTCGAGGCCGCGGGGCTGCCGGTGCCCGAGTCGATGCAGGGGCGCTCGCTGCTGCCGATCCTCGAGGGCCGCGCCGAGCCCCACCGGCACAAAGCGCAGGTGGTCGCCGAATTCAAGGACTCGATCGGCGGGCCGAAGCACACCGACCACACGCACGGCTCGATGGTGTTCGACGGCCGCTGGAAGAGCGTGGTCTACCACGGCCACCGGATCGGCGAGCTCTACGACCTGCACCAGGATCCGGGCGAGTTCGACAACCTGTGGGACGTGCCGGCGGCCCGCGACCTGAAGGCCGAGCGCCTGAAGGCGCATCTCGATGCGATGATGGCGACCGTGAGCGCGGGCCCGCCGCGCAGCGTTGCGTACTGACGCTGCAACGGGCGCAGCGACCCGTTCGATCCGGGCCAGGGTGCCGGGGGCTCGGGCGAGTGCACCGTCTCAGGTGCGCAGCACGGCGCCGACGCTTCAGCAAGGTCGAGCCTTCACGCGTTCCGGCGCGTCGCGGGCCTGCGGCTGGCGGATTGCGTGGCGGCGGGTTGAGGTCTTCGGCCGGCGGTCGGTGAGCGCCCTGCCATCCGCGCGCAACGGCGTGCCCGCCGCCCGCCGGGTGCCGATCGCACGAAATCCGGGCGGCCAGCGGATCGGCGCGGCGCTCGGCCGGACGGCCGATGGGCGCCTCGGAGGGCACCCGGTCTGGTGCGCCGCATGGGTTTGTTCAACGTCGCGCTGCTCGATGCGCTGCCGTCGGCCGGCGTATCGCCGGAGCGGGCTCGCGCGGTCGTGGGCCTGTTCGATCGCTCGGTCGACGAGCGCGACTCGCTGCACGCGCGGGTGCTGGCGTCGAAGCGCGACGTCGCCGAGCTGCAGACGGGTCTGGCCCGCGAGATCGCTTCCAGCACGGTCGACCTGGTCAAGTGGGTCGTGGGCGCGCTCACCGCGCAGACCGCGCTGCTGCCCGGGGCGGCGAAGCCGTTCTAGCGCGTCCGCGTCTAGGGTCGGCCCGAGGTTGCGAGGTCGGCCTCCCTCGCGGAAGCTCGAGCCGCCGAGGTCGGCCGCCTCGCGCCTCTTGGCCCGGCGACCGTGGAGCGCATCCGCGACAACGCGGCCAGGCGTTGGGGGCAGGGGCCGACGCATCAGATCGGGCTGGATGCCGACCGTCTCTGCGGGGATCTGCGCACCCTCAGGGATGGTTATGGGGAACAGGTCCGGGACGGTGTGCGGTCGAAGGTCGACACGTTCCTGCGGCACGATCACCAGCTGCTTTGCACGCGCTGATCCGGCCGGCTGCCGAGGGCGAGCAGGCAACCTGCCTTCGCCTTCATGGCGCGTACCGCGCCCTGATTCGGGGTGGCCGGATCAGTACGCGGCGGGGCATGTCACCTTGCCCAGCCCACGACTGATTCGACGCGCGGGCCGGTTCGACGCGGCCCGCCTTCACGAGCGTCGGTGCTCCAGGGGGCCGGGCGCTGCCGCCGGAAGCATTGACCCGCCGTCCCGCCGGAGGGATCGTGGCAGCAGCCGACCTGCTGTCGCGGCGAGGCTGCGCGCGGGCCGCTGAATCAGCCGTGGTGGACGGCTGGCTCGCCCATCCGCGCGCGCGCATCCTGCAGCCGACCGATGCCCACGAGCGTGTCTTCGAGGAACTGTTGCGCGCCGTGGGCGAGACCGGCAACCGTGACCCACGGCGCCCATCCGGCCAAGCCGCCCGGTTCGACGGACGGGATGCGCGGCCCCTGGGGGGCGGCTGCGGATTGCTGCGCGGCGGCAGGCTGGGCCACGACATGCCCTGCTGCCCGTCGATGACGACGAGGGCAGCGCGGGCGGGCATCGAGTTCGATCGTCGAGCGAGTCTCGAACGGATCACACGCCCCGCACGCATCAATCGGCCGGTGCCAGCGTCACGCTGGCGTGCAGTTCGTCCCACGGCGCGCTGAGCTTGCGACCGTCGCGGACCAGCAGTCCGATCGACGCCAGCACCGCCACGTCCTGATGCACGTTCTTGTAGTCACGCCCGAGCATCGCAGCCAGCGCACGGACGTTGGCTGCACCGTGATCCACCTCGATCCTTGTTCACATCGGCAAGAAAATCGGCGACCAACTTCTCGGGGCTGACGAAACGATAGGCGCTCTCGCGCCCCGGGACGTGCCGATGATCGCACTTGCCACGCTCGTTGTCGTATCCCACGATGCGTTCGCCGTTGATGCCGTAGAACAGCCGGGCGTGTTCCTCGAGCCAGTCGATGATGACCCCGTCGTGGTTCGAGTGCATTGCGCGCACCTGCAGGCCCAGCGTGGCGCCGATGCCGATCACCCAGGCCTCCAGCTGTGCGATGGTCTGCGGCGGGCCGAACCGATCCGGGTCGCGGTGGATCAGGTGGGCCATGTTCGTGCCGTTGATCACGGCGATGCGCCAGGCGCGCGAGCCGGTGCGCCGCGGGATCGCGCTGCGGCTCGGCAACGATCGGACCTCGGTGGTGGTCTGCGATCTGCGCGGCGATCTGGCCGGGCGGGTGAGCGACGAGCTCGCGGCACGCGGCGTGCAGGCGCTCGCCCTGACCTGCGACGTCACCGACGAGGCGGCGGTCGCGCGGATGGTCGCCGAGATCGATCGTCGCTTCGGTCGGCTGGACGTTCTGGTCAACAGCGCCGGCATCCTCGAGACCGCGGCCGGCGCGCACCCGACGCTCGAATCGCTGTCGCTGGACACCTGGGCGCGCGTGCTCGCGGTGAACCTCATCGGGCCGTTCCTGGTGTGCCGGGCAGCGGCGCCGCTGATGAAGCGTCACCACTACGGGCGCATCGTGAACATCCCCTCGCGCGCCGCGAGGACCCGGGCTGGGCCGCCCGCCTACAGCGCCTCCAAGGGCGGACTGGTCGCGCTGTCGCGGGTGATCGCCGGCGAACTCGGGCCGTTCGGCATCACGGTGAATTGCGTCGCACCGTCGCGCGTGGCCACCGAGCTGACCGCCGACCTGAGCAGCCCGGAGATCATCGCGGCCAAGCTCGCGAGCACGCCGATGGGCCGCATCGGCGAGGTGGACGACGTCGCCGCGGCGGTCGCCTACCTGGCCTCGGACGACGCCGGTTTCGTGACCGGCGCGATCGTGGACGTGAGCGGTGGGTCGTTCATGCCCTCGTGACCGGGGCGCGTCGAGTCGCCGGGCTGGGGGGCGGGGCGGCGGGCGTCGGACTCACGGGTGCGTCAAGGTTCGGCTGTGCGCACGCGAGTCGAACGGCCGGCATCCTGGCCCTGTCCACGATTTTCGGTTCCGGCTGCTTCGCGGGTGCAAGCCGCCCGCTATCGCGCTGCAATTTCACGCACGGCGGCCGACCCCCGGCGACGGATAACCGCCAAGGTGAATCGACGGCGCGTCGCCCCGCGCAGACGCGAAGGCCGCGACGCCGAACCGCCGTCGCGGCCTTCCGGTTTCTCGGCGTCGTGAACCGGCGACGCCCTGCGGCTCGACGGCTACTGCTTGACCTCGAAATCAGCCAGCGATTTCCCCTCGGCCAGGGCCTGCACGACCCACTGGGGTTTGCGCCCTACGCCGGTCCACGGCTGACCCTGCGGGCCCTTGTACTTCACCCGACGCTTGACGCCTTTCTGCGCGCTCGTACCGCGGGCCTTGCGTCCGGGTTTTTTCGCCGCCGGCTTGTCGGCTGCGGCCGCGGCCTTGGCGGGGCGGCCCCGCGGCTTCTTCTCGGCCAGGCCCAGGTCCTGCGCGGACAACGCGTAGAGCTTGATCTTCAGCTTGATGTCGGCGATGACCGCGGCGGTTTCTTCCTTGCGGGCGGACTCGGCCTTGGCCTTCAGGTCCTCGATCTGCTTCAGATAATCGTGATAGTTGGACATGACGAATGACGTGAAGTGGTGGGCCGCCGCGCGGGCGGGCTGTGCACGTCGCGGCGTGCGGCGGAGGATAATCGCCGATTTCGCCGGAAAAATCATCCCCGCTGGCCCGGGCGAACCGGAAATACGTCGCCTCAGCCTGTGACCTGCGTCCGCAGACGTTCCACGTTTGCCGAAAACCGTCGGTGGAACCCTTCGGGCATCGGCGCGTCGCGCGTCGCCTCGAGAAGCCCGCCCAGTACCCGGATCCGGCGCCGCAGGAACGCACCGCGCGGATCGGATTCGGTGTGGAACAGGAAACGGTATTCGAGCCACACGAGTTCGGTCCATGCGTCGAACCGCTCGGCGTCGTCGGCCAGCGTGGCGAGGTCCAGCGCCACCACCTGCGCGCTCGCCTCGCTGCGGGCCACGTGCCCGGTGGTGTCCTCGATCATCGCGCACGCCCTCGCAACCTCGTCGTCGCCGGCCCAGCCGGCCTCGAACGCGGCGGCGCGCAGCAGCATCACCGACAGCGCCTCGTTGACGCCCCCCGCCGCGCCGGGCACGTACACCGCGTCGTGAAAGAGCAGCGCCAGCGTCTGCGCCCGGTCGGGCATCCAGCCGGCCGCGTCGGCACGGCGAAAGAGGTCGTTGACGTGCCACTGTGCGTGGTACCAGCGGCCGGCCTCGCGCCAGCGCGCGAGCACGGCCTCGAGCATCGGCGTGGGCAGGCGATGGTGCGCGGCCGCAGCGCGCAGCTCGGTGTCGCCGGGCAATGTCACGCGGCCGATGCGGCGGGGCTGGCCGTAGGGGTCGAGTTCGATGCGCAGGTCGTGGCCGGTCACGGCGGGTCACCCATCGAGGACTCGCCCGACGCATCGTGCTGCAGCAGCTCTCGCGGTCGGCTCGTCGCCTCGGACGCAGCGATGGGGTGCTTCCGGGCCATGGCGATCCGAAAGGTGTCGTTCGGTGCCCGATGTTAACGGCTGCGCACGCCGCGCGACCGGCCGCCGGCCCGAGCTCCCCCGCGTGAACCCCGTCACCGACCGTTCGTCGGCTGCCCGCGACCCTGTGCGGCCCGCACCCGCCGTTCGCAGCCCGCATGCCGCCGCCCACCGCTCGCCCCGCTGCCGTGCACGGCCCGGCCCACCGCCCGGCCCACCGCCCGGCCCACCGCCCGGCCCACCGCCCGGCCCACCGCCCGGCTCGCGACCTGACCCGCCGCCTGGCGCGCCGGCTGGGCGCGGTTGCGCTGGCGGTGGTCGCGGCCGCGGCCTGGCAGGGTGGGGCGCGCGCGGCACAGGCGCTGGGCGAGGGCGTCGCGCTCACGGTCGTGCCGCCCGCCGAGGACGCGGCCTCGGTGCTGCCCGCGCGCATCGGCGCGGCCGCGCCGTGGGCGCGCGGCGCCTCCGGCGCGGGACAGACGGTGGGGCTGCTGGACACCGGCGTGCGCGCCACGCACGCGGCGTTCGGCGCGCGGGTGCGCGCCGGTTTCGACGCAGTCACCGGCGGCGTGGACACCGGCGACGCGATGGGCCACGGCACGCACGTGGCGGGGCTGCTCGGAGCCGCGCGCAACGGCACGGGCATCACAGGCGTGGCGCCGGCGGTGCAGGTGCTGCCGGTGCGGGTCTTCGCGCCGGGCGGCGCGAGCGACGCGGCGCTTTCGGCGGGTGTGCGCTGGGCGGCGGCGCACACTGCGCTGCTGAACCTGTCGCTCACCGCCACGGGGCCGATCGCGGCCGCGGCGCTTCGCGATGCGATCGCGGGCGGCGCGCTGGTGGTGGCCGCGGCGGGCAACCGCGGCGCGGCCCACCCGGACTGGCCGGCCCGTTTCGCGCGCGAGCCCTGGGCCAACGGGCAGGGTATCGCGGGCGCGTTGATCGCCGTGGGCGCGGTGGACGCGCAGGACCGCATCGCGGACTTCTCCAACCGCGCGGGCGACGCCGCGCGCTTCTTCCTGGTCGCGCCGGGCACCGACCTGCTGTCGACTCACGGGTCGGGCGACCGCGCCTACGAGCGGCTGTCGGGCACGTCGATGGCGGCGCCTGCGGTGTCGGGCGCGGCGGCGCTGCTGAAGCAGCTGTGGCCGCACCTGGGCTCGCGTGAGGTCGCCGAGATCCTGCTCGCCACCGCGCGCGACCTGGGCGCGCCGGGCACCGACCCGGTCTACGGCCGCGGCCTGCTCGACCTGGCGGCGGCGCTTCAGCCGGTGGGCGGGCTCGCCACCGCCACCGCCGGCGGCACCGCGCCGCTGTCGACCACCGGGCTGCGGTTGTCGCCGGCCACCGCGGGCGTCGCGCAGGCGGCTTCCGCCGGGCTGCCGGTCGTGGCGCACGACGCCTACCGGCGGGACTTCGCCGCCGACCTCGCCCCTCGCATCGTGCTGCCCCTGCCGGTGCGCGTGGACGCGACGCTGGATGCGCTCGACGCGCGGTTCGCGAGGCCGGTGCAGGTGCTGTCGGGCGGGGCGCGGCTGCGGCTCGGCGCCGAGGGTTTCGCCCTCGCGGGCCGCGACCCGGCGGGCGAGTTCACGATTGCGGGCGGCGCCCGCGCGCACGAGGCGTTCGGGGTGGCCGCGGGCGTGGACGCGCCTTCGCTCGCCAACCCCTACGCGGCGCTCGGTCCGCAGGGCGCGATGCTGGCGCGGGGGCTCACGTTCGGTGCGGCCACGCTGCGGGCGGGCCTGCTCGCGGGCGAGGCCACGCAGCACTCGGCCAGCGGCTGGCAGCCGGTGCAGGCGCGCACGATGCTGCTGGAGGCCGCGCACCGGGCGGGCGACGCGCTGCGCCTGTCGGCCACCGTCTCTCGCACGCTGGAGCAGGGCGCGTGGCTGGGCGCGGTGGGCTCGGGCGCGCTCGCGGTGGACGTGCCCGTGCGCACCGACGCGCTTCAGTTCGGCGCGGCGTGGACCGTGTCGCCGCGCCCCACGCTCGCTGCGGCGTGGGCGCTGGGCCGCACGCCGGGCGCCGCGGGCACGGGGCTGGTCGCGCGCATCGACGAGGCGATGACCGACGCCGCCGCGCTCGCGCTGGTGCTGACCGACCTGCTGGCGAGCGGCGACGGCTTGTCCTTCGCGGTGTCGCAGCCGATGCGCGCGCGCTCGGGCGCGGCCCACCTGTGGCTGCAGCAGGGCACGGCCGACGACCGCGCACCGGTGATGGGCGCGCGCTCGCTGTCGCTGGTGCCGGCCGGCCGCGAGCGGGTCTTCGAACTGGGCTGGCGCGTGCCGGTGGCGCGCGAGCAGGCGGTGTCGGCGCTGCTGCAACTGCGCATCGAGCCGAACCACGACGCGTCGGCGCCGGCGGACGCGGTGGTGGCGCTGCGGTACCGGCGGGGGTTCTGAGGGCACGCCGAGCGGCGCGGGGCGGCTCCGCGTGGCGGGCGCCGGCGGCTTTCGCCGGGCGGTCGGGCTCGGCCGCATCGGCACCCGGATGGCCCCGTGTCTGGCGCGCACCGTGCGGCTTGTCCGCGCGGGCGGGGCCCTGCTATCATCGCCGATCGGTCTCCGATGGCCAGCGCCCCCAGAGGGCACGGTCACCGGGTGAGGTCACCCGGCCCCGGCCCCGTCGGCCGGATCGCCCGCCGCCCCCGCCTTGACCGCCCGCCTCGGGCGCCGTCGCGAGGGCCGGCCCCGTAGCCCCGCGCCATCGTGCGCGTCTCACCTGCGAAATGGGGTTGCTGCCGCGTGATGAACACCGCGGACGTCAAGCGCATCATCGAGGCGGCCTTGCTGTGCGCGCCGCAGCCGATGCCGGTCTCCGACCTGCGGCGTCTGTTCGCGGACGAGGTCGACGTGGGCGCGGACACGATGCGCACGCTGCTCGAGGAGCTGCGCGGCGAATGGAGCGGGCGCGGGGTGAACCTGGTGGCGCTCGCCTCGGGTTGGCGCTTCCAGACCGCACCCGACATCGCCCGATTCGTCGAGCGCCTGAACCCGGAGAGGCCGCCGAAGTACTCGCGCGCCGTCATGGAGACGCTCGCGATCGTCGCCTACCGGCAGCCGGTGACCCGCGGCGACATCGAGGAGATCCGCGGCGTGACGGTGTCCGCGCAGATCGTCAAGACGCTCGAGGAGCGCGGCTGGATCGAGATCATCGGCCACAAGGACGTGATCGGCCGCCCGGCGCTCTTCGCAACCACCCGCCAGTTCCTGGACGACCTGGGCCTGCGGTCGCTGCAGGAGCTGCCGCCGCTGGACGGCGACCAGCCGGCGGTCGATGCGCTGGGCCAGCGGGTGATCGCGCTGGCCACGCCGCTGGCGGTGTCGGTGCCCGTGGCACCACCCGCGGAGCACGTTCCGGCGGACCATGAGGAGGCGCTGGTTGGGGAGGAGGGCTCGCTGGCCACGCCCGATGCCGACGGCGACCTCGGGCACCCGGTTGCGACCGCAACCGCTACGACCGAGCCCGCTGCATCCGAGTCCGCCTCGCTCGTGCCCGCCGATACCCTGCCTGCCGATCCCGCGCTGTCCGATCCCGGGATTCGACCCCTTCTCCGTCCCGCCTCCGCTTCCGCATCCGAGGACGCCCCCGAGCCATGAGCGATTCCCCTGAGACCCGCGACGCCGCCGATCCGCCCACCGGGCCCGGCACGGACGCCCCGGCCCCTCGTCCGCGACGCCGCGCGCGCAAGCCGTCGGCCGACGGCTCGGCGCGGTCGGAGGGCGCGGGCACCCCCGACGTCGACGCGGCCGGCCCGGTCGATGCGGGCGCCGGCACCGCGTCCGGCGCGTCGATCGCCGCCGAGGCCGCCGCAGGCGTTTCCGCGGAAACGTCCCGGCGCCGTGCGCCCCGCGCCCGACGCGCCGCGGCGCACGAGCTCGCGGACGCACCGGCTGCCCCCGAGGCCACCGCGCACGCTGCGCCGCCCGCGCGCGCGGCCGCACCGCACGCCGAGGACCGCGTTGCCGACGCTGCGAGCGCGCACGCCGCACGCGCCGAGGGTGCGGGCGCCGAGGCGCCTCGTGATCGCCCACCGCGGGGCGACGCGTCCGCCGAGGACCGCCCGCGCGACCTCGGGCCGCGCTTGCGCGAGCCCGCGTTCGAGCTGCCTCCCGACGCGGTACCGATCGACGCGGCGGGCGTCGGCCGCGACGACGGCGGGCCGGTGCCCGATGCGATTCCGCCGGACGGCGAGCCGATCGAAGGCCGTCGCGGCAAGGGCCTTCGCAATCGATTCAGCCGCCGCCGCGGCCGGGGTGGGCGCGAGGGCGGCGAGCCGCGCGCCGAGGGTGCGCCCGTGGCCGCCGAGGGCGGCGGAGCGACCGCGGCCGCTGCCGCCGCGGATCCGGACGCCGGGATCCCGGTCTACTCGCGCCAGGCGCGCGTCGGCCTGAACGCCACCGAGCCGCGCCGCGGCCCGGGCGCTCGCGATGCGCGTCGTCCGCCACCGGACGACGACGCGCCCAAGCTGCACAAGCTGCTCGCCGACGCGGGCCTGGGTTCGCGTCGCGACATGGAGGAGCTGATCCTGGCCGGGCGCGTGTCGGTCAACGGCCAGCCCGCGCACGTCGGCCAGCGGATCGGCCCGACCGACCAGGTGCGCGTGAACGGCCGCCCGCTGAACCGCCGGATGCAGAAGTCCGCCGCGAAGGTGCTGCTGTACCACAAGCCGCCGGGCGAGATCTGCAGCCGCGACGACCCGGGGCAGCGCTCCACGGTCTTCGAGCGACTGCCGCGGCTGAAGGGCGCGCGCTGGGTGGCCGTGGGCCGCCTGGACTTCAACACCGAAGGCCTGCTGGTGTTCACCACGTCGGGCGAGGTGGCCAACAAGCTGATGCACCCGCGTTACGGCTGGGAGCGCGAGTACGCGGTACGCATCCTGGGCCGCATCGACGACGAGACGCGCGCGAAGCTCCTGGCGGGCGTGCCCCTGGAGGACGGTCCGGCGGCGTTCCTGTCCCTGGACGACATCGGCGGCGACGGCGCGAACCACTGGTACCGCGTGACGATCGCCGAGGGCCGCAACCGCGAGGTGCGCCGGCTGTTCGAGGCGCTGGGGCTCACGGTGTCGCGTCTGGTGCGCATCCGCTTCGGCCCGGTGGCGCTGCCGCGCGGGCTGGCCCGGGGCCGCTGGGTGGAACTCGCCGACAGCGAGGTGGCCACGCTGGTGGGCATGCTCAAGCAGGCGGGCCGCGACGCCGACCGCAACGCGCCGCCGCGCGCGGGCGACGAGCGGCCGGAGGGGCTGCCCGAGGACCTGCCCGAGGACGTCGACGGGGACGACGGGCCGGCGCCGCGCGAGGCCGCCGCACCGCGGCAAGAGCTCTCCGACGACGACGACGAGCCGCCGACCGCCGCGCGTGCGGCCCCCGCGGGGGAGCGCCCCGACGCCGACGATCGGGACGACGACGACCTGGACGACGACGATCGTCAGCCGCCCGGCCTCACCGAGACCGGGATCATTCGCCCCGGAGGCGGGCGCGGCCGGCGGCGGGGCCCCGGCGCGGTGCCGGCGTTCGCCGCCGACCCGAACGCGCCGCCCGCCGCCGAGGGACGCGGGCCGCGCCGCGGCGGCGGCGTGGACCGCGACGACGACGAGTGGCAGCCGACCTCGGCGGACGCGCACCTGTCGGGCATCCTGCGCGCGGTCCGCAAGGAGAACCGCGGCGGCCAGCGTTTCGGCGCGGGCTCGGGCTACGGCATGCCGCCGGGCGCGCCCGGCGTGCCGGGTGCCGCCAAGGCGCCGGGTCAGGGCCGCCGCGCTCGCCGCGGCAAGCCCGGCGGACCGGGCGGCTTCGGCGGAGGCGGCGGAGGCGGAGGCGGCGGAGGCGGAGGCGGAGGCGGAGGCGGAGGCGGAGGCGCTGGCGGGGCGCGCTTCGGCGCGGGCGGGGGATTCCCAGGGCAGGGCGGCGGCGGCCCCGGCGGCGCACCCAGGGGCGGGCCCCGGGGGCCGGGGGGCGGGGGTAGTGCCGGCGGCACCGGCGGCACCGGCGGCCCGCGCGGCGGCAACCGGTCGCGCGGTCGGCGCCGCGGAGGCGGAGGCGGAGGCGGAGGCGGAGGCGGAGGCGGCGGAGGCGGAGGCGGCGGCCCCGCAGGCGGCTGATCCTTCGGCGGGGGCCGGGGGTCGACCCGTCCTCACCTGGATCCCCGCAGCGGTTCCGCGCTATACTCGACAGGCTAGGCGCCCGACGGATCGCCGGCTGCAACGCGCAACGTCGGGCCGCACACGGGAATGGGCTGGCACAGGCCCATTTTTTTTTCCTGCCGGGGTTTGGAGTACGAGGGTTGGCGAACGCGGTTGCGGACGTCGTCGAACGGACCGTCAACGGACTGGGCTACGAGCTGGTCGATCTGGAGATCGCCGGCGGCGGGCTGTTGCGCGTGTTCATCGACCTGCCTGCATCCGCGTATGCGCAGCCTCGCGCCGAGGGGGCCCTGCCGCCGTCGGTGAAGGTCGAGGACTGCGAGAAGGTCAGCCACCAGCTGTCGCACGTGCTCACGGTGGAGAAGGTCGACTACGCGCGGCTCGAGGTCTCGTCTCCGGGCATGGATCGGCCGCTGAAGCGGCCGGCCGACTGGACGCGATTCGCCGGCGAGACCGTGACCCTGAAGCTGCGCGCGCCGCTGGCGGGTCGGCGCAACTTCACCGGCGTGCTGCACGACGAGGGCGAGGGGCGGTTCGCGCTCGAGCTGATCGAGGCGCCCGCCGCCCCCAGGCCGGGTGCCAAGCCCGCGCGCGGGGCGGCGCGGCCGGGTGCCCGGGCGGCCGCCAGCGCTCGAGCACGGGCCGCCGCCCGGGCGACCACCGGGGCCGGCGCGGCGGCGGCCCGCGCTACCGCGCCCGACGTTCGCGGCGAGCCGGTGGCCGCGCCGGCCGACGATGGTGGGCAGACGGTGCGCCGGTTGTCGTTCGTGCTCGACGAGGTCGAGCGGGGGCGGCTGGTGCCCCGCTACACGTTCTAGGAGTCCGAGATGAGCCGTGAAGTGCTGTTGCTGGTGGACGCGCTGGCCCGCGAGAAGAGCGTGGCCCGCGAGACCGTGTTCGCCGCCCTGGAGAGCGCACTCGCCTCCGCGACCAAGAAGCGGTTCAAGGAGGACTCGGACGTCCGCGTGACGATCGATCGCGAGAGCGGCGAGTCCGAGGCGTTCCGGCGCTGGCTGGTGGTACCCGATGGCGAACTCGAGGACCACGACATCCAGATCATCCTCACCGAGGCGCAGAAGCAGATCCCGGACATCCAGATCGGCGACTTCATCGAGGAGGAGCTCGAGCCGGTGGAGATGGGCCGCATCGGCGCGCAGGCGGCCAAGCAGGTGATCCTGCAGAAGATCCGCGACGCCGAGCGCGAACAGATCATCAACGACTTCCTCGCCCGCGGCGACTCGCTGCTGTCGGGCACGATCAAGCGCATCGACCGCGAGGGCGCGGTGATCGAGGCCGGCAAGATCGAGGCACGCTTGCCGCGCGACCAGATGATCCCGAAGGAGAACCTGCGGGTGGGCGACCGCATCCGCGGCTGGGTCGCAAAGATCAACCGCGAGGGCCGCGGCCCGCAGCTGATCCTCAGCCGCACCGCGCCCGAGTTCATCATGGAGCTGTTCCGCCTGGAGGTGCCCGAAATCGAGCAGGGCCTGCTGCAGGTGAAGGCCGCTGCGCGCGACCCGGGCGTGCGCGCGAAGATCGGCGTGTTCACCACCGACCGCCGCATCGACCCGATCGGCACCTGCGTGGGCGTGCGCGGCTCGCGCGTGCAGGCGGTCACCGGCGAGCTCGCCGGCGAGCGCGTGGACATCGTGCTGTGGTCCGAGGATCCTGCGCAGTTCGTGATCGGCGCGCTCGCGCCGGCCAACGTGTCCTCCATCGTCGTGGACGAGGAGAAGCACGCGATGGACGTGGTCGTGGACGAGGACAACCTCGCGCTCGCCATCGGCACCGGCGGGCGCAACGTGCGCCTGGCCTCGGAGCTCACCGGCTGGCAGATCAACATCATGAATGCCGAGGAGAGCGCCAACAAGCAGGCCAACGAGCGCACCACGCTGCGCTCGATGTTCATGGCCAAGCTGGACGTCGACGAGGAGGTCGCCGACATCCTGATCGACGAAGGCTTCTCCAGCCTGGACGAAGTGGCCTACGTGCCGATCAACGAGATGCTCGAGATCGAGGCTTTCGACGAGGACACGGTCAACGAGCTGCGCGACCGTGCCCGCAACGTGCTGCTCACCGAGGCGATCGCCAAGGAAGAGAAGCTCGAGGGCACGGCCGAGGACCTGTTGACCCTGGAAGGCATGGACCGCGACCTGGCCGCGAAGCTGGCCGACGCGAACGTGCACACGCGTGACGAACTGGCCGAACTCGCGGTCGACGAGCTGGTGGAAGCCACCGGCATCGACGAGGAACGTGCGAAGGCGCTGATCATGAAGGCGCGTGCGCACTGGTTCGAGAACGAGTCGGCCTGAGCTGGACGCTGGAAGGAACTGATTTGGCAAGCACCAACGTCTCCAACTTCGCCGCCGAACTGAAGCTTCCGCCGGAGGTGCTGCTCGAGCAGCTGCGCGCCGCGGGCGTGCAGAAGGGCTCGGCAGAGGACCTGCTCACCGAGAGCGACAAGGCGCAGCTGCTCAATGCGTTGCGCCGCGCCCACGGCGCCGACGAGCAGCAGAAGAAGAAGATCACGGTGGTGCGCAAGCAGACCTCCGAGATCAAGCAGGCCGATTCCTCGGGCCGCGCACGCACCATTCAGGTGGAGGTGCGCAAGAAGCGCGTGTTCGTGCAGCGCGACGCCGAGGGCGGCGAAGTGCAGCAGCAGCCGCCCGAGGTGGCGCCGCCGCAGCGCGGGCCTTCGCCCGTGGAGATCGAGGCGCAGCGCCTGCGCGAGGAGGAGGAGCGCCGCCAGCGCGAGGCCCTCGAGCGCCAGGAGCGCGAGATGCGCGAGATGCGCGAGCGCGAGGAGCGCGCCGAGGCCGAGCGGCTGCGGGCCGAGGAGGCCGCTCGCGAGGCTGCGCTGCGCGAGCAGCAAGCCCGCGCCGAGCAGGAGCGGCTGGCCGCGCTGCGCGCGTCCCAGGCCGAACAGCAGGCCGACCAGGCCGCGGAGCAGGCGGCTGCGCAGGCGGCCGCTCAGGCTGCCGCCGAGGCCGCGCAGGCGGCCTCGAAGGCGGCGGCCGAGGCCGCGCGGCGCGCGCAGGAGGAGGTGGCCGCGCAGGCCGCGGCCCGGCGTCGCGCCGAGGACGAGGCGGCCGCGATCAACCGGCTGCTCACCGCGACGCGCCGCCCCGCGGCCAAGGCGCCGGAGCCCCCGCCTGCACCCGCGCCCGCCGTTGCGCCCGCCGCCAAGGCGGCCGCCCCGGTGGCCGACGCCGGCAAGACCACCGGCACGCTGCACCGGCCGGCGGCGCGCGCCGACGGCCCGCGCGGCCCGGGCTCGGGTTCGGCGCGTCCGGGCGCGCCCGCACCCGCGGCGCCCGGCACGGTCAAGAAGCACGTGAAGTCCGAGAACCTGTCGTCGACCTGGCAGGACGACGCGGCCAAGCGCCGTGCGATCAAGACCCGGGGCGACTCCGGCGGCGGCGTCGGCGGCTGGCGGGGCCCGCGCGGCCATCGCGGCGGCGGACGCGGTGATCATCGCGGCGGCCCCGACGGCGGCGCGGCGGCCATCTCGGAGGCGATCACCCGCGAGGTGCACGTGCCCGAGACGATCACGGTCGCCGACCTCGCCCACAAGATGTCGGTGAAGGCCGCCGAGGTCATCAAGCTGATGATGAAGATGGGCCAGATGGTCACCATCAACCAGGTGCTCGACCAGGAGACCGCGATGATCGTGGTCGAGGAGCTCGGGCACAAGGCGGTGGCCGCGGCACTCGACGATCCGGAGGCGCTGCTCGAGAAGGACGTCGCGCATGCGGACGCCGAGCGTCTGCCGCGCCCGCCGGTGGTGACGATCATGGGCCACGTCGACCACGGCAAGACCTCGCTGCTCGACTACATCCGGCGCACCAAGGTCGCCGCCGGCGAGGCGGGCGGGATCACCCAGCACATCGGCGCGTATCACGTCGAGACGCCGCGCGGCATCATCACGTTCCTGGACACGCCCGGCCACGAGGCGTTCACCGCGATGCGGGCGCGTGGCGCGAAGGCCACCGACATCGTCATCCTGGTGGTGGCCGCCGACGACGGCGTGATGCCCCAGACGATCGAGGCGATCCACCATGCGCGCGCCGCCAAGGTGCCGATCGTGGTCGCGATGAACAAGATCGACAAGCCCGAGGCGAACCCTGAGCGGGTCAAGCAGGAACTGGTCGGGCAGGAGGTCGTGCCCGAGGAGTTCGGCGGCGAGTCGCCGTTCGTTGCGGTGTCGGCTCGCACCGGGCAGGGCGTGGACGACCTGCTCGAGAACGTGCTGCTGCAGGCCGAGGTGCTCGAGCTGAAGGCGACGGTCGAGGCGCCGGCCAAGGGGCTGGTGATCGAGGCCCGGCTGGACAAGGGCAAGGGCCCGGTCGCCACGGTGCTCGTGCAGTCGGGCACGCTCAAGCGCGGCGACGTGGTGCTCGCGGGCGCCGCCTACGGGCGCGTGCGCGCGATGCTCGACGAGGCGGGCAAGACGATCCAGGCCGCCGGTCCGTCGATTCCGGTGGAGATCCAGGGCCTGTCCGAGGTGCCGCCGGCCGGCGAGGAGGTGATGGTCATCGCCGACGAGCGCAAGGCCCGCGAGATCGCGCTGTTCCGCCAGGGCAAGTTCCGCGACGTGAAGCTCGCGCGCCAGCAGGCGGCCAAGCTCGAGAACATGCTCGAGCAGATGGCCGAGGGCCAGGCGCAGACGCTCGCGCTGATCGTGAAGGCCGACGTGCAGGGCTCGCAGGAGGCGCTGTCCCAGGCGATGCTCAAGCTGTCCACCGACGAGGTCAAGGTGCAGATCGTGCATGCCGCGGTGGGCGGCATCACCGAGAGCGACATCAACCTCGCGGTCGCCTCCAAGGCGGTGGTGATCGGCTTCAACGTTCGCGCCGACCAGGCCGCCCGCAAGCTCGCCGAGGCCAACGGCGTCGACATCCGCTACTACAACATCATCTACGACGCGGTCGACGAGGTGAAGGCGGCGATGGGCGGCATGCTCGCGCCGGAGAAGCGCGAGGAGACCATCGGCACCGTCGAGATCCGCCAGATCTTCTCGGTGAGCAAGGTCGGCAACATCGCCGGCTGCATGGTCACCGACGGTGTCGTGCGGCGCGGCGCGCGCGTGCGCCTGCTGCGCGACTCGGTGGTGATCTGGACCGGCGAGCTCGATTCGCTCAAGCGCTTCAAGGACGACGCGCGCGAGGTCCGCGAGGGCTTCGAGTGCGGCCTCACGCTGAAGAACCAGAACGACATCAAGGTCGGCGACCAGCTCGAGGTGTTCGAGGTCAAGGAAGTGGCACGGACCCTCTGACCCGCGCGGCGTGCGGCGCGGCCCGGCGGGCCGTGCCGATCGTCGCGGGGTCGAGGCGGCATCCGGCACGGGACGGCAGCGCATGAGCGGCAGGCATCAGAGAAGCGGCGGCGATCGCGCAACGCGGGTCGCCGAGCAGATCCACCACGAACTGGCGGAGATGATCGCCCGCGAGGTCAAGGACCCGCGGGTGGGTCTGGTCACGCTCACCTCGGTGTCGATCACGTCCGACTATGCGTACGCCACCGTGCACTTCACGGTGATGCCCTCGGATGCGGTGACCGTTCAGCGCACCCTGGAGGGGTTGCGGCGCAGCGCCGGGTTCCTGCGCGCGCAGCTCGGGCGGCGCGTGCGGATCCACACGACGCCCGAGCTGCGCTTCGTGCACGACACGTCGGTGGAGCGCGGCGTGGACCTGTCGCGGCTGATCGACCAGGCCAACGCGCGCAGGGCGGACGAGTGAACGGCGCGCGCGCGCCGCGCATCGCGCTGGACGCGGTGCTGCTGCTGGACAAGCCCACGGGCCCGAGCTCGAACGCCGCGCTGCAGCGGGCGCGCCGCGCCTGCGGCGCGGCCAAGGCCGGCCACGGCGGCACGCTCGACCCGATGGCGAGCGGGCTGCTTCCGGTGGCCTTCGGCGAGGCGACCAAGTTCCTGCACGACCTGCTGGACGCCGACAAGACCTACGAGGCGACGCTGCGGCTGGGCGCGAGCACCGACACCGGCGACGCCGAGGGCACGGTGACCGCGGTGCGTCCGGTGACCTGCTCCGAGGCCGACGTGCGGGCGGCGTGCGCGGCCTTCGTGGGCGAGATCGCGCAGGTGCCGCCGATGTGGTCGGCGCTCAAGCGCGACGGGGTGCCGCTGTACGCCTACGCGCGCGAGGGCGTGGAGCTCGAGCGCGCCGCCCGTCCGGTCACCGTGCACGCGATCGAGGTGCTGCGCGTGACGTTCGGCGGGGCCGACGCGCCGGCGCCGGGCGACGCCGCGGCCGAGGTGGTGCTGCGCACGCACGTGAGCAAGGGCACCTACGTGCGCACGCTGGCGCACGACCTGGGCGAGCGGCTGGGCTGCGGCGCCCACCTGGTCGCGTTGCGGCGGCTGCGCGTGGGTTCGCTCGACGTGGCCGACGCGGTGCCGCTGCACGTGCTGGAGTCCGCCGAGCCGTCGGCGCGGGCCGCCTGGCTGCGCCCGCCGGACGCGCTGCTGCAGCGGCTGCCGCGCGTGGAGCTACCCGAGACGCTCGCCGGACGATTCATCCAGGGGCAACGACTGGTGCTGGACACTGCGCTGCGCGCCCCGCTGGACGGCGCGCCGGCCGGCCCGGTGCGCGTGTACCTGGGGGCGCGCCTGATCGGCGTGGCGGACTTCGCGCCGCCCGGGCGGCTCGCGCCCAGCCGCGTGCTGGCCGCACGCTGAGTCCACGACCCGACCGCGCGCAACGCCCGCACACGACGCACACGAACAGGACCTCCTCCCATGCCCCAGCCCATCCGCAACATCGCGATCATCGCGCACGTCGACCACGGCAAGACCACGCTGGTCGACCAGCTGCTGCGCCAGTCCGGAACCTTCCGGGCGAACCAGCAGGTGGCCGACCGCGTGATGGACTCCAACGACCTCGAGCGCGAGCGCGGCATCACGATCCTCGCCAAGAACTGCGCGATCGAGGTCGACGGCACGCGGATCAACATCGTCGACACGCCCGGCCACGCCGACTTCGGCGGCGAGGTCGAGCGCGCGCTGTCGATGGTCGACTCGGTGCTGCTGGTGGTCGACGCGGTCGATGGCCCGATGCCGCAGACCCGCTTCGTCACGCGCAAGGCGCTCGCGCTCGGGCTCAAGCCGATCGTCGTGGTGAACAAGGTCGACCGCCCGGGAGCGCGGCCGCACTGGGTGATCGACCAGGTCTTCGAGCTCTTCGACAAGCTGGGCGCGACCCACGAGCAGATGGACTTCCCGGTGGTCTACTGCTCGGCGCTCGCCGGCTTCGCGGTCAACGAGATCGAGGAGCTGGACGCGCTGCCGATGGGCGAGAACGGCATGCACTTGGGCACGATGCGCGCGCTGTACGACGCGATCCTCGCGCACGTGCCGGTGCGCGCCGACGACGTCGACGGCCCGCTGCAGATGCAGATCCTGTCGCTCGACTGGTCGAGCTACGTCGGGCGCATCGGCGTGGGGCGGGTGAACCGCGGGCGGCTGGCCGCGGGCTCGCCGGTGGCGGTGGTGCACGGCCCGGGGGCGAAGCCGTCGATGGGCCGCATCGGCCAGGTGCTGCGCTACAAGGGGCTGGAGCGCGTGCCGATGGACGAGGCGCTGGCGGGCGACATCGTCGCGATCACCGGCGTGGAGGGCATCGACATCGGCACGACCGTGTGCGCGGCCGACACGCCCGAGGCCTTGCCGCTGCTCAAGGTGGACGAGCCCACGCTCACGATGGAGTTCATGGTGAACACCTCGCCGCTCGCCGGCCGCGACGGCAAGTACGTGACCAGCCGGCAGATCCGCGACCGCCTCGAGCGCGAGCTGCAGCACAACGTGGCGCTGCGCGTGGAGTTCCCGGCCGACTCCGACACCTTCGTGGTGTCCGGCCGCGGCGAGCTGCACCTGACGATCCTGCTGGAGAACATGCGGCGCGAGGGCTACGAGCTCGCGGTGTCGCGGCCCAAGCCGAAGGTGCGCACGAACCCGGAGACCGGTGAGCGCGAGGAGCCGTACGAGTCGCTGGTGATGGACGTCGAGGAGCAGCACCAGGGCGCGGTGATGCAGTACCTGGGCACGCGGCGTGCCGAGATGGTCCACATGGAGCCCGACGGCAAGGGCCGCGTGCGGCTCGACTACCGGGTGCCCTCGCGCGGGCTGATCGGCTTTCACGGCGAATTCCTCAACCTGACGCGCGGAACCGGCGTGATCAGCCACGTGTTCGACGCCTACGGCCCGATGGCCGGTCCGATCGAGGACCGCCGCAACGGCGTGCTGGTGAGCCAGGACGACGGCGAGGCGGTGGCCTACGCGCTGTGGAAGCTCGACGACCGCGGCCGCATGTTCGTCGAGCCCGGCACGCAGCTGTACGAGGGGATGATCATCGGCATCCACACGCGGGACAACGACCTGGTCGTGAACCCGGTGAAGGAGAAGAAGCTCACCAACGTGCGCGCCTCGGGCAAGGACGAGGCGATCGTGCTGACCCCGCCGATCCAGCTGACGCTCGAGAAGGCGGTCGAGTTCATCGCCGACGACGAGCTGGTCGAGATCACCCCCCGCAGCATCCGGCTGCGCAAGCGCTTCCTGAAGGAGCACGAGCGCAAGCGTGCGGCGCGCGAGGCCGAGGCGGCCTGACGGGCGCGGGCGGTGGGCGCCGCGCTGGCCCGCGCCTGGGGCGTCGCGCGTTCGCTCGCGATCTACCACGGCATTCCCGGCCGCGCGCGCCGTCTGCGCGCCTTCCACGCGCCGTTCGTGCCCCGCGGCGGGCTGTGCTTCGACGTGGGTGCGCACGTGGGCAACCGCACGCGCTGTTTCCGTGCGCTGGGCGCGCGGGTGGTCGCGGTCGAGCCGCAGCCCGATCTCGCGCGGGTGCTCGCGCGGCTGTTCGCACGCGACTCCGGGGTGGTGCTGGTGCGTGCGGCGCTCGGCGAGGCGCCGGGACGGGCCCGGCTGCTCGAGTGTGCGACCAACCCCACCGTGGGCACGCTCGACGCCGACTGGGTGAGCCGTGCAGCGGGCGTGCCCGGGTTCGCGCACGTGCGCTGGTCGCCGGGCGCCGAAGTGCCTGTGACCACGCTCGATGCGCTCGTCGCCGAGCACGGGCTGCCGGACTTCGTGAAGATCGACGTCGAGGGTCACGAGGCGGCGGTGCTGCGCGGGCTGTCGCACCCGCCGCGGGCGGTGTCGTTCGAGGTGCTGCCGGCGCTGCGCGAACGTGCGATCGCGTGCGTGCGGCGGCTGGCCGAGCTCGGCGACTACGCGTACGAGCGCACGCTCGGTGAGCGGCTGCGGCTCGAGGGCGGTGGCTGGTGCGATGCGGACGCGGCCGTCGCCTGGCTCGCCGCGCTGCACGACGACGCGCCCTCCGGCGATCTGATCGCGTGCCTACGGACAGCCCTGCCGGCCGGCGCCGTCGTGCGCGGCTGAGGGCGAAGGCGCCTGGGCGATCGGCGACGAAGACGCGGAGGCGGCCGATGCGCAGCCGGCGAACGCGTCCAGCAGCAGCGGTGTGAGCGCGTGCATCGGGCCGATCGGGTCACGTGGAGGATCCAGCCCGTCGACGAAGCCCGCGGCGCGCAGCCGGGCGAGGACCGCGGGCCGGTCCGAGAGCACGTGAACCGGCACGTCCCAGCGGGCCCCGCGTCCCGAGACCGTGGCCGCCGGCTGGTGATCGCCGAGCAGCACGATCACGCGCGCACGCCCCGAGGGCAGTCGCAGCCACCCGGCGACCGAGCGCAGCAGATAGTCGAGCGCGTCGCCGTAGGCCGGACGCATGTCCGCCCAGTCCGGGGCCAGCGCGAGCGCGGCGCCGACCTCCTCGGCGGTCCACGCGCGGCGCGGCTCGGTCGCGAGCGCATTCCAGTCGCCGGCGAGCGGCGGCACCGGACGGAACGGCGCGTGGCTGGTGATCGTCGGAAAGACCACCAGCCGGGGGGCACGGCCGGTGGCAGCCAGTTCGTTCGCGTGCAGCCGGGCGAGCGACCACTGGTCCGGGATCCGCCAGAAGCCGAACTCCGGTCCGTCGTAGCCCAGGGTGCGCGCGTCCAGCTGGCGATCGAAGCCCCAGTACCGCCCCTCGGGCCAGTCCGTGCGCAGCCCCGGCATCAGCGCCACCGTCTCCCAGCCGTGGCGCCGGAAGTGGCCGACGAGGTTCGGGCGCGCCGAGGCGAGCAGCCGGTCGTGGCGCGTCGGGTCCCGGGTGTCGATGCCCGCGAGCAGCGCGCTGTGCGCGAGCCACGATGCGCCGCCGAAGGTCGGCGACGCGACCGCGGTCGACACCGCCCGCAGCCCCGCGTCACGCGTCGCCGCCGCGAGGGCTGCCCGCGCGCCGGCCAGGCGCGCGGCGAAGGCCGGGTCGTCGAAGACCGTCGCACCGTAGGACTCCGCGAACACCACGATCACGTCCGCGTGCTCGAGGGCGCGCAGGTCCCGGTCGAAGGCGGGACTCGGCGGCAGCGCGCGGTCCGCGGACGCGGGCGACATGGCCTGCACCGCGAACGCGGCCTGCAGCCCCCAGGACGCGGTGACCGGCGTCGCGAAGTGTCGGCCGATCGGCTCGTAGGCGGCCGCGAGCCCCGCCGCGCCCGCGAGCAGGGCGGGCGTCGCGAGGGCGATCGCACCCCGGCGCACGGTGCGGTGCCCGAGCGCGCCGGCGAGCGCGCGCACCGCCGCCGCGGCGAGCCGGTGCAGCAGCAGCGCCAGCGCGGCGGTGGCCGCGGCGCCGAGCGCGACCGCCGCGGCCGCGCGCCACGGCGGCTGGTCGGCGAGCGCGAGCAGGGCCACCCGCGGCAGGTGGCGGCCGTCCCACCACAGGTTCAGCGCACGGCCGAACACCGCGGGCACCGCGACGTCGACGAACCGGCCGAGCGTGAGCACCACCCACAGCGCCGCGATCCACGCGACCGCGCGCGGCGCGGGCGCGGCCCCCCGCGCCGCCGCCCAGGCGAGTGCGACCACCAGCGCGAGCGCCTCCACCGACAGCAGCGTGGCGGGCAGCGGCCACGGGATCGGCCATGCGACCTCGTGCACCAGCGCGAGGTCCAGCACGGCGAAGGCCGCGAGCGCGATCAGGCCGGCGCGTGCGCCGTTCATGTCGCGGGTCCGGCGGGCGGGGCCTGGGTCGGCGCGCGGCGAGCGCGCGCGAGCCACGCGACGTCGACCGAGAACGAGGCGATCAGCGCGGCGAGCCCGATCGCCGCGATCGCGGCCGATGCGGGCGGCGCGACGCCTGGGGCGATGCAGGCGAGCAGTGACAGCACCTGCAGCGCGCAGACCGCGCGGCGGCGCTCGCTGTGCGGCAGCGGTGCGCCGAGCCACGGCCAGGCGCGCGCCGCGGCCACGAACAGGTAGCGCAGCGCGCCCGCGGCGATCACCCACGCCCCCGCCCGGTCGCCCCGCCAGGCGAGGACCGAGAGCGCGAGGATCAGCAGCGCGTCGACCTCCATGTCGAAGCGCGCGCCGAAGGGGCTCGTGCGTCCCGCGGCCCGCGCGATCGGGCCGTCGACCGCATCCAGCGCGGCCGCGGCGCACGCGGCCGCGAACAGCGTCGCCCCCAGCGGCACGGTCGGCTCGAGCGCACAGGCGAGCAGCCCCACCACCACGGCGGCCCGGGCGAGCGTGACCGTGTTGGCGAGGCCGAAGCGCCGATGCGGGTGATGCGCGGGCAGCGCCACGATCACGCAGGCCACGATGGTCGCGAATCCGGCGATCGCGTTCGCCGGCATCGACGGACGTACTAGGCCGGCGGCCGCGGCGCCGACGGTGGCCGCGGCGAGCGCCGCGCCCAGGACGGCCGCGGCGAGGACCGCACCCCAGGTGGCCGCGGCGAGCGCCCCGTTCGGGGTGACTGCGGCGAGCACCGGGTTCGGGGTCGGCGCGGTGAGCACTGCGGGCAGACGCGACGCGCTCGCGGTCTCGTTCGGCGGGCCGCGCTGCGGGTCCGGCGGCAGGGGGCGGTCCATCGCATAGAATCCGTCGGTCACGGTCGCCTCTGCGGCCGGCGAGGACGCCACCGCCGCGGTTGCCGACGGTGGCGACGCCACGTCCGCACCATAGCACCCGATGCCCGACGACGTCGCCTGGGCCTGCTGGATCGAGGCGCCGCATCGTGCGGCGTGGCGCCGAGAGGTGCTGCCCGTCACGGGTTCGGGGCAGGTGCGCGTGCGTGCGCTCGTCTCCGGCGTGAGCCGCGGCACCGAGATGCTGGTGTACCGGGGCGAGGTGCCCGAGGCCGAGCGCGAGCGCATGCGTGCCCCCTTCCAGTCGGGCGAGTTCCCCGGCCCGGTCAAGTACGGCTACTGCAGCGTGGGCGTGGTCACCGCGGGCGATCCGTCGCTTGCGGGTCGCACGGTGTTCTGCCTGCATCCGCACCAGAGCGCGTACGTGGTGCCGCGCGATGCGGTGCATCCGGTGCCGGACGACGTGCCCGCCGGGCGGGCCGTGCTCGCCGCGAACGTGGAGACCGCGCTGAACGCGGCCTGGGATGCCGGCGTCGGCCCGGGCGACCGGGTCACGGTGGTCGGCGGCGGCGTGATCGGCGCGCTCGTCGGCTGGCTGTGCGCGAGGCTGCCCGGCTGCCGGGTGCAACTGGTCGACGTCGACCCCGCGCGCGCGCCGCTCGCGCAGGCGCTGGGCCTGTCCTTCGCGCTGCCCGCCGCGGCCACGGGCGAAGCCGACGTGGTCGTGCACGCGAGCGCGACCGAAGCCGGGCTGGCGACCGCGCTCGGGCTCGCCGGTTTCGAGGCGACCGTGCTCGAGCTCAGCTGGTACGGCACCCGTCGGATCGCGGTGCCGCTGGGCGAGGCCTTCCACGCGCGGCGCCTGAGGCTCACGAGCTCGCAGGTGGGCCAGGTCGCCGCGTCGCGCCGGGCTCGCTGGAGCCACGCGCGCCGGCTCGCGGCCGCGATCGAGCTGCTGCGCGACCCAAGACTCGACGTGCTGCTGGGCGGACTCCATCCGCCCGGCGCGCTGCCCGCGCTGCTCGCACGGCTCGCGAGCGCGCCGAGCGACGGCCGCTGCGAACGCATCGCCTACCCCGCCGATCCCGCCGAGCCCCCCGGCCCGCAGCCCACGCACGATCCGCGCGATCCGAACGATCCGAACGATCCGCCCGTCCGACCGGAGCCTTCCCGATGAGCCGCATCGAATCCCGATTCACCGTGTGTGTCCGCGACCGGTTCATGATCGCGCACAGCTTTCGAGGCGAGGTCTTCGGACCCGCGCAGCGGCTGCACGGCGCGACCTACGTGGTCGATCTCGAGCTGCATCGCGCGCTGCTGGACGCCGACGGCATCGTGGTGGACATCGGGCGTGCGTCGGTGCTGCTGCGCGAGGTGCTGTCCGCCTTCGATTTCCGGAACCTCGACGATGAGCCCGCCTTCGCCGGCGTGAACACCACCACCGAGCAGCTCGCGCGCATCGTGTTCGACCGGGTCGCGCAGCGGATCGCGGCGGGCGAGCTCGGCGATCCGGCCGCGCTCGCGTCGATGCGGGTCGTGCTGCACGAGTCGGACGTCGCGTGGGCCGCGTACGAGGGGCCGCTCGCGGCCCGCGGCTGAGCCGGTCCGCCGGATGCAGGTCGCGTTGCTGGTGCCCGGCCACCTCCGAACCGCGACCGGCGGCTACGCGTACGCGCGCCGTCTCGTGCGGGCACTGCGGGCGGCCGGACACCGCGTCGACACCCGCCGTCTGTCGGACACGTTCCCGCGACCCGATGCTCGGGCCCTGAATCACGCGGACCGCCTGCTCGGCCGCCTGCCCGATCGGACGATCACCGTGATCGACGGCCTCGCCTTCGGCGCGATGCCCGAGGTCGTACGGGCGCATGCCGAGCGTCTCGCGCTCGTGGCCCTCGTGCATCATCCGCTTGCCGCCGAGACCGGCCTCGCGCCCGAGGAGGCGCACCGCCTCGAGGCCGCCGAGCGCGCCGCGCTCGCGTGCGCGCGTCGCGTGGTGGTGACCAGCGCGCACACCGCCGGGATGCTCGAGACGATGGGCGTGTCGCGCAGGCGGATCGGGGTGGTCGAACCCGGAACCGATCCCGCGCCGGTTCCGCGCGCAGGCGCATCCGTGCGTGCCGCGCAGACCGTTGCGCACGGCGAGGTCGCACTCCTGTGCGTGGCCACGCTCACGCCGCGCAAGGGTCACGCCGATCTGCTCGCCGCGCTCGCTCGGATCACCGATCTGCGCTGGCGCCTCGACTGCGTGGGCAGCCTGACGCGCGATCCGCGGACCGCGGCGGCGGTCCGGGCCGAGGTCGCCGCTCTCGGGCTTTCCGCGCGGGTCGCGCTGCACGGCGAGGTCGGCGGTGCGCGCCTGTCCGCGCTGTACCGGGCGGCCGACGCGTTCGTGCTCGCGTCGCGGATGGAGGGCTACGGCATGGCGTTCGCCGAGGCGCTCGCGTTCGGTCTGCCCGTGGTCGGCTGCCGCGCCGGGGCGGTGCCGGACACCGTTGCGGCCGACGCCTCGCTGCTGGTGCCTGCGGGCAACCTCGACGCGCTCGCCGCGGCGCTGCGACGCGTGGTGTCCGACCCCGCCCTGCGGTCGCGACTCGCCGACGGCGCCGCGAGGGCCGGCGCGCGTCTGCCCGATTGGCCCAGCCGCGCGAGCGCCTTCGTGCACGCGCTCGATGGCCTGGCCGCGTGAGACGCCGTGAGCCTCGTGCCGCCGCAGTCGAACGCACCGCCCCCCGGACCCCCCGCGACGACGCTGCGACGGTGGTGCGAATGAGCGAAACGTTCGATGGCCGCTGGCTCGCACTGCGCGAGCCGCTCGATCACGCCGCCCGACGCCGGGCGGCGTCCGTCCTGGTGCCCCTGCGGTCGGCGCTGAGTTTCGCGCGCGCGGCGTCCGGGGATGCGGAGGCGTCGCAGACGCAGACGCAGTGGCGGCCCCCGCCCCAGCCGGACTCGGTGGCACAGACGGATGCGGCAGCGACGTCGCAGGCACGGGTCGTGCTCGACCTCGGTGCGGGAACCGGTTCGAACCTGCGCTTTCTCGCTCCGCGGCTTGGCGGCGCGCAGCGCTGGCATCTGACCGATCACGACGTCCGCCTGCTGGCCGCGGCCCGGCGTGCGACCACGCGCTGGGCGAGCGCATGCGCCGGCGCCCCGCCGGCTCGTGCGGTCACGGCGGGCCGAGCGACGTCCGCGTCCGTGGCGAGCGCGAGCGCGCCGGACGCAGCCCGCCGTCCGCAGGCGTTCTCCGTGGCCGCAGTCGATGCGCGTGATCGGTGGTCCGTCGACGCGATCCCCCTGGCGCAGGACCTTCGCGCGCTGGATCGGCTGCCGTTCGATCGCGCGGACCTGGTGACCGCATCGGCGCTGCTCGACCTCGTCGGCGAAGCGTGGCTGCGCGAGCTGGTCGTCCGATGCGCAGCTGCCGGGGCGGCCGTGCTGTGGTCGCTCGATGTCGACGGCCGGGTCCGGCTCGCTCCGGCCGATCGGGCCGATCGGCTCGTGCTGCGCGATTTCGCGCGCGACGCCCGGCGCGACAAGGGCTTGGGCCCGGCACTCTCCTCGCGGGCAGGTCGGCGCGCCGCGGCGCTGCTCGGCGATGCGGGTTACCAGGTGGTCCGGGCGCGCAGCGATTGGCGCATCGGTATGTCGCAGGCGGCGTTCGCGGACGCGCTGCTCGCTGGATGGGCCGCCGCCGCAACCGCCGCCCGACCGTCGCGTGCGCGCATCCACGCCGAGTGGCTGCGTCGGCGGCGCGCAAGCCTGGCGCGTCGCCGCCTGCGCATCCTGGTCGGGCATACCGAGCTCGCCGGCTGGCCTCGCAGCGCTCGCGGGGCCTGACCGCGGGCGCCGCCGAACGGCTCGCCGAGCGGCGAGGCGACCGACGAGGCGACCGACGAGGCGACCGACGAGGCGACCGACGAGGCGACCGACAAGCCTCGCGGACCTCGGGTCGGCGTTGCGCCGATCGCGGCGACGCCTCGCAGCCCGACCCTCTCCGGCAACGACCGCCGCTCCGTGGGGGACCGTCGCCGAGGTCACGTTATCGGTATACGTATACCGAGAGCCGCGCGGGCGACCCTCTCAGCCCGCGCGGCGCCGCGGTGGGCGGGTCTCAGCGGGGCGGCGTCACCCGGTCGGGCGCAGCGCCGGGCACGCGATGGATCGCACGGATCAAGGGCCGGGTGAACGATGGGCCGGTCGACGATGGCCCCGGTCAACGATGGCCCGGGCAGCACGGGTGACGTATGCGACCCGCGTGACGTCCGCGACTCGGGTCGAACGGCACAAGCTGCCGAAGCGGGAGTGGTCCGAAGCCTGGCGGCAGGGTCGGCGCGGCCGCGGTACCGCGAGTCAGTCGATCCGGCGCGGCCAGGTGTCCGCGGCGGGCGCAGCCGCCGGGTCGCCGCGCAGGTCGTAGTCGAAGAGCACGTCCTCGCCGAGCCGGAAGCGTCGGCAGGGCGGGCGGGCACAGTCGCTCATGCGGGCCGGACCGGGCAGGCGCAGACCGTCACGCCCCGCACCCACGATCACCGGCGCGATCGCGAGCTGAATCCGGTCGAGCAGGCCCGCCTGCAGCAGCCGGGACACGGTCGCGCCACCCCCTTCGACGAACAGCACGTGCAGGCCTCGAGCGGCCAGCGCGTCGAGGACCGCGGCGAGGTCGAGTTCGCCGTCGTGCATTGGAACCGGAATCGCACGATCGGGCCCGACGCGTTCGGCGGCGCGGGCGGCGGCATCCTGCCCGCACACGAGCAGCGTCGGCGGACCGCAGGATGCATCGAACACCCGAAGGGTGGGCGACGTCCGAACGTTCGGGTCGAGCACGATCCGCACCGGATCGGGGCCGGGCACGCGTCGGGTGGTCAGCAGGGGGTCGTCGCTGGTCACGGTCGTGGCCCCGACGATCACCGCGTCGGACAGCGCCCGCATCCGGTGCAGGTGGATCAGATCCCCAGGCCCGCTGACCCAGCACGAGTCCCCGTCGCTGGTCGCGATCCGTCCGTCCACGCTCGTGCCGAGATGACCCACGACGCAGCGAACGCCGGCGCCCAGCGAGAGCAGCGGTCCGTACAGGTCGATCAGGTCGGCGGCTGCGCCCGTCGGGGAGCCGAAGTCGGGTGGGCGCGACCGGCTCGGCGTCGCCGTTCCGAACGCCGCCGCGGCCCGCGACTGGGCTCCGGGGGCCGCCGGCCGCAACGCTCGAGCCGCGGCTCGCCGCTCATCAGCGACCTTCAGGCACCATCGCCACGCCGACTCCGCCGAGTGGTCCGTTGCGTCGGTCACCCCCGGGGGGCCGGCGTTTGCGCCATCGCCGCCCGCGGGCTGCGCGTCGCCGGTTCGGGGGGCGGTCAACGGTGTGGCCTGGAGGCCAGCGGCAGCATCCGCTGCAGGTAGCGCGCGCCGTCGACCACGTTCTTGCGCACCGCCAGCCCCACGTGCCACGCGATCGCGACCAGCGCCGCGTACGCGAGCAGCACGTGCAGGGCCCTCGTCGCGGTGGCGAGCGCCTCGTGCTTGCCGAACGGCGCGGGCAGATCCCAGAGGCCGAACAGACGCACTCCGAACCCGCCGGCGGTGACGAACAGGTAGCCCGTGATCGGCAGCGCGAACATCAGCAGGTACAGCAGCGTCTCGAGCCGCGCGACCAGCACGCGCTCGGCGGGCACGAGCGCATCGGACCAGTCCGGCAACGCGGTCGTGCGTCGCCACGTGATCCGCGCGAGTGCGGCCACCAGCAGCACCAGGCCGATGCTCTTGTGCCAGTTGTACAGCATGTCCTGGGTCATGCCGACGACCGTGGCGTTGCGCCCGATGCGGGTCATCAGGTTGGCGCCGAGGTACTGGTAGACGAACATCGCGAACACGGCCCAGTGCAGCCCGCGGCTGACCGTTCCGTACGCGGTCGGCGTGTTCAGGAGTGGCATGCGAAGCGGGTGCTGCGAGGCCCGGGGACCATGCGGCAGTGTAACCCCCCGCGCACCCCCGGCCACTGGACGATCGATCGCCGTTCGTGCACCCGTGCCCGATGCCCGCCGGTCCAGACCCGCTCGCAGGCTCGAAGACCGGCGCCGGCCAGGGTGCGCCGGCCCGCACGCGCGCAGTGACCGAATCGACGCCTCGTGCTTCGGTACGATTGCCGACGCGCAGGGCGGTGGTGACAATGGCGCCTCCTCGGCCTTGCGCAGCAGGGCACGCGATCGGCGCGTGCTCCTTACCCGCCTTCGATGAACCCTACGAGTGACGCATTGCCCCCTGGCCCGCCGAGCGCGGCGCGCGTTTCTGGCCAGCGTCGGCGAGTCCCAGGGTCGCGGCGGCGCGCGTGCGCCCGGCGTGGCTGCTGCGTCCTCTCGGGCTCGCGGTCGCGGCGGCGCTCGCGCTGGCCGCTGGGGGCTGCGGCGAGGGCTTGCGCGAGGATGGATCGACGGCGGCATCGGCGGCGCCGCGCGAAGGCAAGGTGGTGTCTTCGCGCGGAGTGGACGCGGGAGGCGACGGCCGGGCGGACGTGGTGCTGCTGGATACGGGGGGCCGAGCGCTGCTGTGGCAGATGAGCGGTGCGTCGGTGGCGGCGCAGACGGAGCTGGGGTCGGTTGGCCCGCAGTGGCAGGTGGTGGATGCGGGCGGGGACTACGACGGCGACGGCCGCACGGACGTGCTGTGGCGTCATGCGGACGGGACGGTGTCGGTGTGGCTGATGGAGGGCGCCACCCGCAGGGCCACCGCATTCCTGGGCGCGGTGGATCCGGCGTGGCAGATTGCCGACGGGCGGGGAGACTACGACGGTGACGGTCGCAGCGACATCCTGTGGCGTCATTCGAGCGGGACGGTGGCGATCTGGCGGATGGTGGGCACGACGGTTGCGGGCGCAACGTTTCCGGCGACGGTGCCCGTGGAGTGGACGATCGTCGACGGCAGCGGTGACTACGACGGCGACGGTCGCAGCGACGTGCTGTGGCGCCACACGAGCGGGGTGACCGCGATCTGGCGGATGGTGGGGGGTGGGATCGCGTCGACCTCGTTCCTGCCGGGTGTGGGACCGGAGTGGAAGCTCATCGACGGCAGTGGCGACTACGACGGCGACGGCAGGAGCGACCTGCTCTGGCGCAGCCGCAACGAGCCGGTGGTGGCGTGGTACATGAACGGCGGGGTGTCGGCGAGCGCGGTGCTGGGTTTGGCGGGTGCGGAGTGGCGGGTGCTGGACGCCTCGAGCGACTTCGACGGTGACCGCAGGAGCGACATCCTGTGGCAGCACGCCGACGGGCAGGTGCTGCTGTGGACGGTGTCGGGCACGGCGCGCACGGGTGCGGTGTCGGTGGGTCGGCTGGGGTCGGAGTGGCGCGTGGCGGTGGGCAGCGGGGTGAAGGACGGGACGATCCCGGGCACGCCGCCGGGGCCGCCGCCGGGGCCGTCGACGCCGCCGGTGCTGACGATCGGCACGGAGCCCGCGGTGGTGGTGGGTCGAAGCGTTCGCTGGGGGTTCGTCTTCCGGTGGGACCAGGCGGTGAGCGGATTCGAGGCGGCCGACGTGGTGGTGA
>Ga0169931_10002205_pt1 | contig 31842 bp, 32 predicted proteins | sample Kivu_15m_20L_FD_129675 | JGI IMG/M metagenome (GOLD analysis project Ga0169931, IMG submission 129675) | Freshwater microbial communities from Lake Kivu, Western Province, Rwanda to study Microbial Dark Matter (Phase II) - Kivu_15m_20L... | ecosystem: Environmental > Aquatic > Freshwater > Lake...
CCTGTGGGTCCTGCTGTGAGGTTAGGGATTTGAGAGGTAGAATTCTGCCAAGCCGAGGTTTTGTTTCCGTATCGGAAGATCCGAGTTATGCCTATACTTTTATTCGTTCTAAGAAAGGTGTTGCATCGGATCCGAATTCGCTGGGCGTAATGTATCAAGTAGTTCTTCCGCAGGGTTCTCCAGCTCTTCCTTTGTATGGGCATCGGGATTCATTGGGTGATAACATTGGAAGTGCGCCAATGGAGCAGGAAATTGTTTTGCCAAGAAACACCGGATTTCGAGTAATTGATTACAAAGTTAGAACTCCTCCTTCTGGTTTCGGCAGAGATTACTTGTTCTTGTTGGTCGAGCCGGTTTTTTCTGAATCTCCCGCTTTTCGTTCGCGAAGCACTCCTTGACGTGTGCTATCTTCAGGATAGGGGGGCAGGGCATGTCTACGTTTGACCGTAAGGGTTACTTCCAGGAACTTGATGGTGGCGGTACAACTTCCAGCATGACGCCGGAAGAGTTGCGTCGCCACGAGTTGTTTTTGATTGAGGCTAACCAGGATCGCTACGATTACGTTTCTGATGACAATCGGCAACGTCGAGAAGCAGCCAGAGCTGAGTATGGTTCATGGATTGACCCTATCCTCAAAGGCGTTCAACGTTTAGGTGCTTTTTCGGTATTGCCATTCTCGGTAGGCAACGCCATGAATGATGGGCAGAGCTTCGGCGAAGCGGTTCGTGGAACGTCTGAACGTTTTATGGAAGACCCAGGTTCTTTTACTTTTCGAGAAGCGACTGATCGTTTGCCTATTCCTAATTGGTTGTCAAGTATTGGCGGCTTGGCTGCTGACATTTTTGCGCCTGGCCCGGGCGAATTTGTGCAAGGTTTAAATCTTGCATCCAATTTAGGAAGTGCCGCTTCTGGGTTAGGAGCTACTGCCGCTGGCGGAGCTGCCGCTGCGATGGCGGCTCCAAGATTGGGTGGGCAAAATAATTTTTCTGATGTCATACGCGATTTTACGGATGAAGCCGTTAGCTCTAGGCAGGCGGTGCAAACCGGACAAGATCCGGTTGTGCTTCGGCAGCAAGTCGAAGAATTGGCTAATACCGTTGCTGCAAGCAATCCGGAGATGCGTAGCCTTCAAACGGCAACCAGCAGAATTATTCAGTTGGACGATCAGGGCCTTAGCCGGTTCTCCGCTTCTCTGCGTGGCATCAATCGAAATCGTAGAGCTGTTTCTACTTCTTTGAACAATGGCGGCTTTACTTATGATTTTGATCGCGGTATGGTTCCGATGATGGCCGCGCATACCGATCCGAAAACTGGCGCTAGGAACGTTGATGTGTATGGTTATGCCGTGAGTCCTTACCCGGACTTGGGCATTGCCGTTCCGGTGCAAACGTTTCCTTTGTCTAACCCTGATGCTTTGGCGGAAATTGCGACTCAATTTATTTCGGAACGTGCGCCTGTGTTGTCTCGTCCGCATCATGCTATTGGCGGATGGGTAAACGAAGGAATTTTTTATTTCGACATTTCGGTTTTGACGCTCAATCGCAATGAGGCTATTCGCATTGGGCAGCAGGCTAATCAAAAATCGGTTGCGGATTTTAGTGCTCAGTATGGCCAAGAATTTATTCCGGTTGGCGGATCTGGAGTGGCGCGGTCTTACGATCCAAGCTATCTTGCCAGTTATACAACCGGAGGCAGATTCGATCCGACAAGTACGCATAATCCAAATCCGGATTTGCAACAAAGACTTGCCGCAGCGGAAAATTTTTACAACACGGTTATTATGCCTCAGGGTGGTCGTCAATTGACCGGATTGACTTACGCTAATGCGCCTATTAGTAGGCGTCCGCGGTAAAGGAGATAATCATGAAAAAAATGAGTAAAGGTTCTTTGCCGTCTCCTCCTAAGAATGCAATTCCTTTGGCGCCTTTTTTCAACACTATCTTTGGTGATAGTTTGAATTCCGAAGAGGGCGTTTTGGCTGCCATCACTTATATCAATTCAAACAAGCAGGAGTTTGCAGATTTGTTGCGTCAATACGTTGAAAATGGTGAAGACTTTAAGTTGCGTCAACGCTCAGGTGAATTGGAAAAGATTTTGTGAAGCCGTACCGGGATCAATTTTTTGACGGGGGCGGTACCACTTCCGGTATGACTTGGGAAGAATTGAGAGAACACGATGAATTTTTGAGGCTTTTGGCTGAGCGGGAAGGCATCAGCTACGAACGGCAAGGATTTTTTGATTGGCTCGGAGAACAGCGAGCTAATTTTTACGAGAATACTCCTACTGGTCAAGCTCTGAGCCGCGGGCAAGAAGTAATTAATAGAGAGTTGGATCATTACGAGCAAAGTTACATGAAGCCTTTGGCTATTGCCGGTCAAGCTTTTCAGGCTATTGGTTCTGCTATTGGAACTGATGGAAGGCAAGTGGGAAGCACTGTCTTGGATGCGGTTGCTCCTGGATTGGGCTATTTTCGGGATAGACGAAGTGGTCCAAATACCGGCGAAGAGCATGCGGCAAGATTGTTCGATTTAGTTTCGGGAAGTCCGTATGAGCCTGGCGATGTAACTGGCTATGCAATTGCCGATCAAACGGCAGCGGCTTTTTTGGATCCTACAAATTTTATTCCAGGCGGAGGAGCTGCCAATGCTACCCGAAGAAGCATGGGGCTTATTGATGATGTCATGGCTCCTGGCCTAAGGCAAGTTGCCGAAAGAGCAGAAGATACTGTGCTTACTCCGGTAAGAAAGCCCGCTAAAACTGCCGAAGAAATTGTGGTAAATCAAAATATCCAAGCGGCTGTTGATAGAATTATACCTCCAGAAAATCCGCTTTCGAATCCAGAAATCAAAAGACGATTTGATTACATGATTGATATTGGGAACCAACACGGTGCCACACGCTGGTATGGTTCTCCGGTTATTAAAGATCTTTTTTCGCGAGCTTTGAACTTTCTTGATCCTAGAGAAAGGCAAAGGCAAGTCCAGGGTACTTTGGCAATGTTTTCTGTTTTGAACGGCGCAACTAGCCCTCGAACCAAAGTGTTCAACAATATCAATAAGGCTTTGGTTTTGTTAACGAATGCTCAGGCGGGCAGACTGTTTCCGGATCTTGTTCGGATGGCTGAAGAAAATCCTCACGTGCCTAGGAAACCTAGGCGAAGCGGGCCGCCGTATAGAAAGAATAGACAAGGAGAAATGGTAGGCACTACGGTGACTCCGGAAGATGAACTATATATGCGCCTGACCAGTCCTTATGATTTGGAAGTTGGCTTGAGTGAAGCAATGTTTCCGAGCCACATGACCAGACAGGCTTTTGAATTAGGAACATTGAGCGGGCAAAAAACCAGCTCGTTTGATTTGAATTTTGCCGCCGACGAGCTGAATCCAAATCATCAAATAGCCATTGACGCCGTTACTATCGACACTCATTTTCTTCCCCAGTTTCTTTGGGGATTGGGAATGGATTACAGAACTGTAGATGGCAGAAAGGAAATTGTCATATTTTTAGATGTGCCGAACAAGCAAGCTTACGAACTGGAAGCCGAAGATTTTGACAAATATATCTATGGCGTAGTTTCTCAAACGCCAAGATACGCCATTATCGAGCAAGCCGCTCAAAGGGTTGCGCGGTCTTATGGTTTGAGAGGTAGAGATTTTCAGTCTGTTCTGTGGGTCGGTGGCAAAGAAATTAGTCGTCCTGCCGACCTTAGGCCGTTTTCCGAAACTTTTATGGAGAACATGAGGATTCACGCTCAACGCCTAGGAACTAGCGTAGAAGAAGTTGCCCGAAAGATTGCGATGGGAGATTTAAAATTGGCTGATATCATGGGGCAAGATTTGGCTATGTATGCTAGATACGTAGCGGCTAACATGGCTAGCACCGATTGGAGCGAAGAGGAACAAGAAGAGCAAGATGACGGTCGTACTGGCGGCAGTTTTGGAGCCGGCGGATTTCATACTCGCGACAGTTTTGGAGCCAGCGGAGAATCTATTGGCGGAGATTTATATCGCATGATGGATCGTCGAAACACCGAGGAATAATGCCTAAGCCTCTAAAGTTGACCATCCCGCAGGGCCTAGAGGGTAAGTACCTTACGTTCCTAACGGATGAGCGTTTTACCGAGATGGCGTTCATCGGCGGCTTCGGTACCGCAAAGACGGATGCTCTAGTTACGAGCATCCTCCGTGACGCTTACGAGTATCCCGGCGCAACTCTTGCGTTGTGCCGGGACGAACTCGTGAACCTCAAACGAACCACATTGGCTGACTTGCTGAGTAAGGCACCGGAGTTGACGGCGCATCACAGCAAGACGGAGAGCGTGATTACCTTCCATCCGGTGACTTGCGCGGATGGTATTGTGCGTCAATCGAGGCTTTACTGCTTCGGTTTGATGACGGGTGATTATAAGCAGAAGTTGAAGTCGTTGCAGCCGTTCCGCATGTACATCGACGAAGCTGACAAGATTTATGAAGAGATGCTTGACATGAGTGTCTTGCGTTGTCGTCAGAAGGTCTATCATTTTTCCTCTGGGAAACTTGGTAGGAACCAGGTGAAGATCGTCGCGAACGACGAAGGCAACAATTGGATTCATCGCAGGTTCATTGGCGTTTCGCATCCTGGCTTGGAGATGAGTCCGGAATGGGTGCAGAAACACGTAGGCATTAAGGAGGATTTCTTTCAGCCTCGTAATGCGGCAGATGTGGTCGTTGGTGACATTGCAGTGCATGAGCATGTGCGTCGATTGGTTGAAGGCGTCTCGGATGAAGGTGCGCGTTTGGCCGGGTTGGATAAGTTGGTCGAACCGAAAGACGTGAAGATCGTTGGTCAACGTTTGTGCATCTACGCCTTCTCGCATGAGAACAAGAGCTTGAATCAGCAGAACCTAGCTAACGCTCGTTTCGTTAGTGACGCCTTGAGGCGTCAGTACATTCTGGGTCAGATTGATACGCAGTCCGGTTTGTTGTTCCCGGAGTTCAACATTGGGGATCACGTGATTGATGAGTTCCCAATTCCGGATGAATGGCGTGTTGTTGTGGGTATTGACCATGGTCACGATCACCCTACGGCTGCCGTGTTTATGGCTGTTGATCCTTGGGGTACGGCATTTGTGTACGCGGATTACCTGCGGTCGAATACTAGCGCGAGCGATAACGCGCAGGGAATTCTTGAGTTGGCTGGCGGTGGTCGCAAGACTCGGTTCGTGGCGGATACGCAGTTGTGGAATGCCGATCCTCGTCGGCCTTCCGAGTCGTTGGCTACGGATTACGAACGTGAGGGCGTGCGTCCGTTGATCCGTGCTAACAAGCAACGGCAGTTGTCGGTGGATAGAATCAAGCAGGCGTTGCAGTTCAAGCAGACGATGTACGATCCGCAACCTAAAGCGCGAGTGTATTTCTTTAGGACTGCTGCGCGGCTTATCAAGTCGTTGAATTCTATCTCATGGGATAAGTTTAATGCCGGGGTTGATGATGACCTGATTGACGCTTTCAGGTATGCAATGATGGACTTGTACCACGTGGGGTCTAGCGATACTCCGCGTGTTTTGAGGAAGCCGTTGATCCTTGATGGGAGGTACGCATGAACGAAGTTACTCGTCATTACGAAGGCAGCATTGGTGCTGCTACCGGCGTCATTCCGTTGTACTGGGGTGGCTTGCCGATTCACATGTTGCCGTCTGCCAATCGGTTGGAGCCTGGTAGTGCTTCGCAGGGTGAACAGCGAGTTACTCCGAAGAATCACGTGTTTACTGGCGATGTGCAGTATAAGGGTTTCTTGTTGGAAATCGATGGTGTTGCTACCGTGAAGGTCGAGGGTACGAATGATGATCCTCTGGATTCCGGCGCGGTGTGGTCTTGTTATTCTACGCAGCACAATAGTACGACTGGCGTGTATGTGGATTCCGCTTGTCGTTTTATGCGGGTGAATAAAACGAGTGGCAGCGGTACTGTTCGCGTCAGTGCTCACATGCGGAGTGGTTGATTATGGCCGACCGTAAGGTTACTCAGTTACCGGCAGCGACCGCTGGTGATCTTGTTAGTACCGCTTTGTTCATGGTGGTGAATACGGGGCAGGCTCAGCCGGCAGATCAGAATCGTAAGGCGACATTGACGCAGGTGAAGACGGCGCTGAATGTTGATGGGTTAGCATTGCAGTCTAGCGTGGATGCAATCAATAATGAGTCGATTCATCCGTTCTTGCTGATGGGAGCCTAAAGTGCCTACGTATAAAGTGTTGGGTCAATCGAATCCGAGTGCCGCTACTTTGACGACGGCGTATACGGTGCCGTCAGCGAAGTCTGCTGTGGTGAGTTCGGTGACGGTTGCGAATCGTTCGGCTACGGCTACGTCGTTTCGGTTGGCTGTTCGTCCGGCTGGCGCGTCTATCGCGGATCAGCATTATGTTGCGTATAACGTGCCTATCTCGGGGAATAGTACGGTGGCGTTGACGTTGGGTTTGACGTTGGCGACGACGGATGTCGTGAGTGTGTATGCGACGTTGGCTACGTTGTCGTTCGGTGTGTATGGGACGGAGTTGTAATGAGCATCAGTGTCTTTCCTCCGACGACAGCTAGTGGATCTATTACTTCTTTGTTTTCAAATGTTGTCAAGTTTGATACTAGCGATGTGTGGTCGCATCCTAACGGTTATTCCGTGGCTCGTCCTGTGATTGTTGTGGTGGTAGCGGGTGGTGGCGGTGGCGGCTCTGGTGGTCGACGAATTGGAACGACTATCTCTGATGCTGGCGTTTCAGTTTGGGCTGGCGGTGGCGGCGGTGGAGGAAGTGGCGGAAGTGCAGCTTATAGCTTTTTGAATTCTAGTCAATTGACTATTACTATTGGTGCCGGTGGAGCCAAAGGCGCTTCCACGGTTTCTGCAAGTAATTTGGGCAGTACCAACGGCAATAACGGTAGTAATGGTGGAACTAGTAGTGTTGTTCAGAACAGCGTTACGTTGGTAAGTTGTGGTGGTGGCGGCGGCGGAAAAGCCGGGCAAGCGCTTTCAGCTAGTAATTCCGGAACAATCAATATTACCGATTTTCAGGTCGGTGGGGCCGCTGGAACTAATGGTGGTTTAGCTGGTGGTAATGCGGCTAATACTAATAGTACTCAGGATACCGCAATTGATACTCCAGCGGGGAATGGTGATGCGGTTACTGGATCTTTCAAGATTGCCGTTCCTAACATCAATTCGAGTTTTCCAATTCCTTACTTGACCGATAACGATCAACCAAAACCTATGCCTGGAGCGGGTGGTGGTAGCACTTGGAAAACGTATGTGCTAAATAACGCTGGTACGGTTTACGGTTCTCCTAATGCTACTGCGCAAACTCCAGCTTACGTTGATTGGTTTTTCTTGAGTCCCGGTGGTGACGGTGGCAACTTTACTCGCGCTAGCAATGTCACTTCTGGCAATCCGGGTAGCAACGCTACTGGAATTGGTTGCGGCGGTGGTGGTGGCGGTGGATTTTGGTATAGCGCTCAAAATGTATCGGCCAACTCCATTTCTTCTGCCGCTGGCGGCGATGGCGAAGATGGTGCCGTTTGGATTTTCTACTAAGGAGCATCATGCCTAAGTACGCGATCTACCAAACTGATGTAATCGTAAATGTCATCAAAGCCAAAGATGAAGCTACGGCTCAGTTGGTGACCGGCATGAATGCCATTGAGATTGTCGATGGCGTTCCTCAAATTGATTGGACGTGGAATGCTGAAACGAACTCTTGGATTGCTCCCGTTCCTCCGGAGCCGGAAGTTATCCCGGAGGATAACTCGTGACGATTCCAGAAGCCGGATTCGGCATGGGTCTTGAAGGCATGATGCCGGAAGAGTTGGCGTACCCGACTGAAGCGGGTACGCCTTTGATGAGTGAAGCGATTGATTCCCGTTTGACGTCTCCGAATAATAAGATGCTGGAAGCGTTGAAGGTGGATTTGAATCGGGATATCGAGTACGCTGTTGGCGCTAAGAATAATCTGGATCGTCGAGTCGAACGGTACCGTGAGTACTATTCGATGGATCGCGATCCGCCCGCGTATGAGGGTGCGCCGAATCATCGGACTCCGTACTTGCGGTCGAAGGTTACGGGTGCTAGTGCTCATATGCGGTCAGCGTTGGATCAAGATCCTATGTTCGTCGCTCGTCCTTACACTAAGGATGGCGCGGAGAATAAGGCTCCGATGGAGACGATGATGGAACGAGAGTTGGATCGTTCTTTGAGTCGTCGACAAATTTGGCGTGCCATCAATGAGTCTTGTTTAACTGGCACGGGCGTTCTTCAGTTGAGCGTCACGAAGCCCGGATCTGAATTCATTGTGCAGGCTCGCGCTGTTCGGCTGGAGGACTTCTACGTTACTCCGCCGGGTAGTGAAGATATCGCTAGGGTTAGCACGTTCCTGCGTTTCTTTGAGCCGTGGCATATCATTCGTCAACGTGTTGATTCTGGCGAGTACGATGCCGATGTTGCCGAGCAGTTGAAGCCTCGTGTTGGTAACAAGCCGACGAACTACAGCGAGGATCGTGATGGTACATCTACGTTCTTGGATCAGTCCGAGAATACGGTGTACGAGTTGTGGGAGTGTTACTACCGTTGGGGCAATGATGAGTTGGGTTACGAGTTGTGGCGTGTGGTGTTCAGCAAGGATGGGCAGTTGGTGTTGTCGGCTTCGCCTAATCCTTACGGTGAGTGTTTTGATGCGCCGCCTTACGTGCCTCTTCGTGTGATGCCTCAGCAGGGGTACTTCTTTGGGGATTCGTACTCGCAGGTGCTGGAGGGTATTCAGCATGTAATGGATTGGTCGTACAACAGTTTGATTGCGTACGATCAGTTTGCTATGACTCCGCCTACGTTTGTGGATGCGGATAGCGAGTTGTACGTGACGTTGAAGGATACGGGTATTCTGCCGAATAGCATCATTCCTGTGCGTGGTGATCCTCGTGCGACGGTGTATCAGTCGCAGATGGCTCCGGCTCGTGAACCGTATCAGTTGATGATGGCGTTGCGTTCGATGGGCGATGACGCTTCGTTTAGTGATCTTCAGTTGAATGGGATGCCTACAAATACCGTGCGTTCAGCTACGGAGATCAATGCGATTACGTCTTCGGCGCAGAAGAAGTTGTCTGAGGATTTGAGTAACTTGGCGGAGGATTTGAGTACGTTCGCTCGAATGTATTGGGCGATAGTGTATCAATTCAAGATTCTTCCCAAGGGTGTCATGCCGGTGTTTCAAGGCAGCGATCAGTATTTGATTGCGGCTCAGGAGTTGGATGAGGATGATTTGGTTGGGCACATGGGTCGTTACATGGAGTCCATTGGTAAGGCTCAACCTGGTACGTCGATGATGCCTGGCGCTGCTGAGCAGTTGAAAGCTATGCTTCAGCAGCAGGGCATTTCGTTGTTTGTGGCTAGCGCAAAGCGTGATGATATTGAGTGGATGCCGAATGGTAGTAAGATTGCGGCTGATCGGATGATGCACGCTAACAAGATGGAGCGGTTGTTGGGTTCGCTTTTGCCTGCGTTGTCGTTTGCTCGGCAGGATCGCGCTGCTTGGCACATCATGAAGGAGTACCTGGTGAGCTTAGATTTGCACAATTGGGAGAACTTCTTGCCACCTCAGCCTCCCGAGCAGTTTATGGACCCGCAGCAGATGGCGATGTTTGCTCAGATGATGGAGCAAACTCGTCAGGGTGGTGGTGCGCAGTGACGAATCCGTTTGCTTCTTTGGGGGATTCGTCTAAGTGGGCGGTGCGTCGCGCGGCTGAGGCTTTGCGGGATCAAGCAAAGGATCGTTTGGTTCGTGGGGCGTTGGTTGTTTCCAAGAAGGGCAATGGTTCTATTGACGGAATTGCCTTGGAGGTTGCTAGAATGTCTGGCGAGGTGGAGATGGCGGATCGTTTGATGCAGTTGATTTATGACGCCATGCACAATGTGATTTCTAAAGATGAAAGTGGAGGTATGGGAAATGATTGATGGAGTGACCGAGCAAGATTTTATCCCGCAGGATAGTCCTGAGCTTCAGGATACTCAAGGGCAGGAGCGTGTCGATTGGAAGGCGGAAGCCATTCGTGCGCAGGCTAGGTTGGATACGATGCGTGAAATGCAGCGTACCAACTCTACGCCTGCCGACCCGAAGTCAACTATCGTTTCTGAGACGCAGCAGCTGGAGCAGCAGATTCAACAGGTTCGCTCCACCTTGCCGCCGATTGATCCGTCGAATCCGAATGCCTTCTGGGAACGCGAGAAGCAGAAAGAGCATTTGGATGACCTACGTTTCCAACTGTCGGAAGCTCGTGAACGCGAACGGCGTCAAGCGATGATGTCGTTCACGTATCAGCAGCAAGCTCAGACTCTGGTGCAGAAAGTAAAGCAGCAGTTCTCTGGCCGTCCCGCATTTTCTCGAGTCGAACGCGTGTTTGACGACATGGTAAATCGGTTGGCTCCGAATGTTCGCGCTGATCCGAATGCGTTGACAGTGATGATGAAGACGTTGCTGTATGACGCTGGGGATACGGGTGCGCAGAAGCAGCCGCCTACTGCGCCGAATAATGGTTACGCTCCAGCGCGTGCTGGTGGGCAACGCCGTGCTGGTTCTCAAGTTGAGTTCAAGACTCAGGAGGAAGCTGAAGTGGCTGCGTATTACGGCATGACGGCTGAGGAGTATTACGATCCTCGTTTCAATGAGCGTGCGCCTGATGCCAACGGCGTAAACATTTATCCGTATCAGATTGGGCGGCGTCGCTGATGCCTCGCGGTGTGATCGATCCTCTCGGCAAACCGGAAATGCCTGATAAGGCTGCGGTTATCCCGCAGGATAATCCGCCGAAGGAGGTGGTCGGTAAGTACGATCACGAGTTGGCTAAATTTCAATTGTTTGGTCCCAACTTGCGTCGAGAGATGGGCTATGTCGAGGAGGATGATCCTCGCGTTGTCCGGAATATTCCTGCAGACATGACGGTTACTTGGGCGACTGATCCTCGCGTGGATGCCGGTGCGCATTTGAGTTTGGTTCAAGGTCTTGGTTTTCGTCCCGTTCGAGTGGAAGAAGTGACGGCTGGGTTCGGTGATGCGTATAAGATGGTGTTGCGTTCCTACGAAGTAGGTCCGCATGATTATGTCGTAGTTGGGGGCGGGGTGCTTATGATTGGTTACCGTCAGTATCGTGAGGATCGACGGGCGGCTGCGCGTTTGGAAGCGCAAACTCGTCTCGATGGGAATCGGGACAACTTGAGCAATGCTGGCGTGGAGTACGTTGGTCGTTCCAAATCTGCGCCGATGACGGAGGTTCGGTAATGGCTGTTCGGGTTATTGGGTCTGAGTATCTGATGGGGCCGGTTATCGTGGATTCCACGGCGACCATTGTGCGTAACAGTGTCGTGCGTGTGGTTTCCGGCAAAGTAACTAACGTCATTGCTGGCAGTAACGAGAACTTGGCTGTTGCCATTGATAAGTATCCGGATGCGGATTATGCGGGCACCAAAACCAAGGTTGAGGTTATGCGTCTTGGTGAGGATGTCGAAGTCGAAATTCCGTTTACGCATGCTGGCGCTACTGGTGCTGACGTGCTGGCGCAAACGGATATTGGCGGTGGCCCGTTCCGTTTGCTGGCTACGAATGGTGGCACTATCGAACTGGCTTCTACTACTAACGGTGTCTTCACTCCCCTCCGTTTGGGTCGGGGTACAAAGATTGGCGACAAGACTGGTTTCCTCGTCGGCGTCTTCGGCGACGCTTTTTCTTTCTAAGGGGGCGTGAATGGGCACTCCGATTGCTCAGAATTTCGATGCGAAGCTGCACCGTGCAGCGTGGTCCAAATTTACGATGGAGGGTGGCGAAGCCATCCCTCGCGTTCACCGTACGGTTTTCAATGTTGAGTCTTCTAGCAATGCCGAAGAGCGTCATGTTCTGCATGGCGGTCTTCCGGCGGTGCCGCGTGTTGCTAGCGATACCGTCAAGACTCCGCAGGTTTCTTTCGATATTGCCGAGCCCGTTATTTATCGGCATGACGAGTATCGTTATCAGTACGTGTACACGAAGGTCGCTGCGGATGATGACCAGTATGGGAAGATTCGCGGTGTCGTTGGCGGCATGGGTGAAGGTGCTGCGTACACCATGGAGCAGGTTGCCGCAAATATTTTGAACCTCGGTACGACTACCACTCTTGCTACCGGCTGGGATGGTAAGGCGTTGTTCGCTACGGATCACAAGTTGATCGGCAGCAGCACGACGTATTCGAACATTACGGCTATGGGCGGTCCGACGTACGCGACGATGCATGTGATTCATGCGTACTTCCGGCGTCTGCTGAACGATCAAGGCTTCTGGACGCCTGTTGAGATTGAGTCGATTCAGGTGGCTCCCGAGCTTGCGCCGCTGTGGCGTAACCTGCTGGTGAACATGAGCACGTCGAATGTGCTGTCTTACAATATCAATAGCGGCACTGGTGGCAGTGCTGCTTATAGTGCTAGCACTAACTCGAACAGCGGTATTGCTAACATTGCGTCTTCGCTGGGTATGACTCCCGAGAAGATCGTGGAGAATCACTATCTGACGAACATTGATGACACCATCATCATTGGTCGCGGTAAGCACATGTACATGTACATGCGTGAAGCTCCGAACACTGATACGTATAACATCGATGATCCGAAGGCGATTGCTCACCGGATTCAGATGCGGTTCAGCACCGGGTTTACGGATGCTCGCCGCGTGCTGCTTATTCCGGGGTCGTGATTGTAGTATAGTTATCTCCGGGGATAACGAACGCGGTGATCGGCAGAGGACGCCGCGTTCGTTGAACCCTCGGAGGCGAGCGTGACGTATCTCGATCTACGGAATCTGTTGAGGAATGATCTTCTCGCCGAATCCAGTACAACGTACTGGTCCGATGATGATCTCCTAAATTACTTGCGACGTTCCGCTTTTGAGTTGGCTCGCGAGTATGGTTTTCCTACTGTGGTGGCGTTCGTGCCTGTAGTTCAGGGCGCAACGTCTTTTGTTTTGCCGCAGGGTGCTGTGGCGGTGCAGTTGAATGAAGTATCTTTTGCTGGGTTCAAGATGTCGTTGGCTCCGATGAGTGCGATTGCGGAGTATCAAGCGTTAGGTTCGTTGCAGTTTCCTCGTTATTATAATCATGATCCAAAGCGAATTGGGCAGCAGGTGTTTATTGCTCCTCCTGCGCATACTGCCGGAACGATTACGGTGGAGTACATCGCGTTGGACGACTCGTTGTCGGATTCGTTGGGGGATGAACCTTGGGATGGTTTGTTCGCTAACTTCCATGAGTTGGTGGCGTATCGCGCTGCCGTTCGTGCGTTTGAGGCTAGCTTGGAGGATGATCGCGCTCAGTACATGTTGCAGCGTTCTCAGATGTTGCAGCAGTCTTTTGCGCTTTTCCTGGGGAAATCTGATGTTGCGGCTGCTACGGCTGGTCCGGGGGTGAGTGCTTCGTGAACGCCGGAGAGTTGATTGATTACGTGAGGACGTTGATTGGCGCGTCTGCTGCCGGTATTCCTTCTGGACATTTGTTGAATTTGTTGAATGTCGCTCAGGAGGAGGTAACGCGCGAAGCTAAGTTGCCTCGTAAGGTTGTGCAGTACGACAATTTGACTGCCGGTAATCAGTTGGTGTTACCTAGCGATGCCCGTAAGGAATCGTTGGTGGCAGTGTATAAGTTGAGTAAGAACGATGATGGGGATGTTGAGTCTAGTCGTTCTTTGAGAATCATGGATTTCGTGACGGCTTCTCGTGAGCATCCTAACTGGACGACTTGGGATGCGTCTGAGGCTACGAAGTTCATCATGTACGATCCGGCGCATGATCCGGATTGTCCTCGTCCTGTGCCGCCGCCTTCGGTTAGTGAGCCAGGATCGTTTCGCGTAATTTATGTGGTGCGTCCTGAGCGGTTGGTGGAGTTGACGGATGTGCCGTTCGGCGGGAAGTTTTTGGGTTTGATGCCGGTGTTGGCGTACCGGGTAGCGTACTTGGTGTCGCGTGATGCGGTGATGTTGCGGGAGTACGAACGTGCCGTGAATGCGTTGTCTGGCCAGGCTCGTCCTCCTTCGGTGGTGGTGCGGAATCCTTTGTACGCTTACTCTGCGCCGGATGGGAGTAGGGGATGAACAAGGAAACGAAGAAGATGGTGATGGGTTTCGTGGAGTACCTTCAGTCCATCTATGGGGAGAATGGTTCGACTCCGGCGGTCGCTCCTGTGCCGCCGAATAGTTTGGCAATTCCCATGTTTGTCACTATGAAAGATGAGGATGCTTTTTCTTCTTTGGGTCAGGTGGCTGATGTGATGGGGTATCAGTCGCCAGTGGAAATTGTTAGCGCGTTTGATCGCTTGTCGGGCGCTGTGCCGCCGTTATCTTCCGGGATTGATGCTGGCGGCGATCCTCTTCAGCAGATGATGATGATGGGCATGTGACATGCCTCTTCAGAAGTTTCCCATTCAGCAATTCGCTGGAGTTGATCGCAACTCTGCGGAAGGATCGGTAACGCCTAGGGAACTACGGAACTTGTATTTCCGTAGAGCGAATGGTTTGTCGTTGTTTGGTGGTAGGGCATCTACGGATAGTACAACTAATGCTGCTTTGGTGACGTATGACGAAGCGAACTTGGCTTTGTTATCCAATAATACTGTGTGGACTAACACGTTTGAGTTGCTGACGTTGGACGCTGCAAAATTTGGAGCGAGTCCGTTAGTGTTGATTCCTCGCGGTGGGATCATCACGGAGTACAAGAAGACGTCAACTGGGTATGACGGCAGTGCGTTGATTCGTTCTCCGGATGGCGAGTTGACCGAAAGTGATGTTGCGCCTACGGTAACGTTTACGCAGGGTGGCGCTGGTCCGGACATTCCGATTGATACGTACGAGTTTTTGTGGATGCTAGAGGCTCCTACTGACGCTGGCTTTATTGCTTACGCTCTCGGATCTGATTCTTTTATGGTCACTGGGGCGGCTACTGAATATATTGAACTTACTTTGGATGATGTAATTCCTCAAGGGCATATCGTTCGTTTCTATTGGCGAACGACGCAGGCTGGATACACTAGGTTTGCTGCTCGTGTATCTAACGGGAACACTGCCGTTGATGTTCGTTTGCAGAGCGATGCGTTCTCTGCAACGATTGATGCTCTTGTAAATTTTGCGCCTAACCGTACTGAGTTGCATGAGGGTCGCAACTACGGGATTGCTACGGCTCGTCCGTTCTTATCTTTGCTGCCGGATTCTGCCGTGACTCGTAAGGATTCGTACTTCCAACGTCTTTTCTCGGAGGATAAAACCACGGCTGCTTTTACTGCTGTTGCGCCTCATGTTTTTTCCATCCAGGATGAAAAGTTGGAATGGAGGATTAGGCAGTTGAAAGTGACGCGCGTCACATCGAATGTCAATGTCGATGTGCCATTGGTTTACATGCGTCGAGATAGCGATTTGACTAGGGCGTTGTCGGTATGGATTCGGTTTCCGGCAAACGGCGGCAAGCCTCAAGTGCATATCAAATACAAAACCACTACTTTGTCTGGCACTATTGATGGCGCCATTCCAGCCCTTAGTTCCGTTAGTAGTTCTACTCTTGAATTGAACGAGTTGAATTTGGCGTTGCTTATCAAAGAAGTAGATACTTCCATTAGTTCTACGAATCCTACGTTGAAATTTAGCATGAGTTACACGATTACGTCCGGAAGCGTTGGTTCCTTTAATGTGCAGGGCGTTGCAAAGCCAACCGAGATTACCGGCGTTATGAATGGTTGGGGAGATTGGGATGACGTTGATAATACTCGCGTCAGTTTGTTTGCAATGCCTGATGCTTCTAGCTCGTGGGAAGTACGGTTTGTTTCAGCGGCTGCTCTAACCGGCACTCCGTCGAAGTCTTATTTTGCGAATGTGACTCATTATTTATCTGGATTGTCATGGTCTCGAACGGCTACATGGACTCCTCCGCCAAGTCCAGAAACGTGGACTTTGGGTGGCGAGGCAAACGTTGTGCTGGTTACAGAACCAATTGACTTGCAGGATGTTGAATTGATTATTAGTCAACCTAGGAAGACGATTGTGTACAGCGCCGTGAACTCGGTGAATCGCGGAGTGTCCGGTAATTTGATTGCACTTACGGCGTCGGTCAGTAACGAGATTACGGCGTTGACTAGCACTCCTGCCGGGTTGTTGATCTTCATGGAGAACGAGACGTGGCTGTTGACGGGCAATCCGGATGATTACTCTGCGTCTTCTGTGCAGCGTTTCAGCGGCACGTTAGGTTGCGATCAGGGCGTAATTCCGGCTAGGCTGGGCGGCGTTGTCTTCCCGATTTATAAGGGCGAACTGTACATGGTGAGCCTGGGAATGGGCGATGTCGATTTCGGTACGGGTGTAGAGAACATTGGGCGTCCAGTGTGGCTGCGTGAGGATGGATTCGTGCAGGTTGTTGCCGAACCGCAGTCGAACATGTTGGTTGCTCGCACTGTGTCGGGTCGAGTGTATCGGTACGATAGCGTCACGAAGTCGTGGATGGATGATCCTTTTTCGCTAGCCGGAAATAATAATCAAGCTATTGACAATCCCACGAATGCGTCACTTGTTATTCTAGAGGATAGTGATGATCTTCTTCTAGAGAATGGTGGATTGTTACGGTCGGAGGACACGTCCGATAACAATCGCATTCTGCTTTTGCCAGCATGTTTGTGTCAAGAGTTTGGCACTAGGTACTTGGTGCGTAACAAATTCGAGTACATGGATTTCACGCTTGAGGATGACGCGTACGCTTCTTGGTCGCATCTGGATTTGGGCGACAAGTTGACTGCGAAGCTGTGGCGTCGTTTGGAGATCGTGACTAGTGATTCTTACGTTGGTCCTCCCGTGCTAACGTATTCTGTGGATGGAGGGAGTGATCGCGTCGTGACTGGTGTTTCCTCTGGGAAAGGGCGATGGGTGTTCAACTTCTTCCGTGGCGATGTCGGCGCTTACTTGGATGCGAAGGTGGCGCTTCCTGGGTTTACTCGGGAGGATGTGTTGGAGGTTCCGATTGTGATTGAGGCTGCGTTGCGTAATCGGTCGAGAGGACGAGTGGCCTAATGGTAGGATTAGGAGCAATCCTAGGCGGTCTTGGCAGTCTCTTTGGCGGTTTTGCTTCCGCTCGTGCTACGCAGGCAGAGAATCGCCGTAATGCGCAGAACGCGAATCTTCAACGTAAGATGGAATTGGATATCTACAATCGTCAGACTGGATTGGGTGTAGCTCAGGGCAACCTGGATCGCCGAATGCAGTTGACGCAAGAGAACATGCGTAATGCCCTTGGGATTTCTCAGGGGAACTTGCAGACTCGCTTGGGTATCGACACTCAGAACATCCAGAATGAAATGCTTGCGGATCGTTTCAATGTTGAGAATCGACGAGCGATTGATGAGTTGAACTTGGGTACCCGCATGGGTATTGATACGTCTACTCGGCAGGCGGCGAAACTTGAGGATCTTGCAGCGATGTTTAGGTCGTACGGTTCTCAACAGAATCCGTATTTGGCTGGCTTGGCTGGAGCAGCTGGCGCTGCCGGTAGGATTGATTCTAGTGATCAGCGTCGTTTGGCTGGATTGCTTGAGGGTGGCGATCCTTACGCGGATCAGCAACGTCTTGCGGCGTTGAACATGATCAACATGGCTGGGCCGGATAATCGTGCGACGCTAGAGGCAGAAGCTATGCGTCAGTTGGAGCGTTCGACTGGCGCGTTGGATGCTTCTTTGGCGGCTCGCGGCATGTACTCGACTGGTGCCGCAGCTGGTGCGCAACGCGAGTTGACGGCAAGCACATTGGGTAACTTAGCTCAGGCTATCGCGGCGGATAGGCAGGCTGCGCAGCAGATGCAAATGGCTGGACAGCAGGCTGCGGCTGGGATTTATGGCGGGTTGGGCCAGTCGATGATGGCTGGTCGGCAAGCTGCCGCTGGCATTTACGGTGACGTCAATCAACAACAGTTGGCTGGCACGTCGGCTGCTGGTCAATTGTATGGGCAGGCGGCTAACATTTACGGGCAGCAGCAGGCCGACATGATGGCAGGTTTGCAGAACGTTTATTCTAACGACGTGTGGGGTCGCGCCGGATTGAATCCCGCCGATTACGCTTTGAATCCTGAGCAGTACACTATGGATAGCCTGAAATACCAGCTCGACTCCGGCAATTACCAACTTGATCCAAGCCAATTCCAGTTTGTTGTCGATCAGTTTAATTTGAATCCTGATGACTTCATGATGGATGCGAATGGGTACATGATTCCCGTGCCTGGTATCAATAACGGCCTTGCGCTGCTGGCCGGTATTGGCGCCGGTTTGTCTGGCGGTGCTGGTATTTGGGCGCAAACGGAAAGATCTGGAGCGGGGGGTTTATGAGTTACCGTAGTCCTTTCCGTGATGTTGCCGAAGCTTTCTCTACCGTTGCGCCTAACATCGCTCAAGGCGTAGCGAACAGAGCGGATCGGCGACGCGAAGAAGATCAGTATGCGCGTACTGCCGCAGAGCGGCAAGTTCAAACTTTGATTCAACGCTTGGGCGAACTCAAAGCTTTGAATCCACAAGATGAAAAAGAGCGAGAACGAGTCGCTCAAAATATTACTTTGGTAACTCAAGCCATGAATGCTTACCAGAACATTTTGACGCTTGAGCCTGGCAAGGCGTATCAAGCTTTTATGAATCTCGGCAAAGGAACATTTGCAGCTACAGATTTTACTGCTGGCGTTACGCCTCGAGAACGAGATCCTAATCGTCCGCCAGCTCCCCGTCAACAATTTACTGTTCCAGAAATTCTCGGGCAAAGCGCAGGAACGGTTTCTAGCAGTTTGTTGAACGCGGAAGAACGCAAATCGGTTCGTAATGCCAACTCAGAAATTGTTTTGCAAGCTTACAGGATGTTGACTAGCGGCTCTTTGGATCTTTCGAATCCGTTGATTAGCGATCAGTTGGCCACGATCATGACGAGCGTGGAGTTCTACAAAAACCTTGAGGTCAATCAGGGCGTTGATCGAATGCGCGATGATTTGCCCAGGCTTGTTGCGGCGTTGCGCACGACAATCATGCAAGATCCCAATTCGGCCGGGGCAGTTTTGCGCGATTTAGCTATGCAGACTGCGCAAACTCAGACTGAACGAGCTATTCTAGAAACCGAATCTGCTCGCGCCAACTTGACGGCTCAGAACATTGAGCTGTCTTTCTTGAGAACGATGCGCGAACAAGACGTCGAGCTTCGTAATTTGAATATCAATCTAGCCAACGAAAACATTCGCGGATTGTCGTTTGCTAATTCCTCTCAACAGGTTGAGTTTTTTACTCGCACTGGTTTAACCGGCACTCCTGAACAGACGGCTGCTTTGCGGGCAATGTTTCCGCAGTTGTCTCAAGGGCAGTTTGATACATTGGCGCAAGATCGTTTTACGGCTTTCAAATTAGGTTTGCAGCGTGAGGAAACGCGGGCTAACTTGGAGATAGATCAACTACAAACGGCTATCGATAATGCCAGAAGCGGAGAATCGCGAGCAAACGCCTTTGATGAAGCTAGGCTTTTGCAGATGCAGCAGGATTTGGATAGAGGCGAGTTTGTTCTTGAGCGGGAAGAGTGGATGCTTAACCGAGATAAAAGTTTGTCTCATGTTCAAGACGCCACTAGTGCTTTGTCGTACGTGATGCAAGCGACGCAGCAAGGCGATGCGGCGGCGTTGAATATGGTTCTTCGCGAGATGCGTGATTCAAGCAGTTCAATCGGTGATTTTTATCGGAATGCTATGGATATCTCCGAGGTCGAGCGTCGTTATAGGTTTGCTTTGACCGATGAGGATTTGCGCGAGAAGGATCAGGGTAGACGCGCTCAGCTTAGCGACATTCAGTATGAGATTGCTCGCACTGCCGCAGGTTCGGATTTGCTGGCTGCCGGTGTTCAGTTCGGGCAGTGGGCTGCTCAATCAATGACCGAAAGCGAGTTGGCTATTTGGCATGCCGAACAGATGCGGTTAGGTCGCGCTGTTCCTCCGTTGGACGTCATTCAGTTGCAGCGTGCTGCTCACATGATGACGTTGCAAAATCCGGTAAAGCAGGAGTTGTGGTCCCGGATCGAGATGCTAGCGGCAATGCCGATTGATTTCAATAATCCCGCTGCGTTGGATAGGGCGTTGGGTACCATCGATGGCTTGTTGCGCGATCCTGCTTTGGGTTTATCTCCTGAGATAGTAGAGACTTATTTGAACGGATTCGTGACGGCGCAGCAAAATAATTACGTTGGATTCAACGCCGAGCTTGAGGCTAATAGGTTGCGTAGCGATTTGCTTCGCGCTCAGATTGGCGAAAGTTACGTGAATGCTCAACAGGCTATGGTTGCTACAACTTCCGGTGGCGGTAGCATTGCTGGTTTCAACAATACGATGGATACGTTGATTGGTGATGCCGAAACTACGTACGATGCGACGCGAACTTACGTTGCTTCTCTCGAAGCGATTGTTCAAAGCCGTGAGGAAGCTTTGATTGCTAACGGCTGTCGCGAACCGGGAAGAATTACGACCGACACGATGGGCGTAAGTACGTCTATGGTATCTCCGAATACTAGCGTAAATTGCGTTAGCGGAAATGCAGAATTGCTCGAGTACAGAACTTTGCTTGCTGCCGGTAGAGTTGACATGTCCGAAGCTTTGGCTACGTTGCAGGAATACACGGCCTTTCGTGCGGCGATTAATATACCCGAGGCTCAACCTACTCCCGCGCCTACTCCCGCGCCTTCGCGTGATTCTGCTGGCTTTAGTGCCGCCACTGGTAATTATGGAGCACCTAATACTGTTGGAACGGGCAGAGGGGCAGCTGTCGTTCCCACTCCGGCCCCAGCCGCCGCTGCAGCTGCTGCGCCAGCGGCAGCTGCTCCTGCCGCCGCCGCCCCAGCCGCCGCTGCGGCTGCCGCACCTGCTGCCGCTCAAGCGCAACCCGCTTCCGGCAATCGCCAAACGAGCGGCACGACGAATCAAGCTGCGGCTGCCGCTAGCAGAATTGCCGGTAACAACACTGCGGCAGCTGCCTCCCTTACGACAATTCTAAACAGCGGTATCTACGTAAGCTGGGCGCGTGGCTACAGCGGACCACTAACAAACAATGGGCAGTATGCGTCGCCTTACGCTTACGCGATGGCGATTGCAACCCTGCCATATAGTCAACAGCAAGCCGCAAGAAATGATTTGTATCGGTACGTTTATAACAACGTTGCCGGTCCAGCCGTTTCCGCTCAGTTCGGAGCTCGTCGTCCTAGCGCCGCTCAACTTACTGCCATGACCAACCAAATTCTCACTGAGCTTTTTAGTGGAAGGTAAACGTGATTCAAGATCCGTTTGCTAGATTGCGAACAAGGCTCCAGGATCAACAGCAGGAGTTTGACCAAGAGCGGCAAAGGGTTCTTGGGATTTACGAACAAGAGCGTCAATCGGCAATGACGTCTATCCCGGGGATAAGCCAGGGATCTCCGTTGCTTTCTGGCTATCAACAACCTTTTGCTTTGCAATCAGCTGCTCCATTGTCCGTTCAGGGCGCTTCTGCAATGACTCCCGCCGCCAGTCAATACGGCGTTCCTCAACCGGACTTGGTAGAGCTTGGGCCAAGTGAAGGATGGTTTGAGAAGAGCACGCGATTTCTGTCAAACGTTTTGAGCCCGCTTTCTTTGGCTCAGGATATGCTTTTTGCTACTGCTGCGGGTTGGTCAGATCCCGACAAGAGCGTGCGGGATTATCTTTCAGAAATGGATTGGGCTACGTATGTCCCGATGGGCGCCATTCCTGAGCGTCCGGTTTCTGGAGAACAACTGCTTAGACTAAATGGCGTAGAAGGCCAGAACGCTGCTTTTTGGGGCGGATTGGCTATGGATCTGGTTGCCGATCCACTTCTTGTAGGTGGCGTAGTTCGTGGCCTTGCCAGACTTGGCGAGCTTGTTGGAGCGGTTCGTGTATCGTCCAGTTTGAATCGTGCAGCTAACGCTATTGATACTGTCGCCGAAGCGACAATGTTGGTGGGAGCGACGCCTACGGCCAGGGTTGTTTCTGCCGCCAGAACGCTTCCCGGTTTTCGTCAATTCGAGCAAGCCGTAACGAATAACGTAATCAATCGTTATGTCCGTCCGGCGCTGGAGCCTCTTGCGCAGAGGACGGTCAATGCTCCAGAAGCACTTGGTGGCCGGTCTTATAGCCTTGGCGGATTGTTTGTGCAGGACGCTAGTCGTCTTGATACCGCTCCAGAGATCATTCGCGCTTCTACCGGGGTAAGCCAAGAGCTGGAAGAGGCAACGATGATTCAGTTGATTCGCGCCGATGCAATGGCTGGCGGCACTCGTTGGCGCGGCTGGCTCAGATCTTTTAATCGCAGCATGTCGGTGATGTACAACGTTCCAGTGCAGACCGTAAATACTTTTACTCCTGCTACGTCTCGTTCAATCATGACTTCGGCTTACGCTCAAGCGGATCAGCTTGGCTTGACGATGACTAATGTAAATTTGACTCAGCCTTTGCGGCGAAATCCGAATGCCTTTTTGCCTAACAGGATGGGGCAGAGCCCCAGGATGCGGCAGGCCGTGCAGGAAGTTGATGAGATGTTGGCTGTTCAGCGTCAACCTGGGCGGATGCCGGCTAACGTTCGCGCCGAAGAAAGAGCCATGTTGAATCAGTTTAATAGCGAGGTGGCTAGACTGAGGCAGGTGGCCGTAAGAAACGGCGATGATCCCGATGTGGTCGAGCAAGCTTATCGCGGTGTAGTTGAATCCTTCCAGCGGGTATCAGCCATTGAGGGTTATTTTGCTAGCGGTGCCGGGCCGATGCTGGAAATTTTTACTCAGAACCTTGGCGCCAGAATCGCCGAGTTTAGCGCCGCGAATCCCAATTTTGCTCGCGCAATCAATCGCGCTGGCGGTGTGGCTCACGTTACGCGAGAGGCTTGGCGCGAGTTGATTCGCTCCGGTCGCCGCAATGAAGCGGGGCAGCTTATGCCTCAGGGAATCCGGTTGAATCGTTCCAGAGCTGGTTTGCCCGGAGCTAATTACTTGAATCCTGCGGATAGGGCTTTGCTTACGTATCAGAACATGTTCCAGGATTACAATCAGATTGCTGGCTTGGATCTGCCGACGTACTTCAACAACTTGACGCGCGGTCATATGCGTCGAGCTTTCGGCACATTCATGGATGAGACGTCCTGGCAGTCTTACGTCAGCGACATGCGTGCCGGAAACATTGTTACGAATCGCATTGTGAACGATGCGGCAGTAAATGCTACTGTGCGACAAGCCGGATTAAATCGTCAAGTCGATTTGGCCGAGGAGTACATTCGTCAAATTAGTCCTCCGCCTCCGGTTGGTTCTCCCGTGCCTAGGCCGATGGGCGGTTTTGTAAACATGACCGACTTGGCGGAGTTCATGCTTTCTCGCGGCGTAACTCCGAATCAATTCCGGCAGTATCAACGAGCATTCATAGCTGCGGCCCAACCCGAGCTAATCAGAGTAGCTGATCAGTTGGCTCAGTATGGTCGAGCCAACATCGGGCAGAACATCAACATACGTACGCCGCTTGGCACGGGTGCCGATACGTTGACAACGGCTAGGCAGAACTTGGGTGAGGATGAAGTCGACACTTTGATGGAGTTGATGGATCCCATCGTGTCTCGGGCGCAGACTGCGGTCGCTGCCGGTACGGCAACTCGGCGTATGGAATCCTTGACAGGTATCCTGAGGGAAGCGCAGGCTCGCGGTTTGATGGTGGATAGCGCGACAGCGGGAAACGTGGTTCCGAACTGGTGGGTGTCGGTTCCCGTTAATCAGGCTGGTTATCTTCAGGGATTAGGCGGCATGACGGTTCACCCAATGATTTATCGGGAAGTCAGGAATGTGATGACGGCTGGTCGACGAAGCCATCGGCAGGCTGGCGCGCTTCAAACGTTGCGTTCGATGATTACAGCTGGTTATTTGGCTTCTCCTGCAACTAGTGCGGCGAACATTGCTGGTGGATTCTGGACTGCCGCCATGTATGGCATTAGCCCTACGACTTTGATGCAGAACATGGTTGGCGTGTATCGGGATTGGCGGAGGTTGGGGCGCGACCTTCCGGAGTTGTCTCACATGCGCGGGATTGTTGATAACGGTCAAGCGCATACCGAAATCGTAAACATGGGCGGGGATCTCGGCAGCATTGCGAATTTGGGAGTGGGTGTTCGCGGTTTTTCTCAAGCGATCACGAATGGTGTGCGTCGCTATCACGAGATGTTGCGACGTCCATTCGGTACGGGTGCCCTTGGGTTGGGGTTCTTTGAGTTGAGCGAGGCGTTGTTCAAAATGGGTACGTTCCGGATGGTGATGAACCAAACCGGGAACGTCGATGAGGCTCGCCGCATGGCTCGACATGTAGTGTTCGATTACGCCAATCAACCTGGTGTTGTGCAGATGGCTCGCGACACCGGGTTGTTTTTGTTTCCCGGCTTTGAGTACTTTATGTTCGGCCGAACGGTGAATGCTTTGGCGAACCGCCCAGGAATGATGGGCGTGATGGAACGCCTTCCTGGCGTAATTACTCAGGCGATGGTGCCGGACGAAGATCAGCGTAACGCAATGCTGGCTGGCATGCCAGACTGGATGCTGGAAGGTAAGTTCATTCCGATTCGCCGTAAGGAGAACGGCGATTTGACCATGCTTCCTTGGTCTCAGCTTTTTCCTACGAGCAGCATGACCGGTGCGCCATTTATCGAGTCTCTGCGTTCTGCCGGACTATGGGGTCCGGTGATTGATACGGTAACTGCATTGGGTAGCATTTCTGGAGCTGGTAGTTCTCCCGATCCGGGCGAAGCCAGGCTTACCGGCATGGGTCGCCGCGTTCTAGAGACCGGCGTGAGCAGTTGGGACGAACCTACGCAAGTAATTGGTGATGTAATGAGTTACTTGTATAACTCTTTCGCTCCGGCTATCCTGAGGAAAACGTATGCCCCAGCGGAAGATTTCGACCGAGCCGCTCGCGGTCTTGTGCCTTCTGTCATTCGTACATTCGTGGATGTTCCAGGATTTTTCGCGGATCAGGGTCGCTCTGCGCGAGAGGTGTACTCTCGCCGGGTGGATCAAGATTTGTTTGATACTTTGATTTCGTTCAATCTGCGCACGACTCGCAGCGTTGCGACTAGCGGACCTTTGGCGGACATGACTACTGTGGTTGGTCGCGCTGTCGCTACTTTGGAACGCGACATCAACGAGATGCAAGAGAAGATTGAGTTGGCCATGAGAGAGGGCAATACCAAGTTGGCTCAGTCCATGCTGAGGCGCAGAGCCTCAATGATTGAACGTTTCAAATTGCGTTGGGGCGACCGGCTTGAGGAACTGCGTAGAATGTCTTTGGAGGGGCGATTCCAACCTCCTCAGATGACGCCTTGATGGGGGTAGATGATGGCTGACAAGACGACTTTCTGGCGTGACGCGGTGCTGAATCTTCTGCGCGGCACTAACGTCACCGGCTTCAATGCGTACGTGAGTTTGCACACTGGTGATCCTGGTAACACTGGAGCTAACGAGGTGGCGGGCGGATCGTACGCTCGGCAGCTTGTTGGTTTCGGTGCGCCTGCGGATGATGGTGGTGTGCGTGCCGTCACGAACGCTGCCGATATTGATTTTACTGGGATGCCTGCTACGACGGTGACTCATTTCGCAATCTGGACGGCTGCCACGTCGGGTAATAGTGTGTACAAGGAGGCGTTGGCTACGTCTCGTACTACGTTGGCTGGCGATGTGATTCGTTTGGCTGCGGGTAACTTGAAGGTTACGGAAGGCTGAGTATGTCCCGCTCGCGGATTCTTCAGGAGAATGCCGACTTCTTTCTTTTGGAAGATGGCAAGCAACTGCGAGCGGAAGATGATATTTACTCGGAGATTGGTACCGCCAATGGGGTCGGTACCATCTCTGGTTCAGCGCGTTTGTTCGCGTTATTCTCTGGGATAACTGATGGCGTAGGTACGGCTACTGGTTCGCTGTTGCTCTTAGCGGTTGCATCTGGTCAAGCGGATGGCGTTGGCGTGTTGACGGCTGTGACGAATGCGACATTGGGTGTCGCAGTTACCGCTGATGGTGTCGGGATAGCGTCGTTGTCCGCGAACGCTATCGAGTTCGCAAGCGGAACCGCTGATGGCGTAGCGACAACTTCGTTTGCTGCGTACGTCATCATGCCTACATCTGGTTTGGCCGATGGTGTCGGCGAAGCATTTGGTGTCGGCGGATTCCTGCTCGCTGCATCAGGTGCAGTGGATGGCGTTGGTACTTTGTCTGCTGCCGTCAGGTTGATTGCTTACTTTTCCGGCACAGTGGATGGTGTCGGCGTAGCTTACGCTGATTCATTCACTCTCAAAGCCGTGTCGGGCGTTGCGAATGGTGTTAGCGATAGCTCAGGTACGCCTGTGCTTTACGCTGTTGCTTTCGGGACTGCCGATGGTTCCGGTGTCCTGTACGGTTTCGCGAACGCAGAGTATTACGAGGCAGCAAGATTCGATGGTGTCGCTTCAGTATCCAGTAAGGCTTTGCGTATTCAGGATGGATCAAGTTACCTTTTCCCATGCGATAACTCGGTGATGCCATCTGTGGTGTTGACCGCACCGAACCCCGTGATTCCTACTCCTGTGTTTTCTTCTTGTGATCCCGTTTCGCCCTCACCTGTTTTACCGCAACCGGCTACTCGCTGGCCGGATTGAGTACTTTTATCTTTAGGATAGCGCGGGGTTGCACTGGGTCAGGTTCCGCTCGGAAAATAGTGAACTTGTCAATCTGCTGATCATCAAAGCCTAACACTAATGCAATAGAATCAATCAGGATTTTCTCGCGATTCATGATGTCGTACCGTCGTTTGTCTGGGGCATGCAGAATCAACTGAACTTCTAGTCGATCCTGTAGAGTAAGGGGTGGGGTCAAGTACGCCGCCTTAGCTATACTTGCGGCCAAGGCGGCGTACAATCTTGCGTCTTTAGTTTTTACTCTTCGGGAGTTGACGTTAGCGTAAGCATGATTCGTCGTAGGTGGCCAGGGTAAGCTTAGCTGTACGTCATCCCGAAGGTTCATTACTCAGACTTCCTCCCCGTGCATCTTAGCCCAGATTTCACGCAGGTTCTCCGGGCTGCTATCGAGAACTAGTTGACTCGTGAACTCCAGGAAAGCGGTGGGGCTAATGACGGTTTCGCCTACGGCTTTAGCGAAGTGAGCGCGAGCATCATTCATCGTAGCGACGACATCTTTGTTGACAGTTACGGATGCCATCTCTTGCTTATCGGGTTTGTTCCGAATGCCTCGCGCGGCCTCAAGGATTTGTTCGCGCGTATGCGTACGCAATTTAGCGAGCCAATCCATGGCGCTGGTACCCGTGATGATCGTCAGGTTCTGTAGTTGATACAGCAGGTATGGACTGACGAACGCTAGCTCATCAATGTCGACTCCGGCATGCAGATGCCAGGTTTCGTACACGCTACGGAGACGACTCATGCTGCCACCGGATGGTAGTTGAATGCCGTGTTTGGTGACCATGTACGTGTCGATCATCTCGTAACTCAAGCCGGTATCTTTGGTGATCTCGTAGTACAGTTTCCCTAGGGAATACCGGTCATGGTTGCTGCTGTGGTTGAGGGAAGCGATACGCTTCAGGGTTTCAGCGTTACGCTTCAGGTGATGTTCAGCGACTTCGATTTCGGTGGTAGGGGTGTTGCGACCCGCTCTCGACCAAAGCCCAGGGAAACTCACTGCATGCCTCCTTCAATCCATTGCTCCACGCTTCCTTGAAGAACAATGTTTTTCATGTGTCCCAATGCGATGGTGACATCAATGTAGATGGGGATGGATTGACTGCGTGCCAAGTGGCAGAAACCAAAGTCTTCGCCCGTAAGCATTGGTTGATCGTTTGGCCCGAGGGGAAGAATGTTGTAGTTGAACATCACGGGTGCCTTCATGACTGCGCCGTGATCGGCGGTCATGTACACCGTCGGAACCGCCTCCGAGAGTTTACGTAAAGCCTTACCGCTAATCCGAAGAAATGCAGTGGGTACTGCTTCCACTTCGGCAAGGCCAGCGTTATTGACGCTAAGCTTGCCGTTCAATGGACGGAAAGGGAATGTTTTCCCTGAGATAGCCTTGGAGGAATTCGTTGGCATGACTGCCGCTACGATGTCGACATCATGCTTGAGGAGCTTCAGGAGATCTTCAGGCTGCCAATTGATGTCGCTGTCGATGAACACGAGATCAGTGGCTTCATTCTCGATGGCTTCCTGAACGATACGGTTACGCAGTCTTGGTACGGCAGCGACATTCCCATGGCAGAACCACATGGTGTCTATGCCCTCCTCTTGCAGGAGGGACATCGACCGAATGAGGCTGGCGACATACGTGGTGCTTACCACGTTCGCGTAAGAGGGCGTGCCGATCGCGACGGAGCGAGTCATTCGCCGTCGTACTTGAACCGCATGAGGTTCTGATGCGCGAAGGCTTCGCCAGCTTCCCGATGCTTCCGCACCAACTCTTCCATCGACAAGATGGCTTCCTGAGCGGCGCGTTGAATGACATCGAGATGCTTGGAGGTCACGCCGTTAGTGCTACCGACGTACAAGCGAGTTCTCTCAATGGCTCGCAAGAGCGGAGCCATGGCGTCTTCGGGTGTATCCTTCACGATAGTTGAGGCCAGTCGTTTAGCTGCACTCATTTCTGCTCCATGTTTCTACTCTCGATCAGTCCGCGAAGAGTGACGCGGTACCCGGAACCCTCTTGTTTTGCGTACCGTTTTCCCACAAGGGCTTTCATGATTACGTAGTTCAACGCTAACGCTTTCCCTTCCGTGCTGGCCCCCTCTAGGGAGGCCAGCAACTTCAGGTGTTGTCTTGTGGCTAGACTCATGTGCGCCTTCGGCTTCGTCAAACCCAACCTCCCACAAACAGGGCATCGAACCCGAGCAGTTTCAAAGCGATGGCGGTAGTCACGTTGACGTCATTCTCCAGGTGGCGAACGACGGCATCATGATTGCCGGACTCCCAAGCTCCGGGAATCTGATCGCCTGGGATGCTCTCCTTATCCCAAGGGATAGACAGCGTGATGGCGGCATCCTGAAGGCTGATGAACTCCTTGTAGCCAGCCAGCTCAACCATCGTGTCGATCACGCCATGCTTGCCAATAGGGAAGAAGCGCATGTGCCGGACATTATAACGCAATGACTGCTGCCGAAGAAAAGGCAGGTCGAAAGCAAGAACGTTATGGCCAGCGACGCGAATGTCCCACGTGCCACGGAAGTTGAAGTACTCGGCGACGCTCGCTTCCATCGTTCGGTACGATTTCGCCAGGAAATTCTGGACGGACTCATCTTTTCCGCGAATCAAAATCTTCGGCTTCGGGCTGGTGATTTTGTAATCCATGTCCTCGCCGGTCTCGCTGACGAGCACTTGCCAACCAATGGCGGTCACGTCACCCTGCAAGCCGTTGAGAGCCGTCTGCGCCAGCTTGTCCTCGATAGCTTGACCCGACTGCGTCGCCCACCATTCACGGATGCTGTCTTCCTTCTTGAGAGTGGCGGGCGGCTTGATCTTCTCGCGGATGCGTTCGATGATCGCCGGGTTGGTCGTGCGGTTGGTTTCGATGTCGAACACGAGGATGGGTTTCAGATCGGTACGCATGTCATTCTCCTTTGGCTGCATTGCGGCGAGCGTAAAGCATGTCGATCATCATCATCGTCAACGGATTCATTATCCTCCTAGATCATCGACAGCGTTTGGAATGTAGCGAACGTGCTAGTGAATGGAATGCGTGCCGTGCCGGTAGCTCCAGTTTTATTCTTGGAGATAACTAGCTCGGCCCAACTCTCCGGATCTTCCGAACGCCCCTCGCTGCGGGCACGGTAGTACTCCTCTCGGTACAGGAAGATGACCACCTCGGCATCCTGCTCGATCTGCCCGGACTCACGCAGGTCGCTGAGCATCGGGCGTGGCGGATTGCGATTCTCTACAGCGCGGCTCAACTGAGCAAGCGCGATGATGGGCAACTCCAGCTCTTGCGTCAAGTGCTTGAGCGTCTTGCTGATCTGCGTCACGCTGGACAGCGTGCTGTCGCCACGAGTACCTGGAACCTCGATGAGTTGAAGGTAATCAATCGCGATCAGTTCGGCGCCCCATCGCGCTGCCGAACGAATGCGGGTAGCCAACTCGTAAATGTTGTGCGGCCTATCATCAATCAAGAACACGTCTCGGTACTGGTCACGCACGGCATGCACTGCGCGTCGCCAGCGTTCCTTCTGATCCGGGCGAGCATCTCCGCTCTTCACCAGGCCGTACTCAATCCGGGAACGAAGGCTAGCCTCGAACGCCATGACGTCGCTGCCATACTGATCCTGCGTGAAGAGTGCCACTCTGCGACCTGCCTTCACTTGGTTACGCAGGATGTCACGAACCAAGCTGCTCTTACCCATGCTTGGTCTAGCGCCGATGACGACGAGTCCTTTCATGTCGCCCGTCACACGGTCGAGTTCTTCAATCCCGGAACGAAACCAGCCTTTGGTTTTTCCTGCCGAGATAGCGCCGATAGCTGTCTCTGCGTACAGGTCGATGCCTCGATGTTCTTCGCCTGCCACTTCCGCCGTAGTGAGCGACTGCTCAATGCGTCCTTTGATCTCCGTCATGCCGAGGCTGAGATCGCGGGCGAGCCTGATGCTCTCGCCCGCGAAATCCACCAGCTTGCGACGACGGTACAGTTCAAGTAGACGTTGAGCGTAATCGTACGCTCCACTGGTGCTGCCGAGTTCGGCGACACCGACGAGGAATGGTACGCCACCGATCTCTTCAAGCTTCCCTGAACGACGCAGGTGATCCGTGATGTTCACGAGATCAGTCTCAATCTCCAGGTCGTTCAGGGAACGGATGGCTTCGGCGATGACTCGATGACGTTGCGACCAGTACGCTGTCGTCGGCACGGAGAGGAAGTTCTCCAGCACGTCATCGTGCGGATGGATGATCGTTGCGCCCAGCAGGGCAGCTTCGACTTCCTCGGCGTGAAGGTTAGCGTAAAGGTCCATCAGTTATCCTATGGGATAATCAGTCGCGCTTGCCGGGTTTGACGTGCGAGATGCGGATGCGAACACGGTTGATGATGTCGAACTTCTCATCGACCGGGCTGCACAACTCCATCGAGCTGACGATGGAGCCGTCATCCGTGGCGGTCTTCGTGATGCCTTGAGCCAGGATGCTAGCGCCATACTTCACGAAGTGATCTTCGAGGGCGGACAGGAGATCCATCGACTGCACCTGGAAGTTCATCTCGACAGCGTAAGTCTCGTCGCTGTCGACGATCTTCCTCATCGGGATGACGATGTCGAACAGGGCATCCGCCAAGTATTCGGCGAGCTGCTGGAATCCGTGCGGGTCGGCAAGCGTACCTTTGCGAGTCATCTTTTTCCTCCGATGCCTGACCACGTTCTGAAGGTGGACAGGTAATCACTCCTTGCCGCTGCCGGTTCGATTCCGATCATCACGTGATCCTCATCACCGATGACCCATCGAATGTTGTTATCGAGTTGGTAATCGATCAGCATCTTCACAAGCGTACTGACGCTGGCTCCCGTACCTTTCGTGGTGCGAATCACGACACCATCCGAGAAGGGTAGGACATCGATACCGTCGCTGGACAGGCGGTCTTGAAGTGCTAGGCGAACGTCGTCACTGTTGAGAATGTCGGCGGTACGGTAACGCCATACTCCGTTACCAACTTGTACTCGCACGACGCCGATGGCTTCCAGGTCTCCTTTCGCGGTTGCTTGCCCGATGGTTTCGCCGGTGCGTTTTTTCAGCGCCGCAATCAAGTCGTTGACGCTAGTGATGACG
>Ga0169931_10002206_pt1 | contig 31841 bp, 50 predicted proteins | sample Kivu_15m_20L_FD_129675 | JGI IMG/M metagenome (GOLD analysis project Ga0169931, IMG submission 129675) | Freshwater microbial communities from Lake Kivu, Western Province, Rwanda to study Microbial Dark Matter (Phase II) - Kivu_15m_20L... | ecosystem: Environmental > Aquatic > Freshwater > Lake...
CAGTTCATTACACTCGCTGGGTTTCATAATCTTAACTACCATATGTTTGATATGGCTCATGGCTATGCTCGTGAAGGCATGCCAGCATTCGTGGAATTACAGGAAAAAGAGTTCGCTGCCGCTGACAGAGGATTTGAAGCAGTCAAGCATCAGCGAGAAGTAGGTACGGGATATTTCGATAGAGTCACTACTACCATTGAAAAAGATGCTTCAACACAGGCATTGAAAGGTTCAACAGAAGAGGAACAATTTCACTGATGTTAGAAACAATTTGCGATATACTTGTAGAAGCATATAAGCGTAACTGGATTACAAGTAGGGATGGCAACATCTCTATTCGTCATCATGACAGAGATCATTTTTATGTTACTCCCAGCGGTGTACGTAAACAGACTATGCAGCCAGATCAATTTAAAAAAATTAAAATCATACCAGGTCCAGTAACCTTGTGGCAAGAAATGCCTTACAGTAATATCAGTATTGGGTTAAAGCCCACAGGTGAGATGCCTTTGCATTTTGGACTACAGAAGAAAATACACACAGACGAAGTCCGTGTGGTTACACATATACACCCAACATATATTGTTGCAGCCATGCATGCCGGTATTGAACTCAGTGCATTAGTCAAGGACTTTCCTGAACTAAGTCGTTATACCAGAGTTGCGCCTAATGTGAGCGATGTTCCTCCAATCAGTCAAGAATTAGGAGATCAGTGCCATGAAAAATTGGGTTTAAATTCAGATACTGGTGAGATTAAGTATGATATAGTAGGAATCAAAGGACATGGGGTCGTGGCTATAGATTCATCGCCGTGGCGATCTTTTGAACACATTGAGAGATTAGAACATATCTGTAAAATAGTTCTGGTCTCAGGGAACTACTAATGATTGGAATTACTTTTTTACAAGGGGTCTTAATAACACTGTTATTAACTCATCTTACAATTATCAGCGTGACGCTGTATCTGCATCGCAGTCAGGCACACAAGGGTGTAGAGTTTCATCCAGCCTTGAATCATTTCTTTCGATTCTGGATTTGGTTGACCACAGGAATGACTACCAAGGCCTGGGTGGCTGTACATCGCAAGCATCATCAAAACACAGACATAGAAGGCGATCCACACAGTCCTCATATATTTGGCATCAAGAGACTGCTGTTAGGTGGGTGGAGTCTTTATCATGAAGCAACCAAAGATCCTAACATGGTTATCAAATATGGTGCAGGCACACCCAAAGATCGTTTAGAATTATTTTACACTCGTTATCACCGGGCAGGATTCTTGTTGATGTTGGTCATAGACCTTGTTCTTTTTGGCCTGCCTGGTATTCTAATCTGGGGTGTACAGATGATCTGGATTCCATTCTGGGCCGCTGGATTCATTAATGGTATCGGTCACTGGTGGGGATATCGCAACGGTGAAACCAAAGATTATAGCCGTAATATAGGACCAATTGGTATTCTAATAGGCGGGGAAGAATTGCACAACAACCACCATTTAGATCCTGCCAATCCTAAATTTCGCCGTCGTCGGTTTGAATTAGATATTGGTTGGATGTATATCTGTATCTTACGTTTCTTCAGACTTGCCAAACTAAGGTCATAAAAAAAGGCTAACATCGTTAGCCTTTTTAAAGATTAACAACCAATTACTTCTTGGCAGTGTCTTTCTTTTCGTCTTTCTTAGCAGGAACAGGTGCTGCCTTGGCATCAGCAGGTTTGGCTGCAGGTGCTGTGGCTGCAGGTGCTGTGGCTGCCGGTTTGGCATCTTTCTTTGGCTCTTCCTTCTTTGCAGGAGCCTGTGCTAATGCGGATACTGCGAACAACGATGCTACTAATGCGACTGCTGTTTTCATATGAAAATCTCCATTTTTTAAATTGTAGCAGATAATCTGCTACTATTATATATAACGCTATAGAAGAGAAAACCGTAGACTTGAATTGGTAAAACTGTCACAAGAAAAGGCCCAAAGGCCTTTTCTTGACTACTATAATAATTCCGCTATGCGGGTATCATATATTCAATAATTACTTCTTTACGCCTTGATTAACAAAGGCATACATCTTCTCTGCTGTTTCCAAAACCTTGTCAAGACCTGGAAACTCAGGCATATCAACTGTGGTAACGACCTGACCAGTCTTCTCGTCACGCTTGGCCGACATTTCCCAACCTTGCCATTTGTAGGTAAACTCTTGGGCAACAATGTCTTTGGCTTCTTTGAGGATCTCTGTGCGGATCTCATAGCCATTCTTGTTGAACTTAACTTCGGGTGTTTTTAGTTCTGGTAATGTAAAGTTTGACATAATTTTCTCCTTGTGTGTGTATGTCTTATTTGGCTTCTTTTTCTACTTTGTAGGGAGCCCGTGAAGCCTGCTCCTTCTGTGGAAACACTACCTTAGACAGTGAATCTACAGAATACTTAACCATATCCATAGTGTTACGGCTCAGCATTTTGGCAAATGCTGTTTGAGCGTCAATATAACTATGTGCGGCTTTGTTTAGAACTTTGTCAGTGAAAATGTGATCTGCCACTGTTTTCTTTGACATTTGAATAGAATCGATGATAAAATCTGTGGTAAACATTTGAATCTCCTCTGTGTGTTGTGTGTATTATATATCTTTTTATTTTAAAAATCAACTGTTTTTGGTTGGGTTGTTTACCCATTTTGATAAGATATTTTTTTAAATTCTAACATCAGTCACGTAGCATGATCTGTCTGGCCAAATCATGTCTACCCATTCTTGAAAAAGTAGATGCGGCTCTTGCACGGGCAAGTCCGTCAGCAACGGTCATGAGATAATTCCAAATTTTTTTCATAATATTTTTCCTTGCGAGAGTTGGTTGTTGAATTCACGTTCCCAGTGTTCAACTTCGGCAGCACTTTGTGGGTGCTTGGATACAATGTAGCGATCTAACTCGCTGTAATAAGTGGACTGGCTGAGCCAGTGTTTGATAGCATTAATTAAAAACATTACTGTGTCCTTGTGTGTTGTGAAACTCATGGTTTCTACTGATGTATTTAGCAGACCAATGTGCGATCGCACATTTTATGTTCAAAAATATTGTTTAATTAAAATTACAATGCTATAAATAATACTGTGTTCAAAGAGACATTACATGAGAAAATCTACAAGATCAATTCTGCAAGAGTTAAATGAGTTAGGCACCAAGCGTAACTTGCCTTATATGATCGAAACCCGAGGTAGTTCCATCATCGATTCTGCTGTTAACCTACTAACACTGATAAGAGAAAACTACGATCAAGAATTGGCCTATGAGCTCGAACGTAGATTTTTAAATGCTATCAAATCTGCAGATACAGCCAAATTTAAACGTGGTGTAAAAAAACTGCATGAATCACGCCAAAATACACCAAAAACAGACCAATAACAGTATTTTTCCTCCAAATCGCTAAATAACTTTACAAATCCCGTGAGCCGGGATATAAGGTAAAGAGGAGAAAATATCATGCCTTCAGTAACTAAAGTAAACCCAGCCGGCGTACCAGACGTTGGCGTAATTAACGGCGGCGCAGCCGGCGCAAGCCTTGGACAAAGCCTTGGCTTTTTCCTTGTAACTGTCAAAAATGGTAGCGCAGCAGCAATCGATCTACGTGCAGAAGACAATGCACCAGACGATGGTCTTGATCTTATCATGCAGGTAATCCAGCCTTTGGCCTACTTTGCAGCCGACGCAGCCACAGGTGTTGTCCATGTTATCACAGATGGACACAACAACAGTGCCGCTGAACTACAACAGCGTATTCGTGCTATGGGCACCGATGTTCGTGGTGTTGATGTATCTGGTACAACAGTAGCCGCAGGTACAAGTTTCACAATCGCTTAATTCTCAATCGGGATGGGAAGCAGGGGGCGGAATTTATTTCCGCCCTTTTTTTGCCTGATAAGTATTAGGCAATGTATTATCAGATCCAAACCCTTGTAGACATCACAGAAACTCGACAGCATCGGATGGCCCCGGGTCGTGAACGAGCTCGAAACCAACAACAGAATTTTCAAACCATTGTACAGACAGTGGGTTTGAGATCCAACATCTATTACGATCGATCTCCAGAATACAAATTCATAGACATCACGGATTTGGGTTTTGGTCGGCACTATCAGGGTGAACACAATGTCTGGACCTTTACATTCAAGTCTGAATTAGACTTTGTATTTGAGGGAGAATTTGGTGCCTGCACTGGGTTACTGTTAGACTTTGATGTGATACCTATAATTGCTAATCTCGACGAAACAGTGAAGTTAACATCACCGGCATTTTTTACCAGAGATATAATGAAGAAGAATATTATCTTCAAAGCGGTATAAATAATATCAACAAGGCACAGTTGATCAGGCATAAAATTTAGGCTCCTACGTTTTTTAAAATAGGAAAAAGCATGTCTGGACCAACCGATATAGAAAAAGAAAATCTTGAAGCCCACGTAGAACTCTGTGCAGAGCGTTATGCTCAGCTCGAGCGCCGTCTTGGCAGTGTTGAGAAAAAAGTTGAAACACTGCATGCCGATATTATCAGCGGGCAGAAATCCATGAGCAAAGTACTGATCGGCACAGCCGGAACAGTAGTGGCTGCCGCCATGGGCACAATCACAACAATCTTAATGAAATTCTAAACAGTTCCGGCCGATAAATATCATATGCCGGAAAACAATGCTATATCAGAAATTTCAATAGAAGATGCTGTAAAATTTCACAGCAGCCTCAATCCCAGTCTTTGGCGCAATGGCAAACTCAAACCCGAGATACGCCTTGCTCTGTTTAAAATAGCCAGAGATTTTGTAGAGTTTATCAACGTACCCGATCTCTATTTCAAAGACATTACCCTAACAGGCAGCAACGCCAGTTTTACCTATACACAGCACAGTGATATAGATCTGCACATAATCGTTGACACTCCTGAGGATCAACGAGAATTATACAGTTCGTTGTTTGACGGCAAGAAAAACAGTTATAACTTTATACATGACATAAAGATCAAAGGCTTTGATGTAGAACTTTATGTGCAAGAAGAATCTGCAGAACATCACAGTCAGGGCGTTTATTCTGTGTTCAACGATCAGTGGCTGATTGAGCCTCGTAGAACCAAAGCATCTATCAACGATTCTGAAGTTTTAGACAAATACGAAAACTACTTAAATAAAATTAGAATGGCACTGAAGTCCAAAGGGATTGAAAAAGCCAAGTCAGTGTTTGATGAATTAAAAAAGATTAGAAAAGCGGGATTGGCTCGCGAAGGTGAGTTTGGATCTGAGAACCTTGTTTTTAAATTGCTGAGAAACAAAGGTGCCATAGAACGTCTTACTCAACATATTAGAAATTTAGAAGACCAAGAATTAAGTCTGGAGAACAAAATGAAAATCAGCGAATTAGAACAGGTATTAAATGTTGAAAAAGACGACGACAAAGAAACACATCTCGTTGATCCTAAAACAGGTACAAAAACAATCATAGATAAGACAAAAAATCCCACTGCTATTTCACCAGACGAAACTGGCAAATTAAAAATGAGCAAGACTGCTCCCCAGGGCACACAACAGGGCAGTCAGAAACCTAACTTACAGGGTAAACAGGTAACAGTCACAGACGATCTTGCGAGGATCAGAGAATTAGCAGGGTCTCCCGCAAAGGCACCCCCAATGCCGGACATCGCAGGACTGCAACCAGGTACGCCCAAGGACCTCGGCAACGGAGAACGTCTATCTTTAAACAAAGACGGTACTGTGACCTATGCTGGTGGCTGGGGTGAATATGTCTATGATAAAATGGGCAAGTTTATCAAACACATCAGTCCGAAAGTTGCTGGTTACGGACAAGAAACAGATCCAGTACCACCCGAAGAAGCAGGAAAAATCAGACCGTTCGCTAACAGAACACGCATGCCTCAGACACAGAGTCGTGAATATGTTGGACGCCAACTATGACCTCGGTATTGCTAAAATGAGCATCACTGCCGATAAAACAGGCGTAGTTAAAAACGCATTTTTCTCTCCGAGGTAACATGAAAATCAACGAACTGATTCAGGACTTTAAAATCTGGACTACCAACGCTGAAGAGGCCATGTTACCGGAATTAACAGAGCCGCGACTGCTGAGTTCTTTTACAGAGTCTGAACAATTCATTATTGAAACAATGGTACGCAAAGGGTTGGTAACTAAGATAGGACAGACAAATCCTAAGGTTATTGCCAATGCTTACATATGATTCTTTACAACAAGACTTTGAAGATTTAATCAGCCAAGCAGTTGTTGATCGACTGAAAATTTCACGTGCTGATAAAAATACCCTTGTTGTGGACAATTTTCTAATAAAAAAACACAAAGAGGGCTATCAGGTATTTAACCCAAAACGCAGACCTCTGGCTGTGTTATTTCTAAAAAGCAGTGCCCTAAGTTATGCAAGATCTATCAGCAAGGGGCTGTGGTCTACTACCATAGAAATTCAGCAACAAGATCAAGAGTTTTCAAAAAAGTACATTGATGCACTGATTTTTAAACACGCTATTAAAAACACCAGCGATTCTTTTAAAAGAGAACTTTCGTATATTAGATATGAAATCAGCAGTACAAAATGTAAAGCACACAAGGAAAGATTAAACAATATTTTTCGAACTCTTTTTTACTAAATAAATCAGTAGTTCTACAGGACTTTTTATTATGAAAATTAATGACATCAAGAAACCCATGACAGCAGAAGCCCTCAACGAAAGTGCTGCCAAAGCATTTGGACAGAAACTTTCCTTAGAGAAATTTACCAACGAACAATTAGAAAACATGCGAAATCTTCTAAGAACCAAAGTAAACCAATTTGAAAACGGCAGTGAATATACTGCTGTGCTTGAAAACAGCGAATACCAAAAAAATCGCATGTTTCTTGATGTGATCAACAAGGCAATTTCAGAGCGCAGTCTTTCTAAAGAAGAAGAAGGCAAGCGTGAAAAATATGTCAAGGGCATGAAAAAAGTCAAGGGCGACTTTAAAAAGCGTTACGGTGAAAAGGGTGAAGAAGTCATGTATGCTACTGCTACTAAGATGGCCAAAAAGAAAGATGTCAAAGAAGCCATGCAGGTATTAAAAGATGCGCTGAGTGTGCAGGTTATCACTGAGGGCGAAGAAGACAAAGCAGAACTAATTATGGCCTCCAAGGACATGGTTGATCGCATCACAGGTTGGTTAGAAGACACAGCCCAGATGCAGACAGAAGCCATGCTTGAGTTAGTAGATGCAATTCGTGAAGAAATGGGCAGTGATTTAGCCAGCCAGTTCGAAGGCGTTGTAAAACCAGCACTGGAGTCTACATATTCTGCATTAGAACAGACAAGACAACAGTTAAGTCAAGCAGTGGGAATGCTGACAGGCGAAGAAGCACCTGCCATGGGAGATGCTATTCCTGCTGGTGGCGAAGCAGAAGTACCCGCCGAAGAACCAGAAGCGGGAGCACCTGCCGAAGAACCTGCAGCCGCTGAACCAGAAACAGGCGGCACAGAACCCACTGATCGCGCCAAGCGTGAAAGCATTGAGTTTGGAAGAAAACTCAGTGTACTACTCGCAGGCCACGCATCAAAAAAAAAGTAAGTGAAAGCATTGAGAAGTTGGTTCAACTTCTCAATATCAAACAAGCTCAGGCCAAACAGTCTGGCGCATCCGCCGAAGACCCCGACACTGCTACAATCTCTTGGGAAGATCTATCTTCTGCGCTACAGAACATTGAAGCCCCATCGATAAACTATGAAAAATTTGACAAAATGTACGCCAAGGATCCAAAAGTTAAAAGCCTTATTGATCGCTATGACGGCAAAGGCCTAACACTGAAAGTGGGCACACAACTGTCAACATCTGCAGATTCTGGACAGAGTTCTGTAACTGCCGCAGCCAAATCAGCCACAAAACGGGCAATGGGGTCTTGACTTTTTTTAAATATTTCATTTAAAATTAGTCAATGTCATTACTAACAGAAAAATATACCTACTCGCGTCTTCAAAGAGACGAAAGCACTGGCAAACGGCTGTATTCTTGTCCAGATGGATCAAAAGTTCCCAGCGTCACTACTATCCTTGATAAAACCAAACCCGCCGAAAAACGCATAGCATTGGCCAATTGGAAAAAGCGTGTAGGCGAAGTTAAAGCACAGGAAATTGTCACAGAAGCCGCGGGCCGTGGCACAAGGATGCACAAGTTTCTCGAAGATTATATTAAGAACGGCCAACTTTCTGAACCCGGTACAAATCCCTACTCTCAAGAAAGCCATAGAATGGCCTGTAAAATCATAGAACAGGCATTTCCAGCAGTTGACGAAGTCTGGGGCTGTGAAGTTCCGCTGTATTACCCGGGTTTATATGCCGGAACCACAGACTGTGTTGGCTTACATGAATCTAATCAAAGCATTCTTGATTTTAAACAAAGCAACAAGCCTAAAAAAGAAGAATGGATTGAGGATTATTTTCTACAATTAACCGCCTATGCATTGGCACACAATAAAGTGCATAATACCAACATCAACAAAGGTGTTATCATGATGTGTGTAAAACCTGTAGATGATGCTGAACCGCAATATCAGCAGTTTATTCTACAAGCATCGGAATTTGCCTACTGGGAACAGCGTTGGTGGAACAGGGTAGAGGAGTACTACACTCAACACGGATAAATACTCAAAAGGAATTGAGTAATGGCCGTCGTTCAAATATCGAAAATTCAGATCCGTAGAGGACAAAAAAACGTCAGCGGACTTCCGCAACTTGCCAGCGGCGAATTAGCCTGGGCTATTGACACGCAAGAACTGTTTATCGGTAACGGTGCTGTCAGCGAGGGCTCCCCGGCAGTGGGCAACACCAAAGTTTTAACTGAATTAGACAATATTCTTGATCTTGCGTCTTCATACGTCTATGAAGCAGACGATCCCAGAATTCAAACAGGCCCCACAGTTTCTGAGCCTATCAATCGATCTTTACGTAACAAACTTGACGACATAGTAAACGCCAAAGACTTTGGTGTTACTGCTGACGGAGTAACAGATGATTCGGTTGCACTGCAACGTGCCATCACTCAACTGTATGTCAACGAATCTACCAAAGGTCGACCGGATTTCAGAAGAATCATACAGTTACCTGCGGGCGAAATTCGCCTTACCAGGAAAATTTTTATTCCACCATTTACTGCGTTGGTAGGCAATGGGTACCAACATACAATATTGAAATCAGAAACCAGCGGTATAGCCTTTGAGTTTGTCAACGAAACTGTATTAACTTCTGGCTACGAAAACTACTTTGTCGATCTTCGACCATCGACTACTTTTCTTAATCAGTGTCGAAATGTGATGTTTAAAGATTTAACTATCACAGTGCAATCTACATCAACCTCGGCTATGAGATTTTGGGAAGTTAGAGACAGTGTATTTGAAAATATAGAAATCATCGGCCCTGGCTGGACTGCGCTGTTAGGCGATTCTTCAGCATTTTGTGCGGTAGACTTTAGAGCAGTATCTGATTTAATCACTGGCAGTAATATTAAATTCAGTAATTGTCGATTCAGTAAGTTTCATACTGCTGTAAGAGCAAGATATGATGTTATTGATATAATTTTTGACAACTGTGACTTTGATAATTTTAGACAGGGAATTTTACTCGGTACAGGAGCCACAGGCATCGATGCTGGGGAGATATACGGCCCGAGACAGTGTCAGGTAAGAAGTTCTCGATTCAACGAAATTTTAAGAACAGCAATTGATGTCAGCAAAGGTTCCGGCAATATTATTTCCTCTAATCGATTTTATCGATGCGGCAACGACGGATCCAGTGCTACAGGTGCAAGATTTAACATTATTCAAGTTGTTGACGGTAACAATCTCGTCAAAGAAAATTGGTTTGAAAGAACCAAAGATCTTTCACCTACTGATGGCACATTCTCAGCAGTACCGTATGTTCCAGAAATCAGTGGACATTACACACACAGTAACGTAGTTCAACAACTATTCTCAATCGGTGAACAGGCCACTGCCACAAACATTCTCAAATTACCGTTACCGGCTTCTGGAATCACCAAAGTCGATTACTTATATGTGTCAACTGCGTCGCCTACTTCTGACACCCGAAAAGGTCAACTGAGTATCACCTTTAATGCACTAAGAAATCAACTGCTGGTTTCCGATGAATACGAGTTTGTGGGTGATTCAACCAGAGAATTGAACCTAAAATTTTCTGCTGTAATTTCAACAGGCACTCCTGTGGGCGGCTCCCCAATTAAGTTTGTCACAGTTAGTTACACAAACAGCACTACACTTGACGTAGGCCAGCTCTACGTGACCTACGCAAGCCAATTCTAATAGATAATCTACTCTTATTAACCAATTTGGTTTTGATATACATAATGGTGTTGACAAACCAAATCAGTGAGAGTATTATATGTTGCTATTACAACGATTTAAATCATTGGGAATGCAGAACTTTATTCCAGCATGTGGTCTAAAATAAATACCCTTACAAAAAAATAAAAATCAAAAAATTCAGAGAACAGGAACACAGATGTCGAAAAATGCAAACACTATCAGTATTATAAAAAGAGATGGACGCAAGGAACCGTTAGATATTGATAAGATGCACTTTGTAGTTGAAAATGCCTGCCAGGGATTATCCGGAGTTAGCGCAAGCCAAATCGAAATGAATGCCAATCTTCAATTTAGAGATGGCATGACAACTAAAGAAATTCAAGAAGTACTGATTAGAAGTGCCAGTGATCTAATTTCATTGGAGAATCCTAATTATCAATATGCAGCCGCCAGACTTTTATTGTACGGTGTGTACAAAGAAGTGTTTGGAAGATACGAATCAAGAAGTCTGCTGGAAATGATTCAAATCAATATCGATCGTGGTGTATATGATCCTGAAGTTCTTAGCAAGTATTCCGAAGAAGAAATTAAAAAAATGGATTCATGGATCAAACATGACCGTGACGAAAATTTTACCTACGCAGGTCTGAGGCAGGTAGTTGACAAATATCTTTGTCAAGATAGATCATCTGGGAAAGTATTTGAAACACCTCAAATCATGTACATGATGATCTCTGCTACACTGTTTGCAAATTATTCCAAAGAGCATCGCTTAAATTATGTAAGACGGTACTATGATGCTATCAGTCTTTTCAAAATTAATATTCCGACTCCGATCATGTCGGGAGTGAGAACACCAGTTCGCCAGTTCGCCAGTTGTGTTCTTGTTGACAGCGATGACACCTTAGACTCTATCTTTTCCTCCGATATGGCCATCGGCAAGTATACTGCTCAACGTGCAGGTATTGGTATCAATATTGGACGTCTTCGTGCTATCAACAGTAAAATACGAGGCGGCGAAGTAGCACACACAGGTGTAATTCCGTTCCTTAAAAAGTTTGAATCAACTGTACGATGCTGTACACAAAACGGAGTACGAGGAGGCAGTGCCACTGTGCATTTCCCCATCTGGCATTTGGAAATCGAAGATGTAATGGTACTGAAAAATAACAAAGGCACAGAAGACAATCGTGTACGCAAACTTGACTATTCCATTCAGATCAATAAACTGTTCTATGAGCGATTGATCAACGGAGAAGAAATCACACTGTTTTCTCCTCATGAAGTTCCCGGATTGTACGAAGCATTTGTAGGCAGTTCGGAAAACGAATTTAAAGAGCTCTACGAAAAATATGAAAAAACACCAGGCATTAGAAAAAAAACTGTTTCTGGATTAGAATTGTTTTCTGCTCTGCTAAAAGAACGTGCAGAAACTGGTAGAATCTACATCATGAATATTGATCATGTCAACAGCCACAGCAGTTTCAAAGACAGCGTGTCAATGAGTAATCTTTGTCAAGAAATCACTCTGCCCACAGAACCAATTCAACACATTGACGGTCCGGGTGAAATTGCTCTGTGCATTCTCAGTGCTATCAATGTGGGTACACTACGCGATCTTGATGAACTTGAAGAACTCTGTGAGTTGGCTGTACGTGCTCTCGAAGAAATTATCGATTATCAAAATTATCCAGTTAAAGCCGCAGAGATTTCAACCAAGGCAAGACGCAGTCTCGGAGTTGGCTATATCGGTCTGGCACATTACTTGGCAAAACACAAGGTCAAATATCAAGACAAGGATGCGTGGAAGTTAGTGCATGAACTCACAGAGGCTTTTCAGTACTATCTATTAAGAGCATCTAATAATCTTGCCATCGAGCGCGGCGCCTGTGAATATTTTAACAGAACCAAATACAGTGACGGATTGTTGCCAATTGATCACTATAAGAAGGATGTAGATCAAATGGTTGCCCCAGAATACAGATATGATTGGGAAGCACTGCGACAGGACATTCTAAGGCATGGTCTACGGCATTCTACACTGTCTGCGCAGATGCCCAGCGAAAGTTCCAGTGTAGTGTCAAATGCCACCAACGGTATCGAACCACCCAGAGGATACCTCAGTGTTAAGAAAAGTAAAAAGGGACCGCTCAAACAGATTGTTCCGCAATACCAAACATTGAAAAATTATTACACCCTGTTGTGGGACATGCCCAGCAACGAAGGTTACATTAATATTGTTGCTGTAATGCAGAAATTCTTTGATCAGGCCATTTCGGGTAATTGGAGTTACAATCCATTGCATTTTGAAAACAATGAAGTGCCGATGAGTGTTATGTTCAACGATTTGTTAATGACCTATAAACTGGGTTGGAAAACTTCCTATTATCAAAATACCTACGATTATAAAACAGATGATTCAGTAGAAGAGGCAAAACCAGAACCACTACCATTGGCAGAGGCAACACCACAAAATCCAGAAACCTGCGATGCTTGTGCTATATAAAATTCAAGGAACAATATCATGAAAACAATATTCAACAGAAACAAAGTAGATTTTAGAAAAGAATTTATGTTCTTTGGACAAGAACAAAATACTCAACGCTATGATGTGTTCCGATATCCAATCTTCGATAAGTTAAATCAAACAATGTTAGGTTACTTCTGGAGACCTGAGGAAGTCAGTCTTCAAAAGGATCGTGCAGACTTTGCACATTTCCGTCCGGAACAAAAACATATCTTTACAGCCAATTTGAAATATCAAACTCTATTAGACAGTGTTCAAGGTCGAGGACCATTAATGGCATTTGCACCTTATTGTTCGTTACCAGAGCTCGAAGGAGCAATGACTACTTGGCAGTTCTTTGAAACTATTCACAGTCGCAGTTATACTCACATTATGAAAAATGTCTACAGTGACCCCAGTGAAGTGTTTGATACCATCCTCGAAGATGAACAGATTTTAAATCGAGCAGTGAGTGTAACCAAGCACTATGATACTTTTCTAATTGCCAGTAAAGAATATGAAGAAGGAAAAATTACACTAAGTGAATTAAAAAAGAAACTGTATTTGGCCATGATGAATGTAAACATTCTCGAAGGTCTTCGTTTCTATGTTAGTTTTGCCTGCACATTTGCCTTTGGCGAATTGAAGATGATGGAAGGCTCTGCTAAAATCATCAGTCTTATTGCCCGCGACGAAAGTCAACACTTATCATTGACCACACATATTCTCAAACATTGGATGAAAGGTGAAGACGATCCGGAGTTTGTTGATATCGCAAAAAACTGTGAGTCAGAAGTTATCGAAATGTGGCAACGCTGTGTAGAAGAAGAAAGGGCCTGGGCAAATTATCTGTTCAAAGACGGATCCATTATTGGTCTCAATGAAAATCTTCTTCATGCTTATGTAGAGTACATGGCCAATCGTAGATTAAAAACCATAGGATTCAAACCCATTTACGATCGCCCAATTAATCAAAATCCCCTACCATGGACACAGCACTGGTTAAGCAGTTCTGGGCTTCAGGTAGCACCTCAAGAAACCGAAGTAGAGTCTTATATCGTTGGCGGTATCAAACAGGATATCAAGACCGACATGCTCAAAGGTTTTAAACTCTAAATACTGTTCTTGTAATAAAGAGGTCATTATGAAAGCAGTTGTTTGGAGTAAGCACAACTGCCCTTTCTGCGATCAGGCCAAAGTACTGTTATCGCAACGGGGCATTGAATTCGAAGAAAAGAAAATTGGTGATGGGTACACTCGCGAGGATTTATTAGAAGCAGTGCCCACAGCAAGAACAGTACCGCAGATATTTCTTGGTGAAGAGTATGTTGGCGGATTTACAGAACTTAAGAAAAGGTTAGATAATGTTAATTGATCGAGGTGTAACAGAAGGTGAAGTGGTAACTATCAAGTTAACCAGCGGAGAAGAGCTCGTTGCTAAGTTAATAGAGGATGGTCCTGTATTTGTCAAATTGGCCAAGCCGTTGGTGCTGACTATGGGATCTCAGGGCATTGGTATGGTTCCATATCTGTTCACTGTGAGTCCCGACAAGAACATTTCTTTAAACAAATCCACAATCACTGTTATCGTGGCCACAGACAAAAGTGCCGCAGATCAGTATCTTCAATCCACCAGCGGAATTAAATTAGCCTAAAGAGGAATAAATGGGACAAACTATTAAAATGCCGAAGCAGTACAAAAGAACCGCAGCCACATATCTTGATCCTCACAAGAGGGGAGAATATTTACGCTCAATGAAACAGGCAATCATTGAAGGTTCAAAAACAGTAGCACGTGAAAAATTTAACAAAAAGGAAAAATAAACATGAATAAATTTTCAGAACTAAAAGCATTAGTCGAAGCCGCCGAAGCAGACTTTGAAAAGTTTTTTGATAAAGAAAACAATGCCGCCGGTACTCGTGTTCGCAAGGCACTACAAGAAATCGGTGTGTTTTGTAAGAATACTCGTAAAGAAGTCACTGATGTTAAGAACGCAAGAAAAGAGGCCAAGTGAGGCATAGATGGCACAGAAAGTTGATAACGACCTTAGATTTTTTTTATGGCATCAAGGTAGCAAATTAATTCTGTGCCAGCCCTTGTCTGGAACAGTAGCACATGCCCTCACAGAGGGTATTCTTAATACCGAAGTAACTGCAAGTTTCCCCTTATTTCCCACAGAAACACCCGAAGTTGAAACATCACAATATTCAATGTTCGATGTTTTCACATCAAGAATAGTTCCAGCAAGTTTTACGCCCAGCGAAGCAGATCTAAAATTAATAAAATTAGCCAATCTAAGATCTCTATATCTGCATCGTTTAGAAATGATTCTTCAAAAATACGTCTACAGATTTTGTTCGCCTTTGGAGATTGAGATGCATAATTACCTTTCTACATTATCGCTGGGAGGAGAATTTAATATCACACATCCAATGGTATTAGAATACAGCGATATCTTGAACATATCAAACGTCGAAGGGTACAATGATTTAAAAATGAGATTTGATTCCTACGGTCTTCTAAAAATAAAAGCATTTGCACTTTTTGAGAAATTTAAGAGACCATTAAACGAATGTTATACAGAACAAGAAGCCAAAGCCACTTTAGAACAAACAAAATATGAACTCTACTCCGCAGCCGCAATCTAATAAATCTCTCTATTTGGCCAGTGTAGCAGATCTATGGAATAAATCTGCCAGTGACATTGATATCTGGTTTAATTTTTATAATGTTATTGTCAGTCATAACGTTCCGTTGGTTGATCGATCAGAAAGAATTGTTATGCCCTACAATTTTCAATTGTACGAGCATTTTAAAATGCCCACTGATCTTTCTAACTTTAATCTCAGTTATGAAGAATGTTGTTTATTACGGGCAGAAGAACTGTTAAACTACAGTACGAAAACTGGATTGCCTATTACGTTACTGTATTCTGGTGGAATAGATTCCACAATGGTTACAATTTCTTTCTTAAAACTCAAGAAAGATTTAAGAGATCAGATAACTGTGGCCATGAGCCCAGAAAGCATCGTAGAAAATCCTAATTTTTATTACAACTATATCAGACCTAATTTTAATTTGAGATCCAGCGAACACTTCAGTAGTTTGTTCGACGGAAAAAGTATCCTATTAGGTGGTGAACATAACGATCAAGTTATCGGCAGTGACATTGTAGGCAAAGTAAATGCCAAGTTTGGATTTGATCGTGTACACGAGCCTTATAAAAATAAGTTTTTACATGAATGGTTTACAACCAATGGTATGCCAAAAGAATATGCCGACTGGTGGTTTGATATGTTGGTCTGGCATGCTGAACAGGCTCCTTGCGAAATCAAATCTTTTTTTGATCTGTTATGGTGGCTGAATTTTAATTTCAAATGGCAAAGTGTATTCTTTAGAATTCTGTTAAGAGTCGGCAGAAACTATAGGTCGAATGTTAATAAAGAATTCGTTGATCACAAATTCTTTCATTTCTTTTCACACCCGAATTTTCAAAAGTGGAGTATGCTAAATCCCCACTTAAAAATTAAAAATTCGTGGGACACTTACAAGTTTCATGTTAAAGATTTGATTTTTGATTTTACCAAAGACCCTGTTTATAAAAATGAAAAGTTGAAAAAAGGCAGTCTGTGGAAACTGTTTATTTCTAAAGACACACCTGTGGCAATAACCAGCAATTACGAGTACCTTTATAAGTTAGATAAAACTGCGCTGTATAATCCGGTAAATACTTTTAAAGGAACACCTCCATGGAAATCTTAAGTGACAACAATAAACTACAGTTATACACAACCATGTATCCTTGTAGTTTAGAAAAAGTCAAAACCAGTACAAGTCAAATAAAAGCGTACCCAGCACATACTACAATTTACGGATTTGTATTTCAAGGTAAACTGTCTACAGATTCTTTTGTGGTATCTGCTGGACAGTATTTTTGTTTGACCAGTGTTAATCGCAGTGATTTAATAGTTAACATAGATGAAAACAGTCACGTAGTATTAATTGAACGAATTGGTTTTAAAGGGCAAAATCAAGTAGGTGGACCTGTAGAAAGCAAAGGACGATTAACCTACATCGATGGCTGTTCTGACAGTCTGTTAGTATATCCTCCGAGATTGGGCGACCCCAGTTTAAATTATCTGTTCTTCCCCCCGGGAATCGATCAAACGTTTCATGTGCATCCCAGTGTTAGATTAGGCACAGTGATCGAAGGATCGGGATATTCTAATGTGCAGAACAATAAAGGTGAAACTGAAGTATTGGAATTAACTGAAGGTACTGTCTTTTGTCTGCACGAAATGGAGTTACACAGATTTAGAACTGAAAATGTCAGCATGAAAATTATTGCATGGCATCCAGACGGAGATTGGGGTCCTACAGATCATAATCATACTATGCTGAACAGAACATATATTCAAAAATGACATTTCAATTTATAAAATATCTCAAAGAAGAACAAGACGATAGAGAATTAGTTCAAGATCGATTGTCGTTTGGCAAAGAAGAATTAGAACCTGTGATGAGCAAAGCCACACTGGATTATCATTACGACGGCCTGGCCGCAAAGTACTTTGAAAGATACAACAAGGGTGAAGGCGACCTAAGTTTTAATTATGGTGGTGCTATGTTGCACAATATCTTCTTTGCCAATCTTCGCCCTGCCAAAGCCGGTAATAAACCACAGGGCACTGTGGCAGAATTAATTAATACTACCTATGACACTTTTGAAAAATTTAAAGACTCTTTTGAAAAAGAATTCATGGCCGCTCAAGGATCCAATTGGATCTATATGGATACCTCCGGCAAACTGCACACGATACATAATCACGAATATAAAAAGACCATGAAGATCGCTCTGTTAGTAGATGCCTGGGAACACGCTTGGGCTCTGGATTATCAACAGAATAAAGCCAAATATCTTGAAAACATTTGGAGAATAATCGATTGGGAAGTAGTCAGTGACCGTGTAACCACACAATTATAAAATTTGATATTATGGACATCGATTTAGTTAAAATTTACAAACTCGCAAGTTTTCAACTAAACAAAAAGATTTTAAATCCTAACGAAACAGACATTTATGCCTGCGCACACAGATTGGCAAATGTTTTAGTTCAAGAGCAGGACAATTATTCGTTTAATTGGACTCCTTCTAATACTTGGATAGACCGGTTAGCGAATCATCCTGAAAAAAAAATTCAACGTAGAATGAAAGTTTGGCTGCAACAGGGAAAAGTTGCGTATCGCGGCCGGGCAAAATATCTATTTTGGTTAGCCAATAACGACAAGTACAAGGCAAGAGATCTTGTTATGCATTTGTTATCAATCGATCAACCTAAACCAGATCTTGAATATCTTATCATCAACTTAACAAAAATTGCTTACAACGTAGATGAAGAAATTAACTGGTTAAAGTTTAAAAATAATCCCAATACTTATACAAATTCCACAATACAGGCCATTGATAAGTTGGCCAGTTCCGAAGAAGAATATCTGCGTGTGCTGTCTTTGCCAGAAGTGGATATACCAAGAATGGGCGGCTGGCGAAACACAATTCTCGGCTGGCATGAGCAAGATCTCGAAGAGTTGGAAATTTATACAGACAGTGATTTATATCTCGACCTTGGCGGTGGCCATCATACGCCCTGGTATAATAATCGATTTAATAAATCTTTCGTTAGTTTAGATCTTGACCCGCCATGGCCTATTAATTCTGTTACATTGAGGTATTTTGATAAAACCGAAAATAGTCAACAACTAAAAATAATGAAAGATCAAATGCTGGCAGAATACGAAAAGAAATTACAAGAACAAGCATGGCAGCGTTGGGACTTATACAATGATCCCTTACCCGTTGATCGAGCCAACAAAATTACCATAATCAGTTCAGGATTTTTAACTTCAACGTTCACTCCGCCAGAAGAACATCTTAATGCATTATTGCAGACAGATCGCCCGTTAAACGCTATACAACGGTTTAAGTTGATGACGAAATTCCATTGTATGATAGGTTTAATAAAAGTATTAGAACCTGTTTATCAGGGAAAGACTGTCGAATTGATTACATTAAGTCGTCCATCAAAATACATGACAAAACATCGACTATGTCACATTAGATGGGAAAATCATGAAATGACTTATTTTTACATTACCGAGCACAAGCATCGAATGATTGAGCGTAATTACATGAAAAAACGCAGTGAAGATCAAATGGTAAACACAGATAACAATATGGAATCGGACGATGATCTATAAAGTTATCGAGACATAAATTCCGGATTGTGAATGTAGCAGACCTGCTTTTTAGGTTCATAGGTTACTAACAATACGCGGTCTTTGTCTGGATGATTGTGTACATGACCTTTGAATACAGAATCATGTGGTTTAACCTGAGCAGGTTTATCACCAATCCAACCATCGATCCCCTGTGCTTCTTCTTCTGCATTAGAAAATCGCAACGGTAAACTGTAGTAAGATGCTACAGCCTGTAGAGCCATTTCCTCACCACCCATGCCCATGTGAGTCTTATTAAAGATAACTTCTTTGATATAATCTTCGCACATGTCGTAGGTGACACTGCCAATCTGCATTTTTTGAATCATCTCAAATAATTTTTGTGCTTGAACTGGAATGTTAGATGAAAATGGTTTAGACATGTAAAAGGCAGTCCAATTCTCTAATGTTCCCGGAATACCTTGACCACGCATTTCTAACCAAGTTTCCTTGGCAGATCCTACTTTTTTAACATCGAACGCTTTGCAATTCTGCCCGGCGATGTTTAAAAGTTGAGTGGTGTATTTGGGCCACTCCCTGCGCTGTCTAACGACTACGTTTTTGTAATTTTTGGCTGTGAGTTTGATCATGATTGAAAATAATTAAATATGGTAGTATTATTATATAAGTAAATGTAGAAAAGGTCAACCTATGGAAATTGATTTATCCAAACTTTATGAATATGCGGCTCACCGTAGTAACGTAACGATTTTAAACCCAAATGAAACGGACATTTATACCTGCGCACATAGATTGGCAAATTTTTTAATTCAAGAACAGGCAAATTACTCTTTTAATTGGACACCACGTAACTCGTGGATTGATACTGTGGCCAATCATCCTGAGCCAAAGATTCGACGTAGAATGAAAATTTGGCTTCAACAGGGTAAAATTGGGTTTCGTGGGCGAGTGAAGTATCTGTTTTGGTTAGCCAATAATGACAAGTATCGAGCAAGAGATTTTGTCATGCATCTGCTGTCGATAGATCATCCCAAGCCAGACCTCGAATATCTCATTACCAATTTAACAAAAGCAGCCTACGGAGTTGACAAGGCCATTAACTGGTCAAATTTTAAAGCCAAACCGGATGTGTTCGAAAACCCCATGACCAGAGCCATTGATAAGTTGGTCAGTTCCGAAGAAGAATATCTGCGTGTACTGTCTTTGCCGGAAATAGATATACCAAGAATGGGTGGTTGGCGAAACACTGTTATAGGGTGGCATGAGCAAGATCTCGAAGATATTGAGCTCTACGGAGACAGCGACCTGTATCTTGATCTTGCTGGCGGACATCATACACCATGGTACAACAATCGATTTAATGCCTCTTTCGTTAGTTTAGATCTTGATCCGCCTTGGCCCGTTAATTCTGTGGTGCTAAGATATATAGACAGCACTGAGGGAGATCGAAAACTAAAGGCCATGAAAGATCAGAAGTTGGCACAGTACGAAAAAAAACTACAAGAGCAGGCATGGCAATGCTGGGACCTTTACAAAGATCCCCTACCTATAGATCAAGCCAATAAAATTACTGTGATCAGTTCTGGATTTTTAACCTCTACATTAACACCCCCGGACGAGCACCTCGAAGTTTTAAAACATGTCAGTCAATCTAAAAAGGTTGTAAATCGATTTAAACTTCGAATGAAGTTTCAGTGTATGTTGGGTCTAATAAAAATTCTACAACCGGTATATCAAGGAAAAACTGTAGAACTGCTTACATTAAGTCGTCCATCTAAGTACATAACAAAACACAGACTCTGTCACATCAGATGGGAAAATCAAGAGATAGCGTATTTTGATGTCAAGGAGCACGGACGTAGGTTTACACAGCCTGATTTCAAGGAAAAACGCAGTGCTGAATTATTGGTAAATATAGAAAACAATAAAACATCAGGAGACGAGGATGGCCTATAGTGAAAAAGTTATAGATCATTATGAGAATCCCAGAAACGTGGGAGCATTTGACAAAACAGATCCTACAGTAGGCACAGGACTTGTGGGAGCACCGGCCTGCGGTGATGTACTCAAATTACAGATCAAAGTTAACGAACAAGGAGTAATTGAAGATGCCAAGTTCAAAACTTACGGCTGCGGATCGGCTATTGCTTCGTCGTCGTTGGTTACAGAATGGGTCAAAGGCAAAACACTTGACCAAGCCGGAACCATTAAAAATACAGAAATCGCCAACGAACTGGCTCTTCCGCCTGTTAAAATTCATTGCTCGATTCTCGCAGAAGATGCTATCAAAGCAGCCATAGAAGATTACAAACAGAAACATGATAATCTTAACACCGCTGGCGGCAAATAAAGTTCAAGAGCACTTAACAAAACGAGGCAAGGGATTGGGGATCCGGATAGGAATAAAAACCACCGGTTGTTCTGGTCTTGCTTATGTCCTCGAATACGTTGATATGGCGCCAATCACCAGGGATCAATTTGTCTACGAAAGCAACGGAATTAAAGTCTGGGTTGATGAAAAATCAATGCCGTATGTAAATGGACTAACCATGGATTGGCACAAAAAAGATCTAAATGAAGGATTTGAATTTATCAATCCCAACGAACGTGATCGATGTGGTTGCGGAGAAAGTTTCAGAATTTGATGAATTTTAAGAAAAATAAGTGTTCGAATATTTAAAAAAATTAACAGTTGATTTAGAAAACTTAAGAGATCAGATACAGGGTGTACCCGAAGATCAATGGAAGTACTGGACTAATCCTCGAGGAAAGACTGTTAAAAACTACAAACAAATTTACGTAAAAGAGTGGATTAATTTAAACTATATCATTGATCAATTACCAGTTGAAGTAGAACACGGACCGATCGTGTGTTTAAGATATGATCCATTTGCAAGACTACATCCTCATACTGATTGGAACAATATTTCTTCTATACTAATCGGAATATCTAAAAACAGCGAAATTACATTTTGGCAAGGTAGAACAAAAGTTGTTGCTACTTATACATATCCAATCTTGGCCAACTTAGAAAAAACTCATAGCGTTGAGAATAATTCGCAGGATTATAGGTTTGTATTAAAAATACCTTTTAAAATTAAATATGATGATATGCTTACTCGATTATCTTGTTTAATTTAGTAAGTTCTATTATTTAATCTATACTGATAAAGAATACGCAACGAAGATAACTTATGAGAGTAGCAATAACTGGTAATACAAAAGGTATAGGTAAAAGTATATCTGATTACTTTTTAAATAAAAATTATGAAATTTTTGGATTTTCAAGAAATAACGGTTATGATATTTCTGAGTACGAATCTCGTAAAAAAATAATAGAACAGTTGGAAAGGTTTGACATATTTGTTAACAACGCCTATAACAACTTTGATGATTCTCAAGAGTTGCTGTTAAAAGGTATATTAGATCGATGGGAAGATCAAGAAAAAATTGTCATCAATATTTCATCGAGGTGGACAGATGGGGATAGTGAATACTGTATTCATAAACGCTCACTGGATCAACTATGCGAAAAGTACAAAAATTCAAAAGTATATGTAATAAATTTAAAACCAGGATTAGCAGATACGCCAAGGATTAAAAGAATAGACGGCGATAAAATGAAGGTCGAATCCATTGTGACTGTGGTTGATTTTATATTTTCTAACTTAAATAATTTTAGAGTACACTCAATAACATTTGGAAAATAATGATAAAGACAATAAAGAAAATCGATCACGAAGAAATACTAAACGAATATAAACAATTAGAAAGTGGTATTCAATGGACTGACTACGGTCATAGAGGGAAACAGGCGGGTCTTCAATATAAACAGGATGAGGATGTGTGGGCCAGTGCAGTGGGTAAAAAGTCTAAGGACGCTGAACCCGATGTTTCAATACTAAATCCATATTTTAAAAATACTGTATTCGAATCTATTATAAACGAATATAATTTAAAAAGAACGAGACTAATGTGGTCCGGACCATTTTCCTGTTACTCTATGCACAGCGACGATTCACCGAGGATTCATATACCGTTGATAACAAATATACAGTGCTTTTTCTTATTTAGAAATGATAGTCCAGAACACATGCCTGCTGGCAAAGTATACTGGGTTAACACAAGGAGACGACATACTTTTATAAATTGTTCTGAAGAGTGGCGTTTGCATTTAGTAGGCTCAGTTGAAAATTAAAATGAAAAAAATTTGGACCAGAGATTGTACCCAAGATTGGATTGCACAACTCGAACTTCGTATAGAAGACATAGGTTATTATCTAACTCGCACCGTGGAATGGTGTGAAACCAACGAAATCTACGATGATCAAATGGTCTTTGCCTGCGCAGTAATGACCGTGGTTTGGGTCAGCCATATGCGAGGAGAACCTCTAAGTAAAAGAGAAGCACTGGAAATCGTTGGGATCGTAGACGCTGAAACTGTAGAAGATGAAGAATATCATCTGGGTGAACAATGGCAAGACTTTGACCATGAAGAACTTTTGGAAGTAGTGGTAAGCCGTTTTTATTGACTAATCCAAAATATATCGTTATAATATCACTCATGTTAGTTATTTTAGGATAACATATGAGTATGCATCTCGAAGGCCCGTGGCTTACAACTACTGGTAAGCGAAAAGGCAAACGTAAATTTCGCAACGCAGACGAAGCAAGAAAGGCTCGCGAATTGGAAGAATCATGGAAGGCCCTACAGAAAAAATGGGGCATTGAGGCAGAAGAACGCCGGCGTAATCGTGCCATGTCTGCTCCTGTAATGTCGCCTGTTAAATCTACTCCTTATCGCAGGGATACTGGTCCAAAAATCCCAAGTTTAAACCCAACCGATATGACGCCGTGTCTTAAAACACCAGATAAAGTCTACACAGGAACAGCGATCAAAGGCATAGGTACTATGCACAAATCGAACGCAGTTCCAATTTTTTCTGATGAAGCCGCGGTAGATATTGCCAAAATGCGGCGATAATTACCTATTTTAACACTAATGCAACACAAGTATGCTATATATTATACGTTTCGCAAAGAAACAAGATAGTAGATTAGTACCGGAGCAATGTTTTTAGTATTAATCCGCGAGTCTTGGCCAATTGGAAACCCGTGAGATTCGGGCGGTCAAGGCTCCAAAGGCACAGAAGTTATGAGATTCTGCGTCCAATGGAGACAAACTACACGAACCCAGGGTTCTTCATTTAGAGCCTCGTGAAAGTTTACTCCCTGTAGTGTAATGTGCTGAACAGCGCACACCAAATGAAAGGAGAACTTATGGAAAAAGTCGTTAAACTTTTAACCTATGTTTTAGGTTTTATAGCAGTGGCTATTTTGATACAGACAATCACGGCCACAAAGATCAGTAATTTAAAAGAGAAAAATGGATATTACAGTCAAGATGTAATCTCAATCAAAACCAGAGAAAAGCAATTGGACTGCTTGGCCATTAACATTTATCGCGAAGCCGGATATGAAAACTTCGAAGGTAAGGTAGCAGTTGCGCAGGTCACTATGAATCGTGTCAGTGACGGGCGATTTGGCAAAGATGTCTGCGGAGTAGTTTACCAAAAAAATGTAGTCATGGACAAAGTCGTTTGTCAATTTAGTTGGTACTGCGATTCTGTACACAAAAGTCGCCCAATAGGACAGAAAGCCTACAATGAAAGTTATGAAGTGGCAAAAAAAGTTCTTTTGGAGGGATTTAAACTTGACGTACTAAAAGATGCACTGTATTATCATGCTAACTATGTCAATCCAAAATGGAAATTAGAAAAAATTGGAAACATCGGAAACCACATTTTCTACCGTGAACCTAAATCAAAGAGTGAAAAATATGCAAAAATTTAATTTTAACTTAGACATTGATGCAGTCAAAGATTTCTTCCAAAATAAAGTTGGACACATCTCAGCAGAAACATTCGGATGGCTGGCAGTAGTAGTCTTACACGCATCAACACTGCCCAGTTTAATTGCAGTAATGAGCGGACTCACTGATCGTCTACCTGGCGTTGATTTAGTTCTTCTTGTTTGGACAGGCTTATCACTGTTATTTGTCAAGGCTGCTGTCCAAAAAGACATGCTTAACATTGTAACAATTGGATTTGGATTTATAATTCAAGCCGTTATGATGGCTTTGATATTCTTCAAATAACTTTTGAGCCAAAATCAGTTGACACCACCTTCGGGTGGTGTTATTATTTGTATGTCTCAACCACACACAGAAAGGCAACAAATGAAAAAGGCAATTTTGGTAGCACCCATTGTAGCACTTATGGCAGGCTGTTCTTCAATGAAACCCATCGAAGAACGTAAATCTTACGCACAGCCCAGTTGGTATCAAAGTTGTGCTCAAAGTGGCACAGAAGGCTGGTTTTGGTGGACCAAAGAGTTCGCATACGCCTGCGGTGCGGGTGAATCTATCTACGCCCAGGCCGCTGAAGAACAGATGTATGCCATTGCTATGAATAATTTCGCTAAACGTATCAACTCAGAGGTTAACAGCAATACCGAAATCATCTTTGATAACGATAAGAAGAAGACTTTTACCAAGATTTCTTATGTCGTTAAAGATACTACCATTCGCGAGCATATCAGCAGGGAAGTTGGGCACTTTACCATGGGAGGCAAGCACTATACTTTCGTGCGGTTAAAGATGCCTAAAGGAACATTTGATCAACTGATTTCCGAAGCCAAACAAGCCAAGGCACAGTGATGAAAATCCTAATTGTAGCGGCAGCCACAGTATTGGTTGGCTGTGCCTCAACGCAGACTAAAATGGCGCACAATCAATACTGTTATACGTCCCAGACCATTGAAACTGAAAATCGAGAAACTGTGAACAGTAAGACCACAGTTAAATGCTCAGATGATCCTATTGAAAAGTTTATTCCAGCAAGAACTGGTGTAGGAAAAAACTGCGGAGAATTCAGTTATTGGATGACCTTGGCTGGAAAACCTGTACAACGGCGAGGATTCGCTTGCCAAAAATATGATGGCACTTATGAAATCGTTCCTCACGCTTTTAATTAGTATAACCATTTGGTCAACTGCTCAGGCACAGGTTGGAGTTCAAAACAGTATCACAATCGGTATTCGAGCAGAGTCTGCCTTGGGTATTATTGTCAGTTGGCTACAACAGCGTCAATATCACCTGAAACAAGAAGATTTGGATCGACACAGCCAGAGCATGTATTTTGCCCTGGCAAATTTAGATAACGGGCAAGAAGTCAAATGGTTTAATAACCAAAATAACACGGCTGGTGCTGTGCAAGTGGCCTATTCTTATCCTACAGGTGGTGGGCATTGTAGGCGAATTTACAGCATTGTTAATACGTCCGGCAAAGAAAGATCATTTGAGGACACTGCCTGTTATAATATAGCAACAAATTCATGGAAATTTCTCAATAAATAATACTCTATGCCTTTAGCGTTTTTAACTTTAATCACTGGTCTGACTCTATCAGCGGTGGCCATATACTATTCGGTTATAGGACTGACTTCAATCTTTGCGGGTGCGTTTTGGGCCATTATTATAATGGGTGCCACGCTCGAAGTAGCCAAACTGGTATCTGCCTGGTGGTTAAAAGCCAATTGGGAACGTGCTCCAAAATTAATGCGATCATATATGTTGATTGCGGTGATCGTATTAATGGTCATTACGTCTATGGGTATTTTTGGATTCTTATCAAAGGCGCATTTAGATCAAAATCTCGTCAGTGGCGATGTTGTAGATCGTGTTGCTATCATAGACGAAAGAATTAAAACTCAAAAAGACAATATTGAAGCCGCACGTAAAGCACTGCGTCAAATGGACGAGGCTGTGGATCAGACCATGTCTCGTAGTTCGGACGAAAAAGGTGCTGACAAGGCCGCGGCTCTTCGACGTTCACAGCAACGTGAAAGAACAAATCTACAAAACGATATTGCTAAGTCTCAAAATGAAATAGCAAAATTAAACGAAGAACGTGCTCCAATAGCCAAAGATTTACGTGCTGTGGAAGCCGAAGTTGGACCGATAAAATACATAGCCAAATTAATTTATGGCGATAAAACTGATCAAAACTTACTTGAAAAAGCAGTGACCTGGGTCATTATGACCATAGTATTTGTATTCGACCCTCTGGCTGTTTTATTAATGTTGGCCAGTCAGATGAGTTTTCAGTGGGCGAGAGAAAATCGAGAGTCGGAACTCAAATTGTTTGCCCAACCCAGAGAGCCCAAAGAAAAGGATCTACCAGAACCTGAAGATACTGGATATGTACCAGGACCTTGGCCGTTTACAATAAGACAGCCCTCTGAGCAGGATCACATTGACGAAGCCAATGCTAAGTTGGCAGAAACACCAGTTGAACCAGATGTGGATTCGGCTTTGGCCAGCGCCGAAGCAGTTCAGCAAGAAGAAAAATCTGCACTGGAACAATGGAATTCCATGATAGAAGAAGCCGAACGCGAAGCACAGGAAGAAAGTTCAAAGGCTGCAAAGCAAAAGTGGAAGGCTGATAATCCTCATGACACTATCAAGAAATACGAAAAACTTCAAGAAAAGGGTATCATTACAGACCTGCCTTGGGATCAAATCACAGCAGAACAGGTGGCAAAAAGTTATCAGAAAACGTTGCCCTTAGAAGATAGACCTGAAGGGCGTATCAAACCAGATTTAACTGAAGTAATTGAACCTGAAACCCCAAAAAAAAAGATAACTTACATAATCAAGGAGAAGGATCAGCAGATACGCCGGGAGAAGAATCTCTGAGATATATACAGAACCAGGAACAGGATATAAATCCAAACAGCATCTGGCATAGAATAAAAAGAGATTAAATGAATAATAAGATTAATTTAATTACACCGCCTGATAAATTGTTTAACTCTGTTAGCAATTTTCTCTTAATAAAACCCAGTACTACAATAAAAATAGAGTTTCAAAAAATGTTAGCCCAAGTAGACGAAGAAGTTAATGTCTACTTGTACGAAGGTGAGCAAAACATTGAATGGCTATTAGAAATAATACATCGAGCAGACATCTGTATAATCGACATAGATAACTGTGATTCTATGACAAAGATGTTTGTTTCATATATGCTGGCACTGCCCGGAGTTTTTTACTTTACAAACGATGAAACAACCCCATATGGGCTACTAAATAAAAATCGTATCTACGACCTCAAATGGATGATTTCAGTTGAGGACGAAGAAGAGGAAGAAGATGAATAAATTTGATAGATCCATTCGTGGAAACTCAGTCGAAGTAAAAAACGATGATGTAAACAAAGCCTTGAAAAAATTCAAGAAAAAAGTTCAAGACAGCGGTCTTCTACAAGATCTGCGCGATCGCGAATTCTACGAAAAACCCACAACCAAACGCAAACGTAAAAAAGCCGCAGCCAAAAATCGTTGGCAAAAGAAGCTCAAAGATCAGCAATTACCTCCAAAACTCTATTGACATAACTGTTTAAGAGTAGTATAATATACTCATGGACATTATGATCGACTTAGAAACTCTGGGCACCAAGTATGATGCAGTGGTATTATCAATTGGTGCTGTTAAATTTGACCCCTACTCAAATGCCGAACCATCCCAGGCATTTTACATGAAACTCAATGTAGACGAACAAGTTGCATTAGGGCGTGAAATACACCCCGATACTGTGGCATGGTGGAGTCAGCAAAAACCCGAAGTGCGAGAAGAAGCACTCAGCGACGACAATCGAGAAAGTCTCGAGGCATTCACTAAAGGCCTGAATAAATTCCTTGTAGGATGTAATGACATTTGGGCTCACGGTCCTGCGTTCGACATTGTGATCATCGAAGACCTGTACCGCCAACTTGGAAAACCAATACCTTGGCAGTTCTGGCAGATTCGAGACAGTAGAACATTATTCAATTTAACCATTGATCCTCGTAAATCTATGAACATGGGCGATGCACACAATGCTCTGGCAGATTGTATATATCAAGCCAAAGGTGTTCAACAGGTTTTTAAACAATTAAGTATCAAACCCAAGTTTGAAAGAAAATGACAAATCATCAGTCTTTTACTTTTAAATGGACACAACCTTATCATGGTTGGGTTCCTATGAAATTGCCCATAGAAAATTTAGGAACAATGACTGAAGCGAAACAGGTCATTGAAGAAATTAAAAACAAAATGAGGAATGATAATGCGAATTGAAGACGATGTGAAACTCGACTTTAAGGATGTGTTGATTAGACCAAAACGTTCCACGCTTTCAAGTCGTAAAGAAGTGGATCTCACAAGAACATACAAATTTAAACATAGTCAAAAAGAATGGACCGGCGTTCCTATTATGGCTGCCAACATGGATGGAGTTGGGACCATAGAAATGGCCAAAGCCTTGTATGAACATCAGATGTTTACTTGCCTGATTAAGTCTTATGAGGAAGACGATCTATTCAATTTAGTAGGACATTTCGGCGGTGATAATTTTGCTGTCAGCACAGGAACCAGCACCAAAGACTTTGTTAGACTTAATAGGATTATCAATGCTTTTCCGGAAGTACAGTTCATCTGTGTTGACGTAGCCAACGGATACAGTGAAATGTTTGGCGATTATGTAGAAGATGTTCGTGAGGCATTCCCTCACGCAACAATCATTGCAGGTAATGTTGTTACTGCGGATATGACGCAGGAATTAATTTTAAGAGGAGCAGATATTGTTAAAGTGGGGATTGGTCCTGGTAGCGTTTGCACTACTCGTATACAAACTGGTGTTGGGTACCCTCAACTTAGCGCAATTATTGAGTGTGCCGATGCCGCTCATGGTCTTGGTGGTCATATTATTGCTGATGGTGGATGTGTATGTCCTGGCGATGTTGCTAAGGCTTTTGGTGCGGGTGCGGACTTTGTAATGTTAGGTGGTATGTTAGCCGGACACGACCAAGGCGGTGGCACGATCATAGAAGAAATGTACGAAACTGCCAAGTTACAGACAGGAACATTGGCCAATGACTATGAACTTAAAAAATTCGTAGAGTTTTATGGAATGAGTTCAGATACTGCCATGAACAAACACAGCGGGGGAGTTGCTGAATATAGAAGTTCGGAAGGAAGAACTGTGCGTGTACCGTATCGGGGTTCTGTAAAAAATACCGTGCTTGATATATTAGGAGGACTGCGCAGTGCCTGTACCTACGTAGGAGCCCCCAGTTTAAAGCAATTGTCAAAATGTACTACTTTTATCCGTACTAATAGACAATTCAATGATGTTTTTGTAAAATCTTAAAGTACCTATAAAAAGGTATAAATAAATTTGTAGAGCGCCAATAGGGTTCTACAAACGGGCATGGTGCCCATTTTTACGTTCTTGCTTAACAAAGGAGAATATCATGAACGCAATTACTCGTTTTGACACACAAGCTCTAAACAGAGCACTGGTGGGTTTCGATCGCATTTTCGATAACTTCGAAACACGATTTGCAAACCAAATTAACCAAAACTATCCTCCATACAATATCGAAAAAGTCGCAGAAAATCTCTACGACATCGTTATCGCTGTGGCTGGATTCAGCAAAGAAGAAGTAACTGTGGAAATAGATCAGGATCAACTAATTGTCAGAGGAGAAAAATCTACTGCACAAGAAGCCACTCCTGAATATCTACACCGCGGTCTTGCTTTCCGTGATTTCGAGCGTAGATTTACTCTTGCCGAACACATGGAAGTAATCAAGGCTGAAACCAAAAACGGATTGCTGATGATTCAAATCGAGCGCAGAGTGCCAGAGGCTCTCTTACCTCGTAAAATCGAAGTAATCGAAATTAAAGACTAAAACATCGGGGGAGGCAACTCCCCCACTTTGGAGATAAACATGACAGTTTCCACCGATATTAAAATCGATGAAAAAATTAAACAAAAAATCAGCGAACCAAAAAAATACAAAGTGATTTTTGTAAATGACAATCATACTCCCATTGAGTTCGTTATTGAATTATTGATCAAAGTCTTTAAACACAGCGAGGAATCTGCTAAAAAAGTTACATTGGAAATTCATAATGAAGGATCGGGTGTGGTAGGAGTTTACAGTTATGAAATTGCAGAGGCTCGAGGAATTGAAGCAACTACATTGGCTCGCGGCAATGGATTTCCGTTGGTTGTAAAAATCGAGGAAGAATGAAAGTAGCAGTCACCGGCGGCAGTGGATTTGTTGGAAGTCATCTAATTGATTTTTTAAAAGAACGACAATACGAAGTCGTAAACATCGACAGAGTCAGCAAGTCGATACCAAACACTGTATTATTAGACATAGCAAAAACAGATGTTAACTTCCTTGCAGAAGTTCTAAAGGGAGTTGACACTGTGTACCATTTGGCTGCTCGAGCCAGAGTTCCAGCAAGTTGGATTACACCTCAACTCTACGTAGACGACAATGTAACAGCGACACTTAATATTCTTGAAGCCTCTAAATTAGCCGGGGTTAAACGATTTATAATGACAGGATCCAGTACAGTCTATGGCAGCAGACAGGGATCCTTTAAAGAAATTCATACACCAGAACCGATAAATCCCTATGCTGTAACAAAATTGGCAGCAGAAAATTTCGCAGTACTCTATGCTGATCATTTTAAAGTAAACATAGCCAGATTGTTTAATGTCTTTGGATCTAACTATCCCATAACCGAAGATGCTACCAGCATCGGAAGATTTACTTGGTGTAACCAAAATAATCATCCTATTGAGTTATACGGCGAAAACAAAAGACGAGATTTTGTGTTTGTTCAAGATGTTGTTCGAGCACTGCA
>Ga0169931_10002207_pt1 | contig 31820 bp, 33 predicted proteins | sample Kivu_15m_20L_FD_129675 | JGI IMG/M metagenome (GOLD analysis project Ga0169931, IMG submission 129675) | Freshwater microbial communities from Lake Kivu, Western Province, Rwanda to study Microbial Dark Matter (Phase II) - Kivu_15m_20L... | ecosystem: Environmental > Aquatic > Freshwater > Lake...
CAGTACCAGATGAAGGTTTTTTAAGTTTCGGCGATTCTGCAGTGCCCGCCAAATCTCCTGCCAATTGTACAATGCCCTTGGTCGTGGTAGTGGCATCTGGCACTCCACTTGAAACAAGATTGTTAGTTGCATCGAAACCTATAAAAGATGTAGCAGTACCTGATGAAGGTTTCTTAAGTTTTGGCTGCGATGCAGTGCCTTCTAGATCTCCTGCCAATTGGACGATGCCCTTGGTTGTATTGGTTGCATCTGGTACTACATCAACTACAAGAGTATTACTTGAATCGAAACCCATGAACGTTATCGCGGCACCCGGTTCTGGCTGTTTAATTTTAGGCGATTCTGCAGTGCCCTCCAAATCTCCTGCCAATTGTACAATGCCCTTGGTCGTGGTGGTGGCATCGGGAGCAAGAGAAGAACTTGAAACTAGATTTCCAGTTTCATCGAAACCCACGTAAGATGTAGCAGTGCCGTCAGCGGGTTTCTTAATTTTAGGTGCAGTTGCAGTACCCTCTAAATCACCTGCCAATTGTATTACACCAGTAGTAGTTGTGGTTGCATCGGCAACCCCCGAAGTACTTCCCGTAACCAAAGCACCCTCAGCATCAAATCCCAAGACGGAAGTCATAGAACCCGGTTCTGGCTGTTTAATTTTAGGTGCATCTGCAGTTCCTTGTAAATCGCCTGCCAATTGTATGACACCTTTTGTTGTTTCGGTGGCATCACCAATTGTTGCAGAAATTGCATTTCCTTCTTCATCAAAACCCAACACTGAAACCGCGGTACCAGTGGCCGTTGGAGGTTTGATGGAGTTTCCTATATTCTGATAATCAAATATTAACAATGAATTTTCGACGTTTTGAATAGAGAAATCGGCCATTTATTAAAAAGCTTTTTTACATTATAGAATTATAAAGTTTAGACATTATCATACGTGTAATTTAAAACCTTATATTATATAATATAGAAATATAAAGTGTAAACATTACAATTAACGAGCGCTATCGTCCCGTGTGTAATTTAAAACCTTATAATATAGAATTATAAAGTTCAGACATTCTAACAACTGTAACATTTCCAGGTGGCTCATAAAAATCAGTTACATCAACAGGCTCTTCCGTCAAAACAAATTGGCTACCCTTACTCGTATAAGTATAAGATCTTCTAAATTCTTCAATCGACATTTCTCCTCCAAATTTCTTTAACAGTGTTTTTGATGGCGCCGACTGTATGGGAGATCCACTTGACGATTGTTTTTTGAAATACAGTTGTGAAATAAGAGTTTTGATGTCGTTATTGTTTGGATAATTTTCATCTGCATATGCTCTTACACATTCAGGTCTACAAAACGTGCCAAATGCATGGATTCTACGAGGCTCTCTCGAAACGGCAGTAGGATCCAATACTGCATTCGTTTCGAGGTATATATTTTGCTGTGTCTGCCTAATGTTGGCATGTGCCACAGTATATTGTGCCGGCACGGTGTTGACTGGCAGAAAATATTTCGTCTGACCTTTTGGTATGGGATGACAATCGTAGAGACACGTATCTGATATACCATGAGCCGTCATGGTCGTGGGATCCGAGATCTCGGTGGTATAAGACTCTGAGTCACATGAAGACATTTTTACTCTTTTTTACAAATATCCAAATGCTCTATTCTACTCGCGATCTAAAACGAAAAGTCACCGACACAATCTATGCCACAGAATTGTGCAGGTTTCAAATCCACAATACTTTTTGTCGCGTTGTTGGGATCGACTTCTGTCTTGCAGCGTCTGCACGTTTTTGGATCGTTTTGAAATGTTCTCGAGTGTATATTGCTTTTCAACGCTTCTCTGCACAGTTCTACTGCGTATGCTAAAATTTCTTTCTCTTCCGTGGAAACTTTCTTTGTACTTTTCTTATCATCAATATCCATATCTTTTTCAATTGGGTGTATGGGCGGTAGTAAAAGTAGCATGTTTGGATTATCTTTTTTGATGATACATTTTTTACGATACCCATGCGTATACAAGTCTTCTTGGCTTATAATTGTTTCATATATAGAACTCAAGATATTTCTTTTATGTTCATACAGTGCAGTACTATAAGCATCGGGGTTAATTGCGGGATAGGATCGAAAATATTTGGATCCTATGAGTTGACTCGTGTCTATGTATACCAGTTCGTCTGGAGTTACTCTCTCAGTGGCAATGGCATCCACAAAATCAATGGGACAAATATTCGGATGCAACACTGCAAGAAGTGTGGACAATCTATCCAGAAAATGTTTAATGTTATCTGAGCTGTTTTTATATGCCATTATAATTGTCTGTATCTCATGTGAACTTGGTGACAATAGCTTTGTGTTGCGAGTATTTAAATCTCGGAAAGCTGTAGCAAGTTTCCAGCATGCGACTGATTTTATAGATTCGTCCACTGGTTTTTGTTCTAGCATAGCAATTTTTTCTTCCAGCGTAACGGCTTTCTTCTTTGATCGATAATCACACTCCAACAAATGTAAACTCTGATCGTGATATCTAATTATGTTATCGATTCCAATGTATGCAATTTCTACGACTAGCTTGTTATTTTTAAGAGTTATCGTTGACACTGTACCCGATTGTTCTTTTCTGCCTTCGTGTAAGAAATCAAAGAAAATATCTTTTGTGTAATAGAAACGCTTTCCTTTAAAGTCTTTACTTTTTTTAAGATTAAACAGTGTCTCCGACAGTTCTTCTGGAACATCAAGGGTGTGAACTAGTACATTTTTAAAGTTAAACGGTAACCACGGAAGATATGATGTGTTGTATCGTTTCATGGGTGCAAGATCGTGTACGTTTTTGTAGTTGGCAACGGGACCGTCAACCTCTTTTAAATTTCCATCGGGCTCCATTTCTACAAACTTGACAGACTTTGTTTTCGCAATTTTCTTGTCCTCGAGTTTTAGTTTTTCGAGGTCGTGTAGCATGTTTTTCCCTTTTGTTTTTTTATCTTTCAAGTTTATTTGTTTTAATAACATATTTACTAATTTCGAATCGCTACCATTAATATCATCTACATAAATCTTGTACTTTGGCACTGGCTTTCCGCCTTGTAACATGGATACATTTTCTTTAGTTCTTCTTGATGCTACAAAACTTTTATAATCACCAACCTTTTGTAACATTTGCAGAATTGACGATGCGTATAGAATATTTCCATATCTACTCATTAACACTCTAAACATATCGTGAACGTCTTTGAATTTTACAGTCTCGATAAAATGTAGAGCTACACACGCTGCATCATATTCCGTTACATTTAGCTGTCTGAGCTTTTCATAATCGTGTCTAATTGCAATGAAAGAGCTCATATATTTAATATCAAAATGGAATAGATCCTTTTCCTTTCTAATGGATTCCAATGTGGGTATTTTGCTTTGCATATACAAATTCATCTCCTTTACCACCTTTAGTTTGGCTGCATTGTCCAAGGCATTGTTAATTTTGGTTTTAAATTCTGTCAAATTTAAAACGTTATTCATAATCGATCGCATGTATGCCACATATGCCTCGTTTTCTCCAAACTCTATCGAATATCGCTGAAACATTTGATGAAAATGTTGCAACTTTTCTCTGGACTTGATCATATGAATTAAATCTGAAACAAAGTGTGTGAATCGTAATATCTCGTCGCTATCCCCGTACAATTCGTTCTTTTTATGTATTAGAGGTAGAAGCAGCGTGAAATCATATTCGGAATGTTTCAGCTGTAGAGCAAACTCGTGTATTTTTCTCACAGTTTCTTTATCATCGGTTCCCTTGCACTTCGCATATAGACGAGTGACTATGAATGAGAAAATATTGTTGTTGTCTTCATCGTACTTGTTTTGATAGAGATGTATAAATACAAACAACTCTTTCAACACTCTATCAACATGAACCTTGCTATGAATTTCACTCGGTCTTATACATGCAATGTTTTCAAAAAACTGTTTCAGCTTGCTCATATCATCTGGATTGTTGAAAAACATGCATATATGCTCTCGTTTGTACTGTCTCTCTATAGTTTTTTTAAGTTTGGTGAAGCGCACTTTGCGCTTTACTGGAACCTCATCTTCATCGTCCGCCCTGAATCGTTTTGTGATCGGTGCATATCTGTCTTCGATCGAGGTATCAGAGGTGGTATCTCCATCAGAGTAGTCATTATTTTCACTGTCACTTGACATATTATTTATTGTATAAATAAATGGAGCTGAAAAATACAGTAAGTGAGTATGAATTTACTTCTTTAAAAAGAAATAGAAACACAGACAAAAACCCATGTGAGTTTTCAACACAGTGTTTGCCAGCACTCGGAGACTATAATAAGAGCATTAAAGATTCTGTCAGTGATCACGCACCAATGTGTGTATTGTTACCGTCTCTGTTTTCAACTCTGACTCTTGTAGAATTTACCGGCACATATTCTGCAGATTACTCAACGTCAATTTGTAGTAAAAATAGAAATTATTACAAGCGTTTGTACATCAACTCTCCAGCCAAATCTTTTATTGTATCAACATCGATGTATAAGAATAGCGTAGGTGGCTCCGACATATTGAGTCTTAGTTTCACAAATCCACTGCAACCAATGCCCTCTACCGCAAATTTGACACTAAACATGGATTACCCATCCGACAGGCCGTCGGTATTTGTTCCAGAAAACGTGACCGTCCCCGTTGGAAGCTATGCGTACAACGAAACACAGAATCTGTTTGCAGAAGTCATTGATTACAACAGTGATATTAATCATGCCATTCTAAAGGGGCCTTTACCAACGTGGAATAATTCGGATGTAATATCATTCAGAAGAAAGTTGCCATTCCTTGACAATATTACAGTTGTAAATATAGCAGGGAATGATGTTATTGTAACGGTTCCACTTAACAACGTGGATACTACACGGCAATATTTTTTACGTAGTCATGCCACTGGAAATGTAAGCCCCGTTAAAAAAATCGCACCGGGAATCATTACGGTGTCACCAAATATTTTTACCATAGGCGAAAAAGTAGAATTGCTATTGGTAACAAGTGACAATTACAAACCAATGATGTTTTACGGATCATATTCACTGCATGGTGAATGTGATGTTTACAATATATCAGTAATTTCATGTTCAGTACCAAACGCGGCGTTGAAAAACGGTGGATATTTTATAGACTATCCACATATATATGTAGAATTGGTAGACCTGGATCGCAACGGATCTTCCATGTACTGTTCAAACTACATGACAAAATTTTCATTCAAGTGTACAACTATGGAAAGATATATAAAGCCAGTTCACGATACACACATTACGTATACGGGTAGAGATGGTGATCGTACCATGCTCTTTAAACCCGGTGGAAATTACAGAGTGAGCATTAGAATACCAGATAGAGATAACACGGTAGCCGGATTTATACAGGAAGATAAAAGTTCGCCCTTTGAACCAAATCCAACATTACAAGTATTTGTATTGTTTTCCATTCGTAAAACATGTTGATGGGTTGAAAAAAAATTTTTAAAAAAAAATTTTTAAAAAAAAATTTTAAAAAAAATTTTTAAAAAAAAATTTCTAGAAAAAATTTTCTAGAAAAAAAATTTTCAAAAAAAATTTTTGAAAAAAAATTTTGAAAAAAAATTTTTGAAAAAAGTTTTCAAAAAAAATTTTTCAAAAAGTTTTTTCAAAAAAAATTTTCAAAAAAAAATTTTCAAAAAAAATTTCAAAAAAAAATTTTCAAAACCATTTCTAGACAAACATTGCATTTCATGGTGAATCACCATGAAAATATTTTTTGATTAAAACGCCTAGAAATTCTAAATGTAATTTGTGACACTCTAGTCAAGGTCGAGAAGGGGAGCATCATCGCGTGGTCCAACTGCCGGAGCAGGTGCTCTAGCAGCAGGTGCTCTAGCAGCAGGTGCTCTAGCAGCAGGTGCTCTAGCAGCAGGTGGCGCTCCGTCTAGTCACCTAGGTCCAAGGGCACCCATGAAAATGCTTAACGGACTGCCCCGTTCAAGTTGACCGCACTGAAACAATGCTTTTGGTGTGAAAATATCATCGGCATTACGCATAAATGTACCGAATCCTTTCTTGCTCAACATGGCACCCAACTGTCTCTCGTAAATCTCATCCATGTTGGGATTGGCACCTGCAGCGGCTCGGAGACGACGGAGCATTCTGTAAGAATTGTAATACTGTACAATCATCAGAATATCCTTCTTGTTGGTAATAACATCGCCGGCTTGGGGTAATTGGGCCACAATGTTTGCGGGCACTTGCGTATCAGCTTCACGCAAGAAGGTGATCATAGTATCGATTTGTGCCGGGGTAATTTTGCAAGGATCGCACATGAAAGCATCCATATCGTAGTGTTTGCTGTTCTTGCCAGATCGAACCTTTTGATACAGGCAGAAAATATAGCTCATGTATGACAACAATTGTCCGGGTGTAGTACCGGCGAACGGCACATAGAACACTCCTTTGCGATCCAAATAACCAAAAATCATCTGCATGTTCGCTCTGATATCAAAGGGTCCGGGATCCGGCTTGTGTTTTCGGATTCTTTTGGTAACGTTTTTAACCAGCGCCAATCCAGTTCCCAAGAAATCATCGTCGTCGCTAGACGAGGAGTAGTCTGAAGAACTCGAAGTATCATAATCGTATTTGTATCTACGCGACATTTTATTTAAATTAAAATAATACCATTTTGTAACATTACATTTTTTGATATCGGTGTATTGTTGGCATACAGCACATTATCATGTACAAACACTCTAATGTTACCATGTCCCATAGTATTAAACATTGTACCGCTTCGGGTTTTAAGGTCGTCTAAGGTAAATTTTCCTTTTATCGTAGCATTAGCAAGTGATCCATGTTCCACAAGGGGCAGGAAAACGGTTATCGATGAATTTTCGTTGTCTATAAGGTATAAATATTCTTCTACTATTGGATATAGAGCAGGGAAATGTTTATGTATGTAATTGGATATAGCGCATTTGCGCTCTTCTGATTCGCATTTGCGCTCTTTTGACTCACGTCGATACTTGTGCAATACACGTTTACATTCTACTATAGCATCTTGATACTCTACAACATTTGTAGTGGGTAAGCTAAACATTTTTTACTTTTTATTTCTTGTTTTTATGTTTTTGAAATTTTTATTGACAAATACTACATTTTCTATATTTTCAATGTCCCCTTGGTCATTAAAACTTATTCGTTCATAGTCAAACTTGTTGGAGGCAAGTGTTTTCAGCAATATCGTCTTAAGTCTAGTACCGTTCTCTGGAGAGAGAACTCCCTCGTCTACACATCTACTCACATATTTTTGTATATGGCTTTTTATATTGGATTTGTCATCCGTTTCAAAATCTGAAAAAATCTTGTTATACAATTCAAGGGATTCATCCGGTGATAAAATCTTTCTATACGGGTCAGTATTGAAAGAACAAACTTTCTTCCCCGTCAACAAATCGTCTATAACTTGACTTTCATTGTGATTTTTAACATGCCTGGCCGCGTAGGCAAGAAAGCATTTACCAAAGTCACACATTTTGGATGAAATATTCTCGCAACACTATATTTATACCGTATTGTTTAGCCTTCTTGGTTTTTGTAGTTTCGATGTCGAATGAATTTGTCACGACAATATCTGTTGTACGCGTAACACTATCTTGTATGTTATAGCCGTTTGATTGTAGGTAATGCTTAAACTTATCGTCTCGAAATCCTGATATGCAAATATTTTTAGATATTCCGCGTTCTTCAACTTTTTCGAATTCAGGTTCTCCGCACAATTCTATCACTTTATTAAGACGCTGCATAGCAACACCAATATTATCTTTTATGGAATCCCACATGTTTTGAGATGCTGTGTTTTTAGATATGGTTTGTCTCGTAATTGTTAACATCTGCATTTTCTTCAAATGTATTCCAGATCCGAAAACATTCAGTGCCACAAGTAACAGTGGAAGACTGCTACGTTTTACTGCTGCAATGGTAGCATCTTTAACTTTGCTATATGTACCCTGACTGACATATCTACCATATTGCAATGTTTTTGTGGATTCGAGGAATTGCTCAGGTGTATATATACCATTGCTTTCCAAAAATTCTGTAAACTTTATAGCTGCAGATTTAACCTGAAGAGTCTTGAAAAAATGTAACATGTCAAACTTGTGAATTGGTTGCACTGATATAAAGTTCACTTCATTTACACACCATTTGAAACCATCGGTGTCAAATGGTACTGGTTCAATCACCGAAACTATTTTTGGAATTATGTCACCACTTTTTTCTACGAGAATCTTCGAACCGACTCCCATGCAACGCTCCACCACGTTTCTAGCATTGTGTCCAGTTGCACGTTTCACAACAGATGTACCGAGTGTAACTGGTTCAAAACATATGGTAGGTATAAGAAAGCCAGATTTACACGGATTCCATTCTATATGTGTAATGGTTGTAACCTTTCGCTCATTGTTATCTGGCTTGTATGCTATTTTATTCTTGGGTATCATTGACAGGTCAGGATTGGAGATGTCGCAAATTACCAACCCATCTAAATCATAAACGGAAGTTCGCTTTTCGTGCATGAAGCGCGTATAAAGAATGTTAACATCGATAGTTTCGTAAGTTGTGTAGTTTACAGTGCAAAACCATTTAGATAGCAGGTGCAATTGGTCTTGAATATCCATTTCTGCAGATACAACCTGGTAAGCAACAAAGTGTATCATTTCGTTCACAGGTCCAATTGTGTTGCATAGAGACGAAACCATGGTTCTTGCAGAAGAATATGTCTCGGACCGTTTCTGCCACTGTTCTCTAGGAACAAGCAATTCACCTCTTATATAAATTGTTGACATATTCTGAAAGTAGCGATTCTGAACTCCGTGACCTGTAACTCCAATGGTAATCGGTATATTAGTGCTGGGCAACTTTGCGTTCAAGTTTGATCCCAGAATTCCATTTCCTCTACTATACACATTGGCAAGTGTATACGTTCCAGTTTGAGAGACATTATACTCCAATAAACAACTTATCCCATCCAATTTGTTCAAAACAAAGTACGGTGACGCATAATTTTTGGTCCATTTCAAGATATCTTCCTGTTTACGCATCTTTTTTAAACTTCCCATTGCAACGGGAAGTTCACATTTGCTGTGTGCCGGAATTGCACCAATCTGATAGTCGTCGCAAAACTCTTCCATTGCATCATAATCCTCGTCGCACATTTCCACATCTCCAATTCCGTTGTAGTAGTTCTGTCTGGCTGCTTCCAGTATACTTTGCATCATGAAGGCTGATTGTATAGAAAGTATCAATGCTATTGTCGACGATGTCAACGATAAACGTAATATACAAATTATTGAGGAATTTGCCAATTTAATTTCAAATTTACCTCCAGCCGAGTCTAAGATAAAGTCTATACTGAAGAAAAAGTCCTATTTCACACCCACCAAACCCCGGTCAGATGGGGCTAATATACAATTGGGCATAGCTATATTGTGTATGATTATCATCGGTATAGTGGCATATAAGAACAAGTGGCCACCCAACATATGGCTAACATCTATAACTGCATATATAATCTTCTCATTAAACGTTGCATTTAAATAATGTTTCAATGAAATGGATTTCATTGAAATAGATTCGGGCACCTCGGAGGCACGACTCGCGGCTTCGGAGCTGCAAGGCTCGTCCCTCCGGGACTCGCCGCTCGGTGACTCACGCAGTTCGGGCACCTCGGAGGCACGACTCGCGGCTTCGCCGCTCGGTGACTCGCCGTTACACGGGGGCGTCTCTACGAGACTCGCCGTTACACGATTGTTGTTTTATATGGTTTTTTATTAGTGCCCGACGTTATATACGTACTACTTTTGTGACTATATTCATATGTTATGTTTGCTGTTGTGGATATTGACACAGTTTTCTTCTTATCGGGCTTTGGATCCATTTTTGTTTGATCTAATACATCGCAATTGTCTAGTCTTTCAAGTTTCTACTAATAATTACTACGATTATGAGAGTTATAAATATTGCTATACCAACTTGTGTAATTGTATAAGGAAATTTAAAATTCTCAACTTCTCGAATCCGCAGTGGTTCGAATTTTGCCCGATTATTTGGCAACGAAATTCTTTTGATAGAGTCCCGAAGGGACGGGTCACCGTTTACGGTGCCCGAACTGCGTGAGTCACCGTTTACGGTGCCCGAACTGCGTGAGTCGCTTTTCGAGGTTTGAGGCTCATCTGTGTAATCGCCCATGTTTTTATACATCTTCATTTTATAATTATACAAATTTCAAAACGCGCAGTATTCTATATATGCAACATTGATAACATAAATTTAATACAATCTCATGTGATACAAATTATATTCATAGCTTTTTCATGTGCTACACATAAACACGCGCGAAGCATGCTTCAGCGGAAATTCCATGTGGCAGATTCGGCAACTCCACCGTGGTTTTCGATCCGGTGAGCAAGCGACAATTTTTGCGATGTGCAAATGAAAGAGATCTTACATACAGCCATCGTTATCTATATCGCGGGCCATGAGATTTCTGCTGGGAAAAAAATTTTTGAAAAAAAAATTTCAAAAAAAAATTTTGAAAAAAAAAATTTTCAAAAAAAATTTTTGAAAAAAATTTTCAAAAAAAAATTTTGAAAAAAAAATTTCAAAAAAAAATTTGAAAAAAAATTTTCAAAAAAAATTTTCAAAAAAAATTTTCAAAAAAAAATTTTTGAAAAAAGTTTTTGAAAAAAAATTTCAAAAAAAATTTAGCAAACGCTGCGAGATAACAAGCTCTCGGAGTACTTAAGTCTCCGCTCTGTGGAGACGTGCATCAGACATGGATCCAGAAAGGGCCGATGTAAGAATATAAAAATTATATGTTAAAACACATGTAACAGAATTGTATACAGGTGAAATTCATTCCGGAGGATGAACGTGATCGCGCATTTGAAAATGGTATTGCTAACGTCGCTGGTGTGTAAATGATAATTCTATTTTTTTGCTGTAGCGAGACGCACATTTATTCGAGCGCTGGCCTGGTGCGCTTTGGGCAACGCCATTGCAGTTATGGTGATCATCATGGTTGCTCTTTTGATACACAAATTTTAAATGTTGCTTTGAATTAAATCTTTTAACAAATAGAATTTTAATGTTATTGCTTTTTGCCTCTACGGAATTAGATCTTTTAACAAATAAAATTTGAATGTTGTAATACATTGTCGAGTTTTACAAAATTAAATATGGATGACGAATATAATGATATTATAATTAATGATGATGCATTTGACGAGGAAATGTCGTTTATAGATGTGGTATTAACATGTCTAATATGGATGATGGCTTTTGAAATTGTAATGCTCGTTATGGTTTTGATTATTGAAGCTATGGTATTGTAAAACACTACAATAATTTTCTTAATAAACCAAATGGAAAAATCAACCGATTTATCGAAGTTGAATACAAATGTTGCAACATTTTATTGCTTCAAGGAGCATTTAATGTATGTTGCAGAGAGATATTTACATATTCTACCGATATTCTTGCAATATGTGGCCGTGGGGGAAGAGGAAAGGACAAAGCTTGAACACATGAAAAAAGGAGCAGAGCTCATGATTAAGCATCTGTCAGACATTATCAATTGCGACGCTGAATTTCAAGAAAATGTTGATAATATTGTAAAACTTCAAGACAGTGTAATGAACGAAGCTGCAGATATGTATCACAAGCGAGAGGCTGGTGCACCCTGTACACTTTTAGAATCTCTTTTGAATAGCGAAAGACTAAACGTTGAAGGGCCCATTCCCCAGTGGCATCACCAAAATCACGCATCGATTGAATCTGTACGCATTGATATTACGTACAACAACGAAACGCTATGTGCTCCAGTGGGTAACCTATATACAATGTATAAGAGGCTCATTCAAACTGTGGCGCCTGGAGATTCCGAATCGGACAAGAGAACGTTTACAAATATCACATCATGTAGGTCTTCTCCAAAAGATATTACCAGATCGTATTTAGAACTCGTTGACCTGGTAATGTACATTGCCTCTACGGTGCAAAAACGCGCACCCGTAGACAATCTGCCTTATAAAGCTGCTCTAATGTTTATTTGGAAATGGATTGATGGATCTACGAACGCACTATTTTCGTCCAATGAACTATTCAAACGGCTGTCAGTACAACCGTGCAATCCTCAAGATGATCACAAGGCACAATTATCAAAAGTTATGTCGGTTGTTCTGGACATGTACAAAACACATGCAAGATCAAAGCTTATAGGTCAATTGAAAGAAACGGATTACGATGCTCTGGATATGCAAGTTGGCGAAATAGAAAGCAATTCAACGTTTATCGGCTGTAAAAACTTTGTATTTAACATTTTAGATCTAAGTTGGCCAGAAATTCAACGCATGCAACAAAATGTGCTTGTAATGAACTCGCTTACATATGAACTTTTACTTAGAATCAGAATGGGTGTATTGTTAATGCGACATATTATTCCTTTCGAATCTGTATGTATACCATTGCTATCAATCTTGCGAGCTAAACGAGATGCTGTGATTACAGGACAGCCATTTAACATTAGCGATATTACACCTCAAATAATTCAACTGCAATTGGCGTGCCCGGAGCTGGTGATGAAAATCATGTCGACTATAGCATAGACTCGGCGACTCCAAAGGCTCGTCGCCTTCAGCGACTCCAAAGGCTCGACACTCGCTGCTCCGCAGGGCGATGCTTCGCATCACCGTGGCTCGTCGCCTTCGGCGACTCCAAAGGCTCGTCGCCTTCAGCGACTCGCTAATCTTGATTTGCAATAATTATAACCGATGTACCAGTATAAAACATAAAATGTTTTATGTTGCCTCTAATTTCAAGTGCAGTATTCATTGTCATGTTCGACTTGTCTCTAGACTCGTGTTGTAGGCTATTAAATAGTTGATATGTGTAATGTGCATGAGACGATTTTATTTTGGTAGAATGTTCCATAGGTCTGTTTGCTGGAATGACGAGTGGATTGCTATCGTCTACAGAATCGAAAAGTAATTTTATACCACCTAAAACAGGCGAGACATGTATGATGATGTACGATTCATTGAGTTTTGTTTTCTTTTTTAAACATTGCTTCAGCTGATCTATTCTAATCTTTCCTATATTATACCTGTTGTTATCATCCTGTACGGGTCTATATATTCTACATGTGTTTACACATGTAAATCTTATTTTAATTTCCGAATCCAAAATAAAATTCATTTGAGTCAGTTCTTTGTTGCATGATATTGTCACCTGTTTATCGTACTTAAGCTTAGATGTGAAATCTTTCAATACAGTTTTCTCTATATTATAATCACACATTATTGCAAATGGTGCAATAGATGGTAACGATATAACATCGCCTTGCAATATAAAGATGTACTTTAGATCTCTACACGAATCGTTCTTCTTATGTAGAGCAGTTGAGTAATTTGATAGAAAAACGATATGTTTACCATCTTTAGCATCTTCGCATGTGAATATAAATTTGTCTGCAGATTTCTCAGATATTTTGTCGATAAACGTTAATATGGCTTTTAACCATGCATACTCTGAAGATTTCACCTTAAACATAAACGATTCCATTATTAAATTAATATGTTTTATTTATGACGTTCAAATTTATAGGCGTCTCTAGAGACGGATGTCAAATGTTCTACACAATGTTGTATACATAAATCATCATCTGCATGATTGCCATTTATACGTGTTACATTAGCAAAAACATTAGAAATACATTCTTGATTATAATGATACAAAGCACTAATTGGTTCATAGTAATAGATTACATCGTTTTGCATATAGATTAGATTTGCATGAAGTTTTTCATTAATAGTACGGTGTACTATTAAAATTACAGGGACAGTTGCAGCTAATTTGGAGTGTGCAGAGAGTTTGGTCTTAATGGTCTTTATATCTTTGCACACCAGTATGTTATTATGTATATACATTTCAGTTAAAATTGAAACGCCTTTTACCGTTTGGACTTGTCGTTTAAAATTATTCATGATTTAAATATCCGATTCTATTAGACGCCGTATCAAATCTTGGTCACTGCATTGGGTTTCGGTTTCGTCGTATTCGATTTCTAAACACACCACGCATTGCCGTTGGTCATTTGGCGAATACGACAACACTCTTTGAATTCTTGGGTTGTCATACTTCTCTTTTAGAATATTGAGTATGTGCTGTTTTACGTTGATGTTATAGTGCTTCCAATCGATTACTTCATGTACTACTTTCCTCATCATGTCGGCGTGGAGAGATAGGATGTACTAATGTATTTGGTGAAAATTTAACAGTTTTCAACTTCTTATCTACGTAATTTTGAAAACTGTCTTCTATGAGCACATTGACTTTACCGTCTTCTATTACTACAAGAGCTGGTATTTTCTGAATTGTTGGGAAATGCTGTATTGATCCATCTTTTAAGCGCTGCAAAGTTTGAACTGAACAAATATCAACAGAATCTCCAGCGATACTTTGCAAAAAACTTGTGCCGTACGTTTCTATCATATCCCTGCAAGCAGGACTATCTTTGCTACTATATATTAGTAGCGAGTTCATTTATTTAAACAAATGAGTGATATATGTTTAATAAATACTAACCATGGTATACATAAAGGTATAGAAAATGCCATATCAAAAGGCTTCTCTAGGTTTAAAGATATTCTCGTAGATGTGCAACCAATGATGACGTGTGATGGTCAAATAAATCTATATAAAAAAATAAACAATGCTGGTAAATATTTCACACATTTTCCATATTATTATGGAAATACCACTGATGGATTTTCTATAGTTCAACGGTTTGAAAATTATACGCATGATTATAATAAGGATAGTATAATGCTACAGTTATATGCTTTTAAAGAATCGTTTGCTTACATTTTTGGAATAACGTTATATATTAAATCTTTTGCCGTAGTAAAATACAACACTGTACAACATTACATGTTTAATAACAAATGCTGTTCTCTAGCAACGGATACCGTTCCAATCGTAAAACTATCTCCAATTAAAACTTTGCTAGATGAAGAAATATCACATATCGATATCACATCGGCACAATACAAATACACAACCCCAGGTTTTACAGTTAAATATTATTCGGATCCAGATTTCATTTCAAGTCTACTTCTATCACCGACAAAATATGCACACAGTATCGTTCTTGATATACTGTCAACAGAATACAAGAAACCAAGACCGCAATTTTGCAGCAAATTAAAAATGTATATATATGCAAGAGAACAATGGAAACGTTTCGTTAAACTGAAATCCGATGTAGAAACAATACTTGCACACAATAATGTATCATCATATGATTTAGTATCACTATCAAATTGCATTGCTTTTATAGACGATTACTATTGCAACAAACTACAACTGTTTACACACACGCTTGATAATGTGCAATACACTCTGACACCATGGGAAATTAGATATGTTCTAGAAGAATGTGGTTATAATAATCGTTTACACATGAGCGCTGAAGAAAAAGATTTCTACGTTAGACTATTTAATCTAATTGCGTTATGACCGCTGAAGATCTACGTTAGAATGAAGAAAAAAGATTTTTGTATCAAGCTATATGATCGCTGAGGTATTTAATCGTTTGAGCGCTCTACTTCAAGTTATTTAATCTAATAAAATGACGACATACCCAAATGCATGGATTGTAGCGCCTGAAGAATTATTAAATCAGCCGCTTCGTTTTGATAGCCCTCGTACAGTCATTAATGGAAAAACTCCAAATGGTGTACTACTAGTATCCAATAAGAGATGTCCCGCTTGTGTGGCATTCGAGCCGTATTTCAAACAAGCCATTGAAGAGCTGCAGAAAAAAGGTATAGTATCGATGGTGTTTGAATATGCCGGTGATGAAATGGGCATGCGTGCAATGCAAAAAATTGGCATAGATGCAACGCCAACACTTGTACTTGTTAAAAATGGTATGCTCACCAACACTGTGCTCAGAGGAGCTACCAGAGATGTTGATAAAATAGTTAAATTCGCGTCTCAGTAGCGTAGCGAAGCGTAGCGTAGCACTCACGTAGCACTCGCGAAGCGTAGCGTAGCACTCGCTAATCGTAGCGTAGCATTCGCGAAGCACTCGCATAGCGTTCATGCTTTAATTGCATTCATGCTTTAGCAGTATGAATACATCGATTATTATGTAGCAGTATGAATACATCGCGTAATGTAGGACGAGTTTCTGGAATATTGTTTGTCATGTTAATCACCAATTTACACAGTGTAGTGTTGTTTATTTTCCAAAGCACCCTATGCTGTATATTTCCGCGAGCAATGTTGAACATGATATGATTTCTGTCGAATCCAAAAATATGCTTGCATCCAGATAGCAAATATCCAAATACGCAACCGAGAGAAAACGTGTCTATAGCAAAAATATGCTTGATGTTGCCGTTAAAGTGTGTTTCAGGTGCACTCCATTTGATAGATCCTTTACACTGAGTTGTACACGACACGCGCTCTACACACTTTGCCTTACCAAAACCCGAAAGTTTCACTGCTCCGCGAGATGTAAGCAAAATGCTAGATGGTCGAATATTGCAGTGGATAATGTTGAGGTAGTGCAAATACTGCAGTCCGTTTACAATTTGGCAAAGATCCGGTAAACATCGGTTGTTTTTCAAAGACGTCGCGGCCGGCTCTATTGCTATATAACTTTAAATGATTTTTTTAACTTTCATACTGAAATATCAAAGCAAAACTAGAACCAAACCTGCATATTGCTATACACTTACATGAAATCTCGATCGCTTTCTGCTCGTATATATTTGATTATGTTCTTGTGACGGATGTTGAGAAGTGATAATTCGTCTCTGTTATTATCAAACTTACACAATCTTTTCACAATCACAGTTTTATAACCATACTTTCCACTGAATGTGCGAGAACCTTTCTTTTCACATGGATTATAGCCGATCATACGCAGCATTATGAAACTAAAATAAAATGAGGCGCAAAATCATTGATGACGGCGTGTTGTTTGTTATATGCACGATAGTTGTTATATTTGCATGGTGTATAAACAAATATTTCTCTACATACAATGTAAAATATAAGCTTTCATCACCTAAAGAACGTGAGTCGAAGGGAGAAAAAATAACCCGCAAACATTTACAGGAGACATTTGGTATGCCGTTCAAAAAGGTTAGGCCAAATTTTCTAAAAAATCCACTCACGGGAAAAAATTTAGAATTGGACTGTTACAACGAACAATTGCGCTTAGCAGTTGAATACAATGGAAAGTATCATTATGATAAAAGCCATGTTCATCATAGTGCTGGTATAGAATATAGAGATGCTTTGAAAAGAAAGTTGTGTGCAGAAAATAATATAACACTTATTGTAGTACCGTATAATATCCCATTTAGTGATATTCCAAGTTTTATTGACGCAGAATTGGAACGAGTTTACTTTTCACGCGTCGTAAACTACGCGTCGTAAACTCCGCGGTGTTTACACTCCGCGGAGTTTGCAATATATTACACCGCGTGTTGTAAACTCCGCGTGTTGTAAACTACGCGTGTTATATAATTCCTATGCATATAGAAAACACACAACATTTTTTACAAATAAACGGTGTGACGATGTCATCGATGACACAGAAGAAACTGTTGAAAACGATTGAAGCCGCACTGACATGTCCACAAATGAAACGATCGAAGTCCCCCAAACGATCACCTCTGCGATCGGTGAAGAAGTCCCCTCTTCGAGCCTCCAAATCTCCGCGGAGACGCTTAAAGCTCTCGAAGGCTTCAAAATCCCCGAGGCCATTCAAAGTTACCGTAAAGTCTCCGGCATCGAAGTCTCCGGTCGCGAAGCGCCCGGTCGCGAATCGCCCGAAGCCCGTGAGAAAGAATTCGCTGACGCTCGTACCGGCGGTGAAGAATTCTGCGAAGTTAGTACCAGTAACGAAGTCTCCAAAACGCTCCAATTCATCGAAAGCCTGCGCAAAATCAAAGCCCTGTACTACAGGATCAAAATCCGCGCGATGCGCCTCATCGAAGCAATCTATGGAGCAGATGAGCTGTTTTAATACTAAAGGCGTGAAAGTTTGTGTAATTTGAATGTGAGGAATACATAATGTCTTGATACACTATTTAACTTTTTTATCTCAAAATAAAAAATATTTCTAAATAAACAATGGCCAATCAAAAAGAAGAACAAACCCTGCGCCTGACAATTAAGGTACCGGCGGGTTCAAAAGCAGTTTTGTTGAAAACCGAAAAGAAGCGCAAGAAGTCACCTGCGAGAAAATCCCCTAAACGCAAAACATGTAAAAATTAAAAAAAAATTCTTATTAATAAATGGTTAAACGTTCTAGAAGCAGATCTCGTAGCAAGAGCCGTAGCAAGAGCCGTAGCAAGAGCCGCAGGAGGTCCTTGAGCCGTACTCGTATGGGTGGACTCGGCGAGCGCGCAATCGATGTTTTGCGCAAACTCAGCCGTCGTCGCAGACGCAAGTGAACTAGAGGTTTTCCATGCTTTTTAAAAGTATGGAAAGATTCAAAGTTATTTTATGTGTTTACACATAAAATGGATGGGATATAATCGGCGTTTTTTCCTTCTCTCGTTGCCGATAAATCAAAAACAATTGTGAATATATGTATATGTGGGATAGATGATGTAAAGGAGGAGGTGGAGCTGATAGCTCACGTTTTCGAATCTGCAACACAATATAAACTATATTCGTTTAAAGTGCATCTTATCAACGCATTCTAACCGTACGCACATGTGGAAGCACATAAAAATTCAAGCTTTTAAAACATGGAATAAATGGATTCCAAGTTATTACGTCTAGCATGTTTATGTTCATTAGTTTATGATGATGACGATCGTATATTCAAGGTTCTAAATTCGTTGAGTGAGTTTAGCGACGTTAAATGTTTTAACTCAAACTATTCGCAATGTTTCGTTTGTTTAGACCACAGACTTGAAAGCTGTATTATTGTATTTAGAGGAACAGATGATGTTATCGATATCGTGAGAGATATAAGATTTTTTCCAATGAGAAATACCGTTAGGTCGAGTAGCGGATATGTTCACAGAGGATTCTGCAAATCTCTAGATTGTGTATATGATGATGTTTACAACTACGTAAAGGAACTGAAAGCCAAGTATAAAAATATAAATGTTATCTGTACGGGTCATTCTCTAGGTGCTGCCATGGCTACAATAATGGCATATAATATATCGGCAAATGAATTGTATACTTTTGGATCGCCTCGAGTTGGAACCAGGGGTTTTAAACGCGACTTGGATGCAGTGGGCACTAAACATACTCGAGTTGTAAACGGCCGAGATATTATAACCACAGTTCCCACTGGTTGTATCTATTCACATCACGGATTTCTATTGAAAATGGATAGCTGTCAATATTTTGGATCTACAAGTCACCTGATATGCAATTATATCAAAAACATTCAGGAATCTTGTGCTGATAAGTATGAAACTTTATCGAAGCTTGTAAGCAAGTGTATAACCAAAATTTAAGCCATTACAAAAATGTGTACCGCGCCGATATCACTACACTACACTTTAGGTAAATTATTTTTCGAAAGAAATTTTCTATAGAAAAAAATTTTAAAAAAATTTTTTCAAAAAAAATTTTTCAAAAACATTTTCTATAGACTTTGCGAACGAAGTGGATCTTGTCATTGCTCGCATAGAGAAAGAGATGCCGGAAACATTCAACGTTAAACGTGTTGGAAATACGGTGATTATTTCAAGTACTCCCAATAGATGTGGATGTCGGTTGTATGATGCATTTCAAAGCGACGTGTTTTACAGTGAGGGTAAAATTACGTTTGAGAATGGACTCGAGTGTTGTTTGAACCGATACACTCGAGCAAGAGAGACATCGTCGCTTTACACCTCGCGAAGCGAGTCGCTTTCGCGAAGCGATTCGATTCACAACTCGCTTCACGAGTCGCCTCTCGACAACTTGGGCAGCATTTGCTGTGCCATTTGCGATGGGCACTATACAGATTTTATAAATAGTAAACCATGTGATTTGCACATGCAAGTTGACTATTGATACTTTTATAGATTGAAGTTTCATCGGAATGCAATTACAGCGACGCTTTACATATCATGAGAATATTTGGCGAGCCTCGTTCTACAATGCAATATGGTGTATTGACAATGTATTTTGATGTTTAATTTAAATACACATCGAAAAAGCTATTTTTTATTTGCGTAAGCGGATATTGAATCCAACTCTGGTTTTATCTTGAGCGAGATTCCCATACAATCCAATTCCTGCAACACATTTTTAGTTGCATATGGTATAATACAACTGTACAATTCTTTTGTTCTACAAATATGACACTGTTCAACGTAATTGGATTGAACATTACACTTTGAGCATATTCTAACTTTAAAACCATCCGATTTCGATGCCACTGTCTCGTGCTGGAATTTCTGTGCACCGTGGCTCCGCAAGGCATCGAATTCCATTTCTCCCACACGCATACCTCCGTTTTGCGATCTGCCAGAATTTGGCTGACGCGTTAGTATGGTAATTGTGCCGCGATCCCTTGCATGTATTTTTTTCTCGGCAAGATGGTTTAATCTATGGTAATAGACGACTCCCGTGAATATCGTAGATTCCATTTTCCTTCCCGTCATACCGTTATACAACACTTCATTACCGTCTTCACTATACCCGTTGTCTACTAGCCACTGTTTCCATATTGGAGCGGTATTGTCACGAAATGCAGTTGCATCTCTAGCAATATTTAATATATCATCGGGTCTAGTTTCATCTTCACCGTTTAAACAATATGCTTTTGCTTGGGTCGATGCTAGTAGTTGATTAATTGTCATGCGCGACGGAAAGCACAATGGATTTATAATAAGATCTGGTTTCATACCATCTTTTGTGAAAGGCATGTCCTCTTCTGGCAATACTATTCCACATGTGCCCTTCTGTGCCATTGCAGAACAAAACTTGTCACCAATCTCCGGTACATTCAACCTCTGCACCACGATTTTGACAAGTTTACCATATGACATGTCTTCTACAATGATTCTGACAACTTGACCGAAATCCTTATTCGATGCAATTAGTGAGCACTCCTGTATATTATTCTTTGAGTTGTGTTTAAATACTCGGTCTAAACGTTCAAATCTATCCAATGTTTTGATTTTACCCACGAGTACTGTTTTGTTTTCTACTATAGATCGGTTGCGTATAATACCATTTTCGTCAAGCATTGAATAGTCGTAGTCAGAGTTTCTTATTGGCGGTATACAAAACTCTTCATTGTCTGCAGTTTTCATGGTACAATGAAACGTGTGGCGTGTAGTACTGTGAAAAAGACCCCTGTCAACACTTGCTTGGTTCAGAATGATGCTGTCCTCTTGGTTATTTCCCGTATAGCTTGCAACTGCGACTATAGCATTCATGCCGTTTGGAAATGCGTCAAAGTTACATATTACAGCAGGCTTTGTTGTTATCAGTGGCTTTTGAGGAGAACAGAGCTCAAACATGTTTGTTTCACTCAAGCTATTTGCGTTTGGTATTCTGCCCATAGCCTGTTTCTGCATCGATGTCATAAAACATGTTCTAGATGCCTGTGTCTTATTTGCATATGGTATAGATGCTGCAGAGTAGCCTAATGTTACAGTCTCGTCGATTTCCATATATTTCGCGGTTACATGGTGAGGGTTGTAGCATATGGATGAACTCCTTAGCTCCGACGGATTTACAAATGCTATCATTCCAAAATTTACCATATCTTGAAACATTGTTACAGAATTGGAATTGATACGATTCCAATATTTTTTACAGCGTTCCACGTTTAAGACGGCTCTTACGAATCGACCCGCATCCGTGTCGATGAAAATATCTACGTCTCTGTAGATTGCACAATCAACTGGTAGATAATATGTAATTTTCAGATTCTGCAATAGTTCAAGCATTTCATTCGCTCGTGTGGTATGAAATTTAATCAGCCCATTGATATTAATGTTGATTCTGGTCCCTTCGCTACTCCCTGCTGCTGCGTTTTCCGGGTCGCCTTTGGCTCCCGAGTCACTTCGTGACGAGTCGCCTTTGGTGCCCAACTCGCAACACAGTGTCATAAACTCTTCGTTTTCCCTTAAACAATCAACAATTTGTGATGTAGATGTTCCAGTTGTAATATACGCTAGTGATGCAAGAGATTTTACACGTCCTACATTTTGACCTTCTGGAGTTTCACATGGACATTCATATCCAATAAAGCTTGGATGAAATTGTCTGTTCTTACTCTCTTTTCCTCCATTTTTATCGGGGTGCATGTATCTATTGTTTATGCTAACCATGCTTTGTAGAGATACTTTTGGATTTACAACCTGTGATACACCATTTCTAATCCACTGATTTTTCTGTACGCCCCATTTGCCGGTAGAGAAAGCATATTTTATATTACTTTCAACCTGTGCTTTACATTGCAAGGTTTCAATCGGAGGCAAAGTTCCCTCATCTAGAGCGGTTTTTGTATATTGGTTACAAAATTTCTTTATAAGCTTTTTTATCAAATCCGATAGCAGAAATCCTGGAGTTTCTATTCTCCTATACATTGCATGTGCTGGATTATCCTCTGGCATGATATTGTTATACACAAACAACAAACGCCTAAGCATTGAAAGCAAAAGTAGACATCTTTCAAGAACTGAACCTCTAACCCCGATATGTGGAAATATTTCGCTGCAAAGTATATATTTGATTGTGTACTTTTCTTTATCCATATGGGACAAGAATTCTGCCGTAGACACTTCTTCAGTTAGAGACATGTATCCAGCCTGCAGTATTTGCAGCTGTTGTCTCAATGATACGCTCTCAAATTCTCCAATTTGTTCACGTATGAAATCCCACTCCAGCCCATACAACTTCAATACATGTAAAAGTTCAATTGGTTTTTTTAATCCCGGTATCGATGCCAAAATTGTACCATTGTCAACTGACAGTTCTATTACAGTAGAATGGGTCGTTTCTTCGTTTATACTTCGCATGGTGCAAATCAAAACCGTTTTGGGTCCTTTTTTGGAAAAACATTGTGCAGTGTTGTATAGTGCACGGGTTTGAGATATTAAATGTCTCGATTTTCCTTCTATTATGAAGTGACCTCCATCGTCATCACCAAAAACATTTGATCTCTCGTGGCATAGTGTAGATTTCAGCATTATTGGTATTTTGGTAATCGTTTGTTGGCAATCGGTGACCGGTCCGGTTGGTAAGTGTCGCACGACATCTGCTACTATAGTAGCCGCGTATATTTTGTCGCAATCGAGTGCGTGCTGTACATCGCTTTCACATGGTATAATCTTCACATTGGTAAACTGTATGTTATGTAAAAAATTTTCTACTTCTAGTAACTTGGAAATTTCTTTTAGTATACAGTTATCATATGTGGAAATTGCTAGATATGAAAGTCCCCTCGTTTTTACATATGCTTTAAATATAAGCATACGCTTATTTAAAAAGTCCTCATATGATTTAAACATATTCTTTACGGTTGCTATATATGCACTGAAATATAATCAATATGTCACATTAACATGTATCTCGGCAAACCGATTGCCAGCGGCGGATATGGAACAGTATACAAAGGAGAATATTTTGGGAAAGATGTTGCCATAAAATCTGTTCGACGAAGTGTTGCAATAGAATTTGCTCTGATAGCAAACATCAAACATGAAAATATTGTCAGATATTACGCATGGGAAATGGATATACATTACAGGTGAGTATTTCTTGTTAAATTTGGTAAATTTGTCACACTAAACTTCGTTGTATAGATATATCATCATGGAGTTGTGTGCATCTACGTTGTATGATCATATAAATCGTACATCTATAAACACCATGATGCAAATTGCAATAGGCTTGCAGTATCTACATTCTCTGGGCATTGTGCATCGCGACTTGAATCCAAACAACATTCTAATGTCGTTTAATAACATTCCGAAAATAGCAGATTTTGACCTCTGTGAGAAATGGAGCTGTGAGACGTTGAATGTTGGTACACCGGGATGGGTCCCAAGAGAAGTTAACTACTCATATAAATCAGATATTTTCTCTCTGGGTTGCATATTCGGATATTGCTTAACTGATGGACATCACCCGTTTGGCAGCCCGCAAAGAGCAACTTCAAACATACGCATGAATAAGTTGGATTGGAAATGTTACTACAAATGTGGAAAGTTTAAAGATTTTATCTATAAAATGCTGAGTTATCATATGCATATGAGACCTACTGCAGATGAAACTGTAATACACATGCAACAATTGTACTCTACGCGTACGCTACCAATTTCCACCGTTGTGGAATAATATATCTGGTATGCCGAGTTGCGTAAATCTCATATTTTATGTGTGGGAACGGTTCGGAGTTTACACTTACATGTACGCCATACGCTGTTATACATGCGGCAAAGTAATTATGCCGGATAAATATTTAGAATTGTTACGGGCGGGATATGCACAGAGGTATTAGCGATGTTTACTCAGATCGTAAAGATTTTTTAAAATTTCATATCTAGGGATGCCCTTGATATCTTAAAGCTTAGAAGATACTGTTGTCGCAGAATGATGTTGGTGGCTAGTATATAAACACTCCAGTTTGTCGTATCGAGCTTCGTATCGAGCGCGTCTCCGGTGGATTGAAAAAAAATTTTCAAAAAACTTTTTTACAAATTTTTTTAAAAAAAAAATTTTCAAAAAAAATTTTACAAATGCCATTCCTAAATCGTTTTGTTATCATGTTTTTGATTTTACATGTATGTGGTTGTGAACCCATAACATGTGAACTTCCACCGCCTCCAATTAAAGTACACGAAGCATTTATAAATAACACCTTAACTAGAAACATTGGCACCCCGCGCTATCTGCCAGATACTATTATTTACATGGGATGCATCGAAGGATATGTAGCAATATATCCTGGTATTATAACTAACACATGTACGCAAGATGGAACGTGGAGTGAGGAATTTGTACGCTGCGGTAAATTATTTTTGTTGCTTCAAGAAGCCGTTGATACATTTTTAACACTAGAAAAGGAATTGTGCTGGTGGCCAGTATCCGGACAGGTTACATATAACGGCAAAGTTTTACATCAATATGCAAAAGGATATCCGTATGGAAGCGAGCTTGCAAACGGTGTAAAATGTCACAGAGATGGACACTGGCGGTTTGTAAAACTCATTGATTCCACTGAAAGTGTTTCCACTGAAAGTGTTTCCACTGAAAGTGTTCCCACTGAAAGTGTTCCAACTGAAAGCATTTCCGCTCGTCCACGGGAGCTTGCTACAATTGCAATTTTGATAATAGTATTTATTTTGGTTAACGGCACTGGTGTGCTGTTGGCAAACTGTTATGTGCCCACATATCAACCTGTGAGCAAATAAACTCTTATATATTCCAAACTCGTTTCTGTGCAAAACATTTCCAAGTCTCGTAGAGTCGCCTTTGGCGCCCGAATCGCTTCGCGATGAGTCGCCTTTGGCGCCCGAATCGCTTCGCGATGAGTCACCGAGCGGCGAGTCCCGGAGCGGCGGGAAGCGCCGCCCTGCGGAGCAGAACGGCGAGCCTTGCAGCTCCGAAGCCGCGAGTCGTGCCTCCGAGGTGCCCGAATCGCGAAGCGATGAGTCCCAAAAGGACGAGCCTTGCAGTCTCGAAAGACTCCGAGAGCGCCTCCGGGCAAATTATTTTTCCGGGCTTGAAAAAAAATTTCAAAAAATTTTTTTTCAAAAAACTTTTTCAAAAAATTTTTTTTCAAAATTTTTTTCTCGTCCCGGAAAAAAAATCTTGAGTACGTAACGTCTGAGTACGTAACGCTTTTTGCCGGACCATATCACGGATTTTTTTTCTGAAATATGGTTACCAAAAAAGAGTTCCGTACGCAGACGTTCCGTACAAAAATTTTTTTCCAGGTTTGAAAAAAAATTTCAAAAAATTTTTTTTTCAAAAAACTTTTTCAAAAATTTTTTTTTCAAAATTTTTTTTCTCGTCCCGGAAATTTTTTTCCGCCTCCGGGCAAATTATTTTTTTTCCAGAATCAAAAAAATTTTAGAAAAAAAATTTCAAAAAACTTTTTCAAAAATTTTTTTTTGAAATTTTTTTTCTCGTCCCGGAATTTTTTTTCCGCTCGAGGGCACATGCAATACACCAGTGAGTTTCATTGAACATTTTTATTGAGCATCAACCATTTTACATTTAGAATATTTCTCAATGGCGGCGTCAAGTGCATTTGCCAGCTCTGTAGTGTCGTCTTTGGTAACCTCGCTAACAACAAAATAGTCATATGTTTTACTTTTGCAAAAAATGTAAATACCCAAATTTAACCAGAGCATTTTTCGAGTACTTCAGCCACATCATTAGCTCGGTTTTTCTCTCTTCAAATTCCTTGTTACGCATAGTCTCTAGAAATTTTTCTTCTGGCTGGTCAAAATCTCTCTCCCACTTGTCCATTTTTGCTTCCATCTTCTTTAAATAGCCATTGTCTCCCAGTATAGCACTAAAATCAAATAATGTACACAGCGAAGTGCGAGTCGCGAAGCGACGGGAAGCGCCGTTCTGCGGAGCAGAACGACGAGCCTTGTAGCTCCGCGAAGCGATTTACCTTAGCTGTTTCTGTTGAGACTTTACAGTCTGCAGGCCTTGCAGAACCGTTGCTCTGTAGGTTTTGTTGCTCTGTGATCGTGTGACTGGCATGATGCTTAATGAAGAGAGTGTTGCTCGCGCGTGAATATATATGGCTCGGTCTTATCAAATCTTTAAATAAATAAATGTCGACTTATATATATGGTGAAAAATCACAGACTGCCCAAGAACCCGTATGGGATAACCCACAGGGATGTGATTGTGGAGATTGCAGTGCGTTTTCGTGGAGAAACGATTGTCCTGCCGATACTTATTTTGTTGGACTGGTTGATTGCTGTTGGACATGTCCAAGCAAAAGAGTGTGTACATACGCGAATATTGGAGAATGTAACATTGGTAAAAGCAAGCGTGGATATGATCCAGTCGTTTCAGTAAATTGGTACGATGTAAAACCTACAATTCAGTGCAAATACAATTTAAATATGATAGATACGATTACACAGTTGGAAAATTTTCGTTCAATGTACGGAGAGACTGAAGATTTTAAACACGGTGTGATAAAATATTGCTCTGGTCAGGCTACAACAATGTGTCCTCCAGATCCATATACCGGCTTACCTCAGTATGCATGTAGTAAATTAACGACAAATGGCGAAGATGGAATTTGGTGTAGAAATTATGTTTTTAAATACCCTGAGATGTACGACAATATATCTCTAACATATTGCGCAAATTACGATACTACAGATTGTGAATGTATCAATAGAACTGGAAGTCCGACATATGTCGCAATGAAACCGGCGAATCCTATTCCAGATTCATGTTGGTGGACTGCATGTTCCAACAAAGGAAAATTTCTAGTGACATCAGATCTTCTAAATCCAGATTGTCCAGACAACATGTGTCAGCAATTTTTCCAGATTGGTGAGGTTGGAGGCAATGTAGACATTGACGATTTGAACAATACCATTAATTGTACGTTCATAGATAACGGTGACGAAGTGGACGTATACGAGCCTGGACAGGTACCTGGTCCAAACCCGCCAGGTGAAGAAAGTGTGTATAGTTTAGTATATAGTAATCTTCAGCCATTTCTCAGCGACGTAGACTGTAATACAAAGACCACCAATTGCAAAGCAGGATATTATGGATATGATGAAAACGATCCGTTTAAGAGCAAACCTGCGTGTTGGAGAAATACGGATAACTATTACTATCCAATGTGCAGAATGGCCACCGGTAAAATTATCAACTCGGAATATGCAGATAAAATGTATGAAGATTTTGGTAACAACGATTATTCCAGCTATGCATATGAGGAAGTTATGGCATCGTATTGTGCAACGGATCCAACTCACAAGGCATGTATTACATATCTACCCAGTGACCCGGAGGAAGAATCTTGGTTTCAGAAACATTGGCCGCAGTTGGCAGTGGTTGCAATGTTGAGCATGATATATTTGGCAATTGTAACGAATGCCCCGGAAACTCCAATTCCAGAACCTAAAACGACACAGGATATAGAATAGAGAATCCGAGTGCAAATTTTTTTCTATAGAAAATTTTTTTTGAAAATTTTTTTTGAAATTTTTTTTTGAAAATTTTTTTCTATAGAAATTTTTTTTGAAAATTTTTTTTGAAATTTTTTTTTGAAAAAAGTTTTTGAAAATTTTTTTTCCAAAAAAGTTTTTTGAAAAAGTTTTTTGAAAAATTTTTTTTTGAAAATTTTTTTGAAAAAAGTTTTTGAAAATCCGGGGGTCTCGTAAATGGGGCCGGAGCTATAGAATTATATTGTGAAGAATAAATAAATGCTTATAATACATATTTGCGGCCCCAGTGGATCCGGTAAAACCACTCTGGGAAGTGTATTGCAGTACGAGTTTGACAAGTTAATTACCGTGAAAGATTTAGATGAACTATTTGAAGCATATGATAGAGAAAAGGAGGGCGAGTTTAATGCCGACGATTATCAAAAATACATATACAAGTTTATTGATGACAACGATAAAAAACCCATTGTATTTGTTGGATTGAATATCAATCTGTACAGCTGGGCAAGTAAGAAAACATTTGATGTGCAATCTTGGTTTGATTATTTTATAACATCTGAAGATGAAACAATACTTGTACAAAAATGTGTTCGCTACATAAACGACAAGCTGTGCAATCTATCAGACAAAGCACTTAAAAAACTTGTAGAGAATAATCGAGAATTCATAAAGAGTAGACAAAAAGCACTGAAATTTCACTGCGATAAGGAAAACATGGTCAGGCTGAATGCTTTTTGGAGAAAACAGTATGAAAAACAAGGGTATACATTCATGGATCAAGAAAGTATACTCGATGAGGTCATAGAAATATTGTACATGTATTTAAATAAATAACTTAAAAAATGCTCATTATACGCATTATTATACATGAAAATGCTGCAGATTTTGTAAACAATCTACGAGAGAGATTGCGTGGTGCGGCAACGGTTTATGACGAGTCGCTACGCGACGCCCCGCAAAGCGGCGAGTCTCGTGGCAACAACCCAACTGATCAATACGAACAGCCCACCGTCCACGCAGAAAACTATTCGGGAGCACCAGAATATTTAGGATTTTATGAGTATGGATCCATTGAAGATTGTCCATTTGAGGAGCTATATGATAATAATTATATATCTAAAGAGGAATATGATAATTTGTGCTATTATAGAGCAAATATACGGCTAATAGATACAGCAAAATTCATACCGAGGATAAAAGAAGATTTGAACGAGGCAAGTGACAAAGATCTTATATTAGTGTATGGTAAAGATGCGCCGAACAAACGGGGTAAAGCTTCTTTTTTCGTTCCAACATTTTTAAGAACACATGTTTTAACATTTAAAACTCATTGGGATGTTCCCGGGTTGGATACCAGCAGTATAGAGTACGCACTGTTTCATATAAACAGAATGTTGCAACGGAATATATCCTTCGATGAAGAGTTTGGTGTAAACATTCCTGAAAACATATTACAAGCTGCGCGCGATAGTCCTGCCCCAAGGTTACGTGTACTATACGAAATAATCAAGGTGCTGACAATGTCAGCTCTTGCAAGTTTTCCACTTGAATATTTGGGGTTTGTGAAATACTGGGACGTCCCCATAAACAATAGAAAATATATCAGATTGGCAGAGAAGGGTGTCATAACAGCAGAAGAATGTAGAAATATTCACTACTATATTACAAACTTGGCTTTAGTAAAAGATATTCCTGCAATGGTTAAGAAAATAGAAAAAGAAATTGTAAATATGTCAGATGAAGATTTGACATATCTGTATGGAGAGGATGCGCTATCATATAAAGATCAGTATAGGTGGTTTGTTCCACATTTTGCAAGTAGAAGTTTTATAGAATTTAAAGATGTTTATGACATAGACACCGATACGAACAGTGTAGTGTATGCTCTGTTTCATTTGAACCGAGAGTTAAAAACTCGCAACTTCAAAGATTTGTACGCAAAGTTTGAGGCGTTAAATGTTCCATATGAACATCTGGGCTTTGTCAAATACGCCGCCCTTGACAATGTACCGAAAATTCCAAAACTTACACCGCTGGAATGTAAAGATATGCATTATGTAAACGTAAATTTAGAGCGGTTGAGCAACAAAGAAGAATTTTTGAAAAGAATAGAATCTGACATCACTTCCGTGTCTGATAATCATTTAAAATATCTTTATGGAAATGCTGCCGTGTACCGTAGGAAAGAATACGATTTTTTTATCCCGCGCTTTAGAACATCACATTCTCTCACATTTAAAACCCATTTTGAAGTAGATATTGACAAAACATCTACAGCATACGCAATGTTTCACATATGTCGCATACTCAACTCTTGCGGAGAAGATGATGCAGTTAACGCGATTTTCGGTGAAGTTGGCTTCGCTCCACCTGAGAGAAAGTTTGATGTTTTTTATGATTACTATGCAACACCGAGTGTGTTTAACACAGTATATGAAATATATGACATTTTATGTACACATGATACATTTTACGATAAAATGTTGGCGAGATGTGACTATACACTTCTTGACATCGTAAAAAATTATCATGCTGATGCTTTTGGACAGCAAATTCGGGGACGTGCACATATTCCATATAGCTTTAAATTTTTTCATCTATCATTTATATGCTCTACGTCATCCGAACAGTTATGTAAACATTTCTCTGTGGCAAACACGCTGGCTATCACAGACAAATATGATAATATAAAAAAATATGGCTATGTATTCACAGTTCTAGAGAAGAGTGGAGTGACATACAATAACATCATGGAAACATCGCCCAATGAGAATAGAGACGATGTTATTTATGCACAAAAGATATATGAAGAACACAACGCGCTTATATATGAACTATATGAAATGATGTATACCATGGAAACTCCTGTCAGATTTTACGTTTACAATCTGCAAAATATGTATACTGTAGGGGGTGCACAGATTGTGTTTGTTAAATTAAAACTACCCCTAAAACGTGAACATATAGAGCATGTGGATAAATTGGGTGTAGAACAGAGGTTCGGTGAAATGTATGAATATGTTGTCGAATTATTAAAGGCCGTTGCGATCCCTGAGGCTTCAAGCGAAATGACAGCACCGGAGGTTGCATCAAATTCTGCGATCCCTGCACCGGAGGTTGCATCAAATTCTGCGATCCCTGCACCGGAGGTTGCATCAAATTCTACGATCCCTGCACCACCACCATTACCGGTAAACGACATTCCATTTCCTGCGATTCCTGTAACGGAGGGTGTACCGGTAAACGACATTCCAGTTCCTACCGCGATTCCTGTAACGGAGGGTGTACCGGAGGGTGTACCGGAGGTTGCATCTCCAAACGAAATGTCAGTTCCCGCATTACCGGTACCGGAGGCCGCATCAATAAAACCAAAAGGATTTGACAGACGTCAAATGCTATATGAAAAAATAAATCGTCCACTGGACGTGTCACCATATGACATAAATGAGAATATCGAAGATTTGCCACCGTTGGCCGAAGCTACGAGAGTTGCTAGAAAACGTGATACGTCTACGTATTTTCTAAGTCGCTTTCCCGAATTTGGAGGCGGACTCGAGGGAGACGGAAATGGGAGCTTCGAGAGTGTGGGAAATG
>Ga0169931_10002208_pt1 | contig 31811 bp, 31 predicted proteins | sample Kivu_15m_20L_FD_129675 | JGI IMG/M metagenome (GOLD analysis project Ga0169931, IMG submission 129675) | Freshwater microbial communities from Lake Kivu, Western Province, Rwanda to study Microbial Dark Matter (Phase II) - Kivu_15m_20L... | ecosystem: Environmental > Aquatic > Freshwater > Lake...
GCGTTGTACGCTTGGATTAATCTAAAAAAGCTTAAAGCTTTAAAGCATCGCCGCCCTAGCTCAGTCGGTAGAGCGTCGCTCTCGTAAAGCGAAGGTCGCGGGTTCGATTCCCGCGGGCGGCTCTGAGATAATCCAAAACGTGTGCTCCAAAGTTAGAAATTTGAAATTGAAAGCGGGTTACGAGTAGAAATGCAATTTTGATTACTACTCGCCGCTCAGAATTTACCAAAACGACATTGATAAAGGTAAATTTGTATCTATGAATTATAGAAGAACCCCAAGAAAGAAGTAAAGAACATAATGATTTTTGTAGAGTATTTTAGGAATGAATCCACTCAGAATGCGATTAAGCATCCTATATGTAACACCTTACTTATGAAGCCGCTGTCAGAGATAAGAAACTCGCACGTTGAAGGAAATTTCGAGTTAGGCATGTATGCGTCGGTCAATAGGAGTACTCTTTGCAAAGGCGGGGGAGTTTCGGCGAAAAGTTATGTTTCAGATTCGATTATTGGCGCATATTCATTAGTTGGATCGAGAGTTTCGATTGGAGGATTTGAACATCCTAAAGATTGGTTGTCTACTGGATGTTTTCAGTGGGGACAGTCCGTCGATCATTGGAGTATCTCTGACGAAGCCAAGTCTTTACTTGAAAATCATGAAAAACCAAAACCAAAAGAAACGATAATTGGCCCAGATTGTTGGGTAGGTAACAACGCAGTAATTCTTGCCTCTATACAACTAGGAGCCGGATCTATAATCGGAGCGGGCACAGTAGTTACGAAAGATGTCCCTCCGTACTCCATATGCGTAGGAAATCCTGGAAGAATTATCGGCACAAGATTCGAAGACGAAATCGTATCGGAATTGCTCGATTTGCAATGGTGGAACTTGGAGTTCGAACAACTTTCTAGAATTCAATTCTCGAACATACATGATGCTATTGATCAATTAAAGGACATTAAGAGAGAAGCAAAAGAAATCTAAGTAGAATCAGGGAGACCATCCACAATACAATACTTAAGAAGAGTCTTCCTTAGTATATAGTAAGAACATGTCTGATTGCCTCCTGTGCTCATCACCGACCAAGGACTTAGCTAATGGACTTCAAGGCTTTTCTTCCCGCGGGGACAAGTTGTTTGAATTTGATTTGATTCAATGCAGTTTGTGTCATCTGATACAAAAAAGAATTACCGATTCCTATTTGGCACACGTAAACGAAATTTATGCAAATAATTATGAACTACCGGGGGGAGGGAGAAACGTTAATGTTGAATTAGACGTAGTTTCAAGTCGCGAAGAAAAATTAGTGGAATCACTCGTAGAACTGGGAATTATAACAAAAAAAGGTAAAATGTTAGACATTGGAACGGGTGCTGGTTACATGATTTCAGCTTTTTCAAAATATCTGGAAAGTTGGGAATTTGTAGGATTTGACTTGAGCCCAACAAAAGAAAATCTGGTGAAGAGCAATGGTGCGCATAGGTTTTATCATGGGAGTCTGGAATCTATTGATGAGCAATTTGATTTAATTTTGATGAATCATGTTCTAGAACATGTAACGGATCCCTTGAGAATATTGATAGAGGTAAAAACACTACTCAAGCCCAACGGTGTCTTGGTAGTTATTGTGCCTTGCTACGCTATCACGAATACCGACTTTTACTTTATTGAGCACTGTTCACATTTTTCTCCCGAAAATCTTACATTGGCTGCATTATTTGCAGGATTCGAAATTACAACTTCGCTTTCTGGACGTCTGGGCACGGTTGAGATCGGATTTGCAGCGAGAATTAGCAAGAAGGACTCCTCAGCAGAAGCTGCTTTTGAGTTCACGAAAGCAACGTTGGAGTGTATTGACTATCAACCGGAGAGTGTGGCAATCGGCGTCTTCGGACTAAATGGGACAGGGATGTGGCTCAGTTCTGTGCGAAACGAACGAGTCAACTTTATTGTGGATGATAATCCGTGGAAGCAAGGAGAAACTTTTGCAGGTATCCCAATTCTCGCTCTGAGTGAAGTGCCTCAAGATGCAACAATTATCGTAGCTTATAATAATCTCGAACTGACAAGAAATATGATGAGCACAATACGAATGTATTTTCGTAATTTGAAGTGCGCTTATGTTGGGGTTTTGATGGGTTTCCATTTACTTCCCTATTTCAAAGGCCCAGAGTGGGTTGCTATTCAATTAATTGTAAGGAATATATGTCATTGAATTTCGAGCATGTAGATCACCAAGAGAATTTTACAAATTCGTCGACGTCTATTCTTCCGAACTGTAGTTTTGTCATGGCAAAGCAATCGAAGATAATGCAATCAAAATTTGAAGGTAATGGAGAAATAGGAGAATTCAGTTGCATAAACCGAAGTACTTTTGGCCTCGGCTCTCATCTTGGAGTTCAAAGTTATGTCTCTGATACTGTTACGGGAAGATTTACGATGATAGGTTCAAGAGTTTCCATCGGGGGCTTTGAACATCCTCTAGATTGGCTTTCAATCGCACCATTTCAATGGGGGCAATCTGTCTCAAGTTATGCGATAGATTCCGAGACGATTTCAAGGTTACAGCAAAATGCAAAACCAGCAGGCAAGTACACTCAAATTGGTAATGATGTTTGGATTGGCAACAATGCTGTGATAAAAGCAGGCATCCATATCTCAGATGGTGCAGTTATTGGAGCAGGCTCTGTGGTAACAAAAGACGTAAGAGCTTACGAGATAGTTGCTGGTAATCCGGCAAGATTTATACGGCACAGATTTTCTGAAGAAATTATTAGGGAGCTTCTATTCTTGAAATGGTGGAGTCTCTCGTTAACCCAAATCAAAGATTTGGATTTTAGAAATATCAATACTTGTTTAGTTCAATTGCGAAAGATTATGAAGCCAGATCAAATATAGAGAAGTGATTGAGTCAAACAGGTGTATGGTCTTAAAGTTTATTTTTCGAAACTTGGTTAGTGATAAATATATTCACTCCCTTGTTATCTCGGTCAAAAGTTCAGAGACTCAGAATCTTGGGATGTGGCATTGGAATCAGGATGTTTCCAGCAAAACCCAGATCTTTAAGTCTTTGAATAAGACGATTAGAGTGCTGCCAGCTAGCTATGACCGCGACAGCTCCTACTTCTAAATTCGAAACCTCAACCATTGGCCTGACTGCAATACCTGAGCCCGGGGCATACTTTAGAGCTTTTCTTTCATCGTCGTCATACAAAACCAAAATTCTATCTTGTAAGTGGAATTCACTTATTAGGGAAGTTGTACTAATAGAAGCTCCAATTCCAACTGTCTTGCTCCTTTTAGAATCGAAACCATCAAGAATTGAAGACACGATTTCGGAATTTTCAGAGATTTGATCAACCATACGAAGAATTTGGCCGTTACCTCTATGCTTTAGCCATTCTTCTCGCTGCAGATTCTGAAATATTGATTCCTCTACTTGAAATTCACTTTCTATTAAAGAGATTCCAACCTCAACACTTCCTCCCTTATGCTCATGTCGATAAAAATATAATAACTTCATCCCGTGTTTTGTTGCTAAGAATTGTAAGTCGTGTAGAGTCAAATAAGTATGATGGTCATGATTGATATAATCAAACATACCTACTTGGAATTGATCAAGGTGATAGCCCGTTACAAGATTGAAAAGTGTTTCCTTGGACATTAACATTCTGATTGAAGTAAAAAATGAATCTAGATCTGGAACATTAGCGATAGTGTAATTACAAGTTATCAGTTTGGGTCGTTCATGTTTATTGAGGAAGTCAGTTACAAATTCGAAATCAAAAAAGGAGATGTCAATCGTCAACCCCTTTCTTCTTGCAATGGTACAAGCCGGAAGTGATGGATCTACTCCGAATAAATTCAAAGTTTTCGAAGAAAAGCATTCCAAAAAAGACCCATCATTACTACCGATATCGAGTATGAGATCAGAACCCAATAATGGCGTGTAATCAATCAGACGTTTTGCAATTCTTTTGTATAGCGCAAGGAGATTATGAGTGACAGAAGAGAAATAGAGATAGTCGGAATACTGATCTTCGAGTTTCGTCAAATTCTTTAGTTGCAATAATCCACAACTCTCACATCTAACTAGAATTAACTCACTCGTCTCCATCGCAAGAGCGGATTCCGGATTTGGCTGATAGAGATCACCATAAGGGATAGGTGAAAATTCATGCACAGTTTGAATGGAAGAACTGTGACAAATTCTGCAAAGCGCAATTGGCATGGCCAAGTATATCAAGATTGTGGCTACACAAATTTCATTGGAATACGTTGATAACTATGGCGATGGGGCTCGGATCACGCAACGAGAAAAATGGGAACACATCGAGACACTCAAATTCGAGTTCAAAGTGTTTTCTAGGAATCTCTAATTTACATTTAAATTCAAATGTAGATAGTAGATTCTTGGGTAAAAGGACCGTTGCCAACTTCCATAAATACGAAGTAGTTGGAAACTACTTCGAGAGAATGGAGTTTACCGGAATCAATTGAAATGGGTAAGGGCAAGTCGGCATCTAGGCTCAATCTTCTTGGCTTCGATTCTCTTGTGTCGTAAATATCGATAGTCGCTTGACCTCTAAGCGGAAACATGATTTCAGGCCGATTTGGGTGCATATGAAGTTTATCTGCGTACGGGGCGACAAGCGCGAGAAAAGTAACTTGGGTGACGTCATCAGGTGTCGGGTGTAAACAAAGTCTAGCTTTTCGATTCGGGTTCTTATCTGCTTGTACCAATAAAGCGTCGATAAAGTTAGTTGGAATATTTTGTCCCCAAACTTTGCAATGAAAAACACCATGCCGAGTCTCTTCAAATTCACTAAAGCTTAAGCCTTGCATATCACCCTTTCATTTTTACTTAATTTAGAAGGTGAATGAAAATTATGCATTTTTTTCATTTTTTTGCCTTATCAAACTTTATTATTATTCGTCCGTCAATACCCTGCCTCAATGCATCAATAGCGATATTAATTTCATTGAAACTGAAGAGAGTCACGGGGAAATCATCACACGCAATACGCCCTCGTTCAATCAAGCCATTTATTAGCGGAATATCTAAGTCCGGGTTGCAATTCCCACCTTTAGATCCGGTGAGTATTTTCCCAAAATGTAGTGGAAGGGTATAAATATTTACTTTGTCTTGGACGGAGGGAACACCTACGAGAATGACTCGCCCGATGCTATCGGTTTGTTCGTAACAAAATTCAATTAAGCTGGCGACACCTGTTGTCTCAATCGCAACACTAGGTTTGCCCGTTATAGGTAGAATTTCATCAAGTAACACTTTTGCACCTAGTTTGTCTTTTGCTGTGATGAAATAATCCACTCCAAGCCTAAGCGCCAAATCCTTCTTGCTATTGTTCTGCTCCAAAACAATTATTTTATTAACACCGAGGAACTTTGCGAATTTAATTATTGCTACACCGACTCCCCCGAGACCTGTGACTAGAAGTGTGTCGCGATGACTTATTTTTGCGTCATTTTCCAAGACACCCAAAGCGGTCGTGAATGCACACCCTAATAAAGGAGCAAAGAGGGGATTTGAACTCAAAGATATGGCAGTCAACCTATTTTCTGAAACAACTGCGTATTCATTGAAAGTGGTTACCCAACCTGCATTAATAATTTCATTTTTCAATCTATATTTTGGAGTTTCTGACTGTATGCCAGCACCAGGACGCCAATGAAGTACAACGTGATCTCCTTGTTTAACCTTCTGCACAGCAGGTCCAACTTCTATAACTTCAGCAAAGCCTTCATGTCCTAACAAGTGAGGCAAGAAATTATCTGGCCCTTTTACGGCGTCAATTTCGTTGATTTGAGCACCACATATACCGCTTGTAATAAGCCTGACGAGAACTTGTCCAACACCTAATCTATCTGGCAACTTTATTGTTTCTAAAATTAAGGGCTTTCGTGATTCAACAAGAATTGCAGCTAAGGATTCCTTAATTTCCATGGCTAGAAGTATATAAATTCGAAATCGCCAGAGTACCCAGAATGACTAAACATCCACTTCCAAGACTCTGTATCAATGATGGTTTCAGCGGTGAGGGCCCAACACTCTAAATTGAACTGCTCTTCCTCATTTCGAAAACTCTCAACCATGATGAAACCCTGCTTACCAACTCTCTCAATTTCGCGTAACGCCCTATCCAACTCAGGTAAGTGCAAATTGTGTAAGGTCGCGAGGGAGATTACAAGATCAAACTTGTTGTCAGGCCAAGGATATCCATCTTGCGCTTTGTGAATTAGAAGTTCTGCTTTCAATTCTGACGGTATGCACGAATGTCCATGTTTTGAAATATCAATTCCAAACAACTCTATTTCCGGGTTAAGTAATTGAATTTCATACAAAAGAAATCCTTTACCAAAACCAACGTCTAAAACTTTACTACCCGCCTTAAGTTTGTATCTTTCAATCAATGCTTCGGCAACCGGCTTCCACCGTCCCGGTATATAACGGTACCCGCCGTAGCCATACCTTCGATCGCCATCCCAATAATCCTTTTCGTATAACTTGGCAATTTTCATCGCTTCAACTTTATTATCATTCATGCGAGCCAAACAATCTCGCTTGGTTGATGTATGAAGTGGCGTAATTAATTCAAGCTGTTCGGGCATAACGCTAGCCTTTCAACTGGTCAAGTATGTTTGAAGTTGTGATGCCAAACTTTTGGAAGTGATCCGCTTGGGAGCCGTAGCCTCTCACGAAATTCCCCCCAAGAGAAATGTGTTGAAATTTCGGAGTGAGTATGTTGTGAATTTGGCAGTAGTGAAGAATCTGCGTCAGGAGTCCACCAATTTTTTGGTGTTCTTCAATAATAAGAATTCGTTCTTTGTTCAGAAGAATTCTATTTAGTAAACTCTCGTACTCTAGATTAAGTTTTGGTACGTGCACCAACAAGACATTATTTTCGAGAATCAGTTGCCTCACAGCCGCGAGCGCAGGTTGTACTGCGACGCCAGTTGTTATGATAACTTTTGGCGCATCAAGAGAACCCAGGTGTTTCAGTTGGGATACTCCATCAACTTCAAATTCTTGAGAAACCAAGGGCTCACCACCTTTCCCAAATCGAATATATGCGGGAGACTTTCTTAGAGATTCCCTTTCTATTAATTGTTTCATCTCATCTGCATCGCAGGGTGCATACACATCCATATTTGGAATAGCCAGCATATGAGCTAAATCATCGATTGCGGTATGGGTAGGTCCTAATGGTGCATAAACCATCCCACCTCCACTAGCTAAAATTTTGACTGGGAGGTTATGCAATGCAATATCAAGAATTATCTGCTCAAGAGCTCTTCGCGAAAAGAAATTTGCAATTGTATTGACAAATGGAATAAAGCCCTCTTTTGCTAAACCTGCTGCAAAACCAATAATGTGTTGTTCGGAAATCCCCTCCATCATGAACTGGTTTGGAAGCTGTAGCCGCATTGCTTCGAGAGTATTTGAACCTAGATCAGATCCTATAAAAAGAATTCGAGAGTCTCTTTTTGCCATTTCAAAGACAGTATCGAGAGCAGTTTGTCTCATGTTAATTCCGAAATTAGTTTATCTATGTCAGTTTGGCTAATTCGTGCTTTATGGTGCCACCCCACCGCGTTTTCCGCAGACTTAAGCCCTTTTCCTTTGATTGTGTGTGCAATTATAAGTTTTGGTTTATCTTCTAGATGTGTCTGTTGTAAAGCATCTCGAATCGATTCTCTTGAGTGACCATTAATCTCTTTCACCATAAATCCAAATGCCTGAAACTTCTCTCGAATACTTTCCAACGGAAGCACTTGCGTAACATCCCCATAGGCCTGCATATTATTGAAGTCGATTATCAATGTGAGGTTTGACATGGAATACTTTGAGGCATGTAGCGCGGATTCCCAGATTGCACCTTCTCCAAGTTCACCGTCGCCTACCAAGACAAAGACTCGCCTCGTTGACTTCCTTAATTGGAATGCCCGACCGATTCCAACAGCTACAGCTAGACCATGCCCAAGAGAACCTGTAGAGAACTCAATACCTTCAAGTTCATGCCATTCTGGATGTCCGCCCAAACGGGATTGAAATTGGCAAAAAGTGCTGAGTTCTTCTACAGGAAAATAGCCATGTTGTGCCAAAACGGCATAGAGTCCGAGACAGCCATGACCTTTGCTCAGTATAAAAACGTCGCGCTCTTCCCATGCAGGATTCTTGGGATCATGATTGAGCACCGAGTCGTAAAGTGTGCTAACTAATTCAAGCAAGGATAAGGCAGGTCCTAGGTGACCGCGCCCCCCGGAGGCAATCGCACTTAGAATTAACTTGCGCAGCGCAATACTTCGTAGATCGAGGTCTTCATTCAGTGCTTGTTCTCTAAGGATCATCATCAGTTCAGATCGCCTGTTTGAAGTCGAAGTGGGTCATGGGAAGATCAATCTGTGAACCCTTAATCACGTACACAATATACTCAAGATATCTATCAAGGTTCTCTCGAATCTCCGAATTGCCTATGAAGGTTCTAGAATCCCAGTCGATATGTCTCCGCAACACAATGTAGAGCCATTTAAGCGCTTGAGATGGTAGAAGTTCTCCATACGAAGACTCGAAAACCTCCCCGTCACTCAATGTTTGATGTAACTGCTTCAGGGAGTCCAAAGAAAAAATTCCTCGTGGATGTAAATGTAAGTCACAGATTAGTTTCGAGATTGAGTCATTTCCAAAAAATTCAAAATCAATAAAATGCAAAGTTCCCGAATTGGCTTGGATTAGATTATGGACTCCATGATCAGAAAAAGATAAGGTCGATAATGGGAAATTGAGATTTCTGGGCAAATGACTCAGAATCTTCTCTCGCGCATCTTCAATCAGTTTCGAAATATAGATTGGAATACCACTAACATTCTGAATTGATTCGTGTCTGCTATTTAATTGAGCGATGATGTCCAAAGTGCAGGTTACAGAATCAACTGCCAACTTTTTACTAGGTGATTTCCTAAACAAGTTTCTGAGCTCAACAAAACTTTCTGCCAAAAAGCGTCTTACATAATCTAAGTTTTCTGGCTCTTTTCCGTCAATCCACCTATAAAGTATTGAGGGAACTCCAGTAGAGGAGCCTTCTAATTGCGGTATCGGAATCGTTCCCGATGGCGAGAGTACCGAATGCGCCTCTAATTCATGTGCAAGATTTCTTTTTCGCCGTTCATATTCACCACGATAGACCTTTAAGGCAAACTGCTCCCCGCTAGCCACTTCAATCTGAAGCACGAAACTATTACCACCCTTTAACTCCCTTAGTACATGAGCATCTTCTAGTGAGTACTCTTTTAAGAGGCGCGTCAGTAAGAAATCATCAGTCAATGCGAATCTCCTGGAAAGAGTCAATTTCAATCAACCAATCTAAATCTCGCTGGTGATCCTGATATAAGTAGGATTTAACATTACTAGGGTAGCTAGGGTGTCTGAATACCCTATATAGGTCATCAACGTAACAATTCAAATTTGATGATTTAATTCCCCTCACTTTCGAATCTAAATCGTCATAGAAGTTTAGATTTGAATCAATTACAAAAAAGGTGCTTAGAATTGAATTTTCAATCCATTCAGTCATCAATTGTCTTAGAGGGACGTGTCCAAACGCTGAAGGGCTGAATTGAGTCTTATGACTGTGTATCGAGATTTGCCAACCTTTGTTAACAAGAGATTCTAGAAGATTTTTCGCTTCACCTACAACGATTGCGTATTTCAGCCCTTCTCCGTAAATCCAAGATTGTGCACGTGTCCATTTTGAAGTTTCCGTATCACTAGGTTTGAGCATTTTTCGAAGCTGCTTGATGTTTGTGCAAATTGGCAAATTCTCTTGCTCCGTATATCTCATGCAACTCTGAGAATAATCTATTAGCGTATTGTCTAAATCAAAGCCAAAATGTCTCACTTTAACCGAGTTTAAGTTCTTTCATGCGGGCAATATTGACATATCGCGAGTCAGACAGTGGATCGGAAGACTTGAACTCGCCAAAATTATTTTTTAAGTCTCTTATTGCATCACTTACCGTGAATTTAGGAGAAAAGCCAATGTGTTTTAGTATCTTTGATGAATCAACCCGATATGACCTTAGATCATTGGTCTCTAAGAACTGAATTCCTATTTCTTTGCCCACTTCGTCTCGTACCGCTTCCGCTATCTCTTGGACTGTTAGGTTTTTCGAGCCAATATTAAATATTTCTTGATTAACATGCGTGGGTGATGCTTCCAGAAGTGCCAGATAAGATTCAACCATGTCTGTAATATGTAAATTTGGTCGGTACTGTTTTCCGCCAAATACTCTAATTTCATTTTTGATGAGTGCCGTAGCCGTGAGAATGTTGACCACCAAATCCAGTCTTTGTCGCGTGCTGTAACCACAAACCGTCGCCGGCCGAACAATTGTCACCACTTTGTCGTTTAGAGACTCATTTAGAAGTATCTCTTCGCACCGAGCTTTATATTTTGAGTAATCAGTAAGTGGAGCGAGGCTTAAGTCCTCTGTAATTCTCTCTTCTTCACGTACCCCATATACCGAAGATGAAGAGGCATAAATGAACCTTTCAACCGAAGAATTCTTAATGGCGTTCAATGTTGGTTGGAAACTATCGAGATTTATTGACTTTCCAAGTTCCGGATCTAAATCAAACGAAGGATCATTCGAGATACATGCAAGATGGATCACTTCCGAAACACCTGAAAGCGACTCCTGCACCTTCTCGAAGTCACGAACGTCACCTCGAATTAGTTGCAATTTCGGATGATTGATCCCCTCAAGATGTTTGATTCCATACCAAAAAGTGTCGAAGACTCTAACATTTCGGCCAGTCGAAAGAAGCGCAGGTACGAGCTGTGAACCAACATATCCGGCTCCGCCGATTACAAGAGTTGTATTATTTTTCATCATCCCAATAGCGATCTTATCTGCTTCTTAATGTCTCCAAGCGTTAAAGGTGTTTGATGTCCGAGATTAGCTATTTCATGCGCGGCCACGATATTTGAGACTAATCCAATAATAGTTGGAGGGCACTTCGTGAACGCAAGAAGAGAAGAAATAGCAAAAACACTATCGCCAGCGCCTACTTTGTCGACAATTTTAGTTGCCAGAGCGGGAACTTTGGCATGAAGTTCGCCGTCGAAAACATAAATACCCTGCCCCCCTAAAGTCAGGACAGAATTTTGTGCGTCTAAGTCTCGCATTAACTTTGGCACTACTTCTGTGAAATCAAGGTGCTTAGATCTAAATTCCAATTCCAATTCACGGCTATTAGCAGTAAAAAAGTTGAGCTTTGGATACTTGGAAAGAGTATTAAATCCTCGATTTCCAGCATTAGTCTGAACATTTACAGCTAAGTGTCGACTTTCATTTACGACAATATCTATAACCGATGGAGACATCAAACCATGACCATAATCAGCGACCAAAACTAAGTCAGATTCCCCTATTTTCAGCAAAGCATTCTCGAAAGCTTGTGATTGATTAGAGCTTAACTTTTCGGGATCAAAGATGTATGACTCAAATACTTTAGATCGCGAAGTAACTTCGATATACCGGTGTTTACGTATGGTGGGTCCTTCATACTCATGAAGGCTCATTTTGATTTTAGGATTCAATTTCTCTTCTATTTCAGAGGGAAGACCATCAGAACCTACTATTGAATGTACTTCAATACTATTAACCCAACTCGAACAATTATTTGCGATTGCAAATATTCCTCCAGGATAATAGTCAGTATCGAGTAAGTGAAAGGCCAAAATAGGATCTTTCCCCGTCTTGCCTAGCGCTTCAACCATTGTATATTGATCTATAATTGCTTCTCCGACCAAAGAAACATTTAATTGACTCACTTTATCTAAAGCTTCTTCAATGAATTCAACGTGATATTTGAGCTTAAACTGATCAACCCATTTCTTTATTTCATTGTCTAATGGGTTTAGAAGAATATTAATTAATCGAGAAGAACTTGAGGTAAACTCGTCGGTAAATCTAATCTCACCGCCAAAACTCTCAACAACTTGCTTCTCGGCATTAATCATGCCAGTCGGATCATCATCCGCATTACGATAATCAGCACCTTTGAAATAGACACTTGGCTGCAAAGTCGATATGAGTTTTTCTGCCGTCTTGGCGCGCGAAATTGTCACGTAATCAACACATTCCAGTGCAGCTAGGGTTGACAATCGAATTTCTTCATTAAAGATCGGTCTTCCTGGGCCTTTGTTCACAAATTTATCGGCGGTAATACTTACAACGAGAATATCGACGTGTTTCTTCGCGGCTAGGAAGTGTTGAATATGCCCCGGATGAACTAGATCGAAAACACCATGGCTAAGTCCAATAGTCCGTCCTTCCGTCTTGAATGGCGATAACTCGAATACAAGATCTTCAGGTTCTCGAAAAATCTTCAATTTATTCAACCTAAGTACTTAAACCAGGACTTGGTGGCGGTTTCTATCGAGTCAACATTCCAGATAGGTGCATTCCGCCAGTATTCGATTTCACGCAGCATAATCGAGACGCCTTCCTTGAGTGAAACTTTCGGTGACCAGCCCAATTCATTCTTGATTTTTCGGATGTCAGCAAATGTACAATCCGGTTCTCCAGGACGTTTAGGAATGTGAACTTTGTTTCCCTCCAGTAATTCGACAAGCTTATTGATTGAGTACGTGTTTCCTGATCCAACATTATATGTTCCGGATACCGACGATAACATTGCCGTGATGATTGCATTAACTGCGTCTGTGACAAACGTAAAGTCTCTAGTTTGAGTGCCGTCGCCGACTATTGTGAACGGAAGTCCAGCTAATTTCTGTGCTAGAAAAACCCCAAACACCGCTCCGTAAGTGCCTGATGTACGCGCTCTTGGACCGTAGATATTGAAAAAACGAAGGGTTGTAGTTGGGATTTTATAAACTTGAGCCCAATGTAGCGCTACGCACTCTCCGAGGTATTTGGTCAGTGCATATGGATACATGGGTCGAATTTGTGCTGTTTCTGCCGTAGGAAATTCATCTGGGATCCCATAACAGGAAGACGACGCGATGTAGATTACTTTGTTCACTTTTCGTTCACGTGAGAATTGCATGATATTCATAGTTCCAGCGACATTTGTATCAAAGTATGTCTCCGGATTTTCAATCGACGGCACGATATCGGCAAGGGCTGCAAGGTGAAGGACGCATTCAAAATTGCCTGCAATTTCGGAGATTTCCTGTTTCGATCGAATGTCAACACTTAGAAACTGAAAAGAAGAATTCTCTGAGGAAATCTCTAGATTTTGTAAGCGACCAACACTCAGGTTATCGATCCCAACAACCTGATGACCATCCTCAAGTAGCGTTTCTACCAAGTGACTTCCGATAAATCCGGCAGCTCCAGTGACTAAAATCCTCATATGACTAGTCTAGGCGATTTCAAAGTGAAAGGACAGAAAAGAGGTGTAATCCTTTGGGATATTGATGGAACTCTGATTAGTAAGAGTAGTAGTTTCACATATTCAAGGCACTTAAATGCACTTAGCTTACCTCAGCAAACTAGGAATGGAATGGATTTGGCCGGCTTAAGTGATTGGGATGTCTTAGTCAAACATGCTCAATTGAATTATTTGTCCCATGAAAACTTGATTCGAGCATTTCACAATTTAAACGAAATTCCATACAAAGCAAATCCGCTAGAACTATTTCCAAGCACAGGTGTGGAAAGAATTCTAGAACATGGAATGAATGATGGATGGATTCATGGAATTTTAACTGGCAACGTTTTGAATGCAGCTATTGGAAAACTTAAGGCTGTTAAACTATTGGAATATTTTGATTTATCGAAGTTCTTTTGTTGTGAGTTTCAAGAGACAAGAATCAATATTGCGCAACGAGCAAGACGTGAACTTATTGATGGCAGGGAAACCGTTATTTTAGTGGGAGATACGATAAATGATGTAATTGCAGCGAAAGAAAGTGAATTTCGGATACTTCTCGTATCTGACACTTATAAAAATAATCGTGTTTCAGAAGGGAGAGAGCCCGATGGAGTTTTGGTCGATTTCAGTATTAATCCAGCAGAGTTTTATTTGGAGTTGGAAAATATTATTTCAAAATGATTGAAATTCAACGCTTCCCTATTTCTCGAGACAAGTAATGGCAAATGACAGAATGTGCGTCTTCAACAGGTCCATAATTCCCGATCTCACTTTTCGTGACGATGGAAACGTCTGAAAGCTTAGAAATCTTTCCACCGTCAAATCCCGTGAGAGTAATAGTAGCTAGTCCGATTTTCTGAGCGACAACAACCGCATTAACGATATTTGAAGAGTTACCACTCGAGCTAATCGCAAAAAGTAAGTCGCCAGGACGTGCAATTTGTTCAATATGCCATGAAAAAACATTTTCAAACTGCAGATCATTGGAAGTAGCGGTAATGAGAGCAGAATTGTCCACTAATGAATGAGCCGAGATCGGAAAACTTCTGGCGTAACCAGCCTTTAATAGGTCAGTGGCGAAATGGGACGCAATAGCTGCGCTCCCCCCGTTCCCAACAATGAAAATCGAAGATTTTTTTTGAGAAGTCTCGAGGATCAAATTAAGTGAACTATCCAAAGATTCAGTATTGACGCTTTTTAAACAAGCTGTGACCTCATTGAAGTACTGTTCCACAGATGGCCTCCTAAAGCGGGTCTAACAAGAAGACAATATCACTATGTTGTCATTCAAAGAAAGTCAGATTATCTTCTAGAGTTTTTGCCCGACTTTAATTTAGAAACCAAGATTCATTTTCGCGAAGATAAGTTGAAGCAAATCTTCCCTTGCTAGTCCACCAAAAACCCGATCTAATGTCCGCGACTTTCATGTCAAGGTCTGAATCGTCTTCATGATATGTGCCATTCACGCGAGAATAAATTTCTAAAACTGCCTGCCTTATCTCTTCGCTGGAATTTTCTTGAACATGGATACCCCGATCAGAGAACTCTTTCAAAGTCAACTCTCCAAACCCAAAAGAAGAATTCAACATTTCTGCGAGTCCTGCTTTTTTCCCGTCATTTCGCAAATAGTGCTTGGGAAGATGTATGGAATGCTTAGAAAAAGTTAATATCGAACGTCCGGGACCAATTTGGTTAGTGAATAAGGTTGGAACTCCAAAAAGCGAAGGGAAGTATTGAGGCCCCGAGCATGTCCCTATGAAGAACTTGCTCTTTGCGAGTACGTAGAGATGAACCTCTCTTAGTGCATTTGGCTGAGTGGTGAGATCAATTACTCGAGGAAGAATAGGAAGAGGGGGCATTTCAGTGCCCCCAATTCTGATAACCCAACCACCTTTGTCGGTAATTTCCTTAATTGCGGGAAGATAATTAGAGATTTGTTGATTTCGAAGTGCGGGAGTCTTCCCACCGTCGCGTATATGGAGTCCAACAAACCAGTCTTTGGAAGTTAAGCCAAAACTCTCCAATTTAGACTGAGATTCAATCAGCAACACATCATTGATTTCAAAGAAGGGGTTTTGAATTGATACCGGATCTCTACGGAAAACTTCATCAACTAAATCGTATGCCTCGATAAATTTACCATCACCGCGAATGATTTCGTTTCTCTCAAAGAAGTGCCAATTCAAAGGAAACTCAGTAAATCCCTTCCCAAAAGTATAATTGGTAAAAATTAAATCATTTCTGTACAGAGACAAGTTCAAGTCACTGCTTAAGGCTGGCGGAATTATTGCTATCTTTTTTGATTGGGGAATCAATCGAATTCTTTGAGCCGCTATATAGATGCCCACAAATGCGTGATGACCAAAAGCACCGAAAAACTGATTCGAGACCGCCGGAGGAATGTGATTTTCCGATACTTTATGAAAATCATAAATTTTCTCTAACAAAGAAATACGAAGATTTGTTGCTTCTTCGAGCCTCCCTTCGTTCCACAAACTAGAGGTATTTGACCAATACGATGCCATTTTGAAAACATCGAAATCTAATCTTGGGAAAAACTGAACTCTTTTCACTAAGTCAACTTTTTCAGAGTCGAAATAATGCAATTGCCTTGTAAATGTAAAATTCACTAAGGTTAAAAGCAGCTTCTGAATCAATGTTTGTAAAACAACCCGAATTGCCTGAATAGACACAAATTTCACGATGGCTTAATACCTCTCCCAGCAGAAATTCCAACACCGTGTGTAGGGTATCAAGAAGATTGACCAGGAACCTCCTAATGACATTCGTGTACGTCTCATTCCACTTTTGTTAGGGTTGAAGATCTTTAAGGGTAATACTCCATCTAATAGCTTCATCAAAGTGGCTTCCAAATTTAGTTTTATACGAAGAAAGATTATAATTCAACGTTAGCCCAGAGTTCTCGTGGCTGTGTCCGAAATTGAAATATTTCATTCCCTCAGACTTAGCAACTTTTAGTGAATGAAGAATTAGTAAATCACCTACTGACAATTTTCTTCCTAAATCTCCAATCGCCATATATTGAAGATGAAAAACGTTTAAAGCATTGAAAAAAATCAAACCGCCAAGAATCTGATTAGAGTTCCCAAATGCTAAGAAAAACCGTATTTCAACGGCAAAAGTTTCAAGAAGTTGTTTGATCTGACTAAATTCATGAGTAGGACGACTCGAGTGGCGGTGAAATAGATTCTCTTCAAGTAAGTCCCAGAATGACTTCAAGAATATAGGAGATTTTGTCTCCACAATTTCAATTCCTTTGTTCTCATATCTAATTCTCCTGGAATCTTGGCTTATTCCTTTTTGTAAATCAATAATCGAGTGAAGTACAACTTGGTCTACTTTGAAGCCAAATCGCCACAAAAGCCATCTTTCTTGTGCTGAATCGGCCTCATTGAAACTTTTCGGAGGAGTTCTGATTTCTAGCACGTAATTTGGGAATTCTTTACACAATTCACTCAGGAGTTGTGAGTAAATAGTTTCTTTCAGTTGCAGAGGAATCCCTTTTTTAAACAAAAAACTGCCAAAAGTACTCTTTTGATGAGATATTAGTCTTCTTGTTTGTTTCAACTCGGTCAGAGGGATAATTGCTAGAACTTCACCTGATTCATCACGGACTAAGTAAGAGACATCACTAATTTCGCTCAAATACAAATCAAGGAAACGCCTTTGAAATTGAAAAGTAAAACAACTATTCCTCGCCAGAAAAGCTTCCCAATCGGACTTGAATACTTCACTATATCGATGGAAAGAAATGGTTGGTTCTATCATTGCAACAGTCCTGAGGAATTTAAGCAGTAACAACCGGCTATTCCCATGTTGTCGCCATTAAAAAGAAAAATACCCGCATTAGGATGTTTGAACTTTATGAATTCCGGATAACTTACTTGTTGTTCAAATAAAGAATTTCTTTCTGGCTTCACAGGAAATTCTAAATTCGATGATTCAACAAATTCGTGACCGTTGAAATCAAAGAAATAAGGACGGTAGTCGCCAGAAATTTTTCCGCCCGTAAGTACGGCACGTCTCATTTCTTGACCCTCTAAGAATCGAGGGCGACCAAGACGATAGATGTCATTTTTTTGAGGAATTTGACAGATCAAACTTTTGAATTGAAAGTTTTCTACATTTATAAAATAAGAAGAATATTTGGGAAAAGTATTGGTCCCGCGCTCAATCCATCCGTTGCCTATTGCGACGAGTGCTTTTCCGTTTCCGTCTAAGTCCAGATCATTCCAATGACACGCAACAATGTCAGGGATAGAACCATTTAAAAAAATAAATGCTCTTTTATCAAGAATCATTCGCTTGAACGTAAAAGTTCTACCACTATTTTCGGATTCTGCCAGGCCCGAGAAAGCTTCAAATTTCACTCGTTTTGAACGCCGAAAACCGATGTAGTAGAGTCGTATTACTTCACCGACTCTTACCACATGTCCCAAAATAGTTCCGTTGGTATCAAACACGTTAGAATTTCGCCTGTCGAAGCAAATTTCCTGTTGAATTGAGACATCCAATTCGCTTGAAACCTCAACTCTTCGTATTACGGCTTGACCAGAATTATCTCGAACAGCGCCATACACAACTCTCTTGTTACTGGGGATTTCACCCGTTAAGACGGTGGGAGTTAAGAAACCGAAACTAGGATCTTGGCCCCACATATCGTTCTCTATTATAAGTCGCCCGTTAAATTTATCTTGCATATTTTCGCGCTTATCTATTTGAAGATTACTTTGAACGGATCTCTACCTTCAATCTTTCTTGCGGGATTGCCTACATAAACTGAATTTTCTTCTGTATCTTTAAGTACTAAAGACCCGGCGCCAACGAGAGTTCCTCGAGCAATTGAAAGATGATCAACTAATGTTGAGTTTACTCCGAAATAGCAAAAAGACCCTATGTTACAAAAACCACTTACAACCACATGACTTGATAAGAAGACATGCGACCCGATCTTGGTCTGATGTCCGATGTGATTTCCACTCCAGAGAATCGTATCGTCGCCGATTTCAGTGCCATTTTGGACGACATTTCCTTCAAAAATAAAAACGTTATCACCTATCTCGGAGTGGGGCGACACATATGCTCTAGGGCTTATGAAAGTCGCAAAGCGACACCCAGTTTCTTTCAATTTTTCATAGATTGTGGCACGATTCAAATTCATTCTCGATGCGCTTACTGCGACGAAAATTTTGACTTTAGAAGAAGTGAGGTCTTCCACTACTTCAGAATATCTATGAACTGGAAATCCCAGCAAATCTTTCTTTGAAGAGTCGAAGTATTCATTATCGACTACAAATCCCTTAAAATTGTACTTACCCTCTTCAGAAAAATAGAAGAATGCAATTTGTGCAAACTCTCCAGCACCATAAATATAGAGTCCTTGCATGAACAGATTATAGCGTAAGTAAAAGAAGATTGAATCAAATACAAGATCTCCTTCCAATTTCCAAAGCTAGCTGATTTCTCAACCAAATCTTTTTGTTAGGCTATCAAGCACTAAGATAAATTAAGCCCCGATCCACCGACAATTAGGGAAAAATCAGGAAACCAATCAAGTTATTCTTTATCAACAACCTAGTGCAGAAATTAGGCTACTAACATCGGACTTAAAAGTCCCTTCAAACTTTTGAAGGAGAGACTTTGGTTGCGAATAAATGGGCGTTATTGATAAATTGATTTTATTTGCGAAATCTCGCCAAAAGAATTGTTCCTCACTTTTCTCCCAATTACCCAATTCGAAGCACTTAGTTCCTTTATTGCAGAAAATCAAGGAAGTTAAGGCGGCTCCACTTTGCCCTACTACTATTTTGGCAGATCTAAAAATAGAGAGTTGTTCGGTGAAACTAAATGTCTCGGGATAAATCACCTTGAAACCGAACTCTTTAAGTATTCGAACAACATGCCCTGAATTCTCCATGCGTCTAAAAGTATTTTCTGGCCGGAGGATCAGTATGCGCTCATGAAAAAAGGGAACTTTTTTTGGAACTTTAATATTTCTAAAGACATTTTGAAGATTGAGAAGATCTGTTTGACGAGCAGAGAAATCAAATGGATCCTCAAAACGGAAGTCTTTTATGGTTAAAAGTCGATGGACTTCAATCTTTTCCATCAAGTCGGTCAAAATCAAATTACGAAAACCGATAATTTCAAGCAATTCTCTAAATCGCTCATTTGTATTTCCCGCAATAATGGTTGGCATACTTCTCATTTGATCGGGTATCGATAAGTAACGCGGAAGGAATTCAACGATAAAGTGATACCAACTAGAAGATTCACCTATAAAAATCGCTTCACTTATGTGAATCTTCCTTTTGCTTTGCATAATGTAGAAGCTAGATTCACTTTTCACATATGAGTCAGTGGGCCAAGAAACGCTAGGATTATATTGCTCGAAAGATATGGGGAATAGCCTTGAACCTACAGTTATACACTTCCCGTGATGGATCTCAGCATCGTCAACCATCACTAACTGCGGTTCCGAGTTCCGAGTTCCAGACCGAGATTGCTCATTAAGCCAAATTGTTTGGCAAAAGGGAGGCTTTGTATTTTTTGCCACCTTTCTTTTTGAATCTGAAGTTGCCCAAACGCGAATCTTTGCCTGAAGTACATTTCGCAAGAAATCGTAGTCGATTGTCTCGTTTAAATGTCGAGGCTTGAAACCACCGAGGACAGCTTGACGGGAAATCCAAATTTCATCATTTTTGAGGGCCGAGCAAAAGGCGAAATCGACTTTGTCGTCATCATCAAATTCGAAAACCTGACATAGCCACAAAAATACAAGTGTGGATAGAAATCGAAATCTTAATTCATGCAGTAGTGATTTAGCCGCCTCTTTAGCAATTCCTAAATTAGACGAATTAGAAAAAAGATACCTCAACCGAGCCTCGCGAAGGTAATACAGGAAACCGAAGTGAATGCGGAGCCGTGGTTTAGGAAGCGCGCTATAATTTGTTTGCGAACGCTGCCTCAGTAGCGGCGATAATGACATCACTTGGGTAATAACTCGCATGTTAGTCTTAATATAGAGTAAAAAAGACACTTGGCCAAGTTAGAATAGAGATATGTTCAATCGAATTCCCAATGAATTCCACTTGTCTGATTTAGGAACCTCGCTGGGTGTTATGGATTTTTCGCAAATTCCATTTTCACCTAGAAGGATCTACTGGATTAGTGGAATGACATTTGAAGAACCTAGAGGATTTCATGCGCATAAAAGACTGAATCAAGTTTTAGTTGTACAACAAGGTAGCATCAAACTTGATTTGTACCGCGGAACAAAAAAATCTTCATTTGATATTTCAAACAATGAAAATCATATCTTTATTCCTGCGGGAAGCTGGAGAGAAATTCGTGCAGTAGAAGAAGGGTCTACAATTCTTGTTGTTGCAGATCAGGTTTATGACGAGAGCGATTACATTCGATCTTGGGATGAATACTTAAAATGGTTTACTAAAAATGGGGAACTTCAATGAATGTTGACTTTTCACCGTTTTCGTATACGCCCAAGGAATTGAAAAAGGAATGGCTAGATGAAATCGCTCAAGTTGTCAATGAAGGAATGTTTATTGGCGGCAACAGGCTGTTTGAATTCGAAGATGCTTGGTCCAATTACACAGGAAGTTCATACTCCGTTGGCGTTAGTAACGGATTGGATGGACTTGTGCTCGCATTACGGTCACTGGATGTTCACCACGGCGATATTGTTGCAGTTCCCGCACATACCTTTATAGCGACTTGGAATGCGATCATTTCAGTTGGAGCTACTCCAATCGGAGTTGATGTAGACGAAAATGGCCTCATGGATTTGGAAGAGTTCACTAAAATATTTAAAAAAGTTAAAGCAGTGATACCTGTACATATGCACGGAGCGACAGTAGATATGGCGAAATTAAATGAGATATGTTCGAGTCAATCAAGTAAAAGAATTTACGTAGTTGAAGATGCTTCCCAAGCCCACGGTTCACGATCGCCGGACGGTAGTCAATTAGGGAAATTTAGCGACTTAGTTGTCTACTCTCTATATCCAACAAAAAATTTAGGCGCACTGGGGGATGCGGGAGTCGTTACGACGGACAAAAAGCAATTAGCTGATCGAATTCGTTCTTTGAGCAACTATGGTCAATCCAAGGAGAATAAGTATTTCCATTCTGAATTGGGATACAACAATCGGCTTGATCCAATGCAGGCTTCGGTTTTGAAGGTAAATCTGACCAAGGTATCCGATTGGAATAATAAAAGGATTCAATTAAGTAACATCTATATCTCGCAGCTCGAGAATTCAATCAATATTTTGCAGAGTAATAGAGGAGACTCAGTTAGGCACCATTTCTGCGTTTTAACTCCTGATAGACATGATTTACAGAGGTATTTGATTGATAGAGGTATTAAGACTGAAATTCATTATCCTAGAGTTGCAGGAATCGAGGCAAATTACTTTCTAGGTACTGACGCGAGGTTTCCTAATTCAGAGAAGATTGCAAATGAAACATTAAGCCTTCCTCTTTCCCAGTGGCATAGCGAGGAGCAAATTCAATATGTCGCGTCGCAAGTTAAGGCGTGGACAAGGCGTTGATAATTCTCGCACCAGGTGGACTTGGTAACCAACTCTTTGCAGTAGCAGCAGCACTTCACATTTCAGAGAAGAACAATCAACATATCTTATTGATTTCTGACAATAGAGAATTAGTAAGTGCGTTTAGAAAAAAAAGTATTAACGAGGGCTCTCAACATAGAGTGCGAATTGTGTATTCAAGAAAATTGAGTCTGTGGCTAAATCAGTTGAGTGGTCGTCTACTAATTCTGTCGAGAAAATTCCCCACTCTCGAGAAATTCTTTGCTCAAAAATTCCCCACAGAGCAATTACCGTGGCGATTTCCATATAGCTTATTAGAAACGCCGAATTCAAACTTTTGGATTCTTCGAGGATATTTTCAAGACATCAATCTTTTGCGTGATCTAAGTACTTCAAATAAGCAAATCTTTGCGCGTCTATTTGAGGTGGGTACTACTTCTGAATGTAGCGGTGAGGATGGTGTCCCAAACTTGCTTGGACTTCACATAAGAAGAGGGGATTATTTATCAATTCCTAGCTATGGTGTACTTTCAATACCCTATTTTCATAGACTAACTTCGCGTTATAGGCGAGAAAATACTTTGGTGATGGTGGCGTCCGATGATTCATCGATTCTCGAACAATTCATCGCGACAGGTTCGGAAGTGCTTCTTGATGCAAGGACTTACAGCCCATTTGAAACCATGAAGAAACTTGGGAAGTCTGATATTTTTCTGATGTCAAATTCAACATTTTCATTTTGGATCGGGTGGATCGTGAACATGAGAGGTGGTCTTGTTATAAAGCCCAATCCTTGGTTCAAAGCGAGCGAGGTTCCAGAAAAGTTTCTGTTATGGGATAATTTTGTTGAAGTCGCCTCTGAATTCGAAAAATGAAAATGAAAAATCTGAAGTTAGTGCTCGTTTACTTGGGAAATAGAGTACCTAATTACGTAATTCAAAACGCAAATCGTTTAGCAGAACTTTTTCAATTTGATGTGTATCTCTTTGTTGATTCATTAGAGAATATTCCAACGGATATTGATTTTGACGCGAGAATAAATGTTAGAGAAATTGTGACGGTTCAAAAAGCTGATGGAGCGTTATTTGGGCACGATGCGAATTTTCGTGGTGGTTTCTGGCTACACACGTTCAATCGACTTCTACAGATTAAGGAAATCCATCGTGAGTTAGGTCCTAATGACCCTATTTTGCACATAGAAGCGGACATGTTAATCATGCCTTCGTTCCCATTTAAAAGTGTTCTTGCGAAGAATCTGAAGTGGTTCCGGTATAACGAAGTAAGTGATGTCGCAAGCCTCGTATATTTTCCAAGTTTTGTTGAAACAGAATGGTTGCATGCACAATTGCTAAATGAGATTAATGATGACTCCATAGTTACAGATATGTCCGCACTTAAGAGAATTCGAGACAGAAATCCATCTCGAATTGAAGTTTTCCAAGATATTCTTATGAAGGATGTAGACCAACGAGTAGGAATCTACGACGGGTTGAGCCTCGGTATATGGCTGTGCGGAGTTGATCCTAGAAATACATTTGGCATGAGTATTATTCATGAAAATAGTGAGTATAAAGTAGATGATACAAGTGATCTTGGAGATTTATTTGTAGATTCAGAAATCTATCTTGAAGATGGGAAAATTAAGTTTTTGAGAGAAGGGGTTGTACAGAACATCCACTGCTTGCATGTTCACTCAAAAGATGAGCAATTACTTTGTGTGAAGAATTCAGATAGATTAAAGCAACTTTTACATTTTACGAAGGATAATAGACCGATTGTGATTGACTTTAGATTTAAAGTGTTCTTTAAACTCATGCGAAAGAACCTGAAAAACGGAACACTAATTTCATATTTGAGAAATTTCGTCCAATTTCTCTTCAAGAGAGACAAGATTGGAAATCCTCGATTATTGGAAGTCTTGAAATTTATGTTTAGAAAGAGAAAAAACAATTGAGCCCAACTTTAGATATTGTTATACCGGTAAAGTTCCCGTCTTCACATTTAAATCACATGCGCAAGATTCTTGGGGAACTGCCTCAAGACATTCGAGTTAAATACATTCTGGACTGTAATTCGGAAGTTCAAATTGATTGTGAGAAATTGAATGCAAAGACTCATGAAAAATTCATTATTGGTAAATTTGGTTCACCGGGTTTAGCGCGAAACGCTGGTTTAGATGAATGCCAATCTGACTACATTATATTTTGGGACGTAGATGATGAACCAAATGTGAAGGGCACTATTTCCCTATTGAATTATGTAATTTCTAATGAAGGTGATGTTGGAGTGGGAAACTGGGTATTCCGTGATTCCCCAGATAAGCTTCAAGGTATCTCGCCACTTTCAGTCGGAATTTCACCTGGAATTTGGAGATTTCTGTTCAGAAGAGAATTCATTAGAGATTTGCGATTTTCACCTCTAAAGTGGGGCGAAGATCAACTTTTCATTCTTCAGACTCTGGCCAAGAGCCCAAAGATTCTCGCCTGCGAGAGCGCTGTTTATGCCTATACGAAGTATGTCCAAGGAGCACTCACTACGGACTCCAAGAATGTCATTGATCTCATCGAGGTAAATAGACGGGGTCTTGATCAACTATCCACGATCAAAGATGGTGCAAGATTTTGCGCAGAGATTATGCACTTTAGACAAATTTTGACAGTACTTAAACATCGAAAAATGAGATCAGCTTGTAAGTTGATGTTTCACTCAGTATTAAACCTAAGAGCACGAAAGTCTCACCTATGGAAACTAATCCTGCAGGGGAAGTGGTCAAATCGATGGTAATCAGAAAATCTTCTCAAGACAAAGGTGACATTTCAATTGTGCCCTTGACGGGAGGTTTTGGAAACCAACTCTTTCAATTTGCGTTCGGGCTCTATTTAGAAGAGCAAACTGGGCGAAAAACCTTTTTTGATGAATTCATTGGTCGACCTCGAAAGACTGGGCAAAGTGTATCGATAATGGGAATCTCTACCTCAAATTACTTGGCCGCGTATTGGAGACGACAACCGCGTTTAATGCGCAAACTCTATACAAGAGCCTTTGGTTGGAACCTGAGCAAATTTCTCACAATCAAGAATCCAAATGTTTATTTTCAAATGATGAAAAACTTATCAAGAATTCTACTCGCAATTAGAGTGAGACGCCGCATTAATGTTTTTACAGCAACTAATTTAGGATTTGATTCGTCACTAGACGTTTACAAACCGGGAATGTATATCGGTTATTTTCAAACGTCAATCTACGCATCTTCACCGGGCACTTTGGATAAGTTAAATCAAATTAGGCCAATTAAGTTAAGTAAAGGATATTCAATTCTTTTAGACGAAATCAATAACACAAGGCCACTTCTTTTACATGTTCGTCTGACAGATTATTTGCAGGAAGAAAAATTTGGAGTTCCAAATGTTAGGTATTACCAAGAATCCTTTGATTGCCTAAGCCGAATGAAAGACTTTTCAAACGTATGGGTATTTTCTGACGATTTGAAAGGAGCTAAGGAACTTCTCGAGAATTTTAAGTCAAATTTGGAGTTAACTCTTTTTAATCAAGAGGATTTGACTGATATCGAAGTTTGGTCCCTCATGCGCTATTTCAATGGGTATATCATTGCGAACTCTTCTTTTTCTTGGTGGGGGGCTTTCTTGAGAATGGATAAATCTGCACCAGTCTGTGTACCGAAACCATGGTTTAAGGGAATGCGGGATCCAAATTTGCTCATTCCAGCTGACTGGATACAAGTGGAATCGGCATGATTAAAAGAAAAAAGTCGATTCAAACTGATTTCGCCAGAAACGGCTTTATCAAACGTAACTTATCAACAATAAAGAGTTGCATTGTTTTGCTAAGTAAAAAAGAACTCATAAAAATAAAGTTTGCAGCGGTATTGCAGTTGATATTGGCTTTAATCGATTTTCTGGGGGTACTTGCGATTGGACTTGTAGGCACCTTATCTGTCTACGGCATCCAGTCTCGAGCTCCAAGCGGACAACTCAAATGGATACTCGAAACTTTGCAATTGAGCAATCTAAGTTTTCAAAAACAGGTAGCTATTGTTGGCTCTATCGCAGGACTGGTCTTAATTGCAAAATCTATTATTTCAGCCTGGATAAGTCGTAGAACTATGTTTTTTCTAGCGAACAGATCGGCAGACATCAGCAATCGAATTCTACATAAGTTGACTTTCTCAAACTTCGAGCAAATTCAAAAGCGATCAAGATTCGATAATATTTTCGCAATAACATACGGTGTGCAAAGTATAACAGTCGGCGTGATTGGGCAATTGATTTCACTCTTTTCTGATGTAGTGCTAATTGTTATTATGTTTGTTGGTTTGCTCTTAGTAGACACATCTATTGCTCTTGTTACAGTATTTGTATTCGGGAGTATTGCCTTCGTTTTATATAGATTAGTTAGCAGGAGAGTTGTCGCCCTAGTCAGAGAAGATGCCGACATCCAAGTTGCAAATGGTCAAGCAATATATGAACTATTTGGATCTTTTAGGGAACTTTTTGTGCGTGGAATTCGAGAGCGCTATGTTGAAAATCTGTCTAAGCTGAGAAGACGACAGGCAGAAGTTCAGGCAAGTACTCGATTTATTTCAGATATTTCCAAATATGTGCTGGAAGTTGCCTTTGTAATCGGAGCTTTTGTCTTCGTAGGTCTTCAGTTTATTTTGAAAGATGCGGTTGGGGCAATCTCGGCGATAAGTATATTTGTAGCCTCGGCCGGAAGGATAATTCCGGCTATTTTGCGTGTTCAGACAGCAGCTATGTCTTTTCGTGGCGCAATTGGTGTCGCAGACAGAACATTACGTATTTTGGACGAACTTAAGGATTTTGAACCAGAAGCGATGTCTTCGGAAGATGTCTTTTCCGCAGATTTTAAGGGCGAAATAGATGTTAAAGATGTTTCTTTTTTATACCTAGGATCTAGCCTTCATGCTGTTCGAAACGTCAATATTGAAATACAGCAGGGTGAATGGATTGCTATTGTGGGTCCATCGGGTGCTGGGAAAACAACTTTGGTTGATTTAATTCTTGGCGTCCTCAAACCCACTCAAGGATCAATCAAAGTTTCCGGATTCTCTCCTGAAAATGCAATTCAAAAATGGCCCGGCAGATTTGCCTACGTTCCACAGGACAGCTTCATTTCTCACGGAAATATTGAAGAGAATGTGGTCCTTGGTGCTTTTGGGCAAGAAGTAAATGAGAGTCAAGCGATAGATATTTTAAGAAAAGTCGGTTTAGAGGGCTTTGTATCAAAAACTGAAAATGGACTCAAACAAGATGTTGGTGAATTAGGTTCAAAGCTTAGCGGAGGTCAGAAACAAAGGTTAGGTCTAGCCCGAGCTCTTTATACCGATCCAGCGATCATCGTCTTGGATGAAGCTACAAGTGCGCTCGATAATGTTTCAGAGAAGAAAATTGTAGATTTATTGAAAGAAATAAGAGGAAAAACAACGATTATTTCAATTGCCCACAGACTCTCGACTGTCATGAATGCCGACCGGATCATTTACATGGAGGACGGAGAGATTAAAGCGACAGGTACATTCAGTGAAGTTCGGAGTAAAGTGCCGAATTTTGAGAAGCAAGCCCAATTGGCAAATCTTGAAGAAACAGTATGAAATTAATTTTTCTCATAATCGCGAGTAATGATTCCGTTCACTTGCAAGATGAACTTACGCAGAGAAGAACATGGGCAAAAGATTATTTATCAGAGTGTATCTGGCTTCGCGGCGGGGAGAGAATTGATTTTGATGAGAACGAAAGAACATTGCGAGTGCCGATCGAAGAGACATATAAGAACATTCTTCCCAAGACTTTAAGCGGGATAAAGTGGTGCATTGAGAATATAACATTTGATTTCTTGATTCGAGCAAACGTTTCTACGTACTTTGAAGCAGCTAGAATTAGGCAATTATTGGAAAAATATTCTCCAAATGAAGAACTATTCGGCGGGTATTTAGACTTTATCAACAATTCAGCAAAAGCTAGTTATCACAAGATGTTCGTCAACGGAGGGGCTATATTCTTAAGCTTCAAAACTGCAGAAAAATTAAGGCAAATGGACTCTCTAGAGTGGCTCGACAAGCCGGATGATTATGCGATAAGTCAGTACCTTTTCAGACAAATGGTTAAGCCCACTCAAATCCCAAGAGGGAACATTTCAAATACAGGAATACTGACAAAAAAATTCTATTACCGGGCAAAGAGTTCCAGTAATCCCATAATGGCGAGTCTAAGAATGCAATCGATATTCGATTTATCCAAAGAGTCGAAACCTATGATGCGAATCGGCCTCTATGGCAAGTTCTATTGGAGTGAGCTAAAGTTTTTTCGGAAAAACTTTGGAACTTTTCGCGACTATTGTCTCAATGTATATTCATTTTTGAGCGCTACATTCCGTGCAAAAATAATTTTAGGAAGTCATGATTTTGAAGAATAGTTCTAGTGTGGTTCCAGTTTTAATCATTGGGTATTCGCGAGTTGAATCCATCCAAATTCAAATTGATAAACTCTTGAAGTATAAAACAGAGAGAATCTACTTGTCGTTAGATTTTTCGGACGATCCCGTAGTGCAGCGGAAACAGTATGAATTGCTCCAATATTGCGCTAGGAAAAATATGGAAAGTAAGACTTCCATTGTCGTATGGCAACGTAAAAGAAATCATGGTGTCGCGATTGGAGTTCTTAGCGCAATTGAATGGTTTTTTTCATTAAATGAATCTGGAATAATTGTGGAAGACGACTTAATTTTCGATGAAAACTTTCTTGAGTTTTGTTCGGTAGCGTTGGAGCAGTATCGTTCATGTGATGAAGTGCTATTGATTTCCGGAAATCGTTACGACGGACAACCAACAAAATTTGAGATTGTTGGGACAAATTACCCACAAATTTGGGGTTGGGCCACTTGGCGTTCGAAATGGAAAGAAATGTATAAGATGATTTTGAAAGGCACATCACTGAATCCAATAATGATGATAGAGAGAAATAGAAGTTACTTCTATTCAGGTGCACTTCGGGCAAGGCTGGGATTAGTAGATACGTGGGATACTCCATTGGCGTACGAAATGCTAATCCAAAGGAAAATTTGTATTCTGCCCCCTCTAAATCTTGTAAGCAATGACGGTATAGACCATTACGCAGTTCACACTAGACTAAATAGCTTTCCGATGAACTTTCCTATTTCACAAATAGATTATTTAGTCTTTCCCAAATTAAGCAAAATTAAAGAAAATTGTGAAAACATAAATAAATATTTGGAGAAGAACGTCTTTCAGGTAAAGAATAGGCATTTACTCTCGCCATTAAAGCTGTGGGTGTTGATAGCCTCTCGTAAAATGTTAGGGAGAAAAGCTAGAACTTTAAAATCACGAATAGAGGAAGCTGAGAAATTTGTACACTAAATCGCATTTGATTCCTCTAGTTCTTGTAAATCTGGGGGATATTCCAGAATATTTGAGAGTCAATATTGGATATATCGGGGCAACATTTCCCGAAAGACGGAAAATCTTAATTAGTGACATAGACAAACCACATTGGCTTGACAAAACGAATTTCGAATATGTCAATGCCAATTCCTTAATTAGTGATTGGCCGAAGCTATTTGTTACCTCAGGGAGCCAGAAATTCTTTCGAAAGGATTTTTGGTTTACAACGAAGGCGAGATTACTTCTATTACCTAAATTAATGAGAAAAGAAGGGTTAGGGCGAGTATTGCATTTGGAGAATGATGTGTGGATTCATCCAAATTTTCCTTTTGAGTTTTTTGAGGCAACTCAAACTCCTCTAGCATTCCCAAGAGTTGATTCTGAAAGAGGTATCGCTAGCACTCTGTTTATCAATAGCGAAGAAGGAATTGATATTCTAGAGCGTGCATGTATTAATTGGCCAACTTTGACTGATATGCAAATTCTTGGAAAAATTCTCAATTCTGATTCAAGAGATTTGGAGCTAAAGAGCACTCTTTCTCTGCAGAATGCCAAATCGGGGGATTGGCTATTTGACGGAGCTAAACTTGGAATGTATTTATTTGGATCAGACCCCAGGAACAATAAGGGAATAATAAAGAGATTCGCCTTTTCCCCAATGAAGAATTTAGAAAGCGGGCAGAGAATCGTTATCGAATCCGATCGACTTTTTCTTGAAACAACTAACGGAAGGCATCCCATAGCAAGCCTTCACATCCATTCAAAAGCTATTTCAATCTTTCGAGAAAACTGGAAATCAGCCATTGAAAGTCAATTGAGGAAAGCGAGATTTAGAATCTATTTCGGTTTCAGTTGGGCAGGATTCGGGAGTTCACTTTTAGAATTTATTAGGCGGGTGGTGAGAAAAGTTCGATCCTTGATATAGACTCATGATAGCTAACAAATTGAAAATCAAATGGAAAATTGAACAGGAGTTTGAAACATGGGTTCAGTAGTTAAGAAGCGCCGCAAGCGCATGGCTAAAAAGAAGCACAAGAAGCTTTTGAAGAAGACTCGTATTCAGCGTCGAAACAAGAAGTAATTTAGAGTTTTACCAGAACTAATTTCTTGTTGATTGAGGCCACGGCATAGCGGACCTTATTGATAGTAACTATGGCGCCATCTTTGACACCGTCAAGGATGGCGCCATTCATTAGTTTTGGGGTGGTTGACGAATTACTAGCGGCGCAGAGTCGTTTTTCGCAACCGAAGAGAATGCTCTTATCGTCGATCACAAGCGGAGAACCTGGAGTTCCGTAGCTATCAACCTCTCGGCCCTCTGGAGATTCATCTTCATCGATAACTAGGAATCGAATCTGATCGGGATGAGGAAGGCGATTTCCATTTGCGCTGAGCCAAGCAGCCACCACTTTCTTGCCTGACTGTGCGAGAGCGACGCGATAACCCGCAACTGCAACACCATTATCTGGACCATCAAGGGTGCTATATCTCCAATCTTCAGGAAAAATGGAGTTGCGCTTAGCAAGTCTTACTTCACCTTGAGTAGCAACATTACTTGAGGAAAGCGTTAGCACTGAGTCATAAATCAGATAAACACTCTTACCGCTGGCCACGGCGCTTATCGAAAATCCAACATCTCCCGTGGTTCTGTCGTCACTCTCTCTATCCCCGTCAACAATTTCATATATCCAACCATTTTTGGTCAGAGCTGCACCAAGAATTATCCCTTGTGTCTCATCTCTATAGAAAACTTGAAGTCCAGCAGTAGTGACGGCGCAAGCATTAGAGACACTTACATCGCTGGCAGTTTTTCGTCTTACACTCTCTTGATAATTTTGAATATTCTCGCCATCGCCATCTAAGGTTTCAAATTTCCATTTCTTCCCATCATATGAGGCATGGCGCAGATCTTTATTTTCGGTGTCGGTGTAGAAGATATGGAGCTTTTCGCTTGTCTTTGAGCCTGCAACACAGAGTGATACAGGGCCTGCTAAATTTCTATCTGATCTACCTCCAACAGTAGAAATACCATCCACAATTGAAGTCTTCCAAGAGTTTCCAATCAGTGTTGCAAGCTTGAGATTCCCAGAAATGGCATCAGAGTATGCAATGACCTGGTTCTTCTTAAAGACGCCAGAGGCAAGGTATTTGACATCAGCCTTCTTATCAATAACCCTAACTTTTGATGTTGCTTGAGGAGTAACCTCATTGCTAGTAATTGCATCAGATTCACCATTATCGTTCTTAGCTTTAATGGTAAACGAGTAGCTACTTCCATTACTTAACCCAGTTATCTTGGCTGGACTTTGAGTAAATGTTCGCTCCTGCCCTCCTGGATTTACTGTGATTGTGTACCC
>Ga0169931_10002209_pt1 | contig 31810 bp, 13 predicted proteins | sample Kivu_15m_20L_FD_129675 | JGI IMG/M metagenome (GOLD analysis project Ga0169931, IMG submission 129675) | Freshwater microbial communities from Lake Kivu, Western Province, Rwanda to study Microbial Dark Matter (Phase II) - Kivu_15m_20L... | ecosystem: Environmental > Aquatic > Freshwater > Lake...
GCCAATGAAATATAAAAGCTTTTGGAAGCGAGGCTGAACAAGTTTAGATTTTTTAACATAGAATGATTAAAAACAATAAAGTTAAAAAAAATTGGAGTCAAGATGACATTTGCATTTTAGTTTGGATTATTGGTAAATATATGCAAAAAAATCACATTTTTTCTCATTAACATATGGTAATATTTTGTTAATATAGAATAAGAATGATTGGAACTTAATTAGCAATATGATTGCAGGTTCAACCCCTCAAAGTTGTATGTTTAAATTCATAAGTCTCAAAAAGTTCAAATTAGCATTTCACAAATGGTAAAAATAAGAAGAAATTCTTCTTGCAGAAATAATTAAGTTTAAATTATTTTATTTAGTTAATAAATTGCCGATTATAATTGGAAATACATCGCTCAGAAGTTATACGAAAAAGGAAACAAGAAAAAAATATATAGGACTCCAAAGCAATGTAGAGAACATTGGTGCTGTTATCTTGATCCCAAAATAAAAAAAGGTCCATGGGATATATAGTAAGATTAAAAATTGATGAAAACAGTATATATTAACAAATTTAATAAAAAATGGTCGTTAATAAAGAAAGACTTCTCTGGAAGAACTGAAAATGCATTAAAAAATCGTTATAACTTATTGATATAAAAGAAACGTAGACTTTATCCTGATAAAAAGCTAACTTAGGAAGAAATAATCAAAAAATATTTATAAAATTTTGATGAAAAAAAAATCTAGAATTAAAGAGAAGATTAAAAAAAAGATACCTAGCATATATAAAATATTGAATAAAGTCATATTAAACCTTAATCTTTAATATTCCATGAGAAAATAGTTGAGAAATCATAAATAATTTAGCAAAATATAGATGAAAATTCACATATTAATTAAGTGAATATGCATTTAATTATTGAGTAACAAAATAAAATAAAAGACAATGATTCTACTTTAGTTCCACTCATTCCGATATAAAATAGAAGTGATTTAGTAAAATACCATAGTGGATTTAACATAATTTTCTTTAATTTTATACCAATTAATCAAGATTATGATCAATCCAACATACAAATAAATAATTTGTTTTATAGATATGAGAGTCAATGATTTAAAAATATATATTAAGTTTTTACTACATTAAATATATTTATTATCTTTATTTAAATTATAAAAATTAAATTTATTTTTAATCATCGTTTCAATGACGTAAGCCCAATAATTTTCTAGCTACAACAACATTATTTCTAGAAACAGCTTTAACAATTACTGAATCTCCAACTCTGAGATTGTATTTATCTATGTTTGCATGTAATTAGGCACAAGTTGGTATCTATACTTATATATTAGCTTTTGAAAGATCAGAAACTATAACAAAACTAAAACTATTTTTAATTGAAACAATTCTTCCTGAAAAACATTTATCAATTTCAATAGCAGAAGGGCATTGAATGCTATTTTGAAGAGAAGAACCTAAGCTGAAAGGATATAAAGTGGCAATTCTCTAGTTTTAATATTATGGTAAATTTCCTCCAAAGTTGGCAGATAAGAAGTTAAACCAATTATCGATATTTATCTTGCTATTGATTACTGTTTGTCCAATAAGAGCATTATTTAAAGAATCAACTCCAACTGCATATGGTAATATATTTTTCTTTTTTGCTAACATCACATTAACAGCTTGATCAGCTTGTTGAGAAATAACTCTTGCATTTTGAAGATTCATTGTTGCAACTTGTAATTTCCTTTCATATTCCTTGAATTTTGCAATAGTTTAGTTAAGATTTTTTTGTTAACTTTGTAAATTAAATTATATTTGTGATTTTTTGCTAACAAGTTGATTTAAAGCAGTTGAAGCTCCGGGTAATGCATTCTAAAGTACTGTTTGAGCATTTGCAGCATTTTGTTTTTAGATAATAAGTTGTTATCTTCTTGAATTTTATTGATCAATCTGATTTTGTAAAGAAATTATTTGATTATTTCTTTCTTATTTATTGGCACCGAAGTTTCTGAGTGCTGTAGTGTTTGATTGAATATTAGCATTAATAGTAACTATGGCTTGCCTTATTCTTGTTATTTGAGACCCACATTAATTTTAATTTGATTTAAGAGAAATTAAGCTTTGACCTAAAGTAGTTATTCTTTGTTATACTTCCAATTTTTGTCTATTTAAATTATTGCCTAATGCTTGAGCATCAGATAATTATTTTTGGGCTGCAGCAAGTCTTCTCAAAAGATCATCAACAATAGCTTGTTTAGCTTTTACGTCCTGACTATTAGTAAGTAATTGTTGATTAATCAATCCAAGTTGAGAATTTGATATACTTATATTTTGATCAGTTTAAAGTATATTAGAGATTACTTTAGAGCAAGAACCTTGATTATTATTGAGAGAATTATTAGTTAAAAGTAATTGTTGATTTAGAAGTTCAATATTTTGTCTAAGTTGTGAAGCTTATAAGTCGCTTTGGTTGTTTTGATTCAATAAAGCTATTCTTTGTGAGCCAAGTGACAATCTTCTATTGTTTGATTCATCAATTTGTGAGTTTACTGAAGTTAAATAATTATTTAAGTTTGTTAAAGCTGATTATATTTTTGATTTGTTAGTAGCAGCTGAAGCTAATTCAGTTAGTGTATTTTTATAATTTTATTGTAATGTTTAATAGTTTTATCTTAAACTAATCATAAGATCATAAACGATTTTCTTATTAGCTGAAGTCTGTTGAACTACACTAAAATTAGAAGCAACATTATTAGCAGCTATTTTTTGAGCTTCAAACAATCTGTTAGCTTATTAATCATCAATACTTCCAGTATCAGTTAGATCCCATTCATATGTCTTGGTTTGTATACTTGGATTTATATTGGCGCCATTAACATTTATTTATTGAGTAAAATTAGCTGATATAACATCTGGAGCTGAAAAATCACTTAAAATATCATTTAAATTAGTCTTTATTGTTTTAGTAATGACATTGTTTGTTTTATCTGTAGTTGCTGTATTTAAATTATTAAAATAGGAATTCAAATCTGTTATAGTTGATTTTCCATTGAAATCCAAAGCACCAAAACCTCCAAGAGTATTTGTAGTTAAAGAATCAATATCAAAATTTCTATTTGCTCCACTATTTACATTAGTATTGGTGTTAATGTTTATATTACGATTGACATTATTGTTCAAGTTATTAGAATTTTGTGATGTACTACTAAAAGTTGTTAAAGTATTGCCACTTCCAAACAAAGCATTCAAACTATCAATATTTAGATCTTGATTGTTTTTATTTTGAACAGGTAAAGTGGTTTGCTAATTTTTTATTACAGTAGCTGAATTTTGGTTTCCAATATTAAGGTTAAACTGATTTGATTGAGGTGGTTTTTCAGTTACAATAACAGTTGCTGAATTTTGATTTCCGATATTTCTATTTTGGTTTGGTAGAGCAATTTATATATTTTAGTTTCTAAAAACAGTTCCTGAATTTAAGTTGCCAAAATTATTATTCATTCTATTAGATGAAGATTCTTGAGTACTTTAAATTCTTGTTACTACATTTTGATTATTTGATGATTGTGAAGGTATACTTGTTGTTTGAATTTAATTTGTGTTATGTTTATGATTTTACTGGTTATTTTTCATAGAAGGTTTTGCATAATTTTATGCTTGAGTATTTATTTGATTATTTGATTGAGTATTTTGTGATGATCGTTGTGATGCTGATGATCTAGTGTTCGTAAAAGTTGAACGAAGGTTTTATGCTTTAATTTATGATTCAACATTAAGTATTGAATTTGCTTCAGCAGTTTTACCTTGAGCGTCCCTCGCTTTAATGCTCAAAACATACATTCCTGCTGATACTGTTCCTTGAACTATAAGTCTATCTCCATTTAAAGCTATTCCTGGTGGTAATCCTGTAACTTAATAGGTAATAGGACCTTTCCCTCCACTAGATTAAATTACGTAAATTCCTTGTTTTAATTGGATGAATTAGCTTCCTGATTTTATTTAAAAATTTAGGGTTAATCCGATAATCAAGATAAAGATTAAACCAATTTTCATTATTTTTTAATATATATAATAAGAAGAAGAATAATTTTTTCAGCGCATATACACTAATTCAATAAACGGCTTTTAAATAATACAATTATATCTAATTAATTACAATATTTAATATCAATTCCAAAGTTTGAACATATTTGTACAATATTATCCCCATATTAATCTTAATTATTGATCTAAATATATTACTTTTATCTTCCATTTCTATAAATATTACTCGAATTCTTTCAAGAATTTATTATCAAACTCATTTCTTAAGAAATTTAATTTTTAATATAAATTTCTGCCTTGTTAATTTGTCATATTAATTTTATTGATTTTTAATTAAATTATTTATCTCTCTTATAAGTATTGCTGAAACTGAGCCTCATTTTTACACTATTAAATTAGTTTGATTATTATTGACTCATATAGTTGTTTGATAAAATTTTAATTATACTTGCTACCTGAGATCATCTTGCATATATTATTAAATTACCTAAAATATCATATGAATTTACTTTTGCCTTGAGTTGTTATATAATATCCATATCGCTTTATAGAGTACTCCAAAGAGATTATTCAGTTTTAAGTTTTTTAAAGTTGTTGATCTTCGTTAAAAGAGAATATAATTAATTTGAGTATTTTTTAATCATATATTTTATTTTAAAGAGCTGATTGGAAATCTCACTCTTAGTTTAAATACCTCCAAAATATTAGATGCCTAGATAAATATTTAAACTACCTTAATTAAATACTCAAATACTCTTATGCAGCATATTATATAAATTATTTATACCATTTTCTTTATAAAAATATTTTTACATTATATTTAAACCGATTATAATTAGTTCAATATCTTCTTTTTGCCTATCTTAAATTATTCTTTATCTTTGATAAAGAACCATTTAAAATATAGAGATTCATTAATCTTATTGCTTATCTTAAGTAATAAAATAAATTTTTATAGTTATGTTATCTTTAGAGATATTTATGGTTAAAACTATTTATCGATAAACAAGACCTTATTAATATAAAATCTACATGATTTGATAAATGATTTTATGATTTTTTTGATGGAAAGTAAGGCAATATATATCCTGGAAATTTCATTTTTAAAATCTAATTAGTTCTATACATACTTTAAAAAGCAATTAAAATTAGCTGTATCTTCTTATTATATTTTATCCCTATTAGTTTTATTTATTTGTAATATTTACATGATAATAATGATGATTATGATTATCTTGAACCATGCTAATTGTAATTTTTATGCAATCGATATTTTACTGTTACATTATTATAAATGGATTAGTTTTATCTTTTTCTTCATCATTATTATTATTATTTGTCACTTTTTATCCATGATTGTTTTATTCCATTTGATCAATTATATATATGATTAATTTTGATATAATATTAAAAATGACTAGTATATCTATATTTATAATATTTGCATTTAATTGAGAATATCAAATATTAATGAACTACGCCTATAGTTCGAAATATCCAAATTAACTCAAAATCAAATAAATAGATCAACCTCTAGATACAGTTTCATGTATCATATGGAATCCCTATCTAAATGATCTATTCTTTATGACTGGAGGATGGGATTCGATAGTAAGATTATATCAAATTAATGCTTCGAATAACTAAATATAGAAAAAGTGGGACATATTTTTACATCATCCGGTATTAAGTATAGATGTTAATTAAAATAATCTTTTATTTGCTGGATTAGCTTCTGGAAATATACTAGCAGTCGATATGACAAATTCCAATATAGCATGTTTAGGCACTCATGATGCACCTGTAGTAGGAACTTTTTGGTTGAAATAAAAAGGAGTTTTAATGACTCTTGGTATGGATAAATATATTAAATTTTGGACAATCGATCAACCAAATAAACCTCAAGCTGAGATATCTCTGCCTCTTAAAACAATAAGTTGTAGTTACGATTATCCATATTTGTTAATAGGATCATTTTAATCTACAGTTGCAATAGTATCATTAAAAAATTTACCAAATATAAATTATCCGCAAAATTAAAATCAATATTAAAGAATTAGTTTCTAAAAATTTTCAAGAATAAATTGTTGTAAAATCAATGCTAGTAGTAAAAAAGGAATCGTAGGAGCTATTGATGGTAGAACTTCAAATTTTGCCTTTAAATAAGATTATAATGGATCTATTACTGTTTCTGATGCATTTGTAACTCGAAGTCAAAAGAAAAATTAAGGAAAAAATTTATTTGGACAAGTTGATTGTGTAGATTTAGGATCTTATAATTATGAGGTATTTGGGTTGATTGGTGGCTCATAAGATCTAAGTAGTTATAATTTCATTAAAAAAACTAAACATAAAACTGTAGCATCGACAAATTCTTCAATAGGGGCCATAACAGCTGTTAAATTAAGTCCAAAATTAGATTATATAATTTATGCTAGTGGAACGGATTGGCTTAAAGGATTAGGTGAACTTGAAAATATGAAAAAAGCCAAAATAGGTGCTGTCAAAAATGTTTCCTCTGATCTAAGCAGTTTAACTTCCAAAGTATGATAAATTCATATTTTATTTTAAATAAATTCAATCTTTAGAATCATATAAACATATTTATATCAACCTTTAAAATTTCTTAATTAATTTTTCTTTTATCTTCTTACTCTTTATCTTCCATTTTTATCAAGCTCCTTCTTTCTCATTCTTATTTCTTTTGGAGTTACTTCTAAAAGTTAATCATCCCGAATATAACACATAGCTTATTATATTGACATTACTTTAGGAGGAGTCAATATAACTTTTTAATCATGAGCATGAGTTCTAACATTAGTTACCTTTTTTTATTTAGTAGGGTTTACTTATAAATCTTATTATTTGTTATTTTCACCAATAACTAAACCATTGTAAACTTTAGTCCCTGGCTTAATAAACAACATTCCAAATTTTTATATTTATTTTAGAATATAAGGTGTAGTTACTCCTTCACACATACTGATGATAGCACCTTTTGAATTTCGTCTTAAAGGTCCTAAATATGGTTTGTATTCATGAAATTGAGTTTTTATTAAAGCTGTTCCTTGTGTTTCATTCATGAGCTAATTTCTTATACCAAGTAATGCTCGGGTTGAACAAATAAATTATAATTTAGTTCTTTAATCTACTGTTTCACTATTTAAATAAATTCCTTTTCTAGCATTCATTTTATCCATTATTAGACCTGCAAAGCGATCTTAAACATCAAATGTAATTTTTTATATTGGCTCCATTAATTATCCAGTCTTTTAATTTTTTTTATATACAATTTAAGGAGGAGTAACTGAAAATTAAAAGCCTTATCTTCTAAGCTTTTCCAATAATACTCCTATATGACTATATTAGAAATAAAAATTACAGATCGCCCCTTCCACGTACTTGAATCGAATTGCTTTTTGAATCAGCACTTATTGATAATGCGACATCATTTTAGGCTTATTATTTAATTCTAACTCGAATATCATTTAATGTTATTTTACTACCTTCTTTACCAGCTAAAGGAGATGTATTTACACTAATAGATACACCCATTAAAGGTTAATCGATTTTTAGACATGGAATATTTTTTTATGGATAACCTTACTATACAAGAGTATGTGTAACTCTGGAACTAGGGAAGCCAGAAACTAGAACAATATCTCCAGCATAAGCTTTATCGAGATCCATTTCAGATAATCCAGTTTTTTTCATGATTCTTGTTATTTTTCCAGTTTAAATAAAATTTTGTTACTGATCGTATACTTTTAGCTATTTACCTATGGTTAATTATCCAGAGTTAATTTTTCCTAAAACCATTTTACCATAAAATTGATTAGGTTGTGTTTGAGTTACTAGCATAGAAAAAGAAGAGTGCGGGTTTATTTTAGGTTGAGGAACGTGACGAATTATACCATCTAATATGCATGAAATATTTTATTTCTTATCATTTAAATTCTAAACTGCCCATCCATTTTTGCCAGATGCATAAAAAATTGGATATTATAAGTAGTGATCAGGACAGTTTAAGTCACAAAACATTTCAAAAATTTAATTTATTACTTATTTGGTTCTAGCTGTAGGACGATCGACCTCAATAATTTTATTTTTACTTTATTTATAACTACTAATGGTTTAACTTTTTGCATTAAAGCTTTTTGTAGTACAAATTTTGTTTGAGTCATTGGTCCCTCAGTTGCACAAACGACCAAGCAAACTCCATCGACCATATCCATAATTCTTTAAACTTAACCACCGAAATCTTGATGGCCTGGGGTATCAACGATGTTAATGCCATGATCATTATATATAATGCTTGTGGCTTTCGATCTAATAATAAATCTAAATATACAATATTGTGATTCCCTTTTATCTTTATAATTGATTAGAATCCATAGCACATTAATCTTGAATGGAAACACCACCATATCGTAAAAGACTATCAACTAAAGTTGTTTTTCCGTGATCAACGTGAGCTATAATTGCTACATTTCTAGTTCTTTCCAAAAATTATTTAGGGTTCGTGGCTAATTGATTTATGCGACTGAAAAGATGCGAAATTCTAGTATAAGAAGGCATGAACAATCTATGCAACCCATTGTTGGATATACAAAGTCTATTCAACATAGAATTTATAATTTTTAATCATGGATAATTATACGTTCTTTAAACAATAAAGAATAAACATAAATAAATCAATAAATTAAAAGATTTTAATATAATTTATTTTTCTTAAATTTGTATTTTTATTATTTTCATTTATAAATTAATCTGTAAATATATTATAATATTTTTTCAGAATAAAATTATTTATCTAATTATGCAATCTAAAGAAAGTGAGTTAAAATAAAAAAATAAAAATGTTAATACTAATACACAAAATACTGGTAAAGCTTTGCCTAAAGTTAAAAATGTAATTGGTTAAGCTTAGGCTATCAAAATATTATAAGAAGTTGAGAGATTACTAGATAATAATTAAAATTTATAAGGCATTAATTTATTAACTGCATTAAAGGATAATATGAATTCAGTCAAAAATGTTAATATTCATATATTAACAATATTAAATCTTGGTATTTTATACTATCAAGTTGGTTTCTTAGAATAAGCAAATGATGAATTTGTATTAGTTCTTCAAAAGTACATATTTTATAATCAAGGTTAAAATAATCATGTCAAAAATTAATATCAAATCGTAGCAAAGATATGTTAAGGATGAAATATTAAACCATGATGGGTAAAATATAACTACAAATATGCATTCTATATTCATAAATGGGAAAGTATATATATATTTACATAGACATGATATAGCATTAGAACATGCTAAAAATTCATCAAAAATAAATTTCAATCTTATTTATGATATGCAATCGAAGTTATATAGCAACTTAAATAAGCTCTTACATTCAAAAAATTATCAAAAAAAAGATACTTTAATCGAATTGTAATAATCAAAAACTCTCCTTAATAATATCTCAATCTTAAATCATTTGCTAAATACGACTAAAGATCTCAAATTAGCATATTTACAAAAATAAAAACTTACAATTCTCTAAGAACAACTTCAAACTACTAAAAAATATGGTCAAATTCCTAGTAAATTTGATATTGAATTATTATATCATAATTAGTCTTAAAAATAGCATCTTTGGATATATAAAAATAAAATTTTAGATGAAATACAATTGAATCCATTAAACTATTAACATTTTGAAGGAGTAAGTCAAGAATTAGCATCAAGCTAAATTATATAAAAGATTACATTTTTAGCTATCAGCTTATATTGCTATTCAACTGAAACCAGGTTTATTTAAAAATAAAAAAATTGTGACTCATCTCATGATGTATTAGATTCATAACATTGGTTAAGTCGAAGCTTAGAAATCGCATATTCATTTATGCCACCTTAGGCACCTATTTTAAATCAAATTATTACAGTTCATGATAGATTTCATGGTCTTGATAAACAAACAATACCTTAAGATGAATAAGTTACAGGATTTTTCAAAGTTTTAAAGCCTCTTTCTAAACCAAAGAGTACATATAACTCTAAAAATCCAGGCTGCTCACCAATAATGATAAGAATACAGGCCGATAAAGTTGATTTTCAAATCGATGAGCCTTCAAAAACTCATAGGGATATAATTTTAAATAAAAATATTATTTAATTAGATGATCAAGAAAAAAATTCTGATATCGATCTTATGGTTAAAAATAATAAAATAAGAGGGTATTCTCATGGTCATAAACGTATTTAAACTTTCGATACTAATAAAAATCGTTTTTTGAGTTCAAGAGCTACAATTGATAGTCCTATGTATGTCCATGGAAATATAAGAGGAAATTTTATTAATAAAAAATTCAAGAAAAGATAATAAAAATTAAAGGTTAATTACAGTTAGTTACATGGTAAAGCTATAATTAGTTAAGATCTTTTAAGTAAACCATAAAGTCCTCATAGTAAGATGTTTATTGAAGAACAAAATCGTTCTGCAACTTAAAGAAAGAAAAAATCATTTTCTTTGCGTAAGCACTAGCAGAATAAAAGATTAAATAATACAAACATAATAAAAATTGGAGGATTATAATTAAAAGGTCATAGATTAGATTAATGTATCGAACAAGAACTATATCATGATTCAAAAATAATTTAAACGACGACAAGAATTGGTGGAAATGTTTACATAAACAATAATATTAATCTTTACATTTCAAAACAAGACGATAATTTCGGCCAAACATTCATCCGAGGACAAGTAATTCATGATAAAAATGATAAAAACAAAGATAAAGATAAAGACAACAACAAATAAAAATAAATGAGCCGTCGCCAAATATTTTTAAATAAAAGAAGGGCCAATTTTAACATTCATAACATCAATAGTGAATAACTTTGATATAATAATATTATTATCAATTTCTATTGATTTAAATTATATTAATTTTTTATCGAATAATATCAATAAATATTAAATTTAATAATAAAATATATATTTTTTTATAAATTATAATGAATCAAATATGCGATTTATTATGTTTTTTATTTGTAATACTTTTAGATCTCTTTAATTACTGGTCAATTACCTTATATTATTTCGTTAATTATTTTAAGTTTTCGTTTGAAATTTGACGATTTTATGAATATTCCTATTTTTATAATTTCATTTTATAGATTCTATTATATTTCTCATGTCTTTTAATATTGTTATCATTGATTTATTATTTAATTTTCTATATTTGTCTTAATTTTCTAATTTTTTAAACATCTTTTTATTATATAGTCTGTTTTTATTTATTTTTTGGCTTATCTTGAGAATATTCATCATGCCATTTTGAAGATTTGTTTTATATTTTTTAATTATCATAAATTGTATGATTATATTAGTTCTTTTTGATATTACTATTACTGAAATTAGCTTTATTTTTATTTTGAATGGCACGATATATATCTTATTTGGCTTATTCAAGTATTGTTTTAGTTGGACTATTACCTTTTATAGGCGTGACATATAAATTAAGCGATTTTGTATGTGATTAATTTAATAACTGAGGATGTCTTATTGAGTAAATAGATTGACAGCATTATTATAAAGAGTGATATAAATAATTAATTCCGTAAAGATAATCTAACTAAATAAACTAATTTACAAAATCTGTTGATTTTTTATAATATTTTTGAAGTTTTATTAAACATTCTATAGGTCTTTTTTTTAGCAATCGATTATAAGTTTTAACATCTCCATTTGTTCCTTATTAAATCACATTATTTATATTTTTCTTAAATAGTTCAGAATAATTTTCGTTTTCATTATGAAAACCTAATTACTTAATTTTTATACTATTTTAGCCAAATTTTTAATTCAATATTTTGCAAAATATAGAAGAAGAATTACCGCATTTAATATTTATCTAATTTTTATTTTATATCATACGTATAAATTATTTATCTTTTTCTACAATTTATGACTTAATAAAAGATTTATAATTATGTAGCTATGCTTTTATCGTTTTTTTGAAGTATTAATTGATTAATTGCCATTTTTATTATTCATTAATATATCTTGACTATGCTTTTAATTGGATTTTACCATTTTATTTTTTATATTATTAGATAAGTAGATATTTATTTTTCGATGGAGATGTTAGCATTTCCTCAATTGTATTACGATCTATACTAAAACAAAATAATTTATTTGTTGAAAATATATCGATTATGAAAATAATATGATCTTGCGGTTCAATGAGACTATAAATTTGAAAATTTTAATTCGTTTAAAAACAACAAAAATTAGCTGGAGAATTGTCACTGATGAATCCATAAAAAATGGAATCATCAGGGTATACAATAAAACTATGCCCTTATATTTTATTATTTTGCCAGTTGGCCATCACGAACAAATAATTATGATCAAGTAGTAAAGCATTACCGTTTCTAGTGAGATTAAAACCAGTTATAACACCTTGGTATTTAGCGTTTCTATAATCTAATATCCTTATTTGTTTCTAATTCACTAACTTTTTTTCATATTTATAAGAATTATACATTTTTATTTTCAATAAGAATATTTAAAATAATAATTGATTTATATATGAACCTATAAAAATCTTTAATATCAAAAAATAAGCTTCATTACTTTACTTTATCTTAAGATTTTATTAATTACGACTCTAATTTTTAAGTTTTTATATTAGATTTATTCATCCTTCCTATTCTTGGCAAATGATATGTACTCTTTTGTGATAAGATTGCTTTTTGTAATCTTTAATTCTCTAATGATATTTAGTATTGAAGTTTTTATCGATAGCGATAATGTAACGAAAGTTTTTTCTTTTATATCTTTTCTTCAGATTTTTATTTAGGTGTTTATTATGTTACTGGCTGATTTTTTTCATCGTTTGGTTATGTTTATTTTGATTTCAGATCATTTTGATAATTATGATTAACAGATTTATTATGAAAATATGATCTAATTTATAGTATCTTTTTTTGAATTTTACTATTGTTTTGCTCAATTGACGTATTCAACTCTTTATTGTTCCAATCAAACGCATAGCATTTGTGCTTATGATGAAGAGAATTAATACTTCTATATGTTTTGATATCTTCATTAATTTGATCTGGACTTCTATTATTAATTTTTTAAACTTGTCTAAGATGTTTCATATATTTTTAATCTCTCATTTTGATCTGAATAATATTAGCAGTGTCAAGCGAATTTACCATTAGTGCCTTCATATTATAATTATTGATTATTTATGATAAAATTATTAACACTATTTAAATTTATTTCTATATTTAAAGATAAATAATATTGTGTTTTAAATATAAACATCTATATTATCTTATCATGTTAACCTGATATTTTATATTAATGAAATAAGATTCTTAAAATCTATTATTTTAAAATTTTTTGATTCATGAACTAAACATACGACGTTGTAGTCTGTGGAACTGGACTTATTGAATGTATACTCTCAGGACTTCTCTCTCAAGAAGGTATTATTACTATAATAAAGGCAAAAAAGTTCTTCATATTGATCGAAACCCATTTTATGGAGGATAAGGTGCATCAGTCAATTTAACTAATCTCTGGAAAATATTCAGACAAAATTAAGAACCAAACAAAGATTTAGGTCATAATAGAGATTGGAATATAGATCTTATTCCTAAATACATTATGTATGGTGGAAAACTTGTCAAAATTTTGTTGAAAACAAGAGTATCCAAATATTTATAATGGAAACGTAATAATTTGCTTATTTAGCTATTGACGGAACTTATGTTCTTCAAAATAAATAAGGAGGATTCTTTTCTAAAGGAGGCTTAAAAATTTTCAAAGTTCCAGTCACACCAAAAGAAGCCTTAGCATCAGATTTAATGGGATTATTTGAAAAGAGAAGATGTCAAAAATTCTTAGAATGTGTTCAGAACTTTTAATAAAAAAATCCTAAGACTCATGAGGGAATAAAAGTCAACAATCCAGCTAAATAGTTACTACAAAAATATTAACTTGAAGATAATACAATTGATTTTATTGGTCATGCAGTTGCTCTATATACAAATGATAACTTCATTAACAAACCCTGCATTTAATTATTGAAGAAGATTCAACTTTATATGGATTCAATGGGAAAAAATCCAAGTCCTTTTATTTATCCTATTTTTGGTTTGGGAGGAATTCCATAAGGATTTTCTCGAATAAGTGCAGTAAATGGAGGAACTTTTATGCTTAATACTGATATAAAATAAGTTCTTTTTTAAAATGGAAAAGTTGTTGGAGTAAGAGGATAATAAGGAATCGCCAAGTGTTCAACACTTATTTGTGATCCAACTTATGTTTTAAGATGTGGACTTAAAGAAAGAGTCAAATTTGTATAAAAAATTATAAGATGCATATGTATTCTTGATCATCCTATTCCAAATACTGAAAATACTCCTTCAGTCCAAATTATCTTACCTCAAAGACAATTAAACAGAAAAAATGGTAAATATTTTATGATTTAGATATTTATATAATGATGGTTTCTTCTGTTCATCAAATTTGCAAAAAGGATTATTATGTAGCTATTGTTAGTACTACTGTATAAACAAACAATCCTTAACAATAAATCGAGGTTGCTTTAAGTATGCTTGGAAAGATTAAATAAAAATTTGTCAGAATAAGCTAACGATATGTTCCTACTACTAAATCTAATGATGGATTATTTATTTCTGATAGCTTTGATGCAACATCACATTTTGAAAGCTAAACAGAGAACGTCTTAAGGCTATATACATAGATTACAGGCAAATAGTTAGATTTATAAAACTTACCAGAAGATGTAGATTAATGATATAAGATCAAATCATTATATATTCTAATATAAATTAATATAAATTCTCGTCAATATAAATATTTGGATTGATAAATATTTTTTCATTATGATAATTATTCAAAGACAATAATTTGTTTAATTTTTTATTATTTCTTTCTGATGATTTTATATTATATACCTGAATTTTATGATTTTATACTTTATAAACAAAAAACATCTATATTCAAACAATGCTAAACTTTGCATCACTTTTTAATCAATTTAGATCACAGTCAAATAGCGGACTTAATGATCTTCTATAACAATCCAATGTCAAAATGAGTCGACTTCTAGAAGAAGAATCATTCATTAATGAATATAAATCTGGTAATTCAAGAATAGCAGAATTGTAACTAAAATTATATTAAGCATGAAATATGATAAGTTCGTATAGTTAATCGAGTATGTAACTATAGTTGGACCTGCTGACGATAAAAAAAGAAGCTATAAGTACAAATCTTTTCAAATATTTAGACATCCTCTTTCAGCTTGTGATCTATTAAGCATCGATAATGTCAATACAATTTAGTCATTCTTCCCTTAAAAACCATTAACAGTCGATTAAAAAGTTTCAGAAGAGGTCTAAGTCGAATTTTAAGAAGATGTAGAATTGACTCCAGAATAAATTGAAGCTCTTGGTCCTCAACCATAAGAAGTTAGCTAAGTTGTCATTGAAAATCCATCCGCTGAACCTTAAGTACAAAAAAAAGAGGAAGACTCTGAGAAATCTTAAAATGAAGAAAGTTCCTCAAATGAATAAGAAGCAAAATAAGCTAAAGTTTAAAAATCAGTTTAGTCATAAAAACCTTAAATAAAGGTTACTGTTAATGAAGTATAAAGTTAAAATTAAAACTAAGTTAAAAGTGAAATCAAAAAAGAAATTTAAAATGTTCCAGTAAAAAAACATTATAAAAAAGTGTTACGTAAATAGAAAAGAATGGTTGAAAAGTTAGTCCCTAAATAAGTTTAACCTTTACTTCAAAGATTACTAAGCTATTTTGATTCTTAAATTAATTATACTTTAGCTGGATATGTATCAAAAATACTTTCTTTCTTTTTCAATAAGAAGCCTACTGAAGTATATATTTAATAAAATAGATATACAATACTCTTTTAGATGATAACATAGCTACAAGAATAATCGATCACGCTTAATCTCGTTCAATAGGAGATTTGATCGTTAAAATTCTTATCCATGAAAATACAATGTCTTTATAAAAAAGAAGAAATTTTTTCAAATTGATCCTAAACAGGCTATCTATTAATTAATAAGTGCATGTAAATATATATTAATAAAGGTAATGAGCAATTTATCAGCTTATGTTTGTTAAATAATATAAAAAATAGCAGCTAATCTCAAAGGAAATAATAAAATAATTTAATTTAATGATATTTTCTTCTCTTTAGATGTTATTACACAAGTAATTAAAAATGTTATTAGCGATGAATAAAATGTCTCAATTTATAATGCTCCTATTCTCTTTACATATTTAACTAGTGTTCCTTTTGTTCTACCTTAAGATCCAGCTATTGTAGAAGAATTCAAAAAACTTATCGAACACTTTATTGATAAAGGCTTATAAAAACTTACAGTTAACAATAGAAGTAGACCTAAAATTGGTGGTGGAAGAGTCAAAATAGTCTAAATATTTAGATTTATTTTAAAATAAAATATTCTTAATGCAAGAGATATAGTAGGGGAAAGATAAAATTTCTTCCCTGTTTTAATCAGTTTGATAAGATAATATCCTTTAAATAATCTCTTGCATAATTAAATTCTTAAGATTTTCGATATTGCTCTTAGTTAAGTAGATGGATCTAAGATTAATGCAAGCATTCTCAAAGATAATGTTTTATTGAATTTTATAAGTTAATAAATAGCTTAAGATAAAAATATTAAGGCTGGAGCTTCAGTCTATAAATTCCGAAAAGGATTTATAGCACATGTTATTAATCTATCTATGAGACTTAAAGAAATTTCATAGAATAATGCAACCTTAAAAAGAAATATTGATGGTAATTTTTTATATATTTAGCCGCACCATTTGAGTCTAACTATGAAAATTTCATAGATAAATAAGTATTTAAATCAAAAAAATCCTTAGCTGGATTCTCAATGAGAAAAGATATAAAACATTAAATTATGTTCCAGAAATAAGTAAAATTAATTTTAATATAGGATATTATTAGCAATTATGTGACATTTTTACAAAAATGTCCACCACCAGTCTTTGAGAATGAACCTGAACCAATAAATATATAACATCCTGATCTTGTTGAATAATTACAAAAACAACTCTAATAAAATTTAACGATAAAGAACAGATAATAATAAAAAAATTAAGTGAAATAATTACCTATTGAGTAATCTGAATCAATAGCTCCTGCATTTGTTTATCATCTGCATTATGAAAGTATTGATGACCTGATGAATGATCTTTGATTAATCCATATTATCAATCTATATCTCTAAATTAATTCATAATAATACAAAAGGGCTATATGAAAAATACTATAACTTAAATTAGATAAAAATCAATGTCAGTTTAATATAATATTAATTCAATTTTACTTAAATAAATTTGTACGCTTTTCTTTCAAGGTAATTCTTTGATTTTTATTTTTATTTTTTGTTTTTTATTCAATTTTATTTACATCTCTTTCGCTAAATAATTAGTTGCTAATCTTATTTTTAACATGAACAGATAATTATTTAGATTGCTCAACCTATTCTTCTTTTATTAAATCTAATATCTTTTACTATGGTTTTAAAATGTTTTAAGCTATTGATTTATGATATTTTGCTATATTTTTATTATGATTATTGTTTACTTTTTCAAATTATTTTCTAATTCTTTTTTATTATTACTTCAGAAATTCATTTCTTATCATTTCTTAATTTATAAGCGTCATTATTTTTGATATGTTTTTATCTTTTTGTATTATGTCAATCTTTTCTTTGACCTAAACATTTTATATATCAAAATGACATTTTTAAACTGATAAAGAAGTTTTTTGTGTAATTTATTTACAATTATTTTAGGATTGATGAAACTAAATTGCATGTTAAATTGCTGATATTTAAACTTTTAATCTTTTCAATTGTTCAAAAGCCTTTTTAATATCTTTTTATACTTTGATTTGATTATTGAAACATGTCATACTTTATTTTCTAATTATTGAATGCCTCTTTTTTTAATACAATTCATAAGATATTTCAGCTTATTTATTTACTAAAGAACTTCTTAATTCCGATATTTTTTGCTCATAATTTTTAATTATCATCCTCATCTATTATTGTTCTTGAATTGTGACTTGAGTATTTAATAAGTTGGATGAATAAAATTTTTGCATCTCTGCATGAGATTACTTAAGATATAGTAAAGTTTAAGCATTTTAACATGATTAAGGTTTTTTGCTTTATACTTTGTTTATCTAATATTGCAACGATAGTGCATCAAAACGTTATTTTATGTTTTCTTAGAGTTATCTATATAATATCTAAAGCTATTGTTGAGATTTATTCGATTTAAATTATGTTTATGAACTTATCTATTTAGAAATCATTCGAATTTTTATACAAATTATAGTAATATAACAATGATAATATACTTATTTAAGAAATCTTTAATTAAACCTTTAAATTTAATAAAATAATGGCATATATCATTAGCTTAACTTTTTACACTCACTATCGAATCATTTTTATTTATAGTTTAAAAGTAAGAAAAGTAAATATATCTTAAATGAATAGAAGTCATTTAATTTTATGATTTTTAAATATATTAAAATATATGACAAGTAAAAGAATATAGTTTAATGAATTGATTTAATATTGATTTTAATATTTTTATAAATATATTCTCATATAAATTTAGATATTTTTTAAAATACAAATAATATATATAAATCCAATTTGATTTAATGAGTTCTGATAGATAAAAAGACTACAGGAATAATAAAAGATTTTAAAGATAGTAGAATAATAATGAAAGAGATAGAAGTGGTCGAAAATATGATGATAAAAATAAAAACCATAATGATTAAAGAGATAGAAACTATAATAATCATAGAGATCGCAAACATAATAATAGCAATTGGGATAATAGAGATAAGAACTAAGGTCATCATAGAGATCGAAACTAAAGTAATTATAAAGATAAGGGTTATCACAGACATGATTATAAACACTAAAATTATAATGATAGATAAAAGAATTATCGAAACTCTTATAATAATTATGAGAAAAGGCTTCCTCCATAAAATATCATAAAAGTCACATCATAAAATCTTTAACTTCCAACCATCAAAATCATATCAGAAAATAGAAAATTCAATGGAAAATTCAAATAAAAAATAACTAAATAGAATGATGTCCCTTTGAAGTTAGATTAGAATCGACTAGGATAATTAAAAAATAAGATAACTCCAATTGAAAAATTGTGGACTAATTATATAAAACAATATCTTAATATCAGCTAATTTGTTTAAATTTTTAGATACAATAAAAGTTTAGCATATGGCAGGACATAATATGGAAAAAGTATAATTAATTACAGATTAAAAAATTAAACTATGGTATATGACAATTCAACTGATCAATAGCAAGTATTTAGTAGAGCATATTTTAAATTATGGGAAATACTTTGCTTAGGAGTTCTGTAGAAATATAAAAATAAGCCTATAACATTTGGATGTGTGGCTGAAGGCCCAGGAGGATTTATTCATGCTCTTATTGATTTTAGGTAAAAACAGCATAAAGATGAAAAAGATAAACCAAAAGATATATACCACTCTATTACTTTAAAAATTGATGAAAACACCAGGAATGCTAAAGATTGGAGTGATAAAAGAGGATCAACTTTGTTTAATAAATTAAGAAATTTTGACTATAAAATAAACTTAAGCTATGGTAAGGATTAAACAGGAAATTTACTACTAAATGAGAATATTGAACATTTTGCTAACTCAATAAATGGTAAATGTTTGTTGGTGACAGGAGATGGTGGAATATAATGTATTGGCGATAGATAATTTTAATATCAATAAGTTTTTAATGCAAAACTCTTCCTTGGTGAGATCATATCAGCTTTACATATACAAGAGATAACTGGATCTTTTATTCTCAAAATATATGATTGCAGTTTTAAATTATCAAGACAGTTATTACTATTATTAGCTCTATATTACTAAAATGTGAAATTTGTAAAACCTATTACTAGTCGACCAGGAAATTCTTAAAAGTATATTTTATGTTAGAATTTTATAGGTATTACATAATAAGAATTAAATGATTTAAAACAAATTTTATTAAAATGGACAGAAATAGAACCTAATTTATCGTATTTCTAAAATAAATAATTCGTTCATAATCTTTTTTAATTTTAGTGTTAAAATTAATAATAAATTCTTAATAATATTCATGAAGCAAATGAATTTTTTATGAAATAACAATAATTAATGTTAGAAAAAGGTTTATAGTTAGCCTAAAGTGCAAAAGATTCACTTGATATTGATGATTAAACCAAGAAAAAAAGATATCAATAGCAAATTAATTTTGCATATGGATGGTGTAAAAAATATAATATTTCATCGATAAAAGTAATAGAATCAATTAAGAAAACAACTTAAAAAATGTAATAATAGAAGAAATAATAATCGAAAAAACCAGAAGATTCAATAGAAATGAAAAATTAATAATCAGTGAAGGCAACATAATCGATACCTTATCAGAAGAATAATTGATATTGAAACAGATGTTCAAATATTATTTATATTATTTTTCATAAAATTAATTCAAAATAAATTATCTAAATATAAATTTTGTTTTATATAAATCATAAATTAGTTTACATAAGGATTTAATGTAATCCTGTTCCTATTTATGGACATTGCCCCATTATTATTTTACTTGATGGTGTTTTGCATCGATCAACTTAACATCTAAGGGCTGAATCTGTTATAAATTTAACTGAAGTCTCAAAAGTCATTCTTAAGAAAGGACTAGGGTTATAACTCATACAATTTCTATTCATTGCCTTTATATTTCCTCCAAAAGTAACATAATCACCGATTAAATAAAGATGTCTGTAATCAACAGTGACACCATATGCTCCAAATAGAGAAACAATTTCAGAAACTAATACACTTCTAGCAGCTTCAATCTAAATAATATAATAATTACTCCAAATTTTTTAGCTACGGCCTGTATATCATTACTTTTAACATTTTTCCAATTTAAAAATGGAAATTGTTATAAAATCTCAAAGTTTACTCCTTAAGTTTGTAGATAATGTAAGCCTTTTTTCTCTAGAACTACAACTGAATTTATTCCACTGATCTATTTTATTATTGTAGTTCCTAATAATTTTTAAATAACTTTAGTCATTAAAAATTTCTTTAAACTCAATGATACTTTAATAGTAATTTGACATTGATCTTTTTAAAACAATATTTTTTCGAACTAAGGATTATGAAAGATCAATCCTTTTTAAGCTGTTTCTTCATCCATTTTTTATTTATGATCTTTTTATGGATTTATTTATTTTTATTTTTCTATATTTTGATAAGATTATTTTTAATTATCTTACTACTAATCTTCTTGTACTTATTTTTAAGGATGAGATCTTTTAATTTATGCCCTTAATTAATTTCTTTTCTTTACTCGATTTATGAAATTAAATAATTATATCATGAATACTTTACCTATTTTTTATTCGATTTGCTTATATGAGATATTATATTATTTGAGCATGTATTATTACTTTTCATACTTTAAAGTAATTTTATAATATCTTTTTCTATCATTATAATCTAAAAGCATTGATTTATTTTTATAAAGCTATTTCCATTATTAGACTTATACAGTTTTTATTAAAGATTTCAAACGAACTTTTTATAACTGCTTACTATATGTTAATGCTTAACTCTTTGATAAAGATTAATTAAAAAATAATTACATTATTGGTGTTTTTATCTTTTAACTTGTAGTCATTAAAAGTTATCTTAATCTAGGAATACCTAAAGTTAGGTTAACACCTCCATGACCTGCTAAATGAAATGTGTTTAAGGTCATTTGAGTAGATGGTTATCCAATTGATTGTGCTGCAGTGCATCCAACAGCTTATCCAGGCTCAACCATGCCTTTTTTGTATTTTAAAGCAAAAACCTCTTCAAGAAGTTGAGTTGGTCTAAGTTATTTTATTCTAGAATAAGCTTTTTCTGAAATAGCACCAAGAATATTAGCTGGATCAAATCTTTATTGAATAGTAATATCTTTTCTAATTTTTCCTTTTGATTGATCTTGTTTAAACTGTTGTATTTAATTTGTTCTGATTATTTATTTAAATTAATCATACTTAAATTTTTATTTAAAAGTATTTAAATTGTTTTTAAGGAAATCTAATTTACAGAAAAATTTATCCTTTACTGGATTTAAAGAATCTTAACCATAAAGAAATTGAACTATACTTCCATCAGAATCTCGTACTGTTAAATCATACTACACTTTTAGAGTTTAAAGATGTTTCATAAGGCATCTTTGGAGATATCCACTACGTGATGTTTTAACTGCAGTATCAATTAAGCCTTATCTACCAGCCATACAATGAAAGTAAAATTATTGCTCTCTTAATCCAGTTAAAAATCTATCTGCAATAAAGCCTGATGCTCTTGGATTTGGATCATATGCAGTGAATGATGGTAAAGTTTTTCCAGTAATCATGACAGGAACTCTTTTTCCTTCCAATTATTGTTGTCCTAACATAACAGCAACTTGAGAATGATTTACATTTGATCCCTTAGCTCCTGTTACGGTCATCATACTAAAATTATTATGAGGAAATTGTTTTTGAAAGCCTGATAAACAATTGTCTATAACTTTTGAAGATTTTTCATTTAAATGATGTTTATATTATGCATCTAATTAATCTAAAGCATTTTATTCATTTACAATTTTATATTAGAGATATTTGACTATTTATTAATGCTTATTAACATGAATTCTTTTATTAAATTATTGTTTTTTTCCTTCTTAATCACAGATATAGTCTTGTCGACCCATATAAAATATATCTTTTGGAGCTGTTTATTAGTACAAAGTGCATATTTATTTGACAGTTTATTAATGAAGATATTAGAGTTGTTCTTTTCGATCTTTATTCATCTTTTTCTTTAAGATAAGATCGTCAAGACCACAAGTAAAGCCATGAAATTGCATATAATTTAAAAAGAGCTTATTTAAACAAGTCATTAATTTTCCAGTTGTAGATTATCCATATAATTATGTAAAAGAGTGTAATAATCCGTAATCTGAACCAGAACCTATTTGATTTTTGTCAATAATTCCTTTCAAAAATTAATTATCAATAAAAATAACTTATTATTACTATTAATAGCCTTTTAAATATTTTTTTGATATTTTAGTTGTAGATTTCATGCAAAGGCCTTTTTGTTCCTTGAATTTTAGATCAGAAAATTACACAATAATTTTAATTACATTACTGATTAATTGTTTTCCTGTCCATAATACTTTAGGCTTTTGAATTGCTGGATTTAAAAGAAAAATTCTTAAATTTTTAGGTCTTTCAGCAAATAATGAAAATACCGATTGATATAATAACTAACTGTAATCAGATTTTTCAAAGAATACGTCTCTCATTGATAAGTATACAGCAGCTATTGTAGCATCTTGCATTATTTATCTTAAAGGTTTTCCATTAGTTGGATTTTCATACATTTGATCACTAATACAAAGTTATGCTTCCGTTTTTGACATATAAGTTTGAAGAGCATGCATATTCATCTAATCTCCATCAAAATCAGCATTATAACTTTTACAATTAGCATAGTTCATTCTTAAAGTAGATTATTTAGGTAATACTTTAACTCTATGAGCCATAAGACCTGCTTTGTGAAGAGTGGGTTGACGATTGAATAAAACATTATCTCCTGTATGTATATGTCGGTAAACAATTTTATTTTAATGATTGTTCCATAAATTTCTTGCATGAGATATTCTTTGTTCTTAGCTTAAAATGTCTAGTTTTATTATTTTTCCATTTTATTATATAAAATTAGCTCCAGGGTATTTCTTACCATTTGTGATATAAGATTGTAATTTTTATAGATTATATTCATTTACATTTTATGGAAAAGTTAATTTTTTAGACATGAATAAAGGAATTCCGACCTAATCAGTATTTAAACTAGGATCTGGCGATATAACAGATCTAGCAGCATAATTTACTCTTTTTCCCATCATCTTCATTCTAAATAGACCCTATTTTCTTTACAATATTTGTCTAATACCTTTTCTATCTTTATCGGCCATTTTACTAGATTTACTAGAATCAATAAAGCAATTAACAGAATCTTGTAATTATAACCATTTATTAATAAAATCATGTTTATTTTTTAACCTTTTAAGGGCTTGTCCAAAAAATTGTGTCTTTTTAAATTATATAATTTTAAGATATTTAAAATCTTTTATTGATAAAAATGCATTTTTATCTAAATTTTTATCTTATTATCTATATTATTTAGTTAAAACTTATCTTATAAATGTATTGATTTATATTGACTTTGCTAAAATACTAGTATGATCATGAAGATATTTCTATTAACCCATTTTACTTTAAGGTCTGAATCTATTTGGAGGCACAAAAATCGTATTAATAAAAAACATAGTAAATGAATTTGATGTAGTTTTATTACCAAAAATTATTTTGAATAATTAGCTTTCATTCATCCATAATTTTCTTAAGTAATTATATATTTATTTAGGATTTAAATATTTTTGTTTTTTTCTATGAGTCTATTTTATGGTTGGAGGTTGCGTTACAGATTATGCTCCTCGAGATGTTGAATCTCTGGACTTTTTTCTAGAAGCATGATGAGTAGTTTATTATTAATCCTATTTTTCTCTATCAATCATAAAAAATTTGCTCGCTCCTTCTTTTTTTATTTTTTTACTTTCCTTTTTACAACTAACATATGGGCATTTATTTTAACAAGATCCATATAGTAATTTAATATACTATGTAAAAAGCTGTATAGAAGTTGTAGTAGGCACATTTTGCTAAATTTTACCACTTTATTTTTTTATTTTTTCAGCAAACTATATTCTTTTTTTATGCTTTGCAATTTTTTTATAAATTTATTACATGTTCTTCTCTTTATCTTTTTATGAATCTATCTATGTTTGCAATTTATCTAACTTTCTTTTTTCTTACTAAACATTTATTTAATAGTATTCGTATGCTTATTTTATTCTGTCTTTACGAATTAATTCAAGTAAAACTATATAATCTTACTTAATTCGTTATCTTATTCTCAAACGATTACAATGAAAGCAATTCATTTTAAGTAATTTTAATAAAATGTCTATTACCAAAGGATTATAAACTGGAAGAATTAATTATATATGGCCTGGATGTCCGGAACATTATAGTCCTTTTTGTCCACATGTAACACAAACTGCGTCTCTTTAATTAGGTGAAACACCCATTCGAGGATCATATAATCCTCCAGTTATTGGTTTCTTTTCTTGATCATAAACTTGAAATTTATCGATCTATACAACACTAATTCTCCTTAGTTATTCAGGATATATAAATCCGAATTATATTTAAGAAATCTAATACCATTATCTCATGGAATGAATATTGCCTAACATCGTTGTTGATTATTATATTTGATAAGACTAAATTATAAAGTTATTATTTGATTGTAATTATATATATTAAAAGATTTCTTTTCGATAAATATTATTATGAACTTCAATTAAAAAATATATATGAATATTTTGTAAAGACTATTAATATATTATTTTTTGCAAAAATGATTATCATGAATCTCTAGAATAAATTGCTATTGAAGAAGGATGACTAAGTACTATCCAGTTCTTTGACTTAATATTGAGAATACTATCAATTGAATTATTTACAATACCTTCGTATTTGATTCTCGATTCCGGTTCAAGAGTATTAATTTTTAAAAAGGCTCCTTCTTTTAACCCGACCAATATTTAAGAATCTTTTTTAGTTTCAGTCAAAACAATTGATGTAGGGAAGCTTGGCAATGTTAATCTTTGGAAAGTCTAAATAAAATAATTATTACAATTCTTTTCATATAATTTCTGAAATAAATGCATTGACTCTCTTGGTTAATTGCCAGATAAGTCTCATTTAATACTTTTGAAAGTGCAACTTTGATACTTCTCTATTCAGTATTTGAGACATCAATTGATTTTTTGTCTAAAACAAATTCGTCTGCAACAGATTTATCAACTAATAAAACAGAGAATGGCTAAATTAATAAAAAATATACATTTTGTTGATCTTCACTATAATCAACATTGTAACATGATATAGTTCCATTCGATGATATAGTAATAATTAAATTTTTCTAAGGATTAACGATTACATCTTTTATTTTATAACCTAATTCTAAAACTTTTTCACTTTTTATGATTTTTTTCTTTCCTTAAAGTGATATATCAAATCTAAAAACACTTCCTTTTGTATAAAAGTTCCATCTAACTGGTCGACCACCAAAAGTTACCATCGCACTACTTAATACATAATCATCAATTTTTGCATCTAATTTGACATCTTCAGGTAAATAATTTTATTATTTTGTAAACTTTTTCAAATTTATTAATTTTACCATTTGATTAGAGCAAAAACAAACTAATTTTCCTATTTGCTCATCAAAATATGCTTCTGTACAAGCATTTTTTAATTTGTAAGTTTTCAATTCTTAAGCAGTATCTAAATTCCAAAGTTTTAGTCTACCATTTTGATGTGATGTCAATAAAAATGTACTAAATGTTTTTGTAAATATAACAGGAGATGCTGGAGATCCTATAAGTAATGAATGGAAATTTTATTTTATATTTACATAATAAACACCTTAAGATGTTGATATGATACCTTAATGTCCTTCTTAATCAGAAAAAATACCATTAACAGAATAATATAAATTAATTTTATTAAAGCTTGGAGTTGGATCACTTTGAAGCATATTAGTATTATGATTCCATATATAAAGATTACCATCTTATGCTCCAATTAATGTATAATTTATACAGCATCGGATGACTAATAGTTCAGAGCTACATATTTTCTTTCTCCAAATGACTTTATAGGTATTTAAATTTACTATACCTAGCTATCCTTTATTTGTCCCAAAAAATAGATAGTTATTATCTTGATAACTCAAATATTAACATGACGTTAATTAAGGTATATCTTCTTCATCTTATGGTTTAATAAAAACATCATAATATTAAAGTTTTTAGTCTTTAGTATAGCTCCAAAAATGTATTTGATCTCTCCCTACTGTAGCAAATTACAATAATTTTCCCTAACCAGCATTTTTCATTATAGCTACATCATTTAATTTTTATAGAGTATAACTTGAAGCTTTTAATTTTCCAAATTGGAAATCCCAAACACATACGGTACATTATCTAAAATTACCAATTGTTACTACAAACTTACCATTATCACTTAGTTTGATTGATTGAATTCCTCTTGGATGGAACTATAATTTTCTTTAAATAGAAAAATCACCTGCTAATATATAAATATTAGCTGTTGAATTTTATTCTTCTTAAACTGCTGAAGAATCAGAAAGATCTGATGCTGAACCAGACTCTCCAAGATCTACTTTTGGTTTTCTATTTGAATTAAATTGAGAAGAACATATCAACTTTTTATAATCTTTAGTTAATGCTAAAGATGCTAATTTTTAAGGCATCGTAATAATTCTTTGAGATCTTGCTTTGTTGAGACTTTATATGATGATTAAATTATCATAAATATAAGCATACCATCCGTACATAAAATTCCATACTATATGATCATGAGTAGTTGATTCAAGTCCTAAAAAGTATTACAATTTGAATTTTTTATTATGTTGCTTTATTTATTATATTTTTCTTGTATGAGGCAATTGATTTTATGAAAGTTTTTATTGGAAGAAATGTTTAACTGGAAGACCGTTTTCAATATTTTGTTCAGGCATTACAACAGTAAGTTTTGGTTTTCCTTATCTTTTTTTAGTTTTTTTGCAGTTAACACTTTTCGGTTAGAAAGTACTCTATAATTTAGTTGGGACAAACTTAGTATTAACATCACTTTCATAATTTTTTTTGATCAAATTACTAAAAACTATCTTATTTTAATTATTAGATTAGTCAAGATTTCTTTATTTTATTGTTTCTATCATTAATTGATCTTAAGCATAATTTATATTGCTTTGTGATTGATTAATTTTATTGTTTTATCTTTATTGTAATAGACTTTGAGCTTGTTGAACATTCTTTATGAATGGAGCTTTTTTTTATTTCACAAAAATTGGTGGCTCAATGAATTTTTATCCATGATCCTTGAAATTCCAAACTAAGATACCTTAAGATCCAGCGGTCCAGATTCTTCCATTATGATAAAGAATATCATTTATGTTTTTTGCATGGCCAATGAATACTTGATGAGGTTCTCTCATAAATGAATAATCCCAAACCTTGACAAATGAATCATCTCCAACACTAAATAATAAATGACTATTTAATTAAAAATCTATTGCATTTAATCTATTTCTATGAAGAGCTTGCATTTATACTTCAATAGTCATTTTAGAAGTATTATATCTTCTAATTGATGTGTCTTAAAAAATAGCCCATATTCTATCACCTTCATATTTTAATTTTTTTACAATTTTACCTGTAAATATTTTACCAATTAATTGAAGGCTTCTAAGTTACCATAAATTTATATGAGTACCACTATCCCCTATTATTGCAATTGTTTAAGAATCTTCAGAGAAGCTTGAATGTTTATATTTACTGGGTAGTTAATTGGGTAGATGTTTAATAGGCTGATGAGAATGTAAAGGTGAATAAAGCATGTTTAATTTTTATTATAAAACAGCTAAATATCTTCCATCTAAGCTATATTCAATATGAATAATAGGATTCTGATGATATTTTATTTATTCGACCACACAAGTATTTTAAATATCGAAAATTCTTAAAACTCCTGACTGAAAACCTGCAGCAAAAAATAGACCTTGAGGATTTGCAGATAAGCATAAGCAGTTATCATTTGATGGATAACTAAATTAATAAGTTTGCTATAATTTTTATGGATCCCATAGTCTAATTGTTAAATCATTGCTTAGTGAAAGAATATTATTTGCATATTGATGATATACAATTTGTTTTACATTCTCAGTATGAGAACGAACTATAGTTTTATAATTATTATTAGTTAAATCTAAAATTGAAAGTACTCCTGTAGATGTTCCACAAGCTACTTGAGAAGCATCTTATGATAATGTTAAGCTTGTTACAACTCCATCATTATTTGCTTAAAGAATAAATTAGCTAAAATCCATTTGCCATACTCTCAAAAGTTGATCTTATCCTCCAGTTACACAAAATCCTGAACTAACTACAAGACTGCTAATTGCAGAGTTGTCATGAAGTTTATAAACTTATTATAATTCATGAGTTGCATAGTTGATTTGAAACAACAATCCAGTTTGACTTCCTACATATACTTTTTTGATTTATGTTCTTTGTTTTAAAGGATTAGGATCATCAAAAGAATACTAAAAATCTAAAACTGTAAATACAGTATTTCTAGCATGATGATTTAAAACAACTGGTGATCCAGGTAAATGCTGATTTTTAACTCTCCAAAATCTAATATTTTATTTTCCACATGAAACAAGTTTATCAGACTCAACAGGACTAAATTTTATGCTCAAAATATTGAAATCACTTATTTGTTTGGCTAATAATTAAGGTTTTCTGCTTATTTATATTTGACTAATATCAAATAGTAATATAGTTTGCCTTTTTGAAGGATCTAAACCAACCATTGCTAGGTGTCTTTTATTATTCAATGTTATTTGTTGTACTTTTTCATATGGACATTGGAAACTACATATACATTTATGATCTATCCATATCCTTACTGAAGATTTTGCACCTTATTGAACTGTTACCATCCAATCTTAGTAAGAATCTATTGCAACTATATAATCAGTATGACCTTGCATAAATAATTGTTATCCTGTATTTATATCTCTTCTGACTAAAATACTACCAGCTGAATAATATATTTTATCGTTTTTAAAAACCAAATCAGGATTATGTAAAGAGCTGAAAGAGAAAGCTGTATTTAATTAAATAAATGATTAAGATGAAAGCTATCCAATTATTTTATTAGATTAAATAATTGAAGAAATTTGTTAAGATTTCTTTTTATTTGTACTTCTTTATTCCCTCTAAACAATTGAATTAGGAAATTATTTTGGAGGCTATACCTAAGACTATTTTAGTTTTCTTCGAACTTAAGCCGGATTAATATCTTCAGGATAATAGTTAAAATTATAACTGTCTTCCCATCTTCCTCCTTTTACGATCTTGAAGGACATTTATTTTGGTAAATTATTCCAATCATAGACGTTTGAACTGGTATAAATTCCTCTAACTGATAAATTCGAACAAATTTGAATACCTCTTAATGTATGAACTCCAGAATAATTTTTTATTGCGCCTTTTGAAAACAATCCATAATTTTATAGATGATGTTCTATGTCTATACATGCGATCGTCCAAAGATTTCGAGATTAGATTTTAAATGGAATTTTCAATGTCTAAATATATTTTATTTTTACATTTCCTCCACTAATCGTATATTATTTTTACATATTAGTAAAAGTAAATCTTACTCCAGGTTCTCTATCTTTTATTCCGATTTAAAGATGAATACAAAAGTATTTTTAGGGAGAAGCAAACAGTTAAATATAAAGCTAAGATTAAATATAAATGTACATATCTTCCGATTAAATTGGAATATTTAATTTCACCATTAGGATCTGGGATTGTTACTGTATTATTTGATAATATCGAGCCTGAAATTTTAAATACTTTTCTTGCTATTATGGGATCCTAAATAATTATAGATAAACATGAGCAATATTTACGGTGCCTTTGAACGATTTGGGAGCATCAAAGGTATCGTACTTTTTGAAAACATCCACAAAAGGATGTTGCCATTCGGTGACATTGTCCATTTGAATTTTATTATTGTTATTTAAATTATAAAATTTGAATATAATATAGTTGATAAATTATATCAAGATAAAGTATTGATAAATAATATATGACTAATTTAATTAAAGCTAGAAATAAAAATGGAATAGCAATTAAATATTTTAAATTTATAAAAAAAAATAGTATAAATCAAACGAGTATTATTTGTATATAACTTTATATTAATTTGATTTAATCATTCTATTTATAAACTATATTCTATTGATTATTTCTAAATGAATAAGAAAAAATAAAAGAATAAAATTAGGCTAAATTCTTATTTAAAGGATAATGAAAAATGCTAACCTTAGCCTCGTAAAAATCTATAAATTCTACGATAATTTACCGGTTAAATTAAATAAGAAGATATAATAATATAATCGCCAAAATAACACATCTCTGATGATATAAATTATACACAATCAACAAATAAATAATTGTTTGGCAAATCATAATCATCTAATTATAGCTTAGCATAAAATAAAAAAAGTATATAATTAGTTTAGAATTAAAAGAAATCACAAGAAAAACAATCTAATAATTAATCAGTAAGAAAGTCATAAAATTAATTATTAACAAAATCAAAATATATAAAATCTTCAAAAAAAAATAGAGTTCCTAAACTATAACTCAAAGAGATAATATCTAAATCAAAAATAAATAATCTTTGTCAAAGATTTATATAAAAATTAAAAAGAAACAACATATATTCAAAGCCTGTGGAATACATAGGCTTTCAATCATAGTAAAATTAAACATTTTTTCAAAAGTAAGGTATAGAGATAAATAAATATTTTGATAATATACTA
>Ga0169931_10002210_pt1 | contig 31806 bp, 29 predicted proteins | sample Kivu_15m_20L_FD_129675 | JGI IMG/M metagenome (GOLD analysis project Ga0169931, IMG submission 129675) | Freshwater microbial communities from Lake Kivu, Western Province, Rwanda to study Microbial Dark Matter (Phase II) - Kivu_15m_20L... | ecosystem: Environmental > Aquatic > Freshwater > Lake...
AAGCAGTATTCGGGGGCAATATGCAGGACTTTATAAGGCGCTTGGAAAAAATCGGTTTCGCGCTGCAAATAAAGCCACATTAGTCGGTGCCTTTCAAGGCTCAAGGTTGAGGGACTTAGGGCGTTTTTTCTAGAAACCATGCGGCCATAGGGCAAAAACTGTCGAAAGGTGTCGCCTGTAATTGGATCTTCCACACGATTTCCGCTGTAAAAAAGCCCAACAAACGTTAAGAAAAAATGACTAACGTGGTGCAGATAAGAACGGGGCACCAATCTCGTTACAATACTGATGATAAATTTCATGCCTAAGAATTGGCACAAATCTAATGCATCTATTGAACAAAGGATAAAAAACGGCATGGTTAATCAGGGAATACGCATGAACAAGGCAAAAAACCCACTAGTAAAAAGAGAGAAAACGTGCGAAGGAATAAGTGGACTGCCAAAGGAAATTCAGGGAAGGCAATTAGGGGGTCTTAAGAAATCTGCATCCAAGCTGAAAGTACTTGAAAAGCAGGCGGGGGCTTTGTACCTTTGTGAAATGAAAAGTCAAGTTCAACTATTCGTATTGCTGGGATTAATATTTGGAGGCATAGTGCATGGCCAAACCAGCAATTCGGTAGATTCCAAGGGGCGTAAACAGGGTTCCTGGATTTTCAAGTATGAAAATGGACTTACAAAGTCAGAAGGTTTGTTCAAAGATGGACGGCAAATTGGGCGCTGGGTATATTACAATGAGCAGGGGAAATTAAAGTCAGAGATGGAATTTTTGACGGATACGGCCTACACCAACGCAAAATTTTACCATCCAAACGGAAAATTAGCTGGAGAGGGTATGTACAAAACCAAAAAACGAACAGGTGCTTGGTATTTTTATAATTCGGACGGAACAATGATTTCAGAGGAGCGGTATTTAAATGGCCTGCTAAACGATACCGTTCGGCATTTTCATTTTAATGGGAAATTGTACGAAAAATGGGTTTATAAGGGTGGAGTTAAGGAAGGCCTATGGGAGCAGTATTTTGATTCAGGGGTGCTAAAAGCCAGAGGGGTTTATGTAAAAAACAAGTTGCATGGGCATGTAGCCTTTTTTCATTCCAATGGTCGGTTAGCCATGACGGGGATCTATGAAAATGATTTAAGAAATGGAACCTTTACGCATTATCACGAAGATGGACGGGAACGGATGACCCTTCGGTACATTAAGGGTGAATTGCATCCGGCAGATAGGTCAAAAGTGGCCCTGCCAGAAACCAAAGAGTACATTCCTGAGGAGCAATTAAAGCAACAATTTCGTCAAAGAGGCTATCCAGATTATTAAGCCATGAGCAAAAAAGGAAGGGTATTGGTTGCAATGAGCGGGGGAATAGACAGTTCCGTTGCTGCGATGCTGTTGCACCAACAGGGTTATGAGGTAATAGGGGTAACCATGAAAACCTGGGATTATGCCCAAAGCGGTGGAGGCAGGAAAACAACGGGCTGCTGCAGCTTAGACGACATCAACGATGCTAGGGCTATGGCTGTTGAATTGGGATTTCCTCATTACATTTTAGACATAAGGTCCGAGTTTGGAGACGCCATCATTGAGAATTTTGTGGAAGAATATTTGGCGGGGCGAACGCCCAACCCATGTGTATTGTGCAACACCCATATAAAATGGGATGCCCTGGCTAAGCGAGCTGAGCAATTGGATTGCGACTTTATTGCTACGGGGCATTATGCGCGGGTTCGCAAAGAAGCAAATCGGTACGTTGTAAGTTCGGGGTTGGATGCTCAAAAAGACCAGAGTTATGTGCTTTGGGGGTTAAGTCAAGAAGCTTTAGCTAAAACGTTGTTTCCTATTGGGGGATTTAAAAAGACCGAAATAAGAGAAATGGCCTTCAAAGCAGGGTTTGAACGATTATCGAAGAAGGCCGAGAGCTATGAAATTTGCTTTATCCCAGACAACGATTATCGTGGCTTTTTGCAACGAAAAAAACCGGAAGAAACGTCAAAAATGTCGCAAGGGCATTTTATAGACAAAAATGGGAAAATCCTCGGCACACATTCTGGCTATCCCTTTTTTACTGTTGGGCAGCGCAAAGGATTGGGCATAGCATTGGGTGAGCCCGCTTTCGTTACGGGAATACGCCCCGAAACAAATGAAGTTGTTTTAGGTAACCGCGAAGACCTTTTGCAACAAACCATGTTTGTTCGCAATCTGAATCTTCTAAAATACAATCAAATCGAGGAAGGACAAAAAGCCTTGGTGAAGGTCCGGTATAAAGACCGGGGAACACAGGCCACTTTGTACCCTGGCCCTGATTTGTTGGAAGTGGTTTTTGAATCTCCAGTCGAAGCGATTGCTCCCGGCCAATCGGCGGTAATGTACGAAGGTGAAGATGTAATTGGTGGAGGGTTTATTGCGCGAAATCCCAATTAAGCCGATGTTTAAGGTAGAATGTAGCCCAAGGCATTTAAACGGTTAGCCTAATGGTTGTTGTATTCTAAATTATTTTAAAGTTAGGTAGGCGTAGTCAAGGTCATTTCTTCTATTTTTGTGGGCAGTTAAACTGATTTTCCATGAATATCCACGAGTACCAAGCAAAAGACATTTTAAAATCTTATGGTGTAGCCATACAGGAAGGCATTTTAGCTCAAAGCCCAGAGGAGGCCGTTCAAGCTGCGAAAGACCTTCAGGCTCAAACGGGTACAGAATGGTGGGTAATCAAAGCTCAGGTACATGCCGGAGGCCGAGGTAAAGGTGGGGGAATCAAATTGGCCAAAACGCTTGAAGAGGTTAGGGAAAAATCGGAAGCCATCATTGGAATGAACCTTGTAACCAAACAAACGGGTGAGCAAGGAAAACATGTTCACATGGTTTTGGTTTCACAAGATGTTTATTATCCGGGGCCATCTGCGACGGCTGAATTTTACATGTCTGTATTATTGGATAGAAGTTCCGGTAGAAACATCATCGTTTACTCCCCAGAAGGTGGTATGGACATTGAAGAGGTGGCCGAAAAATCACCTGAAAAGATTTACCGTGAAGAAATCCATCCAGGAAGTGGTTTACAGGCATTCCAAGCGCGTAAAATTGCATTCAACCTTGGATTAAGTGGAACTGCATTCAAAGAGATGGTAAAATTTGTCCAAGCATTATACGCCGCTTACGAAGGGATTGATGCCTCAATGTTTGAAATCAATCCAGTATTTAAAACCAGCGATGACAAAATTGTAGCCGTTGACGCAAAAGTAAACCTAGATGATAACGCCTTGTTTAGGCATCCCGCCTTGGCAGCTTTGCGCGATGAGCGTGAAGAAGACCCTACGGAGGTAGAAGCTGGGCACTACCATTTGAATTATGTTAAACTAGATGGAAACGTTGGTTGCATGGTGAATGGAGCCGGCTTAGCCATGGCCACCATGGATATCATTAAATTAAGCGGCGGAGAACCTGCCAACTTCTTAGATGTAGGTGGAACAGCAGACGCCGCTCGGGTTGAACAAGCCTTCCGTATTATTTTAAAAGACCCCAATGTTAAAGCCATTTTGGTCAATATTTTCGGTGGTATTGTGCGCTGCGATAGGGTTGCACAGGGAGTGGTAGATGCCTACCGAAATATGGGCAATATTTCTGTACCCATTATTGTTCGTTTGCAAGGCACCAACGCAAAAGAAGCCAAAATATTGATTGACGAATCTGGGCTAAAGGTGTTTTCGGTTATTCAACTTGAGGAGGCCGCACAAAAAGTGGCAGAGGTCCTTGCATAATTTCTCAGCACCATTTTAAATTTAAAGGAAAGGGGGCCCTTTCCTTTTTTTTGGGGCTTGATAATACAGCAGAAGGCTACAAACCAAATAGGAGCCTAAAAAAAGAGGGTGGCTGAAACCTGGAAAAGAAAATTTTGCATAAGTACGGGAGCAGGAGACAAATCTCCATAACCCTCGAAAACCGATTGCCTCCCTTCCCGATGATGTAGAGCAAAGGCCCCGTCCACCGTTATCCACTTTCTCAACTGCCAGCCAATTCCCCCAGAAAAAATATGGTTGTGGAAGGAAGATTGCTGTGAACTGAAAAAGGCCGAACTTTGAAACTGATAACCCAATCTTGCATAAAGGCCCTCAAAGCGGTACTCAAATCCTAATTTAGCAATATGACTGAGACCGAAAGCGGTATCGACAAAGGCATTTTCTTGAGTAAAATCCAAGGCAGGAGCAAAAGAAATTCCCGCATAGTTTACCTGTTCGTATTCCAAACCAAGGATTGCCTTCTTTTTTAATACGAAGGCCGAAGAAAGTTGCCAACGCCAAGGCAGATTTACATCGTAGGCATATTGAAGGGTTGGACTAACCGCTGTGTAGTTGGAACCCGTAAACTGGGTATTCATTCTGCTGCTAAACTGCTCTTCTAGACTTAAAAAAACAGGAGTATGCAAAGAAAGTCCGATCCTCCACGCATCGGTGATTCGATAGATTGCACCCAATTTAAACGAAAATCCAGTCCCACTTACTTGAAGGTTGTCTCTCCATTCAACCGATTCAAACACTGGAACCGTATTTTGGACGTCGCGCTCAAGAAGGGTAGATTCTTGCTCAAAATCCAAACGATGAATGCCTACGGTGGCTCCTAAATAAAACCGATGAGCGTAATTTATCGCGCTGTTGATAACCACTTCGCCATGTGAGCCCGATCGGCTAATTTGACGAGAAATTTGAACCTGGGTGCCGTTGGTTGCGCCAAGTGGTTCATAGGAAATACCCCCTGATCCAGGAATGGAATCAATAAGGTAGGTTTGAAAGGCCAAGGCTGTTGAAAAAAGGTCTAAGTTTCCTGGGTTGCTGCCGTTTGCAGTAGCGGCGAAATACGAGCCTAACGAATGGGTAGCTTGTTCGCCACTGAGTAAAATTCGTTGATTAAACGAGGCCAAGCGGTTGTAACCTATGCTAAAATTAAAGAATTGAAGGCCTTGGTTGCTGTCGTGGTTGCTTCGGCGGGTAAGAACCAGCCCGGCACTGCCGAATTGAAACAAAGATTTCGAATCGTTTTGACGCGATAACCAATCGGACTCGGTGCTGGCCCAATTCAGCCCAGGGCTTAAACTTAAGGCTTGCCGTTGAAAAAAACCTATTCCAGCTGGATTGTACGAGGCCGTAGTGAAATCGGCCCCTACAGCGCCCATGGCCCCGCCCATTCCCACAAATCGGCTACTGCCCTGCAAATTATACATGGAAAACCTTAATGCATCTTCGGAATATTGCCCTTGAACGCCGATTGAAAAAAAGCCATTGAACATAAAAAAGAGGACCCAACGAATTCCGACATTCAAACCTTTAAAATTAGATAGCTTCATCATGTTAGCTTGCCTTATCTAGGCCTTTGGCCAGAGGGGGTTGAACGTGGTGGGGAAGATGACTTTTGGGGAACCGAGCCCGAAGAACGGACGGGCGGACTTGTTCTATTTACCGGAGCGTGAGCTGGGCTGCTGGAACGAACAGCAGGAGGAGCAGCCCGCGGCACAGAACGACTGCCTTCCCCAAACGAAGCCTTGCGCCCTGAATTGGTAGCAGGACTTGATGAAACCCGTCCTGAATTTGAGGCTGGGGGCTCTTCCCTAATGAGTCCATTCTCCTTTCTATTATCAAATCGGGTGGCAGAATTGGCAGGAGCAGATTCAACCCGAACGGGCGACCGACCTGTACTTGTAGGCCGTATGGCTGCCGGTTCGGGAACACGTTCAGTATTGCTCTTTGGAGCGGTTGGAACGGGTCGCGACGGGCGAAGACCCGTTTCAGCATCGGGGTTTGTTCCGGCTGGTCGGCTTGGCCTTCCGGAATAAGAAAATCCAGAAAAAGAGGAGTTAAATAGGGTAGGCGCTTTTCTTTTTCGAAAGACCACCGAATTGGAACCCGTTCCTACATTTCCGTTGGCTGAAGCATGGCCCCAAAAACCGAATTGCTTCGGGTTGTTTGGCCAATTCCATAAAGGAAATCCAGAATTCAACCACCATGAAACCCAATTAGGCTGAAAAGAAGAGCCCATGCCATACCAATTCCAAGGCGTGGTTTCATAAATATTTGTTCCCCAATAATTTACCTCATGCGAAAACCAATAATGCTCCGTATACCAAGAAGAAAAATAATCAGGAAACAAAGCACCTGAACCGAAACGGCGGATCCGGGAACTGTATGAGTAGTCATAGTAATCCTCGTAATCTAGAGCGGGAATGCCCGAAGAAATAATCAAATTTCCAAAGGCGTCGCGTTTATACCCTTCAGAAACAATCATGCTACCCTCCGTTCCTGTATCTGAAACTAGGCTTCCTGACGAGGTGCTAAGTGGAACATAATCGTTTTGAGGGAGATCGGAAAGAGAAAAATAGGCGTCGTCGTTGGCGAAAGACTGAAAATCAGAAATTCGGCAGGCCTGAAAACCCATCAAAAAAAAGCCAACGATAAACAAATGCAGCAAAGCAGGCTTTGAGGGCTTAACAATGACAGGCAATTTGTACTTTTGGAGCATACGCAATTTCATTGCAAATACTATACCATAAATAATACAGAACGGAAGTGGAACAGTTGACATCTAGAAGTACCAATTACGCTCAATGGTACAACGACTTGGTTTTGAAGGCAGGCTTGGCCGAACATTCGGCTGTTCGTGGCTGCATGGTTATTAAGCCATATGGCTTTAGCATTTGGGAACGCATGCGCGACGACTTGGACCGGCGATTTAAAGAAACCGGACATGAAAACGCCTATTTCCCCCTATTTATACCCAAATCGTTTTTGAGCAAAGAGGCAGCGCATATTGAAGGTTTTGCCAAAGAATGCGCAGTGGTAACCCATTACAGGTTAAAAAATTCAGAAGACGGCAAGAGCGTTATTGTGGATCCTGAAGCCAAATTAGAGGAAGAGCTTATTGTTCGCCCCACCTCCGAAACCATCATTTGGAACACCTACAAAAATTGGATTAACAGCTACCGAGATTTGCCCTTGCTGATCAACCAATGGGCCAATGTAGTACGCTGGGAAATGCGCACTCGGCTGTTTTTAAGAACCGCTGAATTCTTATGGCAAGAAGGACATACAGCACACTCAACCCGCGAAGAGGCCGAAGCCGAAACACGGTTGATGCTTGATGTGTATTCTGATTTTGTTCAAGATATCTTGGCCATTCCGGTCATTAAAGGAGTGAAAACAGAAAGCGAACGGTTTGCAGGGGCAATAGATACCTATTGCATTGAGGCGCTTATGCAAGATGGAAAAGCATTGCAAGCCGGAACCTCGCACTTTTTAGGTCAAAATTTTGCCAAAGCATTCGACGTTAAATTTACCAATTCCGAAGGCAAGCAAGAATTTGTTTGGGCCAGCAGTTGGGGCGTTTCAACCCGATTAATGGGGGCCTTGATTATGTGCCATTCCGATGACAACGGCTTGGTTCTTCCGCCCCGCCTTGCTCCAATTCAGGTGGTGGTGGTGCCTATTTATCGGAAAGAGGAAGAGCGAATTGCAATGGTAAATGCCTGTTCAAAATTGGCATCAGAACTTAAAGCCGTAGGAATTCGGGTAAAGTTGGACGATGACGACAAAAAGAAACCCGGTTGGAAATTCTCGGAATACGAATTTAAAGGAGTTCCCATACGGCTGGCTTTGGGGCCCAGAGATTTAGAATCTGGCAGCGTTGAATTGAGCCGCAGAGACACCCTAACCAAAGAAAGTGTTTCAATAGAAGGACTGGGCGAACGCTTAACTTTATTGTTGGAAGAAATTCAAAAAGCCTTGTTTGACCGTGCCTTGGAATTCAGAAATCAGCATATTACACGGGTTGACAGTTGGGAGGAATTTCAATCGGTTTTGCAAAACAAAGCTGGGTTTATTTCGGCCCATTGGGACGGGACGGCTGAAACCGAAGAAAAAATCAAAGAAAGTACAAAAGCAAGCATCCGATGTATTCCCTTGAACAACCAAGCTGAAACAGGAACCTGCATCTTCTCAGGCAAACCTTCAAACCAGCGCGTTTACTTTGCATTGGCTTATTAATAAGAAATACCATGGCTGATACCCGATCCATGATTCTGGAAAACCTTCACGATAAAAACCGCCTTAAGCAGACGGTTTATGCAAACACCCTAAATGGATTCAATTTAATGAGGCAGGCCATGGAACGGGTTTACACTGATTTAAAGCCTGAGGTGGAATCGTGGACTGAGCCAACGGCACGGTGGAAATTTCAGGTTGTAAATGCCCATGAATTTAGCCTGACCTTTGGTTCAGATGTTATGATTCTAAACCACCACTCCAATGTATTTCAGTTTGAACGCAGTCATCCACAATGGCAAACGGCCTATTTGAAGGCCGATGAGCAAAGAAGCTATTTCGGAGTGATTCATGTGTATAATTTTCTTCACGACAGTTTGGCCTACAATCGGCAAGAAGATTACGGCTATTTGATTGCCCGAATTTTCATCAATAAAGACAAGCATTTTATGGTGGAAGGCAAGCGGCAATTGGGCTTTTTGTACAATCGTTTTAGCGAAGAAGAAATAAGCGTTGAGGCCTTTGAAAAGGTTTTGCATACCTGTATGTTGTACAGCCTAGATTTCGATTTGCTGCTGCCTCCGTATGAGCAGGTAAAAGTGGCCACGGTAGAACAGGTGCAAGCCTACACCAAACTTGCCATGGGCCGTACCGGAAAACGCCTTGGCTTTCGGTTTGAATCAGACAACGACAGCCTGTTGCTGTGATATACCCAAAACAGGGCGGCCCCGTTATGGCCGGTTGCGATGAAGCCGGTCGGGGTTGCTTGGCAGGTCCCGTTTTTGCTGCTGCGGTTATTTTAAATCCCGAATTACCAATCCAAGGCTTAAACGATTCCAAAGCCTTAACCCTTGAACAGCGTAACCGTTTAAAGATAGACATTGAGGAGAAATCCTTGGCCTGGGCTATTGGAGTGTGCAGCCATGCTGAAATCGATGAAATCAATGTGCTGAATGCCGCCATTTTAGCAATGCATAGAGCCATTGACGGCCTTAAAATGCGGGCCGACGGATTGTTGATTGATGGAAATCGGTTTAAATCCTATTGGGGAATTCCTCACCGATGCGAAATTAAGGGCGATGCCCGGTTTGCATGCATTGCCGCCGCAAGTATTCTGGCAAAGACCCACCGAGATGCTTTTATGTTTGATGCCCATAGCCAATTTCCACAGTACGCCTGGAACGAAAACAAAGGCTACCCCACCCCATTTCACAAACGAGCAATTCAGCAGTTTGGCCCAAGCCCATTGCATCGATTGAGCTTTAAAGGAGTGAAAAGCGAGTAAAATGCAGACCATTAACTGTTACCATAATGTTTCTTTTTTTGATTGAAGGGCAGCAAATTTTGGAGACTCAAAATGGAATTATACCTTAGTTGAACAAAGAAAAGGTATTCAAATGCGTCATTTTTATTGGTTTTGTTTTTTGTTTTTTGGGTTCGTACTTCAAGCACAGGTTAAAATTGGAAGCAACCCTCAACTGCTTAGTCCCAGTGCTGTTTTAGAATTGGAAAGCACCAACAAGGGCTTTTTTCCGCCGAGATTAACAACAGTGCAACGGGACAGCATTGCCACGCCGGGGGTACAAAATTTGGGACTGGAGGGTCTGACCATTTACAACCTAAGCAACCATTGTTTGGAAATTTGGATAGGTAGAATATGGAAATCCATGTGCGAAGATACATGCACCGGACCACCGGCTCCCCCAGCCCAACTTAGCGGTCCCAGTGAACCAATTGCAGGCGGACAGGCCGCCTATTCGGTTTCAAACATAGGATTAACCAATGCGCAATGGACCTTGCCCTCGAACTGGACTTTATTGAGTGGCCAAACCACACCGACCATTTTGGTGCAGGTGGGTTCAGATACCGGCCAGGTATCGGTAAGCGATAAAAACAGCTGTGGTGTTGGGCTTGCCAGCCAAATTTCGGTAAATCCTTGCACCTATCCTGGTCAACGAAGTGGGTGCCCGGCTGTGCACCCCTCGGCCATACGACAGGCAAACCCACAGATTTCAGATGGAGTTTATTGGATACAAGCGGCAAACAACGGCCCTGCAATTCAAGCGTATTGCCGATTTAATTACCTAGATGGGGGCGATTGGGTATTGATGTTGAAGGTATTTAATCAGGGAGATATGCCTTCGGGTAGTGTTCGCTGGACCGACACCCTAATGCACAATGCCAGCGATTTCAACTTAAATTCTGGGAACTGGTCAAAATATGCCACCTGGAACCGCTTTCCGTTCACCCGATTGGCTATGGAAATGCGTCAAGGTGGGCAATCGAAGGTTCCTCCCATTCAAATTTACAATACAGCCAGAACCTTTGCACAAGCCATTGCTTTGGCCGGAGGAGCCAATGCTCCCAACAATTTAAACACGACCGTTCGCTGCGATGCCACCGACCCTGCCATACCCCCCGGAAGCAGGTATTGGAATTTGCCAATGAAGGCGGGAACTGCATTTTCAAATGCGAATGGACAGGAACAATTTATTCAATCGTATGGAATTGGTATGTGGGCGTTTAATTCGGCTAATTCAAACAGCGGCGAAGGTTTTGCCAACACAGGTCGTGCTGGAGCTTGGATAGGCTGCCCGCTGGACGACAACAGCAACAGCTTCAATCAACCCAGCAATGCGGGTTCCGATTCTGGATTTGGCTTTGGAACCTCTGCAGGCAACCCAGCAAAAACAACCAGTTGTGGGTATTCCGAATGGAACCTAGGTTCATCGACCAACACCCTGCCGGGCTATGTTTGGTTGAGGTAAAGGGGAATGTAAGTCGTTAAAAGCAGCATTGCCGCCCGCGGGCGGGATTGAACCAGGGTAGCTCGGCAAGGGCGAAGTGCCAGGTTCCGCGCGCCGCGGAGGCGACTTCAGGAGCCACCGCAAGGCCGCTGGACCTGCCACTGAGCATTGCCGACTACCGGTGAAAGCCCGATAACCCGCCCCTAAAATCAGGAAAAATTAGAGTTTGCGCTTTACCTCAACTTCTTCGAATGCCTCGATGATGTCGCCGATTTGAATGTCGTTGAAGCGGTCGATGGTTAGGCCGCACTCGTAGCTGGTTGCGACTTCTTTGACGTCGTCTTTGAAGCGTTTCAGGCTGCTGAGTTTGCCGGTGTGCATCACGATGCCTTCGCGGATGATGCGTACTTTGTGATTGCGTGCAATTTTTCCGTCGGTAACGTAACAGCCAGCAACGGTTCCCACTTTGGTGATGCTAAAGACATCGCGGACCTCGACGGTGGCGGTAACTTTTTCTTCAAACTCGGGCGCAAGCATGCCTTCCATGGCCGCCTTAACCTCGTCAATAGCCTGATAGATAATAGAATAGGTCCTGATGTCGATTTCTTCGGCTTCGGCCAATCGGCGTACCGCGGGGCTAGGCCGCACCTGGAATCCAACGATAATGGCATCGGAAGCGGAGGCCAGCATGACATCGCTTTCGCTGATGGCGCCTACCGATTTGTGGATGATATTGACCTGAATGCTGTCGGTGCTGAGCTTTAAAAGCGAATCGGTCAGGGCTTCGGCTGAGCCATCGGTATCGGCCTTAATGATGATGTTAAGCTGTTGGAAATCTCCGATGGCAATGCGTCGGCCAATTTCGTCTAGGGTAATGTGTTTGCGTGTTCGCAGTCCTTGTTCGCGCTGCAATTGCTGGCGTTTGGTGGCAATTTCACGGGCTTCGCGCTCGTCGTCCATCACCTTAAATTTATCGCCGGCTTGAGGTGCGCCGTTCAAGCCCAAAACGCGTACCGGCATAGCTGGTCCAGCCTTTTTGATGGGCGTACCGCGTTCATTGAACATCGCTTTCACCCTTCCGCTAAACTGACCTGCCAACACCACATCGCCCATAGACAAGCTGCCCGATTGCACCAGCAAGGTGGCTACATAACCGCGGCCTTTATCAAGCTGAGCTTCAATAACCACACCTTGGGCGTTTTTATCGGGGTTGGATTTCAGTTCCAACATTTCGGCTTCCAGCAAAACTTTATCGAGCAAAGCGTCGATGTTCAGGCCTTGTTTGGCTGAAATTTCTTGGCATTGGTATTTACCGCCCCAGTCTTCCACCAACAGGTTCATATTGGCAAGGGCTTCGCGGATTTTCTCGGAATTTGCTCCGGGTTTATCGATTTTATTGATGGCAAACACCATAGGCACATTGGCGGCCTTAGCATGGTTGATGGCCTCAACGGTTTGGGGCATCACCGAGTCGTCGGCGGCAATCACAATAATGGCCACATCGGTCAATTGAGCACCGCGTGCCCGCATGGCAGTAAAGGCCTCGTGACCGGGAGTGTCAATAAAGGTAATTTGCTTTCCACTTTCAAGGGTAACCCCATAGGCCCCAATGTGCTGGGTAATGCCGCCAGCTTCACCAGCAATAACGTTGGCTTTACGAATGTAGTCGAGCAACGAAGTTTTACCATGGTCAACGTGGCCCATAACCGTAACGATGGGTGGGCGGTCGCTCAAAGATTCTGGGCTATCTACCTCTTCTTCTTCGGCATCTTCGGTATCGGCAGAAACGAATTTAATTTCATGGCCAAATTCTTCGGCAATGATTTGAATGGTTTCAGCGTCTAGGCGTTGGTTAATTGACACAAAAAGGCCAAGGCTCATGCAGGCCGAAATAATTTCGGTGACGGAAATATCCATCATTTGCGAAAGTTCGTTGGCCGAAACGAATTCGGTTACCTTCAAAATTTTGCTTTCGCGCTCGGTAGCCTCGGCTTGGTTTTGAATTTTCTCTCGAATTCCCTCGCGCTTTTGTCGGCGCATTTTCACCGACTTGGATTTACCTCTTTCGCTTAGTCGCGCAAGGGTTTCCTTAATTTGTTTTTGGATTTGTTCCTCGGTGAGTTCGACTTTAATTTCGGGACGAATGTCTTTTCTAGGTCCTCTTTGACCACCGGCAGGACCGCGTTGGCCTTGTTGTCCGGGTTGACCAGGACCGCGCTGAAACTGCCCGGGACCGCGTTGGCCAGGGCCGGATTGACCTTGGCCGGATTGACCTTGGCCAGATTGTCCTTGTCCTTGACCTTGGCCTTGATTTTGCCCGCCTTGTAGGGTTGGTCTTTTAATGCCTTCCTTGGTAATGCGTTTGCGTTTGGTTTTATCGTCTGAACGGCGGTCGCCGGCGGCGGGAAGTTCGATTTTTCCGATAATGGTTGGACCGCCCAGCTTGCTGGCAGCAGCTCGGTACACTTCGGGTGCAGCATCAGGCTTGGGCAGTACAGGAGCTACCGGTTTTGGTTCATCGGTAGGCGTATCAGCTGTAGGAGCTTGGGGCTGGGCAGAAGGGGTAGGCTCAGCAGGTTTTTCCGCTTTTTCGGCCTTGGGTTCCTCCTTTTTAACGGGTTCAGGCTTGGGTTGTTCCTTTGCCGGCTCTGCTTTTTTGACAGGCTTTTTGGGTGGCAGATCAATTTTACCAAGCACCTTAATTCCACCCGCCTGTTGTTTATCTTCCGTTGGGATGCTTGGACCTTCGCTAACTGGAGGTTCCACTTTGGGAGTTTCCTTCACAGGTTCAGGTTCGGCCTTAACGGGTGCCGACAAGCTATTGTCTTTAATGAGCATTTCTTGCTGTGGTTCGTCGTACACATGAGGAGTTTCGGTTTTCTTAACATCCTCAATGGTAACGGTTTCCCTTTGTACAGGGCTACCGCCCATTTGCCGAGATTTCTCCTTGGCTTGAACATCCGATTGGTGTTCTTTGCACAGAATTAAGTAAAGATCTTCCGAGATTTTGGAATTTGGATTGGACTCAATAGAGTGTCCATGCTTGTTAAGGGTTTCCACCAAGGTGGCAACCCCAACATTCAAATCTTTGGCAACTTTACTTAATCTCAGTGTTTTGACTTCAGACATAGATAGAATTAAACATCAAACAGCCTCGGGTGAACCACCACAAAGGTATGCATAATAGGACAAATGGTTATTTTTCGAACTCAGACCTTAAAATTTGAAGGACTTCCTCAATGGTTTCCTCTTCAAGGTCAGTGCGGCTAAGCAAATCGGCTTTGTTTAGTTCCAGAACAGATTTAGCGGTATCGCAACCCACCGACTTAAGGGTATCGATGACCCAGTCTTCGATTTCATCGCGGAAATCGTCTAGTGCAACGTCTTCCATATCGGGTTCGTCGTCGCGGTACACATCAATTTCGTATCCAGTTAACCGGCTTGCCAGTTTGATGTTCATGCCGCCCTTACCAATGGCTAGACTTACCTGGTCGGGTTTCAAAAATACGCGAGCCCTGCGGTCAGCATCGTTCAGTTCCATGGTAACAATTTTAGCAGGACTCAAGGCCCGCTGAATGTACAAGGAAGTGTTGTTGGTATAGTTTATAACATCGATATTCTCGTTGCGCAATTCACGAACAATTCCGTGAATCCGGCTGCCTTTCATACCCACGCAGGCACCAACGGGATCAATCCGGTCATCAAAACTTTCAACGGAAACTTTGGCGCGCTCGCCAGGAATACGTACAATTTTTTTAATGGTAATTAGGCCATCGAACACCTCAGGAACTTCTTGCTCGAACAATTTTTCCAAAAATTCAGGCGCTGTTCTTGATAAGATAATCAGCGGTGAGTTGTTTTTCAGGTCCACTTTCAGCACAACGGCTCGAATGGTTTCTCCCTTTTTGAAAAAGTCGCTGGGAATCATTTCCGCCTTAGGCAAAATCAATTCATTCCCTTCATCGTCAAGAACCAGCAATTCTTTTCTCCAAACTTGATATACTTCTCCTGCCAAAATCTCGCCCACCCGATCTTTGTATTTTTTATACACAGCATCTTTTTCTAAGTCTTGAATGCGGGCATGCAGGTTTTGACGCATAGAGGTAATGGCACGGCGCCCAAAATTTGAGAAGGGTACGGCCACCGAGACTTCTTCTCCAACCTCAAAATCGGGTTCGATTTTTAAAGCATCAGATAAAGCTATTTCGGCCACCGGATCTTCCACCTCACCGTCTTCAACGATGGTTAGGTTTTGAAAAATTTCAAGGTCACCTTTATCGACGTTTACAATCAGGTCGAAGTTCTCAACTTCACCGTATTTGCGCACAATCATGCCCCGGATAACGTCTTCCAGGATATGCATCATGGTAACTCTGTCAATGTTTTTTTGCTCTTTAAAATCAGCAAAAGAATCTATCAAAGAGATGGTATTCATGCGTGTTAGGATATAAACTGGGTTAGGAGAAAAATATGAGTTTAAGTACTTTTTTAATTTCAGAAACAGGTAGGTCAAGGGTTGTTTCGCTCAGCGGCGGTTTTGCGCCCGACTTGGATTTTGAGGGGCGAAACAGATTGAGCTTCAGGTTATCTTGAGCGTAATCTGTCAAAACGCCTTGGTGCTTTTCGCCGTTGTTCATCAAAACCTCTATGGATTTGTTAAGGGCCTTTTTAAATTGCAGGGGGTGCCGCAGCGGTTTATCTAAGCCTGGCGATGAAATGGTAATTTGATACGGATCCAGTGCTTCGGCCGTTCTGCCGCGCAATTCACGCATGAGGGCTGCGCATTGTTCAATGCTCACATTGCTTTCTCCGTCCACAAATATTTCAATGCGGTGTTCGGCCGGAACGTTCAGCTCAATCAACTCCAAGCTGTTTTCGTTCAGCAGTTCGGGCAAAATTTCGTCTAAGATGTTTCTTACGCTCATGGTCTTAATAAAGACGAAAGGGCCTAAAGGCCCTTCCATCGATGTTCTCTTACGTCAGGCAAAGATAACACATGCCTGGGATTTATCCAAATCCGTTTCGGGAATTGAATTAATATCCGCCGCGGTATCCGCCGCCGCCGCCGCCGCCATAGTTGGAACGGGGACGTTCTTCCTTCGGACGTGCTTCTTTCACAACAATCCGACGGCTGTCGTACTCCGCTTGGTCCAATTCTTTGATGGCTTTTTTAGCCTCATCGTCATTGGGCATTTCGACAAAGCCGAAACGCTTAGATTGACCGGTTTCGCGGTCCATAATTACCTTAGCCGACGTTACTTCTCCGTACTCAGAGAAAAGTTGGTTCAGGTCTTCGCTGGTGGTTTGATCACTCAGCTTTGCTACAAAAATGTTCATGGAAAAAAATAAGAAGTGATTTCAATAAGGCAAACTGCGCTGCGTAATAAAATTTAGGGACTACTGGATCAGAACCTTTACACCTTAATGAATTAGGGCAAAGGTAGGCCTAATTTTCGGTTTTGCAAATGCTTTATTTATGTGGGCGCCTATTCCCGCTTTCACCTGTATTGCCTTTCGGTAAAGCCGCCGGCCTTTTTGGCTGCGGTGGCTCCCCCTGGTCGCCTCCTCGCCAAAGCCCGGAAGGCTTTCCCGTTCAGTCAATGCCGGTTCAATCGGGGGCGCAAGCGCCTTGAAGCTATGCGTTCACTCCATGCTTAAGATTCAGGGCTCAGTTGCTTTTTCAAACTACCTACTGCCTGAACAAAATAATCGGCCCGCTGCAGTTCTTGATTTAAACTTGCATCGCGCACCCGAACGCGGCGCAAATAGCTCTGCTCTGCGCTAAACTTAGCTTCCAAGGCATTGGCCAATTTCAACGCCTTTTCGGTTTTTCCCATTTGCCTATATAAATCGGCCATCAGTACATTAAAGTAATCGTAAGCCATTTTATGGTCGGGCATCAACTCTTGGGCACGGTCAAGCACTTTTTCAGCCCGAACCTTGTCGCCTTTGTTCAATAAGGCGGTTGCCAAGCGTACAAAATTGCTTCTAAAATTCATGGTCATGCGCAGGTTTGTTTCATCTAAATAGACGCCATCTCCGTTCATATTGCCCCATTTAAAGGTTTCCATGAAGTTTTTGTATGTTGTTTCAATGCCTACACCCCCCGTTTGTCCTTTCACTTCGGGAGTCATTTCCTTAGGCATAAGGCGGTAGGCCAATCCGTCAAGGCGGAAGAATTTTTCCAATCCCAAATAGTTGTCGGTGCCAACGGTAACCGAGAAAGAAAGTGGGCGGTCCCAATTAAAGGAGGCCAGCAAATCAAGCAACATCACTTCGCTTTTCAGCACATACGATTTAGAAACTTCCCAACGTAGTTCCTTAGGTAGCCCCGCCATTTCTTCGGCGGTAACCAATCCGGCCTGCACAACCTTGGCCGAATCAATGGGCAGAATAAACTTGTTGGAACGCAAATAATACAGCATCTCTCCTCCCGAAACCGAAGTCATGTTCCGGCCATCTGTGCGGCGTAGCCAATCCAAATGTTCTTGAACCGTATAGTACTTTTCGTTTGATTTATCCATCAAGACCTGGTCGCGGGTACTTCCCCGGTATTCGGGTTCGGTCATTGAAAATTGAACCGGATCCCCATCGTAGGCCTTCCGCTTCATTTGGTTGATGTACCAATCGGTGTTTAAAAGGCTTAAATTGACCACCCGAACATCTGTGCGCTCCCCTTCTACCTCTTGCAAATACCAAAGCGGGAAGGTGTCGTTGTCTCCATTCGTGAACAAAACGGCATCTTTTTCGCAACTGTTCAGGTAATTGTATGCAAAATCCCTAGCGGTGTGGCGGTTTGACCGATTGTGGTCGTCCCAGTTCTGTAGGCCAAATAAAACCGGAGCCATACCCAAGGCGACCACCGTTGAAGCCAAAGCCACGGGCACCCCTGATTTATTCAGGTATTTTTGAGCTCCATGCACCAAAGCCAAAACACCCATTCCCACCCAAATACAGAATGCGTAGAATGAGCCGGCATAAGCATAATCTCGTTCCCGAGGTTGGTATGGAGTTTGGTTCAGGTAAATTACAATGGCCAAGCCCGTTAAGAAAAACAACATGCCCACAACGGCTGAACCACGGGGGTCTTTGTAAATTTGGAAAGCCAAGCCCAGCAATCCTAAAATCAGAGGAAGGAAATAATAGGTATTGCGCCCTGCATTGTTTGCCCATTTTTCCGGCTGTTTGTCTTGGGGCAATCCGGTAATCATTTCATCCACAAACGAAATTCCTGAAATCCAGTGTCCACTACCTTGCTCGCCGTTGCCTTGATTGTCGTTTTCTCGGCCTACAAAGTTCCAAAAGAAGTAACGGAAATACATCCAACGAACCTGATAGTTAAAAAAGAAAGATAGGTTTTCTTTACCCCCGGGCTTTTGCCCATCTACCAAACCCGTCCATTCTTTGTAAGCGCTTACATGGGAGCCTTGTGGACTGTACATTCTAGGGAAAACGGTTTGACGCGATTTTTCGTAGGAATACTTAGGTTTATATTCAATGGTTTGGTATTCGTGGTCGATGTTTAACGAGGTTTTGTTTTTTGATTCCTTCACAAAGGTTTCGGCATCGTGCTTCAATCCAAAACTTGCCACTTCTTTGCCGGATTGGTCTTTCACAACGTACAGTTTCATGCGAACCGGATTCCCTTCCGTTATATCAACCAAACGGGCATCAAAGTATTGACCATAAAACAAGGGCCGGTCTCCGTATTGATCCCGATTTAAATACGAAATCATGGAATAAACATCTTCAGGATTGTTTTCATCCATGGGCGTATTGGCCATGGAACGAATAAAAATTACCCCATAAGAAGAGTACCCAACAATGATAACTGTTACGGCCCAAAGCCCTAAATTGGCTAGGTATTTACCTTGCTTTTGGGTATAGTAAATTCCTGCGGCCAAGCCTGCAGCCAAAACCAGCAAGGAAATCAAAAAGCCTGTTCCAAAGCTAAATTGAAGTGAGTTGGTAAAGAACCGCTCGAACGTAGCGGTGAATTTAATGGTGCCGGGTATAATACCGTATTGAACAAACACCAAAACAGCGGCCGAGATTCCTAGAGCATAGATCAATCCCTGATTGCTCACCTTGTATTTCTTGTAATAATACAAAAGTCCAATAGCCGGAATGGTCAACAGGTTCAGTAAGTGAACGCCAATAGACAAACCCATCAAATAGGCAATTAAGATAATCCAGCGGTCTGCCCCAACTTCACCGCGGTCCACTTCCCCATCCCACTTTAACATTGCCCAAAAAACAAGGGCGGTAAACAAACTCGAAGTGGCATACACCTCGCCTTCAACAGCCGAAAACCAGAACGTATCGCTAAAAGTGTAGGCCAAAGCCCCAACCAAGCCAGCACCCATGGTTTCTACCAATCGAAGGGCGGTCCATTTTACCTCTTTAGATTTGTCTTGAACCTTGTATAGTTTTTGAACCAAACCTGTAATGGTCCAAAACAAGAAGCCAATGGTTAAAGCGCTTGCCGCCACTGAAAGCCAGTTAACCATAACCGCTGCGGTAGATGGGTTATCGCCACCCAACACAATAAACAAACGGCCCAACAAAGCAAACAGCGGGGCGCCGGGAGGATGCCCAACTTGAAGTTTATGTGCTGAGGCTATAAACTCTCCACAATCCCAAAAACTAACGGTATCTTCCATGGTTAAACCATACACCACCAAAGCCACCAAAGTGACAAACCATCCTAAACCATGGTTTAAAAGTGCAAATTGCTTATTAACGGACATAGCTGTTGATTAACTTCAACAAATGTACTAAAATGTCCGGGGTTCTCTAAGTCCTAATTATTTAGGTTGCTGCTCGTTTAAAGGTTTAAATTCCATCGAAACCGAATTGATGCAGTACCGTAAACCTGTGGGCGCAGGCCCATCAGGAAACACATGCCCCAAATGCCCTCCACATTTGCTGCACACAACTTCGGTCCGAATCATGCCATGGCTGTAATCGGCCTCCTCTGAAATTGCCTCTCCGTTTAATGGGGCATAAAAGCTAGGCCATCCACAATGGGCATCAAATTTGGTTTCAGAATCAAACAGGGGCGCTCCGCATCCGCCGCAAACGTACGTTCCCGGCAAGTCAACCTTATATAAAGCACCCGAATAAGGGCGCTCTGTTCCTTTAAGGCGAAGAACTTGGTATTGTTCAGCACTTAGTTGCTTTTTCCAATCTTCTTCAGACTTCTGAACTGGGAATTTCATGGTGTTGGGCGTTTTTTGAGCACAAGAATAGAAAGGGAGTGCCAAGAAAAGGACAAAATAAATGGCTTGATTCACGGAACTATAACACCCGAATCCCTGAGTTGGTTTAATTTAAATGAAACATCAACCCCAACACCAGCCCTGCAAAAATAAACAGCAACCTTCGCCATTTGTATTGATGTTCATGACCCGATTCCAATAAGATGGTGGTCGACATATTCAAAAACACTCCCGCTGCAAGAGCTGGAAAAACCATAACCCAGATGGATTGATCGTTTGTTGAAAGGGCTCCGCCCAACACCATACCGAAAACCGGCATCAGGGCAAATAGGCCTATTAAAATTAAACGAACATTAAAATTTAATCCCCTATTTTTTAAAACATTGGCAAATACAGCCACCACTGGAATACCATGAAAAGCAATGGCCAAAACAATAGGATGGTCAAACCGCTGGATGTAAAACAGGGGGACGCCTTCAATCAATCCATGCACATAAACAGCAGGTAAAACTCCCCAAAGCGATAAAGCAGAAGGGTGTGCATGTGAATGATTATGCGTATGCCCATGCGTCATTTCATGGTGTCCATGGTCAACCCCACCTGAAAAAACATCAAAAAGAATTTGTACAAAGAATCCGGCCAGAACAACAGCCCCTAACCAATGCTGATGCCCATGAAAAACATCGGGCAATAGGTGAGTTATGGTTATGCTCAATAAAAAAGATCCGGAAAAAGCCAACATAAAGCCCAGAGATCGTTTACCCAATGGCCTCTTCAAAACGAAAACTCCAACAGCAAAGGCTGGCAAAAAAAGCAAAACCGAAGTTAAGATGAAAGAGCTCATAAACGGGGGGTCATCAACAAAATACACCTATCTGAACTATCCTTATCAAAAGCCTCTAACGCGTAGTTGCCCCAAATTTGCTTAAGCTCTAAACCAGCCTTTTCACTCATTAAAACCAAATCTGAAAGAGAATAAGCCCGAACCCGTTCAGAAAATTGCCACTCCTGTTCTAAAGTATTTACCCGTATTTCTTTTTGTACACGTCCATTATCAACCCATTTATGGGTACAAAAAGTGTACTCTTCAATTTGCCTCTGTTCCTTTTCTTCTTCCAACAATTCGCTCAAAACTTTTTGGCTGTTAAAAAAATCCAGCACAACCCAACCATCGGCATGAACAGCGCTTCGAAGGGTTTCTAAAACCTGACCGTTTTCTTCGTCGGTATCAAAATACCCAAAACTGGTGAACAGGCTTAATGCCAAATCAAACTCAGGCCTTGACCATGGCATCCGCATGTCTCTTAATTCAAAACTAAGCCCTTCTGAAGAAAGTAAATTTGCTTCTTGAATGCTTCGGGGCGACAAATCAACCCCGTGAACCTGCATCCCTCTAGAATGCAAGAACCTCGAATGCCTTCCTCTTCCGCAAGCCAGGTCAAGTATTCTACCTCCCTTGGGGACTTTTATTTTTTGAAGCAATAAATCTAAAAAATCGGCGGCCTCCTGTTCGTCCCTATGCTTGTACAACATCGGATAAAAAGGGGAATCAAACCATGAAGCGTACCAAGGGTTCATCTATTTTTGCAACTGAGGTGCAAAGATAGACCTTTCGTTGAAATCGGCACTTAAAAAAAATCGAGTAAAAAGATTTACCTGCCCTTTTCGGCCTGAAGAATCATGGATTGAAGGGGTTGGTCGTTGGGGCGAAGACGTTTCAGGGTATTCAGCAGCATCAGGGCGGGGCCCCAATGCCGAACCTCCAAATAATGCTTAGCCAACCGGTCGTAGGCCATCCATAAGGCATTAATCTCTGCTGAATCGGTAAAAAATGCCTGGGCCTGTGTGGTCCTTCTAAAATCTAGCAGGGTTTTACCAGCCCCATTTTCTAAAAAAGCTTGAAGTTGATGCTGTAACGACAGAAGCTCAGAAGAAGCCGCATTCCCCTCTTTGGAAAACACCGAATCCATTTCATTCAAAAGGGATATCAGGGAAGGCATGGCCAACCGACGGCAAATGGAATCTTGGGGTGCACAAGGCAAGGACTGCAAAAACATGCGGTACTCCTGACCGGTAGATAATCCTGCCGACCTCAACAAAATAGAGGGTCGCGCATCTTGGGTTAAGGAATACGACCATTTTCCATTTTCAGATGCAAAGCAATCGATTTTAAACTGCCAATCCATCAAAGCCTCAAGGCAAATACAAGAAACTGAATTAGGTCCATCAGAACGGGTTTCATAAACACGAACCAAATATCGAGTGTCAACCCAAGCAAGGGGCAAAAAAGCGGTTGGCCTGTAGGGCATGGGCATCCTTTCTGCCTCAATTTGTCCAAGACCAGCACCCGACCCAATTCCAATCCAGGCTTCGGTGTGGTTAGGCCCTACACTTACCATCAACTTCCCTTCATGGCCTTCGATAGGCCATAATTTTTGAGCAGCCAAAGGGTAAGAGAAAAAGCCAGGCAGGCTTATCAAAAAGACAAGTATGGAACTTTTCATTTTCCGGCTTCCGGCCGCATTTGTGGAAAGAACAATACCTCTTGAATGGAGGTTTGATTTGTCATCATCATTACCAATCTGTCAATCCCAATTCCCAATCCCGATGCAGGCGGCATGGCGAACTCCATGCTTTTCAAAAAATCCTCGTCCAAGGCCATGGCATCGGCATCTCCACGATTGGCCAAAGCCAATTGTTCCTCAAAACGTTGACGCTGATCAATGGGGTCGTTCAATTCAGTATAGGCATTTGCCACTTCTTTTCCACAAATAAACAGTTCAAAACGCTCAACCAAGCCATCTTTATTCCGGTGTTTTTTGGCCAAGGGTGTCATTTCAATGGGGTAATCGGTAATGTAGGTTGGCTGGATCAAGGTTTTTTCTACTTTCTCCCCAAAAATTTGGTCAATCAACTTTCCCTTTCCCATTTCTGGACTGGTCGGAATATTCCAAGTTGCACATTGTTGACGCAATTCTGTTTCGTTCATTCCCGAAATATCGGTTCCAGTTTGCCTGTGAATAGCATCAAACAATGGGATTCGAGCAAAGGGCCCCTCGAAGTTAATTTTATGCTGAGCATAGTTTACCTCGGTTGTACCAAATACGGTTCGGGTAATAAAGGCTAAGCAATCCTCTACCATAGCCATCATCCATTCATAATCCTTGTAGGCTACATAAATTTCCATAGAGGTGAATTCGGGGTTGTGGGTTTTATCCATTCCCTCATTCCTAAACATCTTACCAATTTCATAAACGCCTTCTAGCCCTGCAACCAACAAACGTTTTAAATACAATTCGTTGGCAATTCGTAAAAACAAGGGCACATCTAAGGCCTGATGATGCGTTTTGAATGGGCGAGCTGCGGCTCCTCCGTGTACAGATTGCAAAATAGGCGTTTCGACTTCAAGCCAACCCTTCGCATCAAAATAAGAACGCATGGCAGAAATAATCCTGCTTCGCGCAATAAATGTGGCTCTAATTTCGGGGTTCACGATAAGATCCACATAGCGCATGCGGTGCCTCAATTCGGGATCCGAAAAGGCATCGTGCACATTACCCTCCGCATCGGTTTTTACAATGGGCAGGGGCCTTAGGCATTTGCTCAACAAGGTCAGTTCCTGAACATGAAGTGTTATTTCGCCCACCATCGTTCTAAACACATATCCCTTAACCCCAATTATGTCCCCAATATCTAGCCATTTTTTAAACAGCTGGTTGTATCCATCTTTGTCTTCTCCAGGGCAAATTTCATCGCGGTTAACATACAGCTGAATGCGAACCCCATCTTGCATTAAAACTGCAAAACTGGCTTTCCCCTGAATTCGTTTGCTCATTAATCTACCCGCTAAGCAAATCTCTGTCCAATCAGCGGCATTTTCGTCGGCAAATTGAGAAAGAATGTTCTTTGCTGAAGCGTTTACCGGATATAAAGCGGCAGGATAAGGATCAATACCTGCAGCTCGAATCTGATCTAACGATTGCCTCCTAATAGCCTCCTGCTCCGATAAAGATGTTTCGATATTCATAATTCAATGGTAATCTGGGATCGAAATTTTAAGAAAAAGGAGCCTCTTCGTTGTCGCCCTCAAACAATCCAAAACCGGTTGGCTTACCTTCAATTGTAGGGGTGGTTTCAATTTGGAATTCTTCTTCCGAGGCAGTCAAGGTTATTGGCGAAATACTGTTATCGGTTTGAACTATGAATTCAATGGGAGTTGATTCGCTCTCTGCCTTGGGGGATACAGGCTGAATTTCATTTGACGATTCTACCTTTTTATCGATTCGTTTGGGTTTTGCTCTTTGAATCAGCGCAGGGCTAGGAGCACCAAAACCAACCAATTCCAATTTATGTTCCCGTAAAAACATGCCCAATGCAACGGCCTGGACGTGATTTTCAGGAAAGAACTCCAACTCCCATTCATCGCCATTCCCTCTTGGCAGAGAACGAAAGGCCATTCTTTGGTCAATGCAATATTCTAAAACCTCTTGCATGTTCTTCCGCCTTACTACAACGCAAGGATTGGTACTTATAAGGCCGCTCATTTTGCTTCTTCTTCTAAGGTTACAGAAATCATTTCATCGCCTCCTTTAATTTGGCTCAAAATTTCATCGCCTTCAATCATTTTACCAAAGCAGGTATGCACCCCATCAAGATGCGCGGTTGTATTTCTACTGTGAACAATAAAAAACTGTGAGCCACCCGTATCTTTTCCCGCATGAGCCATGCTCAACACACCCCTGTCGTGATATTGATTGGGTGCAGATGTTTCGCATTTTATACGATAACCAGGACCACCTGTTCCATCGCCCCTTGGACAACCGCCCTGGGCTACGAAACCTGGAATAACCCTGTGAAAGGTCAAACCATCGTAAAATCCCCCTTTAATCAAATTCATAAAGTTCTCGGCTGTGCCAGGCGTCTCCTCCACAAACAACTCAAACTTCATTACTCCATACTTGGTTTCAATGTTGACGTTCATAAAATTCAGTTAAAATGACCACTTGTTAATAGGCTCTACCTATCTTTGAGCAAAACTAATAAAATTGGGCCGTTTCATAGGAATATTATGTTTGATTCTTGCAATTAGTGGGTGTAGCTCCCGTATCGAATATTGCAGCAAAGACCCTGAAGTAAATTGGGGAATTATGACTTTGTACAACTGGGAAGGAAACCCTTTAGATGAGTCTGCCTTTTATTCTCCAACTGAAAAAATCCAATGGACACCCGACTCCCTAGGTTTAATGGAATCCATTAGCAACGAAATGGCTTTACAAGGCAGAAATCTTATTGATGAAGGACGAGGTCATATCTTGGAACTCAAACTGTTTCGATCGGAAGGGCCTGAACCTGAATACCAAGAAAAATTCAGCGGCGCTATTGCTTGGAATAAAATACCTAAAAACACCTGGGTGCTTGATGTTCGTTTAAACATGGGTCGAAAATTGGTCTTAAGAACCTTTGCTGAACCCATTGAAAGCAAAGAAAACCTTGAAGCAGGTTTAAAACTTCGGGCACGAAACCTCTGTTCTTGTTTTAAAGATAGCCAACACTAATCCTAATTTTATGAAGATCTTTTCCTTCGGTTTTGCACTCTGTTTGTTTCCTTTTGGTTTGTCCGGACAATGGGAACGTTGTGGATACACCCACCTTCTTAAACAACTAAAAGAAAAAGGCCAACACATGGCTATCGAACAAATCCAAGAAGAAGCTTATTCCTTTGCCAAACAAAATGGGCTTCAAAAATCAGCACCTCTGTACCAAATTCCTGTGGTGGTTCACATTGTGCACATGAGCCCAGAAGAAAACCTTCCTGATTCCCTAATCCATCAGCAAATTCAGGTGTTGAATGCAGACTTCAGAAGGTTAAATGCCGACACAAACTTGACGCGTTCTGAGTTTCTACCCGTCGCCGCCGATGCAGGAATCGAATTCTTTTTGGCCACCCAAGACCCTCAAGGCAATCCAACCAACGGCATTACGCGCACAGCAGGACAACCCAGCGGACTTTTCCCAATTTTCGACCCCTTTAGTGATAACGTAAAAAAGACCGCTTTAGGTGGAAAAGACCCCTGGCCAACAAGCAGATATCTAAACGTTTGGGTCTGTAACTTACTCAGTGGTTTTGGTGTGCTTGGGTATGCCTATCCGCCCGCAGGAACCCCACCGAATTGGCCGGCCGATTCAGCTCCGGCCGACAGCACAGTGCAAGGTGTGGTAATCCATTACCCCGTTTTTGGACCCAATAACCCCAACGCAACCGGACCCTTAACCGCCGTAAATCGTGGGCGAACCTTAACCCATGAAGTTGGACACTTCTTAGGTCTAAGGCATATTTGGGGAGACGGCGGCTGTGCCGAAGACGACGGATTAAACGACACACCACCTTCCGATTCGGATGCAGGTCAACTTTGTGACTTTAGTAAAAACACCTGCCCTCCCGTTTCTGGCCCTGACCTACCCGATCAGATTGAAAACTACATGGATTATGCTGCCGACTCGTGCATGAATATGTTTAGCCAGGAACAAGTTGCTGCCATGCATTACATTCTTGAAAATTACCGTAAACCATTGTATGAAAGTGGATTGCAAATGGGATTGCCCAATCAAACCGCAGTTAAAATCAGCCTAAGTCCCAATCCAAGTGCCGGAAGGTTTACCCTTCACCGAAGCGGTTGGGCTTCTGGACCTATTTCAACCTTCTTGACCGATGCCCTAGGACGAAGAGTAACCGAACTTAAATACATCAATGCCTCAAGCAATTTCGTTTGGGATATTCCAACTCTCTCCAACGGTTTACATTGGTGCTACATAAGCAACGGCAACCACCATCTTGCCCTTCCCATTTTAATCCAACGCTAAATTGATGGTCTTAACCGCTGAACTGAGCCTGTATCCAAACAGCAAGGACTACGCTGAAAAGGTGGTGGCATTTTGTGAAACTTTGCAAAACACGCCTGGGCTTCAGGTTCAAGTTGGGGTACTTAGTACCCTTGTTACAGCTGAAGCCCATATCCTGTGGCCTGCAATCCTTGCTGCCTCAACACAATTATGGGAAACCCAACAAGCTGTTGTCCATATTAAAATGGCAAAAGGCCCTTTGAGAATTGAAGACTTGCCTGAGCATTTAAAATGAAGGAATTGGTTTCATTAGGCATATTGGGAACACTTCGGAGGCTTTGGCTGAGTTTGATTGGTCTTTGCATTTTTCCTTTTATGGTATATGCTCAATTTGACCAGCATTTACCTCAAGGTGAATGGCCTGGCTTTTTTGCATCTCAAACACCCGCCCCACCCGATTATTCAAAATTAGAACATTGGGCAGCTCACCCTTTTAAAAGGGACCATTCCGACACGGTTCCTACTGCCAAAAGAAAGGGAATCAGAATACAAATTATTCCTGCCGACACCACCCAGGCCGATGTTTTTTTTATTTATCCAACCCTGTATAAAAAAGAAGGGAAACCACCCTATTTTTGGAATGCAGATATTGAAGACGATAGTTTAAACCAAGAAATTGGAGAAAGCACCCTTCGCTTTCAAGCTAGTATTTTTAATGCTGCTGGAAGGGTTTTTGCCCCAAGATACCGACAAGCGCATCTCAAGGCCTTTTTCACTACCGATCTGCTGAGCGCAAAGCATGCCTTCGACACCGCCTTCCACGATGTCTGCATGGCTTTTGAATATTACCTTAAGCATTTCAATAAAGGGCGGCCCTTTATTCTTGCAGGCCATTCTCAAGGTTCTTTGCACGGGGCTTACCTGCTTAAAAAATACATCGATGGCAAAGAACTTCAACACCGCATGGTGGCCGCCTATTTGCCAGGAATGGCGCTGCCTTTGGATAGCTTCAAAACCCTTGGGCCATGCCGAAACCCCAGCGAGCTTGAGTGCATTAACTCTTGGGCCACCTACGCCCCTAATACCACGCCAGCATTGAATTTTGAGGGCTGTATAATGGTAAATCCTCTAAATTGGACCACCAACCAAAATCACGTCAAAGCCAACGCAAATCCAGGTGGTACTCTTTGGGATTTCCAGCTTCGCCCCAGGCTCATTGATGCCCAAATTCAAGACAACGCACTTCGGGTACATAAACCTAAACACCCCTTAGCTTGGTTAATACGCATGAAAAACTACCATGTAGCCGACCTGAATTTCTTTTACCTCAGTGTTCGCAACAACGCTAAATTTCGGGTAGAACAATGGTGGTCCAAACACCGCTAAAAAAATAAATCCCTCAAGTCAGGGGCTCACCTAAATCAGTAAATAACCAGGTCAACCCTTTTTTCTTGAAATAAGAACCAATCAGGAACATTCAGCATTTCATTTTCAAATTTCCGTTTATTTATCGTAATATTGCAATATTAATATAATTTATGGGAGCTTCAAAAGCAGATGCATTTTCTTCGGAACAGCAGGAATTGGCAAATTGCGCCAAGGCTTTGGCTCACCCGGCTAGGATTGCCATTATCCAACACCTACTCCTTGTGAAAAGTTGTATTTGTGGCGACATTGTAAATGAGCTCCCCTTAGCTCAACCTACTGTTTCTCAGCATCTAAAAGAACTGAAAGCCGCAGGAATCATTAAAGGCTCAATTGAAGGCAACGCCATTTGCTATTGCTTAAATTCCAATAAAATCGAGTCCTTACTCCTTTTTCTAAATGGCATCCGTAATTCCATCCCCAACAACCCTAGCCTCTGTTGCTAATCATAAAACCTGCATGCAATGACCTTAAAACAAATCAAAGCGCTCTTACCTACCCTAGATTCACTTTCCTTTAAATTTGAAAATGGAATTTCCGTTCCATCCCATTTCCACCTAACCGAAATCGGGGTGATCGACAAACGTTTTGTGGACTGCGGGGGTACCTTACGCCATGAAAAGGCAATCGGTTTGCAATTGTGGACGTCAGATGACTTCGACCATCGTTTTCACCCTTTAAAATGGCTGCGTATTATTGATCAATTTGAGCATGAATTGGGAATGCTAGATGAAGAAATAGAGGTAGAATACCAACAAGAAACCATCGGCAAATTTGGTTTGGCCTTTGATGGAAAGGCATTCATTTTATTGAACAAAAAAACAGCCTGCCTTGCTGAAGACCAGTGTGGAATTCCACAAAAACACAAAGTGGCCTTATCTGACCTACAAAGCAAAACTTCGGGGGGCTGCACACCTACCTCAGGTTGTTGCTAAATCGAGTTTATGAAGCCCGTTTTGTTGAAATACAAAAAAGCCATTATCATAACCGCTTCGGTTATCGTCCTTCAATTGATTTTCGGTTTTGACCCTAAGTTTTTCATCATCAATCTTATTTGGTTGTTGGTTTAACCCTTCGCTCCATGCTAACCATCTTAGTTTTATGTACGGGCAACAGCTGCCGCAGTCAAATTGCCGAAGGCTACCTAAGGCATTTTGCGAAAAAAAAAGCCCAAATTTTTAGTGCGGGCATTGAAGCCCACGGACTTAACCCCTGGGCGGTTCAAACCATGGCAGAAGATGGTTTAGACATTTCAGGACATACATCAAACCACATTGATGAGTTCAGGCACCTTAACGTTGACCTATTGTTAACCGTCTGCGATCACGCACAAGAAAATTGTCCTTACTTCCCTAGCCAGGCTAAACGCCTGCATTGCAACTTTCCCGACCCTGCAAAAGCTACTGGAAGCCCCGATGAAATTGCCACTGAATTCAGAAAGGTGCGCGATTTAATTAAAGACTATTGCTCTGAACTTGTAGAACAACATGTAGATAAGTAAACCGCAGATTACTTAGCCACGAATGCACGAATAGTTTGTTTTCAGGGCCACAGCCACACCCATTCGTGCATTCGTGGCTAAAAACCTAGACGCAGATAGCTTACAACCTCTTCAATTCGAACCCGATATGCCCCGACTGACCAAATTGATTTACAAAACCGGTGAACCTAAGTTTATAGTAATTTCCCACTCTGTTGCGAATCAAATACAGATTGTTGGATTGAATTAAATACGATGCTGTATTAAAATCATACCTTTTCCAATCGTAGCCAATCAAATCCCAGTCGCTGCTAAAGGAGTAATTTGACAAATCTGAAACACCCAACGAATCAAAAGCCACTTCGAAAGCCCGAGCCGCAGCAACGCCCTTTGGATTCAATAGGGTTCCATTCACCGAATACGCCTCTGGAATTCCGTTGTCAGGATTGGGCACCATTGTGGTATACTGGGTAAACGACAAATCCCAATTACCGGCGGGCGGGGCGACAGAAACAACCGCACCTGAACCCGACAAAGAAGCATACATAAAGGAATAATCCACATTAACAGGTATGCTTAATTCATAAATCGGACCGCTTGGATAATTTGAATAACGAATTTGATAAGCTCCATTCTGAAATCCCAAAAGCTGCAATTTGATTCTGCCCAATGCCTCCCCCAAGGTTGAAAAGCCAAGATCCAATACATAAATATGGTTTTCTGAGGTTAAATTGCCCGCACTGCCCTTTGCCCATGCACCTATGCCGGTTGAATCAGGATTTCCACTGCTGGCATCTATGGTCCAAACCGGTTGTTGGGGCAATATAGCCGTTGCGAAATCAACGGGCCCCAAATCACAAACCTTCATCAATTTGGAATGATTCAAATAAATTGAACGGTTTAAATTGCTGCTTCCAAAAGCCAAATCCCATGAACTGCGATCAACAATCGCCACCACTGAATCGGTTTCTAAATCATAAAAATGCTGGGTTCCATAGCTTGGCCCCATTTCAATTACCTCTGAAATCACACCCGGTGGTGAAACATAAGGTGGGACCGGTTCGTCCTCAACAAAGCACGAACTAAAAAAGATAATCCCAATCAAAAAAAGGCCAAGGTTGTTTTTCATCGTTCGTTTCCAGCTGAGAATTGATAACTTAACGAAACACCCAGCGTTCGCCCCCACAAGGTAGGCAAACTTCCGCTTCCTTGGCTATGTGCCGTTCCGCCTGTCCCTCCTGATTGCAACACATTGGTAACATTGAATAAATTTTTACCCAATATGGTAACCATGCATTTATTCTTTAAAAAACGTTGTGAATATGAAACATCTACCGAAGGGAAACCCTCGATTTGTCCTTGCCGTACTATGGCCTGACCGCTTATCGGATCAATTTCAGAATACAAGAACGGTTGTTCGCCGTTGTATTTCGCAAATACCTGAAACCGCCCCTGCCATTCATGCAAAACAACCATCGCTTGAGCCCTATATTCTTGAGCCCAAACAAAAGCTTGCTCTATCTGAAAGTTGTAATCCAAGGCTTGCTGAATCCCCGTCAAACTAAATCCTATATCTAAAACAAACCGGTTCCATTGTAGCCCCGCCTCAACCCTACCGCCCAGCGTATTTACCGAAGAAATATTTTCTGACCGGTATACCATGCCTTCGGTTGAATTGGATTGTAAAACCTGTCGAATTTGATTGTTTACTCGGTTGTAAAAGCCATTTAGTCCAAATCGCAGCTGTGTCTTTTTACTAGGACAAACGCCCTCGGCCGACTCAGGTAATTCGGTCCATTTTCTTGGTTTGCTTTCCGATAAAGCCACCCAAGACCGCTGCCATTGAATGCCCCATTGAACTTGATGGGATTGTTCTGGAAGTAAATCCGGATTTCCTAGTAAATTGTGGTTCACATCCACAAATTCAAAATACAATTCCTTCAATGAGGGGGCCCTAAACCCTTGAGCATACGAAGCCCGAACGCGTAAACCTCGGTCATTTTTCCACATGGCATGAAAAGACGGAATCGGAAGCATGGCAAAGGCAGAATGGTAGCCGTATCGAATTCCAGGCG
>Ga0169931_10002211_pt1 | contig 31802 bp, 22 predicted proteins | sample Kivu_15m_20L_FD_129675 | JGI IMG/M metagenome (GOLD analysis project Ga0169931, IMG submission 129675) | Freshwater microbial communities from Lake Kivu, Western Province, Rwanda to study Microbial Dark Matter (Phase II) - Kivu_15m_20L... | ecosystem: Environmental > Aquatic > Freshwater > Lake...
ACAGCAAAATCATGTCCATCAAGAGAAGAGCCGGCGGATTCAGGAATGTCGAGAACTTCAAAACCGCAATCTACTTCCATTGCGGCGGTTTGAGCCTACACCCATAAAATTCCCGGAAGGACCATAAAGATAGGGGAGAACCCGAATGGGTTTTCAGTTCCTCGGTTTTATGAAACCAGTCTGCAATCCTGAAAGAAATCCTATTGTTGCTGCTGCTGCTGCTGCTGCTGCTGCTGCTGCTGCTGCTGCTGCTGCTGCTGCTGCTGCTGGCGATAAAGCAATCTTTGATAATGACGGGAGGCCAGCCGGCCCAAACCCCGCAATCCTGGCGAGCCCGATTCCAAAGAGTATCCCTTGAAAGAAAGGGACTCCGAGTCGATCCAATCAGCCGGCAATCTGGAAACCGGTTCTACCCGAACCGAAACCTGGATGTTTTCCTCCGCCTGGCCGCGCCATGATCCACGGTTGGGCGGAACATCTGAAAAGTCGCAACCAAATCCGACCTGAACGTGATTTTCCCCCACAAAGCAACGGTGCGTCGGATCTATGTCTATCCAGCCGACTTGGGCACCGCACCATACCTGAACCCAGGCGTGTGTGGCTATTTCCCCAGGTTCATGGATGTAACCGCTGACATACCTGGCTGGCAGCCCTACCTTGCGACACAGCGCAATGAGGATATGGCTGAAATCCTGGCATACCCCGCAACCCATGGCCATGGCTTCGGAGGCCTTGGTGCCGACTCCTGTCGCGGACTTTTCATAACGGATTGAGGATGAGACCGCTTCCATCATTCGATGAATCAGAACTTCCAAAGGCAAATCAGCGGGGGCTGCCAATTTCGATGACAATTCGTCTAGCCATATTCCACCATCGGCCAGGTTGCTGTGCCCAAGGTAATCCAGTATTTCCACCGAGGATTTCGCGGAGGCCAAGGCTGATTCAAGGGTGGCGCCAGCCAGCCTGGTGATTGCATCCTTCCTGTGGGTTCGCACGAAGCTGATTGCACGCACACAGATTTTCTGGCAGGTTGGCAGCAGGGTGATCAATTCCACCCGGTTGCCGTGGCCGTCACGGTAGGGGGTGCTTGGGGCGAGAGGGGCAACTTGAAGCCGGTAACCCAGGGTGGTCTGGTCGTCGTTGGAAACCGGAGCCATCCGCAGCTCAAACACATGCTCGAAAACCGGTTCGGAGTACGAAAGGACCGTTTCGTGTTCAATTCGCAGCAACATCCAAAAGCCACCTGCTAAAATCAGGTGAAATATTCCCGCACTATTTCGGTGCCAACCTGGCTGCAGGTTTTCTGGATCTGGCCCAGAAAATCCACCAGGCCGCGGTCCAGGATGTCTTCCGGCTCCAGGTAACGCAAATCGCTCTCGAGTCGGCCCAGGAGCCTCTCGGCCTCGCTAACCTGCTTGACGGTCTCGGCGCCGCTTATTTCCTGGAGAGACTCCAGGCATCGCTTAAGGCTAAAACGAAGAGATCTTGGGAAATCCTGTTCCAGGACAAGGAACCGAAGGGTTCCCTCGGATGTGGCATGGCCGCCCAATCGGCGCAGGTAAGCGTCCTGGGCCCCAACGGATTTGAGCAATCCGGTCCATCGAACCTCCTCCAATTCGCCCCTTGGATCAGAGGGGGAATCCGCCCCGACCAGAAGGGCATGGCTGCCCGCCCCGGCAAGGATGCGGGTGGTCATGTCGATCCGTTCCAGGAAACAACCAAGTTGCAGGAAGTGATAAGGCTCATCCCGGGGCAGGGTGTCATTCACGAGCCCTGTCACCAGGATGCAGGAGCGTTTGACCCAGTCCAGAAACCGGGCAGGAGAGGCCAGAAACCGCAACTCCGATCGGCGGCTTGCCAAGCTCAGGTGTAGCCGATTGACCTGGTTCCAGACATCCGCGCTCAGGCATTCCTGTGTGCTTCGGGCGTTCTCCCTCGCCAGGGATATCATGTTCCTGATCGACTGGCCGCCCCCTGCGCGGAACGCCAGGAAGTCCAGCATTTCCGCGGCGGCCTGCGGGCCCTGGGGAAGCGGTTTTCCGTCCCATCCTTCCCTGCATGCCAAAATTTCCAAAATGGTTTCCAGGGGCCCTTGGCCCGCCGAAGTGATTCCCAGGTGGTCTTCCTGTTCAACCTCCAGGTCCATTTGGCATGCTTGATCCATCAGGCGGGCCAAACCGTCGGCCCGCTCGATGTAACGCGCCATCCAGAAGAGATTTTCCGCAACGCGACTAAGCATGGAAGCGCATCCTTGTCCTCGATAAGAACAGGCTCAGGAAAGTACCCAGGTATCCTTGCTGCCCCCGCCCTGGGAACTGTTCACTACCAGGCTTCCTTCGGGAAGGGCCACCCTGGTGAGCCCGCCTGGCAGCACCGAAATCTCCTCCCCGTAAAGGATGAATGGTCGAAGATCGATATGCCGGCCTGCCAACCTGCCATTGATCAGGGTGGGATGCTGGCTGAGTTGGATGGTTGGTTGTGCGATGTAACCGCGGGGATTGGCGCAGATCTTGGCGGCAAAATCTTCCCGTTCCTCCCGGGTGCTTGCCGGGCCTATGAGCATGCCATAACCGCCGGATCCATCCACCGCCTTGACCACCAGCTTGTCCAGATTTGCAAGTATGTGCTGCCTGTGGGATGGTTCCAACGGGCGGAATGTCTCCACATTGGCAAGGATCGGGTCTTCCCCCAGGTAGTAGCGGATGATGTCCGGCACGAACGGGTAGATACCCTTGTCATCCGCCACTCCTGTTCCGATTCCGTTGGCCAGATTCAGCCGGCCCGAACGGTAGGCTGCCAGCAAACCGGGAACGCCAAGCGCGCTGTCCTGCCGGAAAGACAGCGGATCCAGGAACGGATCGTCCACACGCCGGTAAAGGACATCAATCCGCTTGAGGCCATTGGTGGTGCGGGCGTGGAGGAAGCCGTCTTCCAGCAGGAGATCCCTTCCTTCCACCAGTTCGACACCCATCATTCGGGCCAGGAAACTGTGTTCGAAATAGGCTGAGTTGTAGGGGCCGGGTGTGAGGACGGCGACGCGGGGGTCGGTTTCGCCGCCTGGAGCCACATAACGCAGCATGGCCATGAGCCTGGCGGGATAGTCATCCACCGGTCGGATAGGACGTTCCCCGAAAAGGGGGGAGAAAACCTGTTTCATGACCTGACGGTTTTTCAGGACATAGCTGACGCCGGAGGGGGTCCGCGCGTTGTCCTCAAGCACCAGGTAATTTCCGGCCTCGTCACGGATCAGGTCGGTGCCGCAAATGTGGATGTAAATATCCCGGGGAACCTGGATTCCGTTCATTTCCCTACGGTAGGAGGTGCACCCCATGACAAGCTCCGGGGGCACAATCCGATCGGCCAGCACTTTGCGGTCATGGTAAATGTCATGGACAAACAGGTTCAGCGCGCGGACTCTCTGCTTGAGTCCCCTTTCCACCTTTTCCCATTCCTGGCTTGGAATAATTCGTGGTATCGGGTCAAAAGGCATGATTCTTTCAAGCCCCTGTCCCCTGCCGTAGACGGTGAAGGTAATACCCTGCTGCCTCATCGACAGGTCCGCCAGGCGTTGTCGACGCCGCATATCCTGAGGCAATATCCCGGTCAGGCAATCCACAAGTTCCGAATAATGGGGGCGAACACCGCCTTTATCCGAAACACACTCGTCAAATCCATGGGGTTGGTAACCATCGAACCAGCCACGTTTTTGGGTCTTGCAGGTGGTGAGCATGGGCGATTTTACCCCGCGTGTGGTCCATCCAAGGTCAACCACTGGAGCAACGGGGCAAGAAACATGCCACTTTCAGGCAATGTTCCCTGAAGTTTGCGATTTCCCGGGTTTTGCAGAGGTGAAAATAAAAATCGGAAAGCCACCCCTGCCTTGATTTTGGGCAGGGTTGGCTTTCAATGAGGGCATGCCGACTACCGCCCGAGGCGATGGTACCAAAGCAGCAATTGCTGCCGGTTGGCTGGGTCCTGTTCCAGCAGGATGTCGAAATTCTCACGGGCCTCGGCCCTTTGGCCTTGTCGGTACAGGGCCTCGGTCAGGCGCTGACGCGCCACCTGGGTGACGGGATGATGACTCAGCCAGCTCCGGGTGGTTTTTTCCAGGGCCGGCCAATCCTTGAGGTCGAGTTGGATCGCACTCAACAGGTCGTAGGGGCCCCCCGAAACCGGGACCTTTTCCAACAGTTTTTTGGCATAGATTTCGGCCTCCTGGGACTTGCCGGCATAGAAGTAGGACGAAGCCAGGTTATACAGGCACTCCTCGTGACCCGGGTGGAGGGCATGGAGCCTCTTCAGGTAGCGGATGGATTCCTCCGGGGCGGCGGTACGCAGGCTCTGCCCCAGTTCCAGAAGCACTGCGGGGTCATCCGGCCATTCCTCAACCACGCGCCGCAGGATTTCAGCGCCTTTTTCATCCAGGATTTTGCCAATGTTTTCCGGCTGGTTTTGGGCCTGGCGCACCAGTGCGATCGCCATGTCCCTTTCCTGGTCCAGCTTGCCGATGCGCGTGGTTTCCTTGAACCGGACCAGGGGCAACTCATCAGGGGTGAGCGCGCGGCCCGGTTGCCTGGTTTCCTTGCCCGGTGTTTTGGCGAGGCTATGGTCGGTGAGTGCCACATGGACGATGTCGGTCGCGCCGCTTTTGGGCATATGGCAGTGGGCGCAGGCGTCACCCTTGGCATCGCGATCGGCTTTGGGGGCCGAGCATTCCCGGGCCTTGCCCTTTTTGCCGGAAACCGTGTGGCATTGGGCGCATTTCTGGCGGTAAAAGCCATCCGTTTCAGCGGCGGGTGGTTCCCCGTGCGGATCATGGCAGGTTGCGCAGCCCATGGCGCCGGCTGATTTCTGATGGCACTGGCTGGATTCCATCTGCTCCACCTGGCCGACGGCCTTGAACTTGTCGGCCACAGCCGGATGCTTGATGAGCACCGACCAGAAATCCTCCAATTCCAGGCCGGGGCGATAGTCCCTCTGTGTCCGGCCCCGCCGTTCCACCCGCATGGCCCCCTGCAGGTGACACTGGTTGCAAACCGAGTCGCGAGGGCTTGGTTCAAGCCTTATGGGATTGACGATCGTGGGGTCTGGTTTGCCTTGCTCGGAAGGGGGCGGACCCGCGTGTTCGAACCAAAAGGTGACATGGTCACCGGCCGGGCCGTGGCAGCGCTCGCAGCCGATACCCAGGGAACGCTTCGTCAGGGGGGCGAATTTCGGGTTGAAGGGCTCCACCGTGGAGGATTCGCCAGCGTGGCAATACAGACACTGGGCGTTCACCACACGGGAGAAGTGACGGTCAGTACCAAAGCCCGGCGACAGATCCCAGACATTCTTGGTGCCGAACCAACTGATGGGGGATTGGAAAAAGCGCCCGTCCTTTTCCACCAGGTAGGACTTGCCGCGCTGGCCCGAGCCCATACCCACCGACACCTGTTCCTCCTGGCTGACTAGGCATTTTCCATTCTTGTCCAATTCCTCGCGGTGCCACAGCTTCTCACCTTCCCGACGGAGGGAATAAGTCATCCCGCCGGACTGGAAGGTGCCAAAACCTTTGCCCGATTTTTCCCTGGGATCGGGGACGCTGGCTGGGATCAGGGTGTTGGCCATGGCGTGCCCACTGTATTTGCGTGTGATCTCCTCATGGCAGATCACGCAGGAGCTGTCACCCACATACTGTGCGTCCGGGCGGGCGTTTGCGGGTGCCCCGGGAGCCAACCGGGGGTCCGGAGGTGGGGCCGAGGGTTGAAAGGCCTTCCCGTTATCTTCCAAAGCCTGTTTTGGATCCTGACCGAGTCGTCCCAGGCGGGGCATCAGCATGATGCCTGCCAACAACACCACCAAACTGAGAACCAGCCAGCGTTTCATGGCGAAAACCGTGCAGGGGCATGGCGGAAAAAGTGGAAAACCTGCCGTTTCAAGGCTATTCCCTCCCTTTCAGTTTAACCGATCGGTGCCTGGAAGGGCCGGTGCATTGGTCAGGGTGAGGTGGATTTGGCCCCTTCAGCGGTGCCGGTACTGGGTACCCCGCCGGGCGGGGTCCAGCGTTTCAGGATTTTTCCTTTCAGGATGTCCACCCGATGAACCTTGCCATCGGCGCTGGCGGTCAGGCAAGTTTCCCCGCGGGGGCCCATTTCCAGGCAAGTTAGGGGGTGGGGGGCTACCCGGATTTCCATGAGTTGGTTCCCGGTTCCCGGGTCCCAGGCCCGCAGGTACCCATCGGCCCCGGTTGTGAAAACCCGGGTATCCGTCGATCCAAAGATAGCCCCCGTGACCAGACCACCATGGGCGCGAAAGCTCTTCAAACGCCTGCCCGTCGAAACCGACCAGATCTGCACGCGACCATCGTCTCCACCGGTGGCAAAGCGAAGGCTGTCGCTGGAAAAACCCAGGGCGGAAACCACACGCGGATGGGCGGGGGCGGACCGGGCCAGGTGCCAATCCTCGGTACGGTATACCCTCCAAAGTCGGTCATGGCCGCCTGTGGCCAGCCATTGCCCGTCCGGGGAGAAGGTGACAGTGGCCATTTTTTCCGATCCTGGCCCGAGGCAAACCACTTCCTTGCCGTTTTCCGGATCCCAAACCCGCACGGTTTTGTCGCCGGAGGCGGATGCCAGCCTGGTTCCGTCCGGACTCCAAGCGCAGCAGACGGCGCTCCAGGTGTGGCCCGAAAGGTCCGCCACCAATTCGCTGGTGCCCGCGTGCCACACCTTGACCTGGTTGTCCGCGCCCCCGGTCGCGACAAGCAATCCGTCCGGGTGGAAAACGGTGGCCAGCACCTGATTGGCGTGCGCGGCCCACTTGGCCTTGAAGCCATGTTTGGCGTCCCAAACCACCAAATCCGGCCCATTTCCCGCCACAATCCACCGGCCCATGGGGCTGATGGCTGCTGGGAACGGCTGCATGGGAATGTCCTTGGTTTGGAAAATCCGCATCAGCACGAAGGGAAGGGAAGTGAAGATCAGTAGTATCAGCACCGACACGGTGATGAGGGTTTCGGTGGAGGCTTTGGTGATCAGGCCCAGCAGCAACCAGGTGGATGCCAATACAACTCCGGCCAGGGCACCCACCCAGGGGGAGTCCGCCAGCCGAAGAAGCCGTTCCTTGATGGATTTTGGAATGGGAGCCTTGGCCGGTTCTTGATTTTCCTGGGGCGATTCTTGTTCCGGGCCGGTGTTGGCGATTTCCTTTTTGCCGGCCAATACCTCCGACAACCAGGGGATCTGGTCTGGACTTTGGCTACAGGCGGCTTCCAAGGCCTCACGCAGTTGGCGCACACGTTCCGAGTCGGATGCGCGGAGTGCCATGAAAAGCGGAGATTTTCCAGGGGAGACAAAATCGCTCCTCCGGAAAATCAGGTTGCGGCCCAGATGGAATTTTTTCCAAAGGCCACCCCCGTGGTCGGCCAATGCCGCAAGGGAGAGGGCAATGACCAGCGCGGGAAACCGATCCACGGCGGGGTGGTAAGGATCATTCCGCCGAAAGGGATGCTGATAGGCTCGGTGCCCGATCTCGCTGGAGGGGATGTCCTTCAGGGTGGGAAGCCACACCCCGTCCAGGTCCACCAATCGCATTTGGAAGCGATTGGGTCCCTCGGGGACCAGGAGAATGTTGTTGTGCTGCAGGTCTCCATGCGCGATTCCGGTCTCGCGCAATCCTTCCACCAGCTTCAGCCAGCAGTCGAAAAGCACATTGCAGACATCCGGCGAATTGTGATGTTTGGCAAGAAAATCGCTGAGACGGATGCCCTGGATCCAGGGCATCTGCACCATCGGGAATTCCTTCCCCTTGACCAACAAACCTTTCTCGTGCCAGACGCAATTCACCATGTTCGGCATGGCGTGGGACTTTTGCCAATCCGCAAGCAGGCGGTACCGCCGGCGGGTACCCATGGCTTTTTTGTGGAAGAATTTCAGGGCCCAGCGTCTGCCATCGGGGGTGGTGGCCTCAAATACAGCACCAAATCCCCCAGTGAGGGGTTTGGGTAATCCATCGGGGGTGCGGACCAACTCACAGTCTTTCAAACCGGGAACCAACAGGTTCTTACCGGCCCGGTTGAGGGACTTGGCGTATTCGAGTGGAGTAGGCCAAGCCATTGCCCAAGCTCCCATGGGAAAACCGTGTTGTGCGAACGCGGCGGGACGATTTGCAGGTTGCCGTTGGCCCGAATTTTAGCAGAAACAGGAGCCCTTGGTTTCGGGGTGAGCCACCAAATTAGCGGGCTATCAGGCCGACAAGGGTGGGACCGTCCAGCTCCGTGAGGCACTCCACTACCAGGGTGGCCCCGGCGGACCTCAAGGCTTCCGCAGGGTGGTGCCCGACATGCCGTACCGCCACCGATTGCATGCCGCCGGCGGTTGCAGCCTGGATCCCCGCCACCGCGTCCTCCATCACCACGCAGCGCGCCGGATCCACACCGAGCCTCTGGGCCCCGATCAGGAAAACCTCCGGATCCGGCTTGCCCCGGGAGGTGTCTTCCATGCCCACCGTTGTGTTCAGATATTGACCGATATCGGTTAGTTCCAGAATGAGGTCGAGGTTAGCCCGGGGAGCGCTGGAACCAATACCTTGGAATGCGCCGCGGTCTCGTGCGGCAGTCAACAATTCCCGGGCTCCAGGAAGGAGTTCGATGCCGGTTTTGCGCGCCTGGGCTCGGTAAAGGAGTTCCTTGGCCTCACCCAGACTCGCTACTTCCTGGTCCGTCAGATGGTCTCCCAATAAAAACCGAAGGATTTCTGGGTTTCTGCGTCCGAAGGTGGCCTGGAAATCGGCTTCGGTGAAATCGCGGCCCTGACGGGCACAACATTCCCTCCATGCGGAGAAATGCAACTCCGCCGTATCAACCAAGGTTCCGTCCATGTCCCACAAAACCGCCCACGGCAGCATGACGCTTACCCACCAGCAAAAGCCCTAGGTTTTCCATCCAGCCCAAGCGGCTGATTTATCCTTCGTCACGGTCAGACTAGGGACTGAGGTAATCATACGGAAAGCGATGTCCTGAACCGACCGTGAATTGGGCTCAAGTTGTGCCATGCCCTTTGTTTGTGGGATGCTGATTGGTGGCGTGAGTGGCCCCAAGGCTCATGGGGTATCCCAGCGAGAACGGGTTGCCATTCATTAATTCGCCGGAATCGGGCGGCCATGTCCCGACCGGCAGGTTTTCCAGAGTATTCGCCATTTGGACACGGACGCCGGATATCAACTCCTGGAAAGCCTCCTGAGCCGCTTGGAACCCTCGGCCAAACTGGTTCCGGGAAGGTTGGTACGCCGCCTTCTCGTTCGGCTCAGGGACCTGGATGGATTGGCGCTTTTGGTGCCCCATGGTTGGGGCCTGGCCGTTCGCAGTCGGGAGGCGCTGCACCATGCGACCGCGCAGGAGTTGATGCTTTCCGGCCAGGGGCCCGTACCCGAGTGGTTGTTGCTCATCGCCAGACCATCACCGGGCACCATCGCATCCTGGAGTGAGATCGAACTTTACGACTGGTTGAAGGCGCGGCTTGTCCATTTGTCAGCCGACCGTGCTTTTGCCCAAAACCGTCCAGGTGCCCATTCGGATTGGTTGCTGCCCAGGGAAACCCTGGATGAGCGGGTATGGGAAGAGGTGGTCGGGGTTCTGAGTGAGGAAAAACGGCTGGTGCCCGAGGCCAAGCCCTGGGAGGAGCAGGAAGAATTCCTGGCCACAGCCCTGGAGCTCTCGCTGGTGGACCCGGAGGCCCTGCCGTGGTGGTTTCCCTCTGTCGATCACCGAGTGATTGACAGCCTTATTAAAAAACACGCTTTCCTGGAACCAATTCGGGCGCTGGCATTCGAATTGGATACCTTGCGGGGCCCGCTGCCTGAAGCCGCCCGTGTTGATCCTTGCCCGGCCTGTTGGGATCTGGCAGGCAAACTGGCCGGCCGATTTTCCAGGGATGCCTCCCATCCCCTACCCGCCGAAAAACTGGCCCGCGCCTTGGCCCCCGTTTTCAAGCGGGCAGGAACCGGTTCGGCGGGCGCGCGCGCACTGCTGGAAGATGCGCGCCAGGCGGTTAACCTGGCCGGAACCTCGCTGGAAAAGGTGGACGCGTTCCGGTGGGTGTTGTCCCTCGGCAGGGAATCGTTGCGGCGTGAATTGCCTTATTCCGGATGGCTGATGGCCATCCGGTCCATCCGGTCGGCCGGGGTTCAGGCTGGAAAGATCGGTTTGTCGGCCGGCGAGACAACGGAATTACTGCACCAGTTGCACCATTGCGAGACCGGTGCCCGGGAGGCATTGCGCCGACTGGTGGGGCCGGTGGTGGAGTCATCCTTCCGCAAGGTGGGCCTGGTTCCAGAACGCGTGCTGGAAGGGTTGGCCTGGCGACAGGTGGTGGACGAGTTGCTCGACCGTCTGTCCAAACGGGGCGAGATAGCCCTCGGGGACCTTCGGGACGCCCTGGCCAGCCATCGCATGAAGCTGTCCGACCTGGAGGGGCCGGCGGAATGGGTGAAAGGTGACCTGCTTTTACGTGCCGACCGGAAACTGGCTGCGGCCCTTCCCGGGGCGTACCGGCCGGGCGAGATCTACATGCGCGGCCTGCAGCGCCTGAGCTCGCTTTTCTATGGTAATCCCCTCGGCCGCACGCTGTTTCTGTATCTTTTGTTTCCATTGGCCATCGTCTATGTGGGATTTAAGGGCGTTCAGGAGCTCGTGAACCTGGCCATGGCGGTCACGGGGCAGAAGCGGTTTTTGCTGGAGGTGCTCGGGGAACAGGTTTCCGGTTCCTCTTGGCTACCCTTGCAGGTGGAGTTGGACGAGAAGAAGGCCGAACTCATCCTTGGGAACAGTCTGGCTTACCTGGGGGTGGGGGCCTTTGTTTCCCTGCTGATTTATTCGCCCCGGACCAGGAAGCGGTGCGCGAGGATCCTCTGGAAAATCGGGGTGGGGCTGCACCGTTTGCTGATCGATTTGCCTGCGTTGCTTTTCAAGGGGGTCCGGTGGTTCATCCGGCTGCCCTACATTCGTCAGGTTTACCAGCACGGGGTACGGCCCGGGGCGGAAGCCGTGGTGGCCATGCTGATCCTCCGTTACGCGGAGTGGCTTCCTCCGGCCGGCGACGGGTTGTGGTTCTGTGTTTTCTCGGCCTTTGTCGGGTTGTTTCTTTCATCCCCCTGGCGGCTGTTGGAAGAGACGTTCATGGATATGGTCGCCTGGGCCTGGAACCACTTGGGCTTAGCCTTGATTCTGGCGATTTTTGACTGGATCGTCGCGGTTTTCCGTTGGCTCATGGAGGTAGTTTCCCTGTGGCTGCGCTCCCTGGAGCGCCTCCTGCTGCAGCCCCCCTCCGGACGGACGGGCAGTCTGGTGGCGCGCGGATTGGCGAGCATCCTGATTTCCCCCTTCATCTATCTCATCCGCGCGGTCTTGCTGATTTTTGTCGAGCCCCAGGTCAATCCGGTCAAGCACTTTCCAGTGGTGACCGTGGGACACAAGCTGATGCTGACCATGGCTCCAGGCATCGCCTCCAGTATTTCAGCCAGCACAGGCAAGAACTACCTGGAGGTTCTGGCCACGGTCACCTTTGTCCTCACCCTGATACCGGGTTTCATGGGCTTCCTGGTGTGGGAATTGAAGGAGAATTGGCGTTTGTACCGCGCCAATCAGCCCAGATTCCTCCGCCCGGTGGTGGTGGGGGGACATGGTGAAACCATGCGGGGGATGCTGGCTCCTGGTTTCCATTCCGGCACCCTGCCCAAACTTTACAGGCGCATCCGCAGGTCGGGCGCGGTGACCCGCGCCGTGCTGGTTGAGACCCTTCACCACGACCTTGGCTTCATCCGCGACTTCTTCCGGGAGGAGCTGGTGGAGGTGTGGCGGCTGTGCCCTACAGGGCCTGAGTTGGTCCTTGAATCGGTGGAAGGCGGGCCACACTGTGTGAGGGGCCGCTTGGGAATCCAGGGGGACCATTTCCTGGAGGTGAACCTAGCCTGGCGTGGCTGGTGGATGGAGGCCCTGGTTCGCAGATCGGATTTGGGGACTAGCCTGAACGCGCGGTTGGACCTTTTGGTGGAGGGCCTTTGGCACAAGTCAGGGACCCTGCTGGCCCGCGCCGACTGGGACAGAAACATCCCAGATCTGGCTGCCCTGAAGTCGGAAAGCGGCTGGGTTCGAGCCTTCAACCGGGAAGGCCACCATGCGGATTATCCAACGGATGGGATTGGGTGGTTGCGGCCCAACCGGGCAGGATGGCCATCGCTGAAACCCTGCGAAGTTCTTGTGCCGTTTCGCCCCTTCTCATACGCGGATTGGGATGCCGCATGGGAAAAGATGGCATTTGAGGGTACTGAGAGCTTCGGGGGAGCATGATCAACCCCGCGCGTTGAGCACCTGAAGCGGGTCCTCGCTGATGTTCACCCACACATGGACATGGGGTGATCCCCGGAAATGCCAGACAAACGCGGGCCCCTCCAGGCGCCAGTTGTCCCATATGCGGTCGTTTCCGATGTCTCCCGACTGGTAAAAAACGATCCTGCAGGCATCCAGTCCGCCACGCTTTTCAAGACAGGCCCTGACCTTGTCCTGGTCTTCCCCGCGGAAGGGTTCCATCAGGCTGGCGAGAATCAACTCCAGGTGCTTTTTCTGTGCCGGGGCCATATCCGTAACGGCCAAACCGGGGATTTCGGCCTTGTCCCTGCGAAAGCTGACAGCAGCCTCGGGGGGCGCCTTGGCCACCAAGGCCTCCTTTTGTTGGTCGGGGGAAAGCATCGAGAACAGTCTGTTGGCAAGCAATGCCTGCGGCCAGAAGACATTACCCGGATGATCCGCCTTCTCGTTGAAGCTTTGGCCGGCGTGCCCGTAAAAAATAGGGCCTCCAAAGGCGGCATGGGGCAGGCTGCCGCCGTCGGCCCTCAGGGTTAGGTGCCGGCCGGTCAGCACCATCTGGAATTTATTCTGGGGATCCCCGAAAAACGCGAGGCTCAGTTCCTTTCCCCACGGTTGGCCATCGCTATCCTCTTTCAGTTGTTGGAGGAACTTGGGAAGCCAGGCGGGGGCCACCAATCGTTCGAACACTTCCCGTGCCAGATTTTGTTGGGCCGCGGTGTAAAAATCGGAGTGGATGTGGGCCGGGGTGACTTGCCAATTGTTGGAAACAAAGGTCCGTAGCAATCCCCGGTCCTTTTCCTGGTGATCCCAGGAAAAAGCGACTGTCCGTTTCTGTTCTGGGCTGAGGGTTCGGAAGAGACGGGCGGCGGCATCCTCTGCGCCACTTTGCATGGTGGGGGCAGCCAGAATGGGGGAACCGGCAGGAAGGACGGAAGCTGCAACCGCCGCTGCGGCCAAAAATCCACGGCGGTTACAGTGGGATTGCAGGGGGATCTGGTGAGATGGTCGCATGACTGGTCCTCCAGGCGGGGAAATCCCTGAAACAGTTTAAAAAAGTTTCATGCCTGAAACTTGGGGCGGGTGTAGAGTCAACGGGCGTTTCAGGTCTGCGGTCAATCCAAAACTTTTTACAGCCTAACCGGATTTTTTGGTTGGAGCCAGTTGGCGGAAAGGAAAAATGATGGACACGGTGCCGGGATTGCCCCCCATACTGGACGCGGTTTTTGTCCATGCTGTGGAGCGGGAAGCCTCCGATATCCACCTGATGCCCGGTTTGGTTCCACTGGTGCGTGTGAACGGCACCCTGGTTCCCGCCCCGGTCGGTGAGCTGTCGGTGACGGACATGGATGCGTTGCTGTCAGAGTTGGTGCCTGTGGAAGCCCGTGAAAAACTGCGGGTGGAAAAGAACCTGGACGTGGCCCTGACGGTGCGGACTGGCACCGGTTCCGAACGCCGGTTCCGAACCAATTTCTTTCACGCCACCGGTTTGATTGGTGCTTGTTTGCGACTGATTCCGCCTGCCATCCCGTCTCTCGAATGGGCGGGTTTTCCGCATCCCCTCGCGGACCGGCTGGCCGCCATCCGCGACGGCCTGGTCATTTTCACCGGCCCCACCGGCTCTGGGAAATCCACCTCATTGGCAATGATCGTCGATCGTATCAACCGCGAGGGGGGAAACCGAATCCTGACTGTCGAGGAACCGGTGGAGTACCGGTTTTCCCGGAGCGGTAATTCCCTGGTTACCCAGAGGGAGGTGGGCACGGATGTCCTGACCTTTGCCGACGGCTTGAAATACGGACTGCGCCAGGATCCGGACATCATCCTCGTGGGCGAGGTGCGTGATCGCGAAACCGCGCAGATGGCCTTGAGCGCTGCCGAGACCGGGCACCTTGTGCTGACAACCCTGCACACCCGGGATGCCAAGGGGGCGATCAGCCGATACGCCGACCTGTTTCCCCAGGACCTGCAAAAAGACATACGCTCCCAGTTGGCTTTGGGATTGCGAGCCGTCGTGGCCCAGCGCCTTTTGCCCGATGCCGGGCTGGGGGGTAAGCGGCACCTGGCTCTGGAAGTCCTTTGGAACACCAACTCGATTGCCAGCGGCATCCGGCAGGGGAAACTGGAATCCCTGGATAATTACCTCCTGACCGGCAAGGAGGAGGGCATGGTGAGTTTCGACGAATCGATCCGCCAATTGTTGAAGTCTGGCAAAATCAACCGCCAGGTTGCGGAACAGCATGTTCGGGAGCTTTCCATGTTGGTGCGTTGACGCCTTAAAGTGTTCTCCTGATATGGTTTGTGTGAAAAAGGTGCTGGTCTTGCCGTGATAGGGTGTTTGTGGCTATCAACCCCGACCCGGCGGAACTGGCTCCGATTCGCCCCGGGCACACGGTCACTGGGTCAACCATGGTTTTGGCGGGCTGTATGGTGATGCTGCTGGTGGAGTTGTCTCCCCACCAACCGCCTGCTTTGGGTGCACCGCTTCTGGGGCCCGGGGCCGCGCAACCGGTTCCTCCTTTGGAGGGGAATTCCGGTTTGGCACCACCCCCAGGAGCTTCCCCGGCATCACCGCTGTACCCCCTGGTTCCGGCACCGGGCCAACCTGGGCCGCTGGCCCCTTTGGTTCCGGGAACAAATCCGCCCCCGGGGGATTCCCCGCCGCCCTTGTTTGCTGCGCCGGCAGGGCCTGATCCCTCGGTACCTCCCTGGATCAAACCCAAGGTGGAACCGGCCTGGCAGCAACTTGGTCCGGACGGGCGCATGTGGTTTGGCGTGGATGTGGGCATCGTGTACCCGGCTGTGGGGCAACATCTCCAGGGCACCGTGACCTATCCCACCGGCGTTCAGGTGCCGGTCATTGTTCCGCAGGCCCCGCTCGACTGGACGGCGATGCCCACCCTCCAGTTGGGTTACCATTCGCCGGAAAACAAGGGTGACTACGCAATCCTGTGGCGAATGGTGGCATCCAGCGGGCAAGCACCTTTCATTGTGAACAACCTGCCCACCACCACTACCAGTGAGCTGAACCTGAATGTGGTGGACCTGGACTACATCAGCCCCAACCTGTCCGCGTTGCCGCGGTGGTACATGGGCTACACGCTGGGGGCCCGGTACGGGGGCGTATTCATCCAGTCCATTTCCCAGGGGAACCTGATTTACCGCAAGGCTAGCAGCAATTTTCCGGGTGGCGGCCCGCACCTGCGGGGTGATTTTTCCAGGCAGGTGGCAGCCCTTCCCGGACTTTATCTGGTGGGATCATTGGATTTCGCGGCTCTCGTCGGCAATGTGTCCCAAAGCTTCGCGGCATCCAATTATGTCAACGGTGCCTGGCAGGCCGGTGGATATGAAACGAGCATGACCGTCACCGCGCCGGTTCTGCGGGCTGACCTGGGGGTAACCTATCGTCCTCCGGGAGCTGAACGGATGTCGTTCCATGTCGGATATGTGTTTGAACAATGGTGGAATGTTGGCACCATCGATAATTCCACGGCTGATTTGTATTATCAGGGCGTTATGCTGCGCTTCGGTCTCGATTTTTGAGCCACCCGGGCGCTGTTTCGCCCAGAGTATACCATGCCATCCGTCGCCAGCCATTTCACGAAGGAAGCCATCGAGGCGGAACCCGGTTTCAACCGGTGGCTGGTGCCTCCCGCCGCCCTGGCCATCCACCTGTGCATCGGTCAGGCCTACGCCTTCAGCGTTTTCCGACTGCCGATGACGCGGTTGCTGGGGATCAGCGGACCGGCCGATGGCGATTGGAAAATGGAGCAGACCTTCTGGCCATTCACATTGGCCATCGTGTTCCTGGGGTTGAGCGCGGCGGTCTTTGGAAGATGGATTGAGCGGGTCGGCCCCCGGGTAAGCGGGCTGGTTTCGGCCTTGCTGTGGACAGCGGGTTTTTTCCTTGGCGCCTTGGGAATCTGGTGGCACCAGCTTTGGCTGGTTTGCCTGGGATACGGTGTGGTGGGCGGGTGTGGCCTGGGTATTGGTTACATCACGCCGGTGTCCACGCTGATCAAATGGTTTCCCGATCGCAGGGGCCTGGCGACCGGTCTGGCCATTATGGGTTTCGGGGGCGGGGCGATGATCGCCTCCCCTCTTTCCGAGAGGCTGATGGCCTGGCTATCCGGTCCGGAAACGGTCGGTGTGGCGGAAACCTTCGTGGCGCTGGGAATGCTTTACCTTCCCTGCATGGTGGCCGGGGCTATGGCTTTTCGCCTGCCTCCCGGTCAGTCGGAACGGGATGCCGCCGCCCTGCGGTCGGGAGGGGCCAATGCGGGCGGTTCCATGCAGGTTTTTGAGGCCATGCGGACCGGATCCTTCTGGTGCCTCTGGCTTGTGCTGTTTTGCAATGTCACCGCAGGGATCGGCATCCTCGATGTGGCATCGCCCATGATCCAGAAGATGTTCCCCGAAAAGCTGGACGCAAGCCTCGCCGCGGGGTTTGTCGGGCTTTTGAGCCTGTTCAACCTGGTAGGGCGGATCGGATGGTCCTCGGCTTCGGATCAGTTGGGGCGCAAAAGGGCCTACATCTTGTATCTTGGGTTGGGGGTTGGCCTCTATCTGGTGGCTCCCGTTCTTGCCCGTGCTGGTTTGCTGGGTCTTTTTGTGGGGGTGATGGCTTTTATCATGAGCCTTTATGGCGGTGTTTTTTCCACCATTCCGGCCTACCTGGCGGATGTGTTTGGCGCTGGTTTTGTCGGGTCCATCCATGGTCGCCTGTTGACCGCCTGGTCCTGTGCCGGAATTGCCGGCCCCGCCATCGTGAATTTTGTCTACGCCAGCCAGAAGGAAGCGGGTGTTCCCGATTCCCGTGCCTACGATTGGTCGCTCTGGATGGTGGCCGGACTTCTAGTGATCGGTTTTGTCGCCAACTTGATGGTGAAGCGCATGGTCCAGCCGGCCCAAGCACCGCGTCTGGATGATTCCGCGGTTCCCCCAACGCCCGTACATGGGACGGAGGGGCCTGGCTCGTTTGGTTTGGTGGGAGTTTCCTGGGCGGTGGTTCTGTTGCCTTTGGGGTGGGGGGTCAGCATGACCCTGTCCAAGGCGGCACGGCTTCTGGACCTGTGGTGAGTCTGCCCCGGGGGATCAGGGGACTTGAATATCCTTGAACTCGAATGGGACTTCCAGGCTCACCACATTTTGGCTGATCCATTCCACCATGACTCCTTCCAGTCCGTCCAAGCCACGACTTTGGAAGGTGAATGTCACCTCATGGGCGGAGCCCCGGGGGCTAATGGTGGTGGAAACTCCTGACCCGGTGGGATTCAAGGTCCTTCCATCCAGGCTGAATCGGAATTCAGCTGGGTTGATGGAAGGCTGTGCCGGAAGGATCAAGGGTCCCTGTGCTACAGGCAATCCCGGCATGGCGGCGGGCTTGGGATTTCCAGGTGCCGGGATGCCTGGCAAAGGCAATTCTAAGGCCAAAGCGGTCCCTAAAAGATCCTGGGGCGGCGTAACCTGGAACCTTACCTGGAAATTCCCCGGCCGAATTTCCAAGGCCTGCTTGACCTCGATCTTTATGCCGTCCCGACCTTCGTAGGATTTGCCTTCCGAATCTCCCAAGTCCTCAATCCGAATCAGGGGGCGGTCTATTTGAAGCAAGTCGATCTGGGCGGTACCTGCCAAGGAACCGGACCCACTTCCCCCCGGCATCAATTCCAGGAAAGCTTCTTGCCTGGCCGGAACCGCCCGTGACAAGGGGAGGATCATTACCCCCCGGCGTTGTTGCATGGGAGACGGGGTTGGTGGGATGTATTTCCATGCCAAAAGGGTGCGGGCTGAAGTTTCACCCGTTTTATTGGCGGAAATCGGGTTCAGGGTACGCAAGTTCAAAATGCGCGCATCTGCCTGGGAATGGAGGGTTAATTTGTAACCGTTTGCGGTTTTTCCAAGGCTTGCCCGTACTCCCAAGTCCGTGTTTTCCCAGTCTGGCAAATCCCCTGGGGGCCGTGGGGTGAGTTGGAGGCGAAACGGAGCCGGTTCCAGGTAACCACGGGATATGCGTGGCGGACGCATGCGCCACATGGTTGGATCGTTTGGCTCCTCCTCAGGGTCCGCCTCGGCCCTTTCCCGCAGGTCAAATCCCACCTTGATCAATCGCAATGCTTCCCAGGCAGAAACTTTTTCAAGCGAAAGGTCCAGGCGCTTGCCGGTCGCCCGGTCACGCGGATCGGCGAAATCAATCCGCATTCCGGAGACCTTGCTGAACTCTGCCAACGCTTCGGAGGCTGTCGCTTGGGTCAGTTTCAGGGTAACCATCTGGGGTGCGAGGGCCTTGCGGGTCCACTCTCGTTTTTCCAGTTCGCCCACCAGATCGGCTGCGCGTTTACGAATCTCGGCATCCGGGTTTTTCATCGCCGATCGAAGTAGTGGCAAAACCTCGGGCCCCATTGCCCGCAATCGGTCCGCGGCTTTTTCGCGGGCCTGAAAATCTCCAGCTCCCAACTGGGCCACCCAAGTTTTTCCATCGCTAGTGCTGGAAGGTCCAGGTTGCCCTAGGGCGATTGGTGGGTAGATGGAAACCCAAACGAGGCAGCCCACCCCAAAGGTGGCTGCCCATTTACTGAATCCGGTTTTTGCAAACAGTCCCAGCCTCATGATGGCTGCCCTGTCCGGATTAGGCTTTTGGTGAGCTAACGAACCTATCTTCTGAAATCTGAGGCAAGATGGAAAGCGGAAAGGACTGGATCCCTAAAAAACCAACCGAGTGGGACCAAGTCCCCCCCCAACCCTTCTTGGCTAAGTGATTGCAATATTTTTAGATAAAGTGATTTCTTGTTGCGCAGATTCAAGGCTCGTTGGCCTATTCCCGGTCCTTCAGATTTTTTACGCTGTCGGGGTAGCTTGGGCAGAATAATCCGGGCCTCCGGCGGAGAGGATGAGCGTGGCAACAGTATTGGTGACCGGCGGTTGCGGTTTTATCGGCAGCAACTACGTGCGAATGGTCCTCGAAAAAGAAGCCGCCACCCGAGTCATCAATCTGGATGCCCTGACCTACGCCGGTAATCCAGCCAATTTGAATGATTGCGAATCCAATCCCAACTACCGGCTGGTGGTGTGTGACATCGCGGACCGATCAGCCGTGGAAAAGGTGTTCGCTGAACATAAGCCGGATGAGGTGGTTCATTTCGCCGCGGAAAGTCATGTCGACCGCAGCATTTTGGATAGCTCCCCATTCATCCGCACCAATGTCCAGGGTACGCAGGTGCTGTTGGATGTCAGTCGGGCCAGCGGCGTCAAACGGTACGTCCAGGTCAGCACTGACGAGGTGTACGGAAGTCTGGGAGATACCGGTTTCTTCACCGAGGAATCCCCATTGGCTCCCAACAGTCCCTACGCGGCCAGCAAGGCCGCATCAGACCTGCTGGTTCGCGCCTACGTGCACACCCATGGCTTTCCGGCGATCATTACCCGTTGTTCCAACAACTATGGCCCCTATCAGTTTCCCGAGAAGCTGATTCCACTGTTTATCAGCAATCTCCAGGCAGATCAGCCCGTTCCGGTTTACGGCGACGGTATGCAGGTCCGCGACTGGATCCATGTGCTGGATCATTGCCAGGGTATCCATGCCGCGTTGCGGAAAGGGAAGCCCGGAAATGTTTACAACTTCGGTGGCCGGTGCGAGAAGCCAAACATCGAACTGACCAAGGCTCTCCTGCAACTTTTGGGGAAGCCGGAAACCCTGATCCGGTATGTGGCCGACCGGCCCGGACATGACCGACGCTATGCAATCGATTGCGCCTTTGCCGAAAGGGAGTTGGGGTGGCGTCCCACCACACTTTTCGAGGAAGGTCTTCGGGCGACGGTGGCATGGTATCGGGAGAACCGCACATGGGTTGACGCGATCAAGAGCGGAGCTTACCGCCAGTATTACCAGGCCCAATATGGCCAACGGGGACTCTGAGAAAACGGACCCGCGCGGGTTCGCCGGTTGTTTGAGCTAGGTTGTCACGAAGTTTTTGGGGAAGGGAAGTCACAATGCCCAGCGCTTTGATCACTGGTATCACCGGTCAGGATGGCAGCTTTTTGGCCGAATTACTGTTGGAAAAAGGCTACGCGGTTCACGGCGTGGTGCGCCGTTCCAGTACCGAGAATTTCGAGCGGATCCAGCACCTTCGCGACAAGATCCACCTCCATCAGGCGGACCTGCTCGACCAGCTTTCGATCATCGATGTCATCAAGAACACCAAGCCCACGGAAGTCTACAACCTCGCGGCGCAGTCATTCGTGCCCACCTCATGGAATCAGCCGGTTCTGACCGGCGAGTTCACCGCCCTGGGGGTGACCCGGGTTCTGGAGGCGATCCGCCTGCTGGACCCCAAGGGGATCAAGTTTTACCAGGCCAGCTCCTCGGAGATGTTCGGCAAGGTGCAGGAGGTGCCGCAGAAGGAAAGCACTCCCCTGTATCCGCGTTCTCCCTACGGTGTCGCCAAGGTCTACGGCCACTGGATCACCATTAATTACCGCGAAAGTTTCGACATGTTCGCCTGCTCGGGCATCCTGTTCAACCATGAGTCCGAGCGCCGTGGCAAGGAATTCGTGACCCGCAAGGTCACCGACGGGGTGGCCCGCATCAAGCTGGGCAAGCAAAAAGTGCTGAAGCTGGGCAATCTCGACGCCCGTCGTGACTGGGGCTTTGCCGGCGATTATGTCGAGGCGATGTGGCTGATGCTGCAGCAGGAAAAACCGGATGATTACGTGGTTGCCACCGGCCAGACCTGGGAAGTGCGCGAGCTGGTGCGGCTCGCCTTTGAGCGGGTTGGCCTCGATTACACCAAGTATGTCGAGCTGGACCCCGCCTTCCTGCGTCCCGCCGAGGTGGACCTTCTGGTGGGTGATCCGTCAAAGGCTGAAAAGAAGCTGGGTTGGAAGCCCAAGGTCAGCTTCGAGCAACTGGTTCACCGGATGGTGGATGCCGACATGGAGCGGATCAAAAAGGAAGGCTGATTGCCGTAACTTTTTCCGATAGTCCCGCGGTTGAAGGGAATGGGATGCGCGTCCTGGTCACTGGTGCAACCGGTTTTGTGGGCGGTTGGATGGTGGAGCGGCTGCTGGCCCAAACGGGTTGGCGGCCGCTTGGCATTGGCCGGCGGGAAATCTGGCCGGATGATTTGGCCCACCTTCGCCATGTCCCCTTGGCGGCGATCGATTGGGATAATCCAGAGACGGTCGCGAGTCAGATTCGCGCCTTCGGGCCCGACGCCATTATCCATCTGGCCGGGTATGCCAGCGCCGGCAAGTCCTTCCGTGAGCCGGAAGCGGCCTGGTGGGGCAATTTCTCGGTGACCCGTTCCCTGTTTCAGGCGATCGAGTCCAGCGGCCTCAAGCCGCGGATCCTCCATGTCGGCACCGGGTTGGTGTACGCCCCGCCTGAAGGGGAGGCCCTTCTGGATGAATGCGCCTCCCTGGGCCCTGCCAGCCCCTACGCTGCCAGCAAGTTGGCCGGGGATTTTCTCGCCCGAAGGGAGGGCCAACGGCTGGGGCTGGAGGTGGTGGTGGCCCGCCCGCTCAACCACATCGGGCCGCGGCAGGACCCTCAGTTCGCCCTGGCCAGTTTTGCCAGGCAAATCGCACGCATGGAAAAGGGCCTTCAGCCTCCTGTTCTGGAAACGGGGAACCTGACTCCGGCGCGGGACCTGTCTGATGTCCGGGAAATTGTCGAGGGATATTGGCTTCTGATTCGGGACGGGATACCCGGCGAAGTCTACAATCTCGGTTCCGGGCAAGCCCTGCGGATGGGGGACGCTCTGGACCATCTGCTGCGTCATGCCCGGGTGAAGGTGGAATTGGTCACCCGCGGTGACCTGCTTCGGCCGGGCGAACCGGAGGTCTTTCGGGCCGACACGGGCAAATTGCGCCGGGATACCGGGTGGTCTCCCCGGCACAGTCTGGATGAAACCTTGTCCGATTTGCTGGCATGGTGCAGGGAAACTGTTTGATTGCCCGGTCTCTCAAGCCCACGCCCAGTCCGGGTGCTAAAAAGAAAGAAATGATTTCCTTTTGTTGGATATAAAAAAATGAAGATTGCTATATTGGGTACTGGTTATGTTGGCTTGGTCACCGGAACCTGCCTTGCGGATTGCGGCAATGAGGTGAACTGCATCGACAAGGATTCAGCCAAGGTCCTGGGGCTTCAGCAGGGACGGATTCCCATCTATGAACCCGGGCTGGAGGAATTGGTCGAGCGTAATTCCCGTGAAGGTCGTTTACGGTTCACCACCGATTTGGCTGAGGGCCTGCGGGGAGCCAGGGTGGTGTTCATTTGTGTCGGAACACCCCAGTCGGATACCGGCGCGGCTGATTTGTCCACGGTTTTTTCCGTGGCTGATGCCATTGCCAAAGCGGCGGAAGATCCCAAGCTGGTGGTCGTAAAAAGCACTGTTCCGGTTGGCACCAATGCCCGGGTTCTGGAAATCCTTTCCAAGGCAACCATTGCCCACAAAGCCGCGAGCAATCCGGAGTTCCTGAAGGAAGGTGCGGCCATCGATGACTGCACCAAGCCGGACAGGGTTGTGGTGGGAGTGCGGGATCAGGAGTCAGCTGAACTGCTCCGCGAACTGTATGCGCCCTTCCTCCGCACCGAGCGACCTTTCCTGGTGATGTCGCCCGAAAGCGCGGAGATGACCAAGTACGTGGCCAACGCCATGCTGGCCACCAAGATCAGTTTTATCAATGAGATGGCGAACCTGTGCGAGCGCACCAACGCCGACATCAATGATGTCCGCCGGGGTATCGGCCATGACGCGCGCATCGGTTTTCAGTTCCTGTTTCCAGGGGCGGGTTACGGGGGAAGTTGCTTCCCCAAGGACATCCGCGCGGTGATCAGCATGGCCTCAGAGAAAGGGATGCAGTCGCGCATCCTCCAGTCCGTGGATGAGGTCAACGAGGCGCAAAAGGTGCGTCTATTCCAGAAAATCACGGCCCATTACGGAGGAAATCTCCGTGGCAAAACCTTCGCCATTTGGGGACTGGCTTTCAAGCCGAGGACGGATGACATCCGCGAGGCCCCGTCGCTGGTCCTTATTGGCGAACTGCTCCGGCAGGGGGCTAAATGCCGGGTCCATGATCCCGAGGCCATGGAAAATGTCCGCGCCCAGATAGGTGACCAGATCGAATACCTGGATCGGCCCATGGACGCCGTGAAAGGTGCCGATGCCCTGGTGATCGTCACCGAGTGGCAGGAATTCCGCTCCCCCGATTTTTCGGCCTTGGCGTCAACTCTGAGAGATAAAGTGGTCTTCGACGGGCGGAACCTGTACGAACCCAAGGCGCCGGCTGCGTTCGGGCTGACCTACCATTCCATCGGTCGCGCTACCACGGGGCCCCGCTAACAGTTTTGCCCAAGGCGGGGAATCCGACCGGATGAGCAGGATTCAGAGGAGCCGTTTGGCGGTACGATGAGACTATCCCGGTGGATTTCTACGCCTGCCGGCCCGGATGAACTTTCCGCTGAAGGCGTGGTGATCCAAATCCGCTGGACCGGACTGGTTCTCGGTTTTCTGCTGGCAAACACCACTCCCGGTGTGGGACAGACCGCCCTTACTCTGGACCTGCTGCTCGCGGTGGGTCTGGTTTACACCACGCTCGATACCTGGTTTTTCCGTCAAAAGGGGATATTCCTCGGGGAATACCCGCTCTTCATCTCGATGATGGAGGCGCTCTTCATCGGGCTTCTGGCTCATTTTCACCAGGGGCCCTCCAGCCCGTTTCGTTATTACTACCTGCTGTCGCTGTTGTGCTGCATTCTGCGTCATGGGCCCGGCATCGTCTGGGTCACCTGCGCGTTGCATTTGGCCAGTTGGGCGGCTTTGTGTCTGGTGGACACCGGACGGCTCGGGGGCGAGTCCTGGCTGTTGATGCCGGTCGTGTTGGTTTGGTCTTCCTGGGCGGGAACTGGACTGGTTTCCTGGAAACGCCGGACCCGAACGGAGTTGGAACGTCTCAATCAGGAGCTGCTGGCCAGCCAGCGTGAATTGGAGGACCGGATCGACCAGCGCACCCGTGAACTCAAGGAAGCCCAGGCCCAGATGGTCCAGCAGGAGAAAATGGCCAATTTCGGTCTGCTGGCCGCGGGGATCGCCCACGAGGTGGGCAATCCTCTCACCGGGGTCACCACGCTTGTCCAGATGCTCCAGCGCCGTGGCCAGGACGAATACACCATGGAAAAACTGGGCCTGGTGGCCGGGGAGTTGAACCGGATGCGTGACATCCTGCGGGAACTCACGACCTTCAGCAGGCCCGGTAGCCGCGAGCGTTCCTGGGAGGACCCGATGGACATCCTCCAGGAGGCATCCGGGATTGCCAAGTACCACACGCGTTCCGGGTCCCGAATTCGACTGCCCGACACCTTGGAAGGGGGCCGGAGGATTCACTGCGAGCGCGGGCAGATGACCCAGGTTTTCCTGAATCTCATGCTCAACGCGCTGGACGCGGCCGGGCCTCATGGGAGGGTGGACCTGACCATGACCTGCACGGACGACCAGTTTCGGATCCAGGTCCGGGACGATGGGCCCGGGGTCGATCCGGAGCTGTATGGACGGCTGTTCCAGCCGTTTGTCACCTCGAAAAAAGAAGGAACCGGCCTGGGGTTGTACCTTTCCCGCAAGGTGGTCCAGGCCCACGGGGGCACCCTGGAATGCAAGGCTCCTGCGTCAACAGAAGCGGGGGCGGTCTTTGAGGTGGTCCTGCCTGTTGGCCGGCGTTTTCAGGAAGAGCCAGCCGGCAGCAGCCATCACCCGGTTCAGCCATGGAAGGGGAATGGAAAGTCATGACCAGGGGCCAAGGCAAGGAAATGCCGGAAGATCTGCGCGGTGCCCGCATACTGGTCATCGATGACGAGAAACTGATTCGGGAAAGTCTGGTGGAATGCCTCATCGCCGAGGGATTCCAGGCCGCTGGGGCGGCTAGCGGTGAGGAAGGTGTCGAACTGGCCTCCCAGCGCACCTTCGAATTGGCGCTTTGCGATATGCAACTGCCTGGGATCTCCGGCCTTGAGACCCTGGAGCGCCTGCTCCGGTTGGATCCTTCCCTGATGGTTCTGTTGATGACCGCCTACGGTACCGTGGAGACAGCGGTGACCGCCTTTCAACGTGGGGCCCAGGACTACCTGATGAAGCCGGTATTGCTGGACGAATTGTTTGGCAAGCTCCGCCGGTTGCTGGAGCAGCGCGCGACCCGACTGGAAAATCAGGCCCTTCGCATGCAGGTTCGCCAGATGGAGCGGACCGATGGGGAAGGGGGGCTGGTGGGTTCCGGGCCGGCGATGCGGGCTCTGAAATCCCTGTTGGCCCGGGTTGGGCCAACCCGCTCAACGGTTCTGATCCAGGGAGAAAGCGGTACCGGCAAGGAACTGGCCGCCAGGGCCTTGCATGATTTGGGTGAAAGAAAAAGGGATCCGGAGGGGCGCCGTCCCGGTCGGTTCCTTGCCATCAATTGCGCGGCCATTCCAGCCGATCTTTTGGAAAACCAGTTGTTCGGCCACCGCAAAGGGGCTTTCACCGGCGCCGACAGGGACCAACCAGGAATCTTCACCCATGCGGGGCCTGGAACCGTTTTCCTGGACGAAATCGCCGAGATGCCCTTGGCGACACAAGCCAAGCTGCTCCGGGCCATCGAGGAAAAGGAAGTGCTGCCCGTTGGGGCATCCGAACCGGTGAAGGTGGAAGCGCGCATCCTGGCCGCCACCAATAAAGAGCTTTCGGCGGAGGTGTCCGCCGGCCGATTCCGTGAGGATTTGTTTTACCGGCTCAATATTGTGAGCCTGACGATGCCGCCTTTGCGGGAACGGCGGGAGGATATTCCCGAACTGGCCGAATACCTTTTGGGCCGACATACCCGTGAGCAGGGGCGTACCTTCACCGGAATCAGTCGCGAGGCCATGCGGCTGTTGACAGCGGCCCAATGGAAGGGAAATGTGCGGGAATTAGACAACGTCCTGGAAAGGGCGGTCATTTTGGGGGATGGTCCCCTGGTGTTTCCGGCTGATTTGCCTCCAGACCTGCGCCACGACGAGGAAGATCCGGATGCAGTTGAGGGATTGGTGGAGGCCGTGCGACGCTTTGAAAAAAGGCACCTCGAGCGGATGCTGGCCCTTTGTTCCGACACTTCAGGTGTCACGGACAAAAAAGAGGCTGCCCGCAGGCTGGGAATCGCCCTGAGTTCGCTATACCGCAGGATGGGTGAATTGGGTATTGGCGGGACGAATTGATCACCCGCTCCGCGATTGTTCGGCGTACCAGGCGAGCAGGGCCTTCACTTGAAAGGGCCTCAGGTTTGGTTCCAGCGCCAGTAGTCGGCAAACCAGGCCGGAGACATGCGCTGTCGCGCAGGAGCTTGAGGGGGAACCGGCCGTAACTCCCCAGTACCCGAGTCCCCTGGCGCGGAATTCGGCAGTGTCTCCCGGATGATATTCCAGGTGAAGTGGGTCCTCAAACAACCCTTTGGCCACGCTGACCAGCGGGGGTGGATTGTCAGCAGGCGCGCTCTGAAGGACCGGATGGGCGTTGTGGGCCGAGGCGATCACCACGATGCCCGCGCGGTAGCAGGCGAGGACTTCCCGGGCCAGACCCTGCCTCGCCAGTTTGAACTTGGGGGTGTCCCAGCGGTCCTCCGGAATTCCAAGCGACAGATTCACCAAACGGCAATTCCCGGTTTGCCTGATCAAGGACAAAGCGCAAACTAGAGCCTCAGGTTCGGCAGTTGGTCGTCCGTGAAATACATCGTGGGATTCCAGTTGGACGGCAGGTGCCAGTCGCAGCAGGATGTCGGTCATCAGGGTGCCGTGGGTGGGAGCTCTGGGCCCAACGGGCCCAAGGCCGAAGGATGGGCTCGGGCAATGGGCCCCTGGATGCCATTCCCGAATCAAATCCCACTGAACGGCGGTGTCGACCAGCGCCATCCGGATACCTTGGCCCCGGGACCCGGAGTCCCTTAGGATATCCGCCAATGGGTTTTGCCGTTGCCAGGCGGCAAGCCGATTGGACGGCGGCGACTCGCCTGGCAAATTCACCGCCCGGACTCCAGGTCGCGGAGAAAACTTCCGGTTGCCAGCAAAAGGTTTCGGGCATGGTCCAGAGCCGGGGTTCCGAACTCCCGGGCCAGATCCACTGCCGCAGCCAGTAACCGGGATGCGGCATCCCCGGCCCCTGGTGGAAGGGATTCCTGCCAGCATTTTTCCAGGTCGGCCCGGACGGTTTCAATCAAGCCGTTCACGGGCTCCGGATTTCCCTGCGGAGACGGCCTTTCCAAAGTGTTCCCCAATTGCTGGGCACGGTGCAGGGCATCTTCCAAGGCCGCCATCCACTGGCTGGCGGAGGATGCTTCCGGATGGTGAATGGGATACGGAGCCAATGCCGGTTCCACCAGGGCGGATAGCTTGTTCGTTTGGCCGGAAAAAGTGGTTAGGGAACCCTGATTTTCAAAACTGTACAAGCAAAGGACCGAGCAGGCGCCCGATTTGGAATGCAACGGGATGGCGACTGCCCCGGTTGGCTTTTGCGGCTTCTCCCAAGATGCGGCATGGATCTCCCCGGATTGTTCCGCCCGGGCAAAATCCGCCAGGTGGACAGGTTCGCCAGCCGCCAGGCAAAGTTGGGCGATGGTTCCCTCCAGAGATGATTCGGCAACCTCCACCGCGGTCCCGGATTTGGAATCCAGCACGCGCCAGGTGGGTTCATTTTCCAGGGGGCAGGTGACCAGAGCGGCGGAATCCGCAGCGAAAGCCACTGCCAAAAGGCGCAATAGGGCGGTCAAGGAGGCCGCATTGGCCTCCGTGCGGGGCTTCAGGTCAGATGCATGGCGCAGCCAGGGAAGCGCCTGGGAGACACTCTCCCGAAAGGCTTGAAGCTCCTGCTGGACCCGTTTTTCCCGTTTCCAGGGCCGCAGTTGGTCCAGTTGCGTCTGGACCGATCCCAGAAATGCGCCTTCATCCAAGCCGGCGTGTTTGTCCAGATAATCCCGCACACCCAACCGAAGGGCCTGGAGCGGGGTGGCTAAATCTGCGTATCCGGTCACCAGGATGGCAATTACGTCCGGGTGGAATTCCTTGAGGGAGGTCAGGAGTTCCAGGCCGTTGATGCCGGCCCCCAGGTTCCAGTCCAGAATGACAAGGTCGATGGAATTCCGGTTGGCCAACTCCAGCGCGGCGAGAGCGCTTTCAGCTTCCAGGATGCGGGGTCGGGGGCTTAGCCGTTCCAGCCAGATCCGGAAACTGGACCGCACATCCGGCTCATCCTCGACCAATAAGAGGCAATCTGGCTCGTCCATGGTTTACCTCGGAGGTTCCGCCATTGTGACGAGGGCCGGCTCAGGGAGCCAGATGCCTGACAGGCAATCGGAAGAAAATCGGTCGGGATCAGGCCGCCGCCTGGCCGTCCCTAGGAAGGTCTTTGCTGCCCACCAGGGTCAAATTCAGCCCGATCTGCACAGGTACCGGTTTGCCATCGATTTCCAAGGTCGCTTTACCGTTGAGATACCAGCCTAGCGAACCCGTGGAGAACTCCTTCACATCCGCCAGCATGGTGTTCGCGCCAATGGTCACGCTCACCGGCTTGGCCTTATCCAAAAACTCCTGGCGGGTTATTGGGCAGGTGCTCTTGGCCATGGTGGGGAAGTCTCCCAATCGCGTTGGATCCGGAACTCGGCACCCCTCGAACCCATGGGTCCAAAAAGGTCCGGTCACGATCAATCATCAAGTTGGCAGAGTCTAGCATGGGGTCACGGCGCTGGAGCAAGAGCGATTGGGACCGAATGCACCGGGTAAAAGTCGCTTCCAAGTCTTTTTCAAACCACCCGAAGTCCCGGTTTTCACAAATCCATGCTCTACAATGGATTATGGATTGGTTAAAAGTTCAGTCGAAGCCAAGTGGCACCGGACAGTTTGGATGGCGGATATGCCCGCAGTTTCGGAAAAGCTCAACCTTCCCATGTGGATGGAGCAATACGCCGCTCCCCATGCCCCCGCATCCCGTGAGGAAATGCTCAACCGTGGATGGGATGCTGTGGATGTGGTCTTCGTGACCGGCGATGCCTACATCGATCATCCCAGCTTTGCCATGGCGATCCTGCACCGGGTTCTGGAACAAGCCGGATTTCGGGTAGCCATCCTGAGCCAACCGGATTGGCGCACCTGCGAACCCTGGAGGCAATTCGGACGGCCCAGGCTGTTTTTTGCCGTCAGCGCCGGCAACATGGACTCAATGATCAATCATTACACGGCCAACAAAAAGGTGCGCAACGACGACGCCTACTCCCCGGGCGGGCGAATCGGCTTGCGACCCGATCGGGCCACACTGCCGTATTGTCACCGGGCCCGGGAGGCGTTCCCGGGTGTACCGGTGATTGCGGGAGGCGTTGAGGCCTCCCTCCGTCGCCTGGCCCATTACGATTACTGGTCCGACACGGTCCGGAAATCAATCCTTCTGGATTGCAAGGCAGATCTGGTCGTTTACGGGATGGGCGAGGCGAACATTGTCGAGATTGCGCGGCGTTTGGCCGCGGGTGAAACCCCTCGTGACCTTCGCAATTTGCGGGGGATTGCCTATTCGCTGGGCGCCTCTAAAACTCCTCCCGAATCGAACTGGGCCGTATTGGGGGAGAACCTCCCCCCCGCAGGGCAGGGCGGCAGTGCGCCGTTCCAAATCGAGAAATTGCCGTCCTACGAGGCGGTAGCCACGGACAAGATGGCGTTTGTCGAGGCCACCCGGATCATCCACCACAACACCAATCCCTTCAACGCCAAGGCATTGGTGCAATACCACGGCAACCAGGCGGTGGTGTGCAATCCACCCGGGACCCCTTTGCCCCAAGCCGAGATGGACCGTATCTTCGGCTTGCCGTACAACCGACGGCCCCATCCCTCCTATACCGAGCCGATTCCAGCCCATGAGATGATCAAGGATTCGATCACCATCATGCGCGGTTGTTTTGGTGGCTGCACCTTCTGCTCGATCACCGCGCATCAAGGTAGGATCATCCAGTCACGGAGTGAGGAATCCATCCTGGAGGAGATGCGGAAGCTGGCCAAGGATCCCGAATTTCGGGGCGTGGTCAGCGATGTGGGTGGGCCTACGGCGAACATGTACCGCATGCGGTGCACCCGTCCGGAGGTGGAAGCCAAATGCCGTAGGCTCTCCTGTGTCCACCCCGGGATCTGCAAACTGTTGGGAACCGACCATGGTCCCCTGATCCAGTTGCTGCGCAAGGCCCGGAACGAACCCGGTATCCGGAAAATTCTGGTTGCCAGTGGAATCCGCATGGACTTGGCCCAACTCGATCCCACTTACATGCGGGAGATGGCCAGCCATCATGTGGGTGGGACCCTGAAGGTGGCCCCCGAGGCTGTTGACACCCGGGTGCTCGACCTGATGAAAAAGCCGCGGAATGTGAATTTCGAAGGATTTGCCGAAGCCTTCAAAAAAGCTTCGGTGGAGGCTGGCAAGCCGAAACAATATCTGGTTCCGTACTACATCGCCAGTCACCCGGGCAGCGACTTGCAAGCCATGATCGAACTGGCCCTGTTCCTGAAAAGGAACGGCTATCGACCCGACCAGGTGCAGGATTTCATCCCGGCGCCCTTCGATATCGCCACCTGCATGTACCACACTGGCATTGACCCCATGACTGGCGGGGAAGTGCAAGTGGTGAAGGCCTTGAAGGACCGCAAGAAACAGCGCGCCCTGCTGCAATTTTTCAAGCCTGAAAACTGGTTCGAGGTTCGGGCGGCGTTGCTGGAAGCCGGCCGGGGGGATCTGATAGGCAAGGGCTGCGACGCCCTGATCCCGGCGGACCCGCCCAAGGAAGTTTTGGTCGCCAGGCGCGAGCGGGCGCAGCGCGCGGTGTCTGACGACCATTACCATGCGGTGGGGAAGGATGGTCGAGCCAACAAACGAACTCTGGGAAAAGAAGGCCCTGGAAGGGGGCAACCGAAATCCAAGGGTTACCGGCCCAACCGGGCGACTGCTGGCAGGCGCCACAAACCAGGACGGCCCGGCCCGGAGACGAAAACACCTGACGGGGGCAAGGGTTGAGCCGTTCCCAAGATTTTTCATGCCAGGATTCGGATGAGGGTAAAACCCTTGCTGCTTGTCTGAAACAGTGGCTTCCGGGCAAATCCTGGGCGGATGTGCGCCAGTTGGTCACCTCCCGCCGGGTGCGGGTGGGACGGGAACCGGCCATTGATTTGTGCATGGATCCCGCCCGACGGGTCCATGCGCATGAAAAAGTGGTTTTAAGTGAGGAATCGGCTGCTCCCCCTCCCCGGGCCGGGGCCATTCGGATTCGCCACGCCGACAGCCAGGTGGTGGTGGTGGAAAAAATGTCCGGAATCTCCACCGTCAGGCACCCAGCCGAACGCCAATGGCGGGAAAGCCGGCGGGCCCTGGTCCCGTGCCTGGATGAATTGGTCCAGGATCAATTGCGGCAGGACACGCAGGGGGCCAACCAAGCGCAAAGCAAGGGA
>Ga0169931_10002212_pt1 | contig 31800 bp, 24 predicted proteins | sample Kivu_15m_20L_FD_129675 | JGI IMG/M metagenome (GOLD analysis project Ga0169931, IMG submission 129675) | Freshwater microbial communities from Lake Kivu, Western Province, Rwanda to study Microbial Dark Matter (Phase II) - Kivu_15m_20L... | ecosystem: Environmental > Aquatic > Freshwater > Lake...
GCACACCTGTTGCTGCATGCCGAACAGGTAATGTGGGCATCGGTACTCATTTACCCGGTGCCAGATTGGATGTAACATCAGCCAACACCATTGATAAAGGAGTAAATGTGCGCTCGTCTACCAACGCTCACGCACAGCTATATGCAGTTGACTCAAGAGCTTTGTTTGCCCGCACCAATCAAGATATCTATGCCGTAAGAGCCAATGCATCAAACAATACTTCATGCGGGGTGTCTTATTCAACCACCCAAGCCTATGGGGTTCATGCCTATGCCAACAACGGAAACAAGAATTTTGCTGTTTATGCTCATGCAATCCCTCACATCAGCACTGGGGATTGGGAGGGTGATACTTGTGCTGCATACACTTCAAGTTGGGCAGGCTATTTCAATGGTGCCACGTTCAGCCCCGGAGGCGTTTGGACCACTTCTGACGAACAATTGAAAAACGACATCAATTATGAAGTTGACGCCTCGGTCATTCTGGCTCAGTTGTCTCCTGCCACCTATAAATTCAATCAATCCGCCACAACGGGATTGTATTTGCCTGCCGGAAATCACTGGGGATTGATGGCGCAGCAACTCGAAGAGGTGCTGCCTGTGGCCGTAACGGATATGGTGCATCCGGCACAATATGACGAAGATGGTAATCAAACAAGTCCGGAGTATGCTTTTAAAGCCGTCAACTATACCGAACTTATCCCGATACTCATCCAAGGGCACAAAGAATTGGCCGCTGAAAAAAATGAACTAAAGGCAGAAGTGGATGCTTTGAAAGACATTGTAAATGAATTGACCGCCTTGGTCCAAAACTGCTGCACATCCGGAGGTGACAAGTCTATGCAGGGCTCGGGTTCGACAGGCTCACCTACCCACCCTGCTGACTTCGACCTCCAAATCGAAAAAGCAACCTTGGAGCAAAATGTGCCCAATCCGTTCCAATACGAAATCTCCATCACCCACCGCATTCCCGCCCAAGCCATGGTGCGTGTGTGTGTGATGGACGCCAAAGGCCAACAATTGGACACCTTGGTAGATGGCCTGATGCCAAAAGGAGAATACAAAATCATTTGGAATGCTTCGCATTTGCCTGCCGGTATGTATTACTACACCTTGGAAGCAGATGGCATTGAGTTGGTGAAAAAAGCTGTGAAACTGTAAGATTTCAGTCAGATAGACCTAAGATTAAAAACCCCTGCCCGTGTGCGGGGGTTTTTTGCATTAAGGAAAGTGGTTTTTCAAAAGGATTTTAAAGTTGCCGTTTTAAAAAACCCAATAAAATCAACGTACGGACGTGATTCGGACAGCCGAACAACCCTCGAACGGTCGTACGGACGTGATTTGGACGTCCGATTAGGAGTCTATTCAAAAAATTGTGTCATCCCAATTGGACACACAGGTCAAAAATCTTTCACGAGCGTTAGAAAAATGAGCCGTTTTGCCTCCCCCATAACCATTGAAGCCGCCCGGAAAAAAGAGCACGCGTAGTGCCCGGCAAACGACTTGGCCTATCTCAAGCCGCAGCCCTACTTCTTCTTCTTGGCTTGCAGTTCACGGTTTTCGACCATACGGATGGCCACAATTTTTTCAATCAAATCAACGGGCAGAGGGCGGTCATAAGGAAACAAAATGGCACCTTTGGAAAAAGTCCAATCCCCGAGCAGGGTCTCCACTTGGCGGATGCCCGAACCTGATGGATAGAAACCCAGATGACTTTTCCATGCAGCATAAAACACCAATATCCTTCCCATGCGCAAGGCCGGCATTCCATAGCTGATCACTTCGGTGGCTTCGGGTGCCAACCGGGCCAACAGCGCGCGCATCTCAATCAATCTCTCGCGCGCTACCCCGCTGAATGATTCTATGTATTGGTCCGTAGATTGGGGTTTTTGCATTTTGGACGCCAGAGGGTAGTGATTAGTGAGAATTGGGTAGTTAAACGTGGGTATTGATAATTGGGTATTGGAGGACTTATCCCAATTTTGAGAAGGTTGACGTGCGCCTCATCATCCCGCCTTTGGCGAGGATCCCTCATCAACAGAGCTATCGCTTCTTTGCCGAAGAGTTCATCAACCTTTAACTTTCAACATTTAACCAACTTCACTCCAACACTACTTTTCGCTTCACCGTCATGCCATTATCAGAGCTGATGTCGAGGAGATAGACCCCACGGGCCAAATCCGCCACAGGTAAGGTGTAAGCAGCGCTGCCGTTGGTTTCGTTTCGCATCACCAATCGGCCGTCCATGGCGGTGAGGGCCAGGCTAACGCGCACAGAAGGCAAGCCGGTGAGTCGCAATACATCAGTGGCAGGATTGGGATAGACCGCTAAAGCCTCGAGGCCTTGCTCCTCCACCCCAATGCAATTGTCCACCGTAATGGTGACCGAGCCCGCTCCGTTGCAACCCGCTGTGTCGCTCACATTGAGGATGATGGTGTGTTGGCCCACACCCAGTCCTTCACCGGTCAATGTGATGCTCTGGGTTTGCTCGTTTGTGCTCCACAAGTAGGTTAGACCATTTGGTCCGCTCAGCGTCACCGATTGGTTGAGGCAGATAGTGGTGTTGGCACCCAGGTTAACTGAAAGACCTGAGCCGGCAGTGACGGTGAAATTTTGCAAGAACAAACATCCGTTTTGATCAGTGGCGGTGAGGAAGTAGTTGCCGGCCATCAATCCCGTTGGGTTTTGGGCATCACTAACATATCCTCCCGGGCCGGTCCATTCAAATGTATAAGGGGCAGTACCACCCGTGAACGTCAGTTGGATACTACCATTTGAAGAACTTGCGCATGTGGGCTGAGTGACTTGAGCGGCTGCTTGGAAGGGTTCGGCAGCACCCACGGTGAAGTAGCCATTGAGTGAAGCCCCGCAGTTGTTGGTGGCTACAAATCCATAATCACCGGGGGTGAGATTGAAGATGGCAAATTCTTGAGACGAAAAACCATCCGGGCCATTCCACGAAATGCTATAGTCGCTACCCCAGCCGCTGATTTGAGCCACTGCTGCACCACTCCCTCCTTCACCTTTGCTTTCGGGGCAGGCGCTATCATAAACAATGGGGTTGGCCGTGGCAGATTCGCCATAGGGCGAAACGGTGAGATAGATATCGCCCGATTCGCCAAAAAAGCCGTCCATCTGGATGAGGATGGTGGTGCCGGGCGCCAAGCACGAAACATAGCAAGCGCTGGCATATCCATTGGCCTCGCTGCATCCACCGGGCACGTCATCATTTGACGAAATGAGCGTGTAAGTGCCGTAATCTGAGCAATCTTCGGCAATATAAACAGCCACCTGGGTATCGGGCTCGGTGCCGGTGTTGCAGGTGGAAATCAGATAGGCACCTGCGTCAGGGATAACCACGGTGGCCCAAACGGTCTTGGTGGCATTGCCCTCACACCAAAATCCATAAGCACCGCAGTCAAAACCATCAGGTTCAGGCTCAGCTATCGGAGCAAAGGCAAAATCATTGTTGAGCATAAGAGGTGTGCCGTCCAAAGCAATTGCCTCCGCATTGCAGGGGTTGCTGTAATCAGGAATCGGTGAAGACCCTGGTGTGATGGTCCATACGCTACCATCTCCTGCACCTGCGAGAACTACAAAAAGGTTTCCGTCCTCAAAAATCTCAAAGGTCAGACCACCATCTCCATAGTCATCAACAAAATAAATACTGTAGTCTTGGCCTTCAGTGAGGCAAAAGGTTCCCTGCTGAATCACTTCATTGCTTGCATAGCCATTTCCATCGGCAGCGTCTTGCTGTCCGCCACCATTGCATCCAACGTCCATTGCATTGCCACCGCTCACAATAGTTCCCACTCCGCATGCATTTCCCTCGGGCACCATTTCCCAATAGACTTCGTAGCCCCAGTCATCCGTATAGAGATTCATGCTGAAGGGAAGTTCTCCGGCACCACATTGGGCATGAACGGCAGCGGCTGCTAACAAACTAAAGGCAGCCAAGTAGATTTTTTTCATTTTGGTTTGAATTGAGACGGTTTCGGACTTCAAACCTAAAGAATTCGTTTGGCACCCAAGGCAAAGAAACACAACATGGGCGTACAACTTTATGTTTAGAGAAAAAGGCCTGACTACAAGTCGAAATACATCAATTTGTGCGGCCCGATTATGGGTACCTCGTACCACTCGTCTATCACATGGAAGCCGAGCTTGGCATAAAAACCCAGCGCCACCGCGCGGGCATCACACCATAGAACATCAGCACCTCGCTTGCGAGCTTGTGCGATGGCTTCGCGCACCAAAGCAGCTCCGGCACCCGATCCGCGCACATCGGGGTGAGTAGCCATGGCCCTGAGACGTTGCTGTTTGGCGTGTACCAATTTAGGTGTAGCCATCTCAAACATAGAGCACACGCCCACTACTTCGCCATTCATCAGTGCACCCAGGTGCAAGGCATCCTCGCGATGGTCTATATCTATTACACAGTCCTCTACCCTCGGTCTATGGGGCCACAACACCACGTGGCGCATGGGGCGAGTTTGTTCGGGGGCGATGGGTTCAATCCGTATCATCGTCATCGTCAAAAAAATTGTCCAGACTTCTGCGCTCGCGCTTGGTGGGGCGCCCCAATCCGCGCGGGCGATTGTCCATGGCGGCCAGTTTGATCAGCTCCCACTTGGCCAGTTCTTCGGCCGAGGTGGTCTCGCGGGCATAGTCAGGCACCAGCTTGGCCGCCACACGACTTTTGGGAAAATCCAACACCTGCCAAGAGAATGTGACCGCTCCTTTCCTCACAGCAACGGTGTCGCCCTTTTTGAGTTCGCGGGCGGGTTTGGCCTGTTCACCGTTCAGCGTCACACGGCCTTCGCGACATTGGTCGGTGGCCAAGGTGCGGGTTTTGAACAGGCGTATGGTCCAAAGGTATTTGTCAATGCGCATGGCGTGGCAAAGAAACCAAAACCAACGGGCCCGGAAAAACGCCTAAGGGATTTTGGATAAGTGCCCCGAAACGTTGATAAACTATGCAAAAGGCCACCGTCAGAACAGCAATGAGTGCATAGTTTTGCGGGAATTTTTTTGCCCGAAAACAGTGACCCTTCCCGAGTATATAGACCCGCACGAAAAAGCCGAAGGGAAGAAACTGTATGACTATCAGATACAGGCGATTGAAAAGATTTTTGATCGCTTCAATAAGTTTCCCGATCGTTACAGCTTGTTGTTTCAATTGCCGACAGGTGGTGGCAAAACAGTCATTTTTTCGGAAATAGCCAAGCGCTATATCCAAGAAAACGATAAGAAAGTCTTGATTCTAACCCACCGAATCGAACTATTGGGACAGACTTCGGGCATGTTGGAAGAGTTTGGCGTGCGTTGCAAAATGATCAATAGCAAAGTGCGCGATTTGCCCGATAAAGCAGACTACATGTGCTTTGTGGCAATGGTGGAAACATTGAACAACCGCCTGAATGAGGAAAAAATGGATATGCGCGATATCGGGCTGGTTATCATAGACGAGGCGCACTACAACTCATTTCGAAAACTGCTGAAGTTTTTTGAAAAGGCCATCATCCTGGGAGTGACCGCCACACCGCTATCTTCCAATATCAAGCTGCCGCTCAAAGACAATTACCACGAACTTATCACAGGTGAAAGCATAGCCGACTTGGTGGAAAAGGGATTTTTATCCAAGGCCAATGCCTATCGCTATGACGTGCACTTGCACAGCCTGCGTGTGGGTATCACCGGAGACTACACCGTCAGTTCTTCCGAGAAATTGTACGGCAATTTCTACATGCAAGAAAAGCTTCTTTATGCCTATGAAGAAGTGGCTATGGGCTCCAAAACACTGATTTTCAACAACGGTATAAACACTAGTAAAACCGTGTATGAACTGTTCAAGCAGGCAGGCTATGACATCCGCCACCTTGACAACACGCACAGTGAGGCAGAGCGAAGGGAAATACTTGATTGGTTCAGAGAAAAGCCCAATGCCATCCTCACTTCGGTGTCCATCCTTACCACGGGTTTTGATGAACCCACTGTCAATACCATTATTCTCAATCGGGCCACCCGATCGCTAACCCTTTATCATCAGATGATTGGTCGCGGCTCGCGCAGGCTTGACAACAAGTCGGAATTCACCGTGATTGATCTGGGGAATAACTCGCGCAGATTCGGTCCTTGGACGGGCTACATTAACTGGCAGGACATATTCCGTTCGCCCAACAGCTATCTGGACAACATCCGCACGGACGTGGAAATCGAATTGGAATTCACCTATCAAATGCCCGCTTCGGTGCGCAAGCGATTTGCCCACACTGAGAATTTCAGCTTCGACATGCGCGAGGCCTATGTGCGCGCCCTGCGAAATGGACAAAAGCCCCAAGCGGCCATAGACGAGGCCATTGCCCACCATACCGAAATCATAGAAGCCAACAGCAAAGACACGGCTGAGGCCATGGAACTGATGAAACTCCTATCCGAGGACGTTGACTATCGGATGAAGGAATATTGCCGTTGCATAGCCAAAAGCACGGAGAACTACACCAAGTGGATCACAGAAGAATACAACCGCAAATTGGCGCAAAACCTTCGCAAGCGGATGATGGAATAATTCAGCCTCAGTGATTCACCATCACTTTGCCGCGGCTGAAGCCCAACTCGTTGGCTGCTTCCAACACATAGAGGCCGGACCCAAAGCCACTCATATCCAGCACCAATATCGATTGACCATTGGTTTGTTCGGACCAAACCATTTTGCCATCAGCGGTCATCAGACGCACATTGGTGGGCATGGCGGGCAATCCCTCTATGACCAAACGGTCTGATGCCGGATTGGGGTAGAAAGCGAAGGCATCAAAAGCGCTCTCCTCTACTCCGGTGCAGCTTTGCACGGTGATGACCATTTGGTCACTTGCCGTACAGCCCAATTCATTAGCCGCAATCAGCGAAACAACATGAGTGCCCACTCCCAAAGTGGATCCACTGAGGTTGACACTCTGCTCGGTGCCGCCTGTGCTCCACGAATAAGATGAGGCCTCAGGTCCGGTGAGCATGATATTGTCCGCTTGGCAAATGGTGAGGTCTTGGCCAAGGTTGACCACAGGCAATGGCACTGCATTCACCTGCAACACCTGCATCAGCGCACAGCCATGGCTATCCGACAGGAACATGTTGTAAGTGCCCGCTCCCAAATTGGAAGCCGATGTGCCCACACCCGAAAAATCATTGGGCCCAATCCAATTGATATTGTAAGGCGCTGTGCCACCCGATGGCTCTACAGAGATGCTACCCATGTTTTGATCGGGACATGTGGGTGTGATGGTGTTTTGGAACAAAAACGGAGAAGGACCTGACACAGTGAAAGTTTCTGACACGTGATTACCACAGGCATCGGTGGCATTGAGTGTGTAATTGCCCGGCTCCAGACCGGTGATATATGAATCATTGCTTGAAAAGCCTTGCGGGCCGGTCCAGTTGGATTCATAATTGGTACCCCATCCATTGATGAATGGAACGATATTTCCTTCACCGGGCACGCCAAAGCCACCGGGACAGTTGACATCCGTTACAAATGCCTCCACATTGTTGGGGCCAACATAAGGCTTGACAGAAATGACCACGCTGCCTGCTGCGTTGTTATGGCCGTCTATTTGCACCCACACGGTGGTGCCCGGCTCCAAGCAGCTCACAAATGCACGCGATGAGTTCGGATTGACGCCCGATTGAGGCACGCAAAAAGCTGTGCCATTGAACAAAACTGTCCCTACCGGCATGGGTGCATTTACAGCAACCACTTCTTGACCGGAGGAATCAAGCAATTGGAAACTGGCCTCATCTTGGTGATTACCCGGAGTCCACATAATAGAAATGGTAGCACCGGTTACCACAGGCACTTGAAAAGTTTGGAAGCTGCCACCGGTCATCACATAATCGGTAGGCACTCCATTGACTGCGATTTGCAGATATCCGCCTTCCCAGCCATCTCCGAAAGAGTCGTAAGCGTTGAGTGTGTATTCACAATTGGTGCTGACACCACCGGTGCACGAACCGATTAGGGCATCGTAAGCCGTTTGGCAGGTACTGTCCCAAGCCGTATCGCAGCAAAAAGGATCATTTACAATCACATTGTTATAGGCAGCCGAGGCCGTAATTACGCATTCGGGCACAGTGGCAATGCATATCGGCAGTTCGCAACCTTCAAATGAGTCGTCATTGGCCGAAACCATTTGAAAGGTTCCGATATTGCAGACTTCCCCTGTGCACACTGTAGTGGTGGTGAAAAGAACACCGGTGGGTGGTGTGGCCGGCACGTTAAGCACAGTGGTGCCGTTGATGTCAATCAATTCAAAGCTGCATTCTTCCGGCCAACCACCCGGTTGCCATGAAAGGGTCAGTGATTGCCCGTCTCCAACAGGAATTAACCATGTGTTAAAATAAGCTTGAACGCCATAATTGGTTGAAACCCCATCAATGGTGATTGTGACAAAACCGCCATTCCATCCATCGCCAAAGGAGTCATACCCATTGAGGGTGTAGTAGCAGCCTGTGCTGATGTAGCAGGCAATCTGTGTATCGAAAGAAGTACCGTTGTGGCAAGTGGTGATTTCATAGGCGCCACCATCAGGCACTTGGAATTTGGTCCAAACCGATTTGGTCGCACCGCCATCGCACCAGTAGCCGGCCGCCTGACAATTGCCTTGAGGTGGAACAGTCTCGTTGGTTTGCGATGTGCAACCCACATTGGACAATTGCACCGCATTGGCCGACCCGATGGTCATAGGAAGGGCATCGCAGGGCGTGTCGTGCTGGCATTGCGCCAAGGCATTTTGGCCAAAAGCAAAGAACAATGCAGAAAAAGAAAAAACGAGGGAGAAAGAACCCTGAAAGGCGCGAGTAGAAATTGATTTCATATCAACTTGCAGATGGTTTGTTTAAGTCATTTTGACCAACAAAACTACCAAATACCGCACACTTGGACGGAAATCTGACCGGGCCGAGCATGTCACTTTGCAGGTTTGTTAGCGCGATGTCAAACCTATGTAAAAAAAAAGAATCCCGGGCTTGAAAATTTTGGCCCGACAGCGGTCAAAACTAAACTTTAGAATTGGTTCAGGGCCGAGATAAGCAAAACGCCTTACGCAACCAAGCACCATGTCATTTGGAATTACTGCTTCATACGCTGTCCTTCGCGGTCCGCTTTTGAAAACTGATGACATGTGCTGTCAAATGACATTCAGACCTATTAAATCGCACCACTTGAAGACCTATTTGTTCTGCTTTTTTTCTTGATTTCCCTGTGGACCAATGCCCAATGGCGCGCAGTGGCTCCCGTGGGCACCACCATCAATGACATTGTTTTCACCGATCGATATACGGGCTATGCCGTTTATCAATCCTCCGGCATTGGCAATTGCACGGTGAGTCACGGACTGATGAAGACCATAGATGAAGGTGACAATTGGGTGCGGCTCGAATCGGTCAGTACCGATGTGGCTACGTCATTGCCGCCTGCCGCACCGTTGAATAAAGCCGACCAACTCAGAGTACCTCCGGAAGTCAGTTTCAGCGTGACATAATCATAGTCTCCCACCGACACGTTTTGCACAGTTCCCGCCACGATGATATTGCCATCAGAGTCGCGGGTGATGGCCGTTGCATAATCGTTGCCATTGGTGGAGCCATTGTAGCTGTAGCTCCAGAGCAAATCTCCGCTGCCATTGAACTTTCGAACGACCAAATCTGTGCCGTTGAAAAGCGTCAATTGATTGCCCGCTATGTACAAATTGCCGCTCGGGTCCATGAGTGATGCTGAATGATTCAACTCCTGCGGCAATCCCGTGGTCACTTGCCACATTCGATTGACGAAAAGTTGGTGAAAGTCTTGGCTATTTGCGCCTAAAGACATGATAAAACCCAATGATAAAAGGATAAGATGTTTCATGGTCATTAGGTTAGTGAAAAACAAATGTAGCCGATTCAATGCTTCAACGGGGTAAAAAAAACCGGCTTCTCTGTTCCCAAGGATGCCCCAAAATTTAGTTCTTGAATAAACCGGCAATTCAGCTGAATGTAGCCGGATTACTGTCGAAAACAGATGGAGGGTTGTCAGGGTAGGCCCGAATCATTTATTCATTCCGTCAGGTTGACTATCATTAGCCATCAGGACGGGCGCTTATTTAAATCATCAATCCCGGAAACAAAATGTCTTCACTACATTGCGGTCAGTCAAAAGAAAAATTCCAATAGAAAGAACAACACTTCCACTCAAAACAATAGTGCAGGTGGCTTGCACAAGCTATCGACATCGGCATACGCCTCGACATTGTCTGTTTTTTCCAAAAATCACATCGCCTATCACGTTGGGTTTTTTGATCGGGGTAAAGAGTAAAAAACAAACCGTTGGTTAGCCACGGTCAAGCCTGACTACCTTCGCGCTCCCTTTTTTAGGCCATGAGACACGACAAGTTCATTTTTCCCGGCAACATTGCCCCGCTCACTGTGTTGCGTGCCGAACCCGATGGGGTTTGGCTGAAAAATGCCGATGTGGAAGTCCTGCTCCCGAGCCACGAGGTGCGCGGAGATGAAAATCCGGGAGACGAATTGGAGGTATTCATATACACCAATGAAAAATCTCTGCAGTTTGCCACGCGCAAGTTTCCGCCCACCATCATCAATGAAATCGGCTTCTTTCGCATAGTGACGGTCACGGCCAATGGCGCATTTGCCAAATGGAATGTGCCGGTGGATCTATTTATTCCTCAAAGCGAACTGCAATTTGAGCCCGTCCGTGGTCGCAGCTACTTGGTGGGCGTGCGCTACAACACCAAAAGCGGCAAACTCTATGGCACCACCCGTCTCAATGAGTTGGTGGGTTTTGTGGAAAACAATTACAAACGAGGTGACGTGGTGAATGTGGTGATAGCAGAGCACCAAAAAGAAGGAAAACGCGTGATTGTAGAGAACAAGTTCTGGGGCATTTTGGAGTCCAAAGACATCTTTAGCCGCGTGAGTGTGGGAGACAAAATGAAACTCTTTGTGGAGCGCAGAGAGCGCGACTTGCTTTTTCTCACGCCCCATAACCCCATGGAATCATCGGTGGACGATGCGCGCGAAAAAATCATGGGTTATTTGGAAGCCAATCGCGGCTATGCCCGCCTCACGGACGACACACCGCCCGAGGAAATTAACCTCAGGCTGAAGATGAGCAAAAAAACTTTTAAACGCGCGATCGGGATGTTGTACAGTAGCGGCCATATCACCATCACACCGCGGGGGATAAAGAAAAATGCCGTGGTGACACCACCGCCCAAAAAGGAATTTGTCAAAGAAGACCGCCCCAAAAAGACGGTCACCAAGATTGAGAAAAAGACCATCAAGCGCGTGGAACCCGACTTGACCGAAAAGCCCCGTAAACCGCGTATTGCAGGACCCGCACGCCCGGACAGGCCAAGCAAATCATACACAGACAAACCCGCGGGAGCCAAGCGCACATTTGGCAAAAAGCCCAAAGCAACGGAAAAGAAAACCATCAAAAGAGTTGATAAAAATGATCGCCCTACTATCGCCCGCAAAAAGCCTCGACCTTAAGAATCCGGCACCTATTGCCGATGCCACACAACCCATGTTTGTGCCCGAGGCCGAAGTGCTTATCAAAAAACTGCGCAAGCTGACCCCAAAAAAACTGGGCGCATTGATGGACATCAGCGATGAACTGGCCCAACTGAATACCGCGCGCTATGCCGATTGGGCGCCCGAACACACTGCCGAGAGCGCCAAACAAGCCATATACAGTTTCAACGGAGAAGTGTATGTGGGACTCAACGCTAAAGACTTTACCCCCGCACAAGCCATGACCGCACAAGACCAACTGCGCATCCTCAGCGGGCTCTATGGCATACTGCGTCCGCTGGACCTCATCAGGCCTTACAGACTGGAAATGGGCACTTCCATCGAGGTTTCAGCCAAAGCCAAAAACCTTTATGCATATTGGCAAAAAAAAGTGACCGAAGAAATCAACCGTACCGGCACGGACTTGGTGGTGAATTTGGCGTCAGCCGAATATTTCAAAGCCGTAGATGCCAAAAAACTCAAAATGCCCGTGGTCACTTGTCACTTCAAAGACGAGAAAAATGGTCAAATCAAAATTATTCAGTTTTTCACCAAAAAAGCCCGCGGCATGATGGCCCGGTACATTGTCCAAAACAACATCATCCGGGCCGAAGACCTCAAAGGATTTGACAGCGAAGGCTATACATTTGCCCCCACGATGTCCACCGATCGGGACTTTGTCTTTACCCGTCTCGAACAATACAGCAAATCAAACCAAACATAAATCAAATATGAATATGAAAATCAATCTCTTTATCGCTGCCGCAGTGTTGGCAGTGGGAACCATGCAAAGCTGCGCTCAGAACAAAGGCGGCAAAGCCAACATGAAAAACGCCAACGACTCCTTGGCATACAGTATCGGTGTGGGTATTGGACAAAGCTTGAAAAAGCAAGGCCTTCAAGACTTGGATTACGAATTGATGAAGCAAGCCATTCTGGACCAATTTGCCGAGAAATCCTTGATTGACGATAAAACGGCCGATGCGATGATGCGCTCAAAGCTCAAAGCGCGTGCGGACGAAAAAGGCCTCAAAACCAAAGTTGAAGGTGAAAAATGGTTGATTGAGAACCTGAAAAAAGAAGGAATCAAACAAACCTCCACCGGACTGCAATACAAAGTAGTGCACGAAGGCTCCGGTGAACGTCCCGGCCCGGTTGATGAAGTAACCGTTCATTACAAAGGAACTTTGATTGACGGACGCGTATTTGATAGCAGCTATGACCGAGGTGAGCCCATTTCTTTCCGCTTGAACCAAGTGATTCCCGGTTGGACAGAGGGTCTGCAGCTGATGCAGGCCGGTGCCAGCTACATCCTCTATGTGCCTCAACAATTGGCCTACGGTGCCAACCCGCTTCAAGGCGGCATCATTGAGCCCTACATGCCATTGATTTTTGAAGTAGAACTTTTGTCATTTAAGAAATAAACCACTCAACCCGCGAGGTTGAAAAAGAAAGCCGGCCGGTAAAGCTTGGACGGCCTTTTTCATTTAATCGAAGCGGAAATTCGATATATTCGCTACCCTTTTCGACTATCTGATGAGAACTTTTTTACGTGCTACGATTGCTATTTTGTCTGTCTTTTCGCTGGTTCAAAGCGCAAAATCACAGGTGTATGGTACCCCTTTTGAAGTGGTAGATTTTGCCAACGGCATTCCGGACGGATGGGTCAACACATCTTCCACCGGCATATCCCACTGGGAATACCGCGGGCCCAACACTATTCCGGATATTAACACCGGATCCAGAGGGTCGTGCATCGATCCTGCTTTGGTAATCGATTCAGAAACCCGCACCAATGGGTTCGTCATCTTTGATTCCAACTATTGGGATGACCCTAACGGACCATGCGGTACCGGCTTTGGAAGTGGAGCGGACCCTGCTCCGCACAATTCATCGCTCACAACCACCTCGTTCAACTTCACAGGAAAAAGCGTAGTGGTAATGAATTTTCAGCAGCGTTTTCGCTATCACATTGTTACAGCAGCGCAAGTCCAGTTGAGTATTGCAGGTGGAGCTTTCTTCACCGTTCACAGCAATCCCACCACCACCGGCTCTCAGTCCCCTGCCGTGCAGTATGTCAACGTAAATATCAGTCAATGGGCAGCCAATCAATCTGATGTGCGCGTCCGATTCCTATTTCAAGGGGTCTATTACTATTGGCAGATTGATGATTTGGTCTTCTATTCTCCCAACAACAATGACCTGCTTTTGGAGTCCATGCAATACACCAATTTTGACTACTTGGCAGGAGAAACAGGCGTTGAAGCCATTGAATATGACCGCTACGCACGCATTATGACCGCCCCAATCAACTTTAAGGCGAAAGTGCGCAACGTGGGCGCTTTGACCCAGACCGGATGCAAGGTGCAGGGTGTCATCAAAAGCGAAAGCAACGTGACCGTCTATTCTGCAGATTCTCCAACATTCTCGCTGGCTTCCGGTGCATTGCAAAATCTCTCATGGGGTACTTACACACCTCCGGGAGGCACAGCCAATCAATATACCGTGACATTCACAGTGGTGCAAAATCAAACTGATGAAGCCCCCGCGAACAATGTCCAGACGAAGGACTTTGAAACGACAAACTTCAGATATGCGGTTGCCGAAAATGGGTTGGATGAATACTATCAACCGCAACCTCAGTTTATAAACTCGGCCTTTGAGGTAGGCTGCGTTTATGAAAGCACCAGCCCAATCCGCAGAATTGCCTCAGTAGGGGTGGTACTTTCAGATAGCACCCAAGTGGGCGATTTGGTTTACGGTATAGTGTACAATCTGAACCGCGATACGATTTTGGGCATCACTCCATCCATTCCTGTCAATGCATACCACTTGAATGCTCCCGGAGAAGAAAAAATCATGTACCTCCACTTCCCCACCCCCGTGCATATCCCTGAAGGATTCTACAATGTGATGGTTGGTGGCTATGGAAATGGGCAGAAAATCAGAGTTGGTACAAACGGCACTCCCGAACCTTTTACTTGCTTTTTGAAGTACCCGGGCACCCCTTTCACCTATTACATGACCAAAACACCAATGGTCTATGCGCATCTGGTAAACATGACGGCTGTTCACGGATGCATGAACAACACCGCCCTCAACTTCAACCCGGCCGCAACCATAGATGATGGTTCATGCCAATTTCCCGGCTGTGTGTTTCCGGCTGCTTCCAATTACAATCCCTTAGCCACTTTTTATGATGGCTCCTGCATCTTGAACGGCTGTACCAACCCTTCAGCTCCCAACTACAATCCATTTGCCACGGTAGAGGATGGCTCATGTTTAGTACCGGGATGTACCAATCCTGCTGCGGTCAACTACGATCCATTAGCCACCATAGACAATGGCACTTGCGTTATACCCGGCTGCACTAATCCCGTAGCAGACAACTACAATCCCACAGCCAACCAAGACAATGGCTCCTGCATTATCAGCGGTTGTACAGACCCCGCTGCAGCCAATTATAACCCATCGGCCAATTTGAACAACGGGACTTGCTTGTATCCCGGTTGTACCAATCCGATTGCAGACAACTACGACCCGCAAGCCAATCAGGACAATGGCTCGTGCATCATTTCGGGCTGTACAGATCCGGCAGCTGCGAACTATAATCCATCAGCCAATAACAACAATGGCTCGTGCATATACCCCGGATGCACAGACCCGGATGCTTCAAATTACAATCCTCAGGCAAATCAAGATAATGGCACTTGCTTGTACCCCGGATGCACCAATCCGGTAGCTGAAAACTACGACCCTGACGCCAATACAGATGATGGGTCGTGTATCATTTCGGGCTGCACAGACCCGACAGCAGCCAACTACAACGCTGCAGCCAACAACGACAACGGCACTTGTATCTACCCCGGCTGCACAAACCCCGAGGCTGCCAATTACGACCCTCAGGCAAATCAAGACAACGGTTCTTGTCTGTTTCCCGGATGTACCAATCCTGCGGCCGACAACTATGACCCTGATGCCAATACAGATGATGGGTCTTGCATCATTTCGGGCTGCACAGACCCGACAGCGGCTAATTACAACCCTGAGGCCAACAACGACAACGGCACTTGTATCTACCCGGGCTGTACTGACCCTGATGCTGCCAATTATGACCCGCAAGCAAATCAAGACAACGGTTCTTGCTTGTATCCCGGATGCACCGATTATGAAGCACTTAATTTCGATCCCGGGGCCAATTTGGACAACTTGTCGTGTTTTTACCCTTACGCCGATCTGGCAACCACGGTACAATCAGGTTGTGCGCCACTGACCCTGACCGTGGTCAACCAAACCCTTCAAAGCGGCAACGGCACTTGCTACTTCAACTTGGGTGATGGCACCGAAGTGAATGAATGTGCCAATTTCAACCACACATACACCGAACCCGGTGAATACTACATAACATACACATACTCAGTCAGCGATTCGGTGAGTGATTCTGTTTATGGGCCGATTACTGTCTTTGCCGTTCCCACAGAAGTGGCATTGGCCTTCAATCCTGTAAATCACTCCGTGTTTTGCACCGATTGCGATGGCTTGGCCCTCACTTGGACGCTGGACGGTGAAACCATAACTGAAACTGCTGCTTCATTCACCGCACCGCAAACGGGCACATACGGTCTCACGGCTACCAATCAATTCGGGTGTTCGTTTTCGCCCGTTCCCTTGTTCGCAGAAGTTCAGACCGATGCGATGTTCAATGTGAGCATTTCGGAAGGATGCTCGCCTTTGACCGTTTCCGTCACGCCCTCCAACACGCAAAGTGCAGATGCAGATTGTGCCTTTGAAATGGGCGATGGCAATGAATTAGCGGAATGCAATTCATTCGATTATGAATACACAACTCCCGGAGAATACTTCATCACTTATTTCTACACAGTTGGCGAGTGGAACTCCGAATTCACCTTGGGGCCAATTACCGTTTTTGAACTACCGGCAACGCCTACTCTTAGTTTTGATTCCAACATCAATCAGATGTCTTGTGGCAATTGCAACGGAGTCACCCTTTTCTGGACATTTAATGGGTCTCCTTTGGCTCAATCCTCCGGAACATTTACCGCTACAGCTACCGGCACATATGGTTTGCAAACGCAAAATGACAACGGCTGCCTGAGCCCTGTTATCGAGCTATTTGCTGAAGTGACCGGAGTGGAAGAAGTTGGATGGGAACAAGAGCTTATGATTTGGCCCAATCCCGCTTCGGACTTGCTAACAATCAGCTACACAGGTGGTTCCTATGATCTGCATGCGGTGGACGCTTTTGGGAAAACTGTCCATGTTAGCCAAGCATTCAAGGGAGAGGTTCAAATATTGGACATTAGCCGGTGGTCTTCGGGCGTGTACATGTTGCATTTCGTTTCAGACCAAGGGAGTGCGGTGAAACGTCTGGTAGTGAACCGCTAAGAGGCCATTTAGCTGCAGTGGGTGTGAGAAAAATCATCTTGTAGACAGGCGCCAAAGCAGCAGGCTAACTTCGCAACACCAATCAACGCCTAATTTGCCATGATCAAACGGCTTAAGCCCGCCTTTGCCTTGTACAATCTGTTTCAGTATAAACAATTGAAGCACAATCTGCCGCATTATCGAAAACTCGGTTTGAGCAAGTTGTGGTTTTCGCCTGTTTCGAGCAAAGACTTCATCGGCCTGGATCCGTCATTGCTAAAGCCCGTCAAAGAAGAAACACCCGACCTGAGCGATTTACCTGAGGACTATAGAAAGTCTGTCGCAGATTTTGACCAAAACGGGTACTGTATTCTGCCCGGATTTTTTGCGGAAGAACTTATAGACAGCGCCAATAGCGACATAGACCGGATGCTGAAATCGGGCGAAATCCGATTCAAGTGGGGTATGAAAATCATGTTTGCTTGGAAAAAGTCCAAAGCCATCGAACAAATGGGAAAAGACGAGCGACTGATGAGCATTCTAACAAACTTGGTGGGTTACAAACCGACACTTTTTCAGAGTATCAATTTCATCGAAGGCAGCCAACAACATACCCACTCAGATAGCATCCATATGACCACTTTTCCCTTGGGAGGCATGATAGCCGGATGGATTGCCATGGAAGATGTTGCCCCCCAACAAGGCGCGCTGCACTACTACCCGGGCAGCCATAAATTGCCCTATTACCTCAATGCAGACTATGATAACGAGGGGAGTTTTTTCCTCACCGGCCCTAAAGGATATGACGCTTACGAGGATTTTTTAGCACACAAAATCGAGGAACAAGGTTTGAAGAAGGAAATATTCAGCGCCAAAAAAGGTGACATCCTGATTTGGCATGCCAATTTGATGCATGGTGGCGAGCCACACACAGATAAGACCAAAACGCGCAAAAGCACTGTTTTTCACTATTTCGATCCGCGTACAATCTGCTACCACGAAATCACCCAACGTCCCGCCCTCATGGACTTGGAGGACTGATTTTTCCGATCTTTAAAGGAAAAGCAACACACATAATAGACTTGCGGTCTTTCGGTGCATAAACGTTAGAGAACCCATCCGGAAAGATGTCTCGGATAAGGGTAAAAAAACTTATATTGCCAGTGAATTATCCGGTATGCGTAAGGGATTGTTACTTTTTATTTCTGCCATGGTTCTTTTTTCCTGCAAAAAAGAGCCTACCGTTTTTTCGGACAACACGATTCCACCGTATTCAGAGATTCCGACCGTGGTGGTGCAGAACTACGTGAACCGTATGTTTATAGACTTGATTGGGCGCGAACCGCTGGATACCGAGATGGAATCTGAGGTAGCATCTCTGCGAGCAGCAGGCTTAGCCAAAAGTGCCCGCTCTGTTCTGGCTCAAACGCTGATGACCAACACCGCTTTTATAGAAGGTGACATTTCTTACAACCACGCCTATCACAACAAGATTTACGAAGATCTGAAAGCTCGTTTTATGGACGGTGCCTCTGACGCGAACATCGAAGAGGCACATGGCATTGCGCTGTTTTCCGCGCAGGTAGATAGCATCAATGGCAACTTTGCCGGTTATCAGGCCAACAAAACCATAGCCCAAAAACTGCAGTTGGTGTTGGACAGCAAAGAAGACTACCGCTCCGGTCAGATAGACATAAGAGAAGTGTGCAGGAGGATGATAGATAACGGCATCTATGACGAGATCAACATGAACGCTTTCAACTTCGTGAATGCCGTGTTCGATGATTTATTCTACCGTTTCCCCACAGAGCCTGAGTTTGAGGCGGCATATCAAGCCGTTGAAAACAATCAACCTGCGGTACTGATGGGTCAGGTGGTGCAGGACAAAGGGCAGTTGGTGAGTATGTTGGTCAACACAATAGAATTTGACGAAGGCATGGTGCGCTGGGTGTTTATTTCCCTTTTGGCCCGGGAACCCTCTACCCAAGAAGTATTTCAGTTGCAGCCGCCATTCGGAGCATCCTCTGACATCAAAGCAATTCAAGAACAAGTAGTAACCACAGATGAGTATGCAGGTTTTGACTAAACGCATTTGCATGACCGCGGCCTTGGCGCTATTGGTCTTGTCCGGGTGCAAAAAAGAACCCGAGCCATTGTTCCAACTGAACGATGTTCCTCTGTACCCCACAGGGGCGGGCAAAGACAAAATGAAGACCAACGAGCAATACGTGGCCATTTTGCACGCCAACCTGTTTCAGACCGCGTTGTCGGCCAATGACATTTTTGATATCAACGAGTGCATTGAGTCAATCGGGGACAAAGATTTGGCCCGTGAGGTGCTGATTTCCAACTTCATGAATAAGCCGGGTGTTATCATTCCTTCAGTTGAAGAAATGAATGCCGATCTCGACAAGTTTGTGACCGACACCTACATCCGCTTCTATGTGCGCTACCCTACCGAAGCCGAAAGAACCTACCTAAAGAACTACATATCGGGCAACCCCTATATGACGCCCGAGCTGGTCTATTTCACTTTCGCATTGTCGAACGAATACATGTTTTACTGATGAAAAGAAGGGACTTTTTGAAAAAAACGGGACTGGCCGCTGCGGGCACCATTATGGTTCCTTACATCCTGCCATCAGGGCGGCTGTTTGCCGCTACAGGTAATCGATCGGCCGGTCACGTTGTACTTGTGATGTTTGCCGGAGGTGTTCGTCAGCAAGAGTCTGTACTGCAGCGCTATCTGGAAGACAGCCAAATAGGCGAGCCATATGCGGGCAACATTATGTATAACATGTTGACAGGCCAAGCCCCTACCATGAAAATTGTTTACGGCACGGGCGCAGGTGGCATCACCCCAATTCCACAATTGCTGGGAAGCACATTGCAATCGCAAGGGACACTTTTCAAAGAAGTTACTGCTCTGAGTGCCGGTCACTATGGAGGACTTAATTCCATATTGCAGGGCAGCACAGTGACCACACAAGGGCTGAAGCAAAAACCTGTCAATCCCACAATTTTCGAGTACTTGCGCAGACATGGCGGCTACAAAGCGACAGATGTATGGTTCATGGGCAATTCTCTGGTAAACAGTACGGCTTTGCTCAACTACAGCGTACACGAAGACTATGGCGCACAATACGGAGCCAACTTTTTTGCACCGCGTGTCACTTTCGGGCCCAAAGGCCAAACCCACCTGAGTGATGCCAAAGTCTATCATCCCGAACTTGAATTGGCGCCTGTTTATCAGTTGAAACAGTTTTTGGACAATTCATTCGAACAATATGGCAACACCCTCGAGTCTATAGGCAATACACCTGAGGAAAAGCACCAAATCAAATCTTTCATGAAGTTGATGTTTGAAAAAACGGAAACCGGAACTATCGCTCATCCGCCCATTGCTGACAATGGTGATTTACAGACTATCGGTTATACCTGCGAGGTGATGAAGTACTTCAAACCTGCACTGACCGTGGTCAATCTCAGTGCAGTGGACGCTTGCCACAGCAATTTCACGGGATATTTGGGTGCGTTGCACCGTGCAGACCATGCAGTGGGCCACTTGTGGGATTATATTCAAAACGAAATACCCGAAATGGCAGGGAACACCGTGCTGCTGGCCACCCCTGAGTGTGGACGAAACCAAATGTCCAATTCCATCCTGGACTCCAATAACTGGCGCGCCTATGACCATTCGGATGCCAATGCGCTCAGAATATTTTCGCTGATGGCCGGACCGGGTATACCCCAAAACCACACCGTGGGCAGTCCCACCAATCCCGTGGCCCTGGCTTCTGACAGTATGCTCACGGTAGCAGACATTTTGGGTGTGAAAAGCGAAGTGGTGAATGCCGGGATGTTGGCCCCCGGCACCCTATCACTTCTCGACCAACTCTAAATAGAATGAAGGCAAAAAATGGCTTTTGGATATTGGCAATTGGACTGGTGGCAGCGGTTTCTTGCAAGAAAAAAGAAATCGAAAACCCCTATGCCAATCAGACGATTCCACAGAACGAGAATCCCGATTTGGTGAGTATCGAACAAAGTAATTTCGCCTATCTGCACGCTAAGATTTTCAAGCCCACATGCGCTAACAGTGGTTGCCACGATGGCACATTCGAGCCCGAATTCAGAAGTATCGCTTCGAGCTATAACACCATGGTGAACCACGCAGGCATCAGCAACGATTTCAATAACAGTTTTCCGGTGAGAGTGGTGCCCGGCAGCGCCACCACTTCCCTGCTCTATGCCCGACTCACGCAGGAATTGCCCAATTCATCGGGTATCATGCCATTGGTTGCCAATCCCGGATCAGACTGGCCTGCAAATGCCACTGCATACATTCAGTTGATTAAGAATTGGATTGACACAGGCGCCAAGGATATGTTTGGAAATGCACCCGGAGACGGCTCAGCCGATTTGCCTCCTCAGGCTGACGGTTTGGCCGTTTTTCCGCCCGGCAATACCACCACACCTTATCCAAGGGAAGACGGAATCGGCATTACACCCATTCTGGTTCCTGCTGCGCAGGTAGATGTTTGGCTCAGAGCAGTGGACGACAACACAACTTCAGCTTCCATATCAGGTCAAATCAAGTTTGCTGTCTCTGCAGCTTCTCTTGATGCTGCTCCACCTCTGGATTTTGTGACTTCGGGCCAAATTACGGCTTTGGATTTTTCGAATAACTCGGCTGATTTCAGACATCGTGCTACAATCGACCTCACCGGCTTGGCTTCAGGCACTTCGATTTACCTTCGCGTGCTGTTGGATGACGGGGTTCAAACCCAACCATCTGCCATTCCCAACCCCGGTTCGAGTGCGGTGATTCAGGCCATTTTTATTCTGAAAATCCAATGAGAAAAACGCTGCTGATAGGGGTTTGCGTGGTGGCCCTGTTTTCTTGCAAAAAGAAAGAAGACCTGCCCGAAGCACCCGTTATTACCTTCGACAGCATTTCGGAAACAGAGGTGGTACAGTTTGACAATCAAGTGACCATTCGAATCCGATTCAAGGATAGTGATGGCGACATTGGCGAGCACAATCCCGACATCAACACCTTGGAAGTCAAAGACGCACGGCTGTCCAATTACGATGGCTATCACGTGCCTCCCATGACCCCCAATCTGGAACAATTACAAATTGAAGGCACCATTACCGTGCAACTGGGTGCCCTATTTTTGCTCGGCTCGGGCAATCAGGAAGTCACCTCTTTTTCCATCCGATTGTATGACCGGAAAGGCAACAGAAGCAACGAAATTGTGACGCCCGAGGTGATTATCAAGAAGACCCCTTGAAACTGATGAACCGCCTTTCGGCATTGCTTTTTGTGCTTTTGTGCCGGTCATTGGCCGAGGCTCAGGTAATCCCCGAATACAGTATGCAAAACTTAACCGTAACTGATTGTGACGGCTTTTTGTACGACTCGGGAGGTGAGGGTGACATCTATGACAACAATGAGAATTTGGTTTTCACCATTCAAGGCTCCGGGCCGGTGACATTGCAGTTTTTCGGACAGTTTTGTCTGGAAAACAACCTTGACTTTGTGACACTGTACAACGGACCTACCATCGGGTCTCCTTTGCTGGCCGGGCCTTTCACGGGTAACAATCTTCCCTCGGGCACTTTCTCAGCCTCGAGTGGATTTCTGACTGTCCACATGACCTCAGACAACAGTGTCACATATTGTGGATTTTCTGCTTTGTGGAATGTGCAAGCCCCGCCTCCGGTGCCGCCTGTCATTTCCGTAAACACTTTGCCCACATGCGGAGCGACCTCTTTCATACTCAATTTTTCGACCCCTGTTCCCTGCCAATCCGTGGCCGATGCCACCCTGAGCGTCACTGCAAACGGCCCGATTCCTGTGACCGGATTTGCCCCGCTGGGCTGTGCAAATGACTTGACCTCTGCAGCCACCATCACACTGGGAGCGCCAATCAGTTACAACTGCGATTATGATTTGCTTCTGGATATTGGGCTGCCTGATGCCTGCGACAGCATCTGGAATTTTGACATCAACGGCTCATTTCTTTACAACCTCTGTCCTGTGAATGCTCAGGTGAATTTAGACCAAAGCCCCGTTTGCGCGGGTGGTTGCACCACCATTACCGCACAACCGGTTGCCAACTGTTTCTCCTACACCTATCAATGGTCACACGGTCTGCCTCCAACGGCCGGGCCACATACTATCTGCCCTCCCGCCACGGACACCTATACGGTCACCATCACCGAGGTTCAAACCGGCATTCAGACCACTTTCAATACGGTAGTAGAAGTGGTGGAAATCAGCTTTTCCCTGACTCCGGCCACGGTTTGCTCCAATGAAGCACCATTTGCACTTCCCGTTTCACCACCCGGTGGCACCTGGACTGGTCCGGGGGTCGACCCTGACGACCCGTCATTGTTTGACCCCGGAGAAGCCAGTATCGGCTCCAACTCCCTGACATACACTTTGGGCGGTTGCTCAGAAACTATGAGCATCACTGTGATTGAAATAGATGCCGGTGGGGTAATTGCCGCTTGTCCGGGAACTGCCCCCTTTGCGCTCAACGGGCTGCCTGCCGGAGGCACATGGAGCGGACCCAATCTTCAACCGGGCAATCTTTTCGACCCCAATACGGTCGGCCAGTTTGTCCTAACCTACACGGCCAATGGCTGTGCGGATAATCTGACCGTCAATGTAAACGCCATTACCATCGCAGATATTCCCACAGAAATCTGCCAAAGTGAACCTGAATTTTCCATCCTTTTTGATCCCATTGGAGGTAGTTGGAGCGGACCCGGGCTCGTGGATGGATTTACCGGCACATTCAATCCACGCGACATGCCTGCAGGCAACGTGACACTCACGTACACAGCTGAAGGATGCAGTCAGGATTTCATACTTCTGGTCAAAGAAATTAATGTGGGCGAGAAATGGAGAAACGCCTGTCCCGAAAATGCCCCTTTTGTGCCGTTTCCTTCTTTTTCCCCACCGGGTGGCACATGGACCGGACCGGGAATTCTCAATAATTTCTCCGGATTGTTTGCACCTGCCGTTGCAGGTAATGACACATGGAACGACCTTATCTACACAGCACCCAATGGCTGCACAGATACCATCCACATGTATGTGCGCCAAACCGAAATCTTGACTCCCGAGCTGTTTATGTGCGAAGGTGCTGACGATGTGCCGTTGGACTTTGACTCAGTGGGCAGTACCCCTTGGGGCGGCACGTGGAGCGGCAGCGGTGTTGTAGACTTGGGTGATGGGGACTACCTTTTTTCCCCTTCTCAAGCAGGATTGGGCAGTTTCGCACTGACTTACACCGTGAATAACTGCGCAGACGATATGGTGATGGTGGTACACCCCAACCAACTCAACATCCCGGACCAACAATTTTGTTCTAATGAACCACCTGTGCTTTTTGGCTCTGCAGAGACCGCAGGAGGAACATGGAGTGGCCCCGGAATTGACCCCACCACAGGGCTCTATACCCCGGCCAACGGGCAACCCGGCACGTCCACCATCACATGGACATCTCCGGCCGGATGCACTGATAGTTTCCAAGTTACATTGGAGTTGTTTCAGCAAGCGCAAATCACAGGTCTTGAGGATGTCTACTGCTTTGTCAACCAGAGCTTTGATGCCGGTTTGATTGAACCGGGTGGCGTCTTCACGGGAGGAGATTCGCCATCTACATTTAATCCGGCCACCGCGGGCGAAGGGGTGCATCAAGTCATCTATACCATCAGCGGCCAACTTTGCTTCAGCAGCGACACCCTGAACATTACTGTTCATCCGGAACTGACCACCCAATTTGACGCATCGGTCATCATCATTTGCCCGGGCCAAAGTAGCACACTTACAGTCACTCCCTCCGGAGGACAGCCGGGTGCACAGTATACCTTCACATGGGACAACGGACTTTTTCCCGTGAACCAACATACAGTTTCGCCCACAGTCACAACCACCTACACCGTCATCACATCAGATGGGTGCTCAGATCCGGTCACGGACACCGTCACCATTAGTGTAGAGAACAAAATCAGCTTGGAAATCACCACCGGAGGCGAACTTTGTTTTGGTGAGCCCAACTTTGCTTTTGCTCAGGCCTCACCCGATGGCAATTACGAGTACACATGGCAAACCAACCCGCCCACTACGGGCCAAATGTTAGACATTGCTTCAGGTTCGGTAGTTCAATTGTTGGTTGTCAATTTGGATGACGGTTGTCAAAAAGACTCTCTGATTACCATTCCCTCTCAGCCACCTGTGGTCGCCAATTTCAGCTTTACGCCCAACGTGGAATGCGTTGCCCATGATGCCGTCATCAGCCTGCTGGATTTGAGCCAAAATGCAACAGCGGGTACGTGGACAATCGGGTCCGAGACTTTCCCCTATGTGCCGGGCGAGAACCCCAATGTCAGTCCGGGATCCGGGATTTTCAATGTCACGCTGATAGTCGAAAACGACAAGGGCTGCAAGGACACTGCCATGGTGAGCCTTTGTGTGCTGGACGAAATGCTGTTTTTTGTGCCGGATATTTTTTCACCCAATAGCGATGGCAGCAATGATGTGCTCTATGTCCGTACTCGCAATGTGCAGGCCATGACTTTCATCATTTATAATCGCTGGGGCGAAAAAGTGTTTGAATCTAACCGTCCGCAAGACGGTTGGGACGGGGACTTCCGCGGCAAACCATCTCCCTCGGGAGCCTATGCGTATTGGCTTTCATTGACATTCTATGGCGGCCAAGAAGAAAACAGGAAAGGAACAATTACGCTGGTGAGATGAAAAAAGGACTCCTCATCATAGCGGTGACGATGGCCATGGGCACACGAGCTCAGGACTATTTCTACTCACAGATGTACAACCAGCCTCTGATGACAAATCCTGCTCTGACCGGCCAATTCAGAGGTGATTATCGCGTTGGCTTGCACTACCGCACCCAGTGGTCTGCAGTGGGCGATGCTTTCAAAACTCCCGGGGCTTCCTTTGATGCCAAGTTGGTCAAAAGACCGGGTTCGCGCAATTTCCTGAGCGTGGGTGGTTATGTGCTCCAAGACAAAGCGGGTAAAGCAGGCCTCAAGAACTTTCATGCAGCCCTCAACTCGGCCTACAATTTGGTCATCGACCGAAGCAGCAGTTTGGCTTTTGGTCTGCAAGTTGGTTTTATCCAGCGCAGCATCAATTTTGACGGGTTGGCTTGGGACCGCCAATACAACGGAGTAGCTTATGACCCCGCACTGCCCACAGGCGAGTTTTTTGCCACTCAAAAAACCTCGGGTCTGGATCTGGGAGGAGGCTTGGTCTATGCCCGTGAGCTGAATCGCGACATGGATTTGGTGGGCGGTTTGGCCATTTTCCACTACCGCCAGGGACAGTCCTTTTTGGGTACCGAAGAAGACCGTTTGGTCATGCGCCAAAGTCTTTATGGACAGGTGGAGCACCAGACTTCAATCATAGATTTCACATATCACCTGCGAGTTTACAAACAGGCCCGCGCGCTGATGGCCGACTTTGGTGCTCAGGGTATCTATCGTTTGGGTTCGGACTCTCGCCATTCGGGCATCAACCGTTCATCTGGTATCATAGGAGGACTGTATTACCGTGTAGGTGATTCGGCCTCTTTGCATGCAGGATTTGAATACCGAAGGGCTTATCAGTTTTTCGTTTCTTATGACGTCAATGTTTCAGGCTTGCGTCCTGCCACCGGAATGCGCGGTGCGCTGGAATTCAGTCTAATCTATCAAGACTGGTTTATGCGCAGCAATATCAAAGTGTTTCGCTGAGGCAACTCAGAATATGTAGCGCACAGACAATGCGCCATTATCCCAAACTCCCCATGTGGCGCCAACGAAATTGAATCCGGGCTTCCAATCCAAGGAGATGTTAATCGGCAGGTCTTGAATGTTGTATTCTATCCCCAGAATTCCATCAATACCCAATGTGAGTTGATGGTCGGGAGCTGTTTCTGTTCCGATTAAAACCGGACTTGAATAGCCCCAGCGGCCATAACCCCTGGCGTAATAGCCGATGTGCGCCCCGCCTCCGAAATACCAATTTAGTCTATCAATTTCTTCCAATTGCGCTTTGTGCACTTCATACAGGCCGGTCAGCTCAAAACCACGGTATCTGAACATCAACAGTGCCTCGCCATAGCGGTCTTCTTTGAGTTTTTGTTTGTAGGTGAACCCTGTCCAAGTGGAAGCACGCAAGCCTATGGCTCTTTCGTAATCCTGTGCATTGACTTGAGTGGAAGCTGCGAAGAGCAGAACGACAAGAAAAAGTTTCTTCATGGCGTTATTGTCGTACTTCTGATTCTTGTTGTTTCAATACAAATTTGTTTTTCACGGCAAACTCTAACTGAGCAGCCAAAAAGGACCGATGTGCATCGGCATATCCGGTGAAAATTTCGCGCTTGTATGCAAAAGCCCTGTTTTGCATGGATGTATCCATTGCGGCAGCAGGTAATTGTAAAATGTGAATTACGCTGTCGTAGCCCTTGCCCAGTTCCTTAAATCGGTCTATAAGGCCTACTGTAGCTTGATAAAAAGCTGTGTCTGAAGGGAAAGGGCCCAATTCCGATATGTTGGTTTCGGCTCGGGCAAGAGCGTTGACATAATTGTCCAATTCAGCATTCATCCGCACCGGGTCATCACTATATACAGCCGAATCCAAACGATTGAGGCTTACTGTAATATCAGACTGCACCGCAATAATAGCGTTGTTGTAGTCCACGGCCCTTTGAGTCTCGCCTGCACATCCGGACAAGAAAGCAAAGGTTGCGAAAATCAGAAAACGACCGCTGATGTGCATGAGATGTAGAGTTTGATGATAGTTTGAACACTGCAAATATGAGCCAAATAAAAACGTTGTTGCGTTAATCTGCGGCACTTGTTCCACTGCCCGAGGTGGATAATCTAACTTGCGCCCATGTCCCACCCTACTGCGCTACCTGTTGGCTTTTCGCGAACCGAAGACTTTGTTTTGGGTACTGTCCTGCTCATTGACAAACCCCTCGGCTGGACCTCTTTTGACGCGGTTAATAAGGTAAAAATTGCTCTTAAAAACAGGCTCAAAACAGGCAAACTCAAAGTGGGCCATGCGGGTACTCTGGATCCCTTGGCCACCGGCCTGCTGGTCATATGCACCGGTAAAATGACCAAAGCCATTACTCAGCTTACCATGGACAATAAAGTATACACAGGAATCATCCGGCTTGGCAGCACAACCCCTTCCTTTGATCTCGAAACACGACCTGAAAACAATCTTCCCTTCGAACATATCACAGCGGAAGAAATCACCGTTGCCATGCACTCCTTCGAAGGAACAATAGACCAAATGCCTCCCGTGTTCAGCGCCAAAAAGGTGGACGGAAAACGCGCATATGACCATGCCAGAGCCGGCACCGAGGTAGCTCTGCGTTCAGCTCGCGTTACCATCACGTTCTTTCGCCTCGTTGCATTCAACGGATCGGACATTAACTTTGAGGTGCATTGCTCGAAAGGGACTTACATCCGCTCACTTGCCCACGACCTCGGCCAACGTCTCGGTTGCGGAGCTCACCTGGCTGCCCTTTGCCGCACTGCCTCCGGGGTATTTTCATTGACCGATGCCATTTCGCCCGCCACTTTCCAAGAGCGTATCAATGCGCTCACCCCACTTTCAGAGCAATCGTCCCTGTAGCGGTTTTTTACCTTGATTTCGGGGTTCTCATTATCGTACTTTCGCACCCGCTTTTTAAAAAACCCTTGATGAACATGAAGTTAGCTCAATTTAAATTTAACGTTCCCGAAGAACTCATTGCCCAATACCCTGCCCACCACCGCGATGAGTCGCGTTTGATGGTACTTCATCGCGATTCGGGAAAAATTGAGCACCGTGTATTTAAGGACATCGTTGAGTATTTTGGGGATGGTGATGTGATGATTTTCAACAACTCGCAAGTGTTTCCCGCCCGCCTCTATGGAAATAAAGAAAAAACCGGCTCTATCATCGAAGTGTTTCTGCTCCGAGAACTCAATGCAGACAATTTGCTTTGGGATGTGTTGGTGGATCCCGCCCGTAAAATCCGTATTGGTAACAAACTCTACTTCGGACCCGATGATGAGTTGGTGGCCGAAGTAATCGACAACACCACTTCGCGTGGACGCACCTTACGATTCCTTTTCGATGGTACTCACGAAGAGTTTAAAACCAAAATATTTTCGCTTGGCGAAACACCTCTGCCCAAATACATTACCCGCCCTGTTGAGCCGGAAGACGAAGCGCGTTACCAGACCATTTTCGCGAAAAACGAAGGCGCTGTAGCAGCACCCACTGCCGGTCTTCACTTCAGCCGCGAACTGTTGAAGCGCCTCGAACTCCACGGAATCAACTTTGCCGAACTCAACCTCGTAGTGGGCCTTGGTACTTTCCGCCCTGTGGAAGTTGAAGACCTCACCAAGCATAAAGTGGATAGTGAGCAAGTAATCATTCCTGCCGAGTGTGCCCAAATCGTCAATCAGTCTATTCTGAATGGTAAAAAAGTATGTTGCGTGGGCACTACCGTGATGCGCGCAATTGAGTCATCCGTCAGTACCAACAAAACGCTCAACCCATTTGACGGTTGGACCAATAAATATATCTATCCACCTTACGATTTCAACATAGCCAATTGTATGGTAACCAATTTCCATATGTCCGAGTCTGTCCTCTTGATGATGACTTGCGCATTTGGCGGCTATGACTTGGTAATGAAGGCGTACAAAGAAGCCATAAAAGAAAAATATCGCTTCTATGCTTATGGCGATGCCATGTTGATACTCTGATTATGCGCATAGCATGATCACCAAAGCCCGCTTCTATGGCGGGCTTTATTATTTCCGGCTGTACAATTTTACTCGAATCCCAAACCCTGTGGCCTTTCAAAAATTGAAAAAGTGATGGCCAAAAAAAGCCGCATCCATGCGGCTTTATTAATATGGCTATGTTGGGCCAAGTCGCGTTTCCGGTAAAATTCGATGGTTATCTACCGGTCTTATCACGGATGACCTGCGCGCTGGAAGGATCATAATACCTGTCAGGGCGCTCGGTGCCGTCTTGAGCAAATCGTTTCCATGTGCCTATTTTCAGGCCCATGTCATACTCCCCTCTGGACTCCACAGCTCCATTCGGATAGTAAAAAGTAAAGATGCCGTGCTCTGTCACTTTGTTGGGCACAACGTTGAAAGCACCTTCCATTTTAACCTTGCCGTTCTCTAACTCGATGACCTTGGCAGAATAGATGTTGTCGTGTTTATGCGTAAGTTCACGCACAAAGGTAGCGTGGCGTTTCACAGTCTCCTGAAACTGTGCATCCAAATAAGTGCTGTATTCCGGTTTTTGAGCCAAAACATCGAGACCAACACCGATTAGAAAACAAGCGACCAAGATGGAAAACTTTTGCATCATCTCTTTATTAAGGGTGGCTTACGCGAAGAGTGTTAAGAGGTTCCGTTGAGTGGCAAAAAAAACAGATTTTAAGCACAATGGCGGGCTAATTTCGCACCGCAAATTCCGAGACATGAGATTGACTTTTTGGCTATTGTGCTGCATGATATGTGCCTCGGTATCCTTGTTAGCGCAGACCAAATATACAGTAAGCGGCTATGTGAAAGACGCTGTCACGGGAGAATATATCATCGGGGCAAGTGTTTACATGAAGGAAACAGGTAAAGGCGGCTCCACAAACACCTATGGTTTTTTCTCAGTGTCGGTGACCGAAGGCGAATACACGCTTGCTGTTTCGTTCATCGGGATGAAAACCTACGAGCAAAAGATCGCACTGCGAAACGATATGACCGTCAATGTTGAACTTGGCAGTGGCGTCATCCTAACCGAAGCGGCCGAGGTGGTGGGCGAAAAAAGTAACAATACCGAAAGTACCAACATGGGCCGAGTAGGCCTTGAAATAGACCAAATTAAAACCTTACCCGCGTTTATGGGTGAGGTGGACATATTGAAGGTAATTCAGTATTTGCCCGGAGTCCAATCGGTGGGAGAAGGCAACACCGGTTTCTATGTGCGCGGAGGTGGTGTGGATCAAAATCTCATCCTACTGGACAATACCACGGTATACAACGCCTCCCATTTATTCGGGTTTTTCTCGGTGTTCAATGCCGATGCCATTAAAAATCTTGAAATCATCAAAGGTGGTATGCCGGCCCAGCACGGTGGCCGACTAGCCTCGGTTTTGGACATTAACCTACGTGAGGGCAACACGCGCCAGCACAAAGCCCAAGGCGGACTGGGACTGATTGCCTCACGTCTCACGGTTGAGGGGCCAATCAAGCGAGACACGGCATCATACATCATCTCGGCACGCAGAACCTATATAGATGCATTGCTTAAACCATTTATCAAACCCGAAAGCAACTTCAGCGGAACCGGTTATTTTTTCTATGACCTGAATGCTAAGGTGAACTACCGTTTTTCACCTAAAGACCAGTTGTATCTCAGTGGATATTTCGGGCGCGATGTTTTCAACTTCAGCAGCTCCAATGCAGGATTTTCAGCCAAAATCCCCTGGGGTAACGCCACCGGCTCTATGCGCTGGAACCACCTTTTCAGCGACAAACTTTTCTTTTCTAACAGCCTCACCTTCACCGATTATAAATTCGCTTTTGAGGCCGGCCAAGATGCCTTTATGTTCAAACTCTACTCAGGCATCAGAGACTATGGCTTGAAATCGCAGTTGAGCTATTATCCCAACGTGCGACACACAGTGAAGGCGGGCGTTGACTACACCTATCACATATTTACCCCCAGCAGTGTCACCGCGCGCTCTGGCGACACGGAATTTGACACGGGAGATATCATGAAAATCAATGCCCACGAGGCCGCTGC